>Ga0180009_10008218_pt1 | contig 10415 bp, 6 predicted proteins | sample OS_PC_MetaG_FD_123537 | JGI IMG/M metagenome (GOLD analysis project Ga0180009, IMG submission 123537) | Groundwater microbial communities from the Aspo Hard Rock Laboratory (HRL) deep subsurface site, Sweden - OS_PC_MetaG | ecosystem: Environmental > Aquatic > Deep subsurface > Groundwater... | reverse complement strand
GGCGAAGGCTATGATTTTTATGTTGAATTTGTCTTTGAGGCGCGTGGCGATTTCGTGGCTGTAGGTGGCGGGGCCTCCGATGATTGGGGGGTAGATGGGGGTTGGGATGAGGAGGTTTGGTTTGGTGGGCATTTGTGATAAGGTTTTATGTTTGTTTGATTCTATATTTTTTTTTGGATAAAGCAAAATTGTCTTGGTGGATGGGGTAATTTGTTGTGAATTGTGATAACTGTTGTTAGTATGTTTTTATTCATTCTATAAACGGTAAATATATGAGTTCAAATTTTAAGGAGTTTACTAATCAGTATGCGCTTTCGAAGACGTTGAGGTTTGAGCTTAAGCCGGTGGGGAGGACACAGAAGATGCTTGAGGATGCAAAAGTATTTGAAAAAGATGAGACGATTCAGAAAAAATATAAAAAGACAAAACCTTATTTTGATCGTCTTCATCGGGAATTTGTAAAGGAGGCGCTCACAGACGCTCATTTGTCTGGTCTTTCGGCTTATTTAAAATCATTCAAAAAATGGCGAAAGGATAGAAAATTATATCAAAAGGAATTGGAAAATGTAGAAATGAAGCTGCGAAAAGAAGTAATCACTTTTTTTGATGGTATGGCGCAAAAATGGGCTTTGGATTATGCGCACTTGAATATGAAAAAGAAGGATGTTGAGTTGCTTTTTGAAGAAGGAGTTTTTGCTTTGCTTAAAGCGCGTTATGGTTCTGAGAAAGAGACTGAGATTGTTGATGAAAGCACGGGGGAACAGGTTTCTATTTTTGATAGCTGGAAAGGGTTTACAGGGTATTTTGGGAAATTTTTCGAAACGAGAAAAAATTTTTACAAAGATAACGGTACTTCAACGGCTATTGCGACTAGAATAGTTGATCAAAATTTGAGACGTTTTTGTGAAAATATTGATAATTATGAAAACATAAAACAAAAAATTGATTTTTCGGACGTCGAGGGGAATTATAATAGATCTTTTGATGAAATTTTTTCATTGGAATTTTATAATCAATGTTTGTTACAGGGCGGGATAGATTTTTACAATACTGTATTAGGTGGGAAAACTTTGGATAATGGAGAAAAACAAAAAGGACTAAATGAATTAATAAACCTTCATAAACAGCAAACAGACGAAAAATTACCTTTTTTCAAGAATCTTGATAAACAAATTTTAAGTGAAAAAGAAAAATTTATTGATGAAATTGAGGATAAAGCAGCTTTATTGGAATCGCTGAAATTATTTTATAAATCCGCTGAGATTAAAATAGGCTCAATAAAAAAATTATTTGCAGATTTTGTAAAAAATAACGATAAATATGATTTATCTGAAGTCTATTTTTCAAAGGAAGCATTTAATACAGTTTCTCGTAAATGGACAAATGAAACAGACGGATGGGAAGAAGCTTTATATGATGTATTAAAAAAAAGGAAAATAGTTTCTTCTTCGGCTAAAAAGAAAGATGGTGGTTATTCTTTTCCTGATTTTTTAGCGCTTTCCTGTATAAAAGAAAGTCTTGAAAACTTGTCGGTAGACTTGAAATTTTGGAAGGAACGTTATTATTTGGGGTCGGTAGATTCTGAATGTAAAGGGTTTTTGAGTGGAAAGGAACTTGTTTGGCCGCAGTTTTTAAGGATTTTTAGCTTTGAGTTTGAATCGCTTTTTATTCGTGAAGTTATTGATATCGAAACGAATGAGAAAAAAGAAATTGGCTATGATGTTTTTAAGCAAAGATTGAAGCATTTATTAGATGAATTTGAGTTAAATGTAAAAAATAAAGTTATTATTAAGGAGTTTGCAGATGAAATTTTACATATTTATCAGATGGCTAAATATTTTGCGATTGAAAAGAAGCGAAAGTGGCTGACTGAATATGAAACCGGCGATTTTTATGATAATCCGGCGTTTGGTTATATGCAGTTTTATGAAAACGCATATGAAGAAATTGTTCAGATGTATAACAAGTTAAGGAATTACTTAACGAAGAAGCCATACAGTGAGGAAAAATGGAAGTTGAATTTTGAGAATCCAACATTGGCTGATGGTTGGGATAAAAATAAGGAGTCTGATAATTCTGCTGTGCTATTGCGAAAAGATGGAAAATATTATTTAGGTTTGATGAGTAGAGGGAATAATAAGATTTTTGATAGCAGGCATCTTGCGGAATTTTCGAATAATATTAAAACAGGCAAATATGAGAAAGTGGTTTATAAATATCTTCCTGATGCTGCAAAAATGATTCCTAAATGTAGTACTCAGTTAAAAGCTGTGAAAAATCATTTTGATAATTCTACTGAGGATTTTGAAATAAATACGAAAGCTTTTATTGAGCCGCTTTGTATTTCGAGGCGCACTTTTAACCTCAATAACATACGTTATGACAAGTCAGATATTTTTCATATTACGAGTGATGAAAAAAATGGTGTTAAAGCTTTTCAGAAAGAGTATTTTAGGCTATCAAATGATAAAAATGGTTATCAAACAGCACTTCATGATTGGATTGATTTTTGTAAAAATTTTCTTTCGAAATATGAAAGTACAAATGATTTTGATTTAAATACATTTAAAGAAACAAACGTTTATCGATCATTAGATGAATTTTATGGTGATATCGATAGAATAAGCTATAACGTTGCTTTTCAGGATATTTCAGAGGAGTATATTTTACAAAAAAACCAAAATGGTGAGTTATATCTTTTTCAAATCAGAAATAAGGATTGGAATGAAGGCGCAAAGGGTGCTAAAAATCTACATACGCTCTATTTTGAAGGTTTGTTTTCAGATGAAAACATAACTGCGAATTTTCCGTTAAAGCTTAATGGACAGGCAGAAATTTTTTACCGTCCTAAAACGAAAAATTTGGAAAAACAAAAAATTGTTACTCATAAAAACAAGGTTACGTTGAATAAAGGAGAAAAAGCTTTTCATAAGAATCGCTATACCGAAAATAAAATCTTTTTTCATGTACCGCTTACGTTGAATCGAACGCAAAGTGACCCGAAACAATTTAATGTTAAAATTAATGATTTTTTGGCTAATAATCCTGATATTAATATCATTGGCGTAGATCGTGGTGAAAAGCATTTAGCTTATTATTCGGTCATTAATCAGAAGGCGCATATCCTTGAGAGCGATAGTCTAAATACAATTGGTAATGTTAATTATGCCGAGAAACTTCATGAAAAAGCTAAAAATAGGGAGCAGGCGCGCAAGGATTGGCAGGATGTGGAAGGAATTAAAAATTTGAAGAAAGGTTATATTTCTCAGGTTGTCCGAAAACTGGCTGATTTGGCTGTTAAATACAATGCTATCATTGTATTTGAAGACTTAAATATGCGTTTTAAGCAAATTCGTGGGGGGATTGAAAAAAGTGTTTATCAGCAGTTCGAAAAAGCATTAATTGATAAACTTAATTTTTTGGTGGATAAGGGCGAAAAGGATGCAAAAAAGGCAGGATATTTGTTAAAAGCTTATCAGTTGGCGGCGCCTTTTGAGACATTCCAAAAAATGGGTAAACAAACAGGTATTATTTTTTATACACAGGCATCTTATACTTCAAAAATAGATCCGGTGACAGGTTGGCGACCTCATCTTTATCTGAAATATTCCGGTGCGGAAAAAGCGAAAGCGGATATTTTGAAATTTTCGCAAATTGAATTTACCAGTAGTCGATTTGAGTTTACTTATGATATTACTAAATTTCGTTCTGGGCAGAAAACTTATCCAAAAAATACTGAATGGACAGTTTGTTCTTGTGTTGAGCGATGGCGATGGAATCGTATTCTAAATAATAATAAGGGTGGCTACGATTATTATAAAAATTTGACGGATGATTATCAGGCGTTGTTTCAAAAATTTGGGGTTAATACTTCGGCTGGTGACATATTAAGGCAGGTTGACAGGCTTGAAACTAAAGGTAATGAAGAATTTTTCAGGAAATTTATTTTTCTGTTTAATCTTGTCTGTCAAATCCGTAATACTAATGAGAAAGAAAAGAACTCGGATAAGCAAGATATTATTTTATCTCCTGTAGAACCTTTTTTTGATAGTAGAAATAGTGATGGTAAAAAACTGCCTAAAAATGGCGATGATAATGGCGCGTTTAATATTGCGCGTAAAGGAATTGTGATTTTGAAGAAGATTTCGGACTTTGCAAAGGAAAATGGTGATTGCGGGAAAATAACATGGGGGGATTTGTATGTTTCTAATGTGGCGTGGGATGATTTTGTGAGGGGGTGATTTATTTTTTAATTTGGAATTATGAATGATTGGCAAAATTTGTATGCGGTGAGGAAGACTATTAACTTTGAGTTTAAGCCATCATTGTATACAAAAAAAAGAGTTTTAGATGCGAGAATAAAACGAAATTCTGTTCTTATTGATGTAAAAAACAATACTATTGAAATAATTCATCTTTTTAATACTCAGAATCAAGAAGTGGCAAATTTGGTGCAGAGATATTTACAAAAATTGACATCTGATTTTGATATTCTTGTTGAAAAATTTAAAAATATTACAGATGGAATTTATATAAATGGAAGATATGAGAATTTTAGGATCTATGTTGAAACAAGTAAGTTGAAGTTAGTTGGGAAGGATTTTAGAGATTGCTATTTTCAAATGAAGAATGAAAGGGGAAAAAGTCGGAAAGGCTGGGATTATTACTATCAATTTAATGCAAAAACTAATAAGGCAGAATTTCGGCATGTAAAATTTGGTGATTTTTTAACAGTAAGTCACCTATTTGCATTTCATTATGATAAAACGACAAAAGACGGTGAATTTCAAAGACTTTTGAAAGAAAAAATAAATTTCTTTATAAAAAAATATAAATGTATTCAAATTGAACTTAGTGATTTTCTTGATGATAATAATCGATTCGAAAAATTTATTTCAAAGCCTGAAATTTTAGATCGATTAAAGCGTCTTGCATATTGTATCGGGGATATCCTTTCTTTAATGAATATCTTTTGTGATAAAGGGAAAAATGGATCTGATGGTTGTTCTGTCTTTATTAAGGATTTAGGGGATTTTAGAATAATAGCTTTGGATAATGATTATGAAAGCGTTGTCGCTGAGATTATTAGGCAGGTAAATTGTATTACCAACCCTAAAGCCTTCCATTTTAAGTTTACCTTAAACTTTAAGGCAAAAAATCCGAATACTCAGCTTTCTGGTAATGATGTTTTTTTTAATGAGAAAGATTTACAAAAAAAATTAAAGGAAGAAATGGATAAGTTAGAGAATAATAAGAAAGAAAAATCTGAATGTCAGAGTTTTCTTTCAAAATTTGATAATCTAGCTGGTAAGGATTGTACGGATGGTAGGTGGGCGGATATAAAAAATAAACAGGGTCTTCCTGATAATTACCAAGATGCAAAAAAAGAATACGAAAGTTGTGAGGGTAAGAAAAAGGAATTGAGCAAGGAAATTGCATATAATGAAAATGAGAAAAATAATTACGCTGTTATAAATCAACTTAAAGCTGCCATTAGTAATAGTAAAAATACACATTTTGGTGTTGTTATAGAAAAAGAAGCAAACTATTATTTGGCCTTGGAAAATAAAATTTCGAATGGAAAGCTAAAAGCAGATAATAAATATGTTCTTAATAATCTAAAAAATAACCTTTTTTCCTGTAAACTTTTAAAATATGAATCCTTGACATGGAAAGCGGTTGAAAAGCTTTGTCTTTTGCCCACTTCGTCACTTAATGGTACAAGCAAGGATGTTGTTGGTTATTGGAGTAAGTTTTGTAAGGGTGTGATAATTCTGGAGAAAAAAAATGAAAAAGATAAAAGAGACGTTTTTGATCTGGGAATAATAAAAAACTACTTGGTTGAAATAATGTCAAAAACAAATATATCTTCGGGCTTTAATAAGGAAGATTTTGATAAATTGGTAACCCTTGATGGGATAAAAGCCTATTTTGACGATTATTGTTTTGAGAATCAATGGATTGATGCAGATTGGGATGAATTTTTAGGATTAGATAGAGAAGGAAGTATTGATTTATATCAGATTTTCAATAAAGATTTTGAACTTGATGAACATTTTGCTATTTCTGAGAATGATAAAGAAAGAATAAAAAGGATTAAGTTTGCCCAATTAATATTGAAAGAAAGATTCGTAGCCAAGCAAAAAAATAGTGAAAGGATTAGAAATCTATTTACCATATATTGGCAGAATTGCTTCAATAAATTTGATACTGAGAAATTTAGAGTACAGCCTGAAGGGCGGATATATATTCGAGATATGAGTCCTGTAAATGATGCGAAGAGATACCGAGAAGAAAAAGTTTTGGGGGATTTTGGAATACTTTTTAATCCAGTGGCAAAAGCAATCGATCAATCGTCAAAAGATGTGAAGGATAGGATTGGAAATTTTAATGACTATCTAAAAAAACAGCCTCTCAAAAATGAAATATATGTTGTTGGTCTTGATAGAGGTGAAAACAGTCTTGTGAGTTATACGCTTGTGAAGTTTAGAAAAAAAATTGTAGGCGAAAATGATATTAGTGTTAGGTTTGACAGCTTAATTGGCACAGAAGCGTGGGTTTTAGATGAAATGGTGGAAGTAAGGGATTTGTCGGCTGTAAAAATTTTTAATGAGAAAGGAAAATGGAGAAAAAGTGAATTTGTTGAACAGAAAGAGGATTATTATTTTGTAGAAAAAAATGAGGGAAATTATGATGAAGATAAAAATAAACAGGATGCCTGTAAAAAAAGAGATGAATTAAAAAAAATGTATCCTGATTATGGCGATGGTAGGGAAAGGGTTGTTGTCTGTCCGATAAGGTGTAAACCACAAACGAAAAAAGAGAAGCAACAGGTCGAAATGGAAAAAACTGGTGCATATGCTGTGAAAATTTTGTCTTGGGAAGATGAAGATGGAGCTGTTTATAATTATCGAGTAGCTCAGGAAATTCTTAAGGAGGAGAGATTGAGTCAAGTTGAAAAAAATAGAGATTTTGAATTGTTTAATACTGAAAAATTTAAAAATGGATATGTGTCAGCTTTGATTGGATTTATTGGTGAAAGGGTGGAAACAAATAATGCTTATGTTTCTTTAGAAAATCTTAATATGGGAGATAAAACGGGAAAGGGAGGAAACTATAGGAAAACATTTGGTGCAAGTGTATATCAAATGATTGAGAATCGATTGATGTCAAAACTTGGATATTCTGTAGTGAAAGGTTCCTCAAGTGTTCATTCCCAAAAAGTCCCAAAAATAAGAAAGGTTGAGGAGCTAAAAAAAGATGTACTGTCGGGTGAGAAAAATAATAAAGATTTTCAAATTGGTGTTATTCAAATAACTGATGAGACCAATACATCACAAATTTGTCCAAATTGTGGTTATTCTATGAATAGGTACGGTCTGGCGAAAATTGAAAATGGGGAATTGAAGTTAACGCTAAATGCGGAAGAGCTTAAAGATAAGGATTTTGGAATTGATATTTCTAAGGTGACTATATTTAGGGTGGATGATGGCGTGTTTGCGTGGCGGTATTCTGGTGTTGCTACAGAGAAATTGGATAAAAGTCATAATGATTTTTGTAGAGTTCTCTCAAAAACTAGACAAAATGAAACAAAATCAAAGGATTTTATTCGGTGTGTTCATTGTGGGTTTGATTCACGGTTCCCAACTAAAAATCACGAAAAACTAAAAAAGGTAAATGGTGGTGATGTGCTCGCTGCCTACAACATTGCTAAACGTGGTTTGGAATTCATTCAGTGTAAATCAGAAGTAATAAATTAATAAGAATGAATGAGATTTCAATTTGAGTAGACTATGGGTAAATTCTCTTGCGAAACACAAAATATATTGTATAGTGTTTCACTATGCAATCCTACATCCAAATCTCAAAAATCAACGATTTTATCTTTTGTCCGCGGTCGATTTACTTTCACGCGGTGTATGAGCAGTTTCATCAAAAGACATATCATCAAAAACCGCAACTTGTCGGGAAAATTAAGCATGAAAGTATTGATAAAGGTGAATATTCAACTGCTAGTCGTTATCTTCAGGGTTCAGAGGTTTATTGTGAAAAATATGGTCTCGTTGGGAAAATTGATATTTATGATAGAGATGAAGAGGCTTTGATTGAGCGAAAGACCAAAGTAAAAACTATTTATGACGGTTATCGCTATCAACTTTATGCGCAGATGTTTTGCTTGCTTGAAATGGGTTATAGCGTTAGTAAACTTTTTATTCATTCCCTTACCGATAATAAGCGTTATCCGATTTCATTGCCTATTGGAGAAGAATTGAGGAAATTTGAGTCTACTATTGAGCAAATCCGTTTATTTGATGTATCTAGGTTTCCTGTAATTGATAATGAACAGAAATGTAATCAGTGTATTTATCGTCCACTTTGTCATTAACCCCTTATAAATATGTTAACTTTGCCTGATTTTAAAGAAAAAAAGATACTTTTTGTTTTTGGTGATAAAGATATGGATAATAAATTGAAGTTTTGGAATGATAATATTCGACTTTTTCGTGATAATAAACCTGTTAATCAGCTTTCTTGTTATAAGATATTGGCTGTTTTTGTCTGTGGTGAGTGTAGTTTTACTTCGGTTTTGATTAGAAATTGCATGAAATATGGTATTTCTTTGTTTTTTACCAGAAATAATTTTGAAGTGTATGCGACTATTGGTGCTGGTGCCGAGGGGAATACTCTTTTAAGGAAGCGACAATATTATTCTCTTAATGATTTTGAGCTAGCGAAAAATTTGGTGAAAAATAAAGTTTATAATCAATTTATGCTTCTTTCGAAGGCAAAAAAAATTAAGACGCCCGTAAAATTTTATAAGAAATTTGCTGAAAAGATAGATTTAGCTGGAGATGAAAAAGTTTTGCTTGGGCTTGAAGGTAGTTCCACAAAAAATTACTTCAGGCTATATTTTGGGGATATCGGTTGGTATAGAAGAATGCCTCGTGCTAAACAGGATCCTCAGAATATTTTGATGGATATTGGGTATACTTTACTGTTTAATTTTATGGATTCGATTTTGAGATTATATGGATTTGATGTTTATAAAGGGTTTTATCATAAATTATTTTTTCAGCGAAAGTCGTTGGCTTGTGATCTGATGGAGCCTTTTAGGTGCATTATAGATTCCGCATTGCTTAAAATGTTTACTCTTAAACAATTTAATGCCAAGGATTTTAAAATTTCCAAGGCTAAATATTTTTTACCTTATGATAAGCAGGGTAAATATTTAAAGATATTTTCTGATGTTATTATGGATAATAAAGAAGATATTTTTGGTTATATTAGACAGTATTATTACTCATTGATTAATGAAACCGAAGATATGCCGTTTTTTAAATTAATAAGATAAAATTCAAATGTTGCTTGTAACTTATGATTTTCATAATGATAAATTAAGAACAAAGTTTGCTAAATTTTTGAAAAAATTTGGACGTCGTGTTCAATATTCGGTTTTTGAGGTAAAAAATAGTGCACGGCTATTGAAAAATATTCAGAGTGAGGTAGAATTAAGGTACAAGCCTCATTTTAGTGACGTTGATAGTGTTTTAATATTTAGTGTGTGTGATGGATGCAGAAAGAAGATAGGGCGTTTCGGGTCGCATGCGCATGAGGAAAAAGATGTTATTTTCTTTTAAAAAATTGTTCTTTAAAATTAATAAAAGTGAAAGTTGTGATGTTTATTTTAGAGCGAACATTTAAAAAATGCCTAAACCTTTGTCTTAATATAATAGAGGTTACCTATTCAAGCCAAAAAGTCGTTATTGCACTTGTGCGTGATTTGTATCTTTTTGGTTTGAATAAGCCAAATTTGCTCTCTAAAACCAATATCCGATTTCTACTTTTGTAGATTTGGAGCTGGCAAAGCATTAAACGCTCTCTAAAACCAATATCCGATTTCTACTTTTGTAGATAGTATCTCCCTAGGCTTTGCTCCATTACTCTAAAACCAATATCCGATTTCTACTTTTGTAGATTATACAAGGCGATATGTCAAGAGTTAGCTCTAAAACCAATATCCGATTTCTACTTTTGTAGATTATTCGGTTGCCACTCCTCGAAGTATTGCTCTAAAACCAATATCCGATTTCTACTTTTGTAGATGTTATGTGTGACGTAATTCTGTGCCAGCTCTAAAACCAATATCCGATTTCTACTTTTGTAGATTTCATAATGTTTATTGGTTACTCCCCCTCTAAAACCAATATCCGATTTCTACTTTTGTAGATTGACTGTCTGATACCATCCTTTTTTCTCTAAAACCAATATCCGATTTCTACTTTTGTAGATGTGTAATCACGCTGATGCAACAGAGCTCTAAAACCAATATCCGATTTCTACTTTTGTAGATTACTCATTGAATAATATACTGTGCTTCTCTAAAACCAATATCCGATTTCTACTTTTGTAGATAT
>Ga0180009_10008216_pt1 | contig 10416 bp, 7 predicted proteins | sample OS_PC_MetaG_FD_123537 | JGI IMG/M metagenome (GOLD analysis project Ga0180009, IMG submission 123537) | Groundwater microbial communities from the Aspo Hard Rock Laboratory (HRL) deep subsurface site, Sweden - OS_PC_MetaG | ecosystem: Environmental > Aquatic > Deep subsurface > Groundwater... | reverse complement strand
ATCTCAAGGACGCCGCCACCGTGCTGGCCGCCCTCCGGGACTACGCCGACATGCACGGCCCGGAGTGAACATGGGGGGCGGGCGCATTCCTCGCGAATGGCCGGGGGGTTGGCCCGCCAACTGAATAAATACTCTTTTCCCTTGCATGTCGATACCTCGCACCGAACTCAACCGCAGAATCCGGGTTAAAGATGATTGGGAGTCGAACCCGCCCCTGAACGTATTGGCCGCCCAGGGTCCCGCGGAGGGACCGCGGGTCTTTTTGGAAAAAAGCCAATCGGTTTTGAGGGAGGACCGTATGGACCTGTTGTATACACCCGAGGAAGAGGCTTTTCGTTCGGAAGTCCGTGAGTTTGTGGCGGCCGAACTGGCGCCCGTGGCGAACCGCATCGAAAAGGAAGAGATCAGCCCCCGGGAATTTGTTCGCAAGCTGGGGGCGCGGGGCTACCTGGGCGACCTGTATCCGCCGGAAATCGGCGGGACCGGCCGGGGCATCGTCCATGACACGATCGTCTCCGAGGAAGTGGCTTATGTCAGCCCGGCCGCCGACGCCATGCGAGCCGTGTCCACCGTCTTTTGCGCCGCGCCCCTGTTCCGGTTCGGTTCGCCCCGGCAGCAGGAGGAGTTCCTGCGCCCGCTCATTACCGGGGAAAAACTGGGGGCCATCGGCATTTCCGAACCCAATGCCGGATCGGACGCCGCCGGGATGCAGACCCGGGCCCTCAAGATGGGGGACGTCTACGTCGTCAACGGGCAGAAGCACTGGATCACCAATGGCAGTGAGGCCGATCTGGTCTTGCTTTTCGCCATCACCAACCCGGACGTGCACGCCCATCAAGGCATGAGCGCCTTTATCGCCCAGCCGTCCCGGCCGGGTTTCACGGTGGTCCAGGACATGGCCGCCATGGGGCTGCACGGCACCAGCCACGCCCACCTGCGCTTCGACGACATGGGACTGCCCCTGGACCACCTTGTGGGCGAGGAAGGAAACGGCTTCCATGTTTTGACCGACGAACTGGCCAGCGAGCGGATCGACATCACTTCCCGCACCCTGGGCTGCGCCCGCCGCCTGTATGAGGAAGCCCTGCGGCACTCGGCGCGCCGGGAGCAGTTCGGCCGCAAAATCCGCACGTTCGAAGGAGTCAGTTTCAAGATCGCCGAGATGAAAATCGATTTGGACGCGGCCCGGCTGCTTCTGCTGCGTGCGGCCCGCATGTACGACCAGGGCCTGCCCGTGGTCAAGGAGGCGGCCATCGCCAAGCTGTTCGCCGCCGAACGGGCCTTCCAGATCGCGGACAAATCGCTCCAGATACACGGCGGATTGGGCTACTCCAAGGATCACGTCGTGGAAAAGTTTTTCCGCGACGTCCGGGTCTTCCGTCTGGGCGGCGGGACCGATGAAATTATGAAATTCCTGATCCAACGGGAGGAATATCGGGACTTCGGCCTGATGTGAACCGGCCGGGCCTTTCGCCGCCACGGCGCGGGAGGCCGCACGAAACCCGATTCCCGGTATTGTTCCATATACCGCCCGCCCTGCCGGAGGGCCTTGTACGGCGGTCACGCCCATCGGCCGACCGGCGGGGCGGGCCGTCTTCATCCGGCGCGGGTTATCGCGGGTTCCCAAGCTCCTGGTTGGGAACCCGATCCTGGAAGCTCCAGCGTCCTACCTTCTCCTTCATGGCCTTGGTTTTCACCAGGGCCGATCGATACGGAATAAGGAGTTGAAGCAGAGCTTCAAGGCGAAATGGCGTTCCCAAGCCGGAGCTTGGGAACGAGCGGAAAGGATGATCTCCGTCTCCTCCTCCGCCCCTCTCCCCGCTCAAGCGCCGGCCCATTCCGGAGTCCGGGCGGCGCGTTAATCTCTCTTGGGCCGCCTCTGGGAAAACCGCTTGGAAAGCATAACCGGATTGGGGTATCCTCGAACCCCGTTCGTTATGTCCGGCATGGAGAGGGAGGATGAAAGTCGAGACCCGGCTGGGCCCGGAAAGTGCGGGCCTGATACTGGAAGGCGGCGGCATGCGCGGCATCTACACCGCCGGCGTGCTGCGGTGCTTCATGGACCATGGCCTTTGGTTCCCTTACGTGATCGGCGTGTCCATGGGCGCCTGCAACGGGGCCAACTACCTCGCCCGCCAACCCGAACGTAACCGGATCGTTAACACCCGGTTCGTGAACGACCCCCGGTTCCTCAGCTACCGCCGGCTCCTGACCGGGGGCGGGCTTTTCGGCATGGACTTCATCTTCCACGACATCCCCTTTCAACTGGTCCCCTTCGACCTGGACGCCTTTCTGGCGGCGGATGAAAAGTACTGGCTGGCCGCGGCGGACTGCGAAAGCGGTGAAGCGGTCTACTACGAAAAGAACGAGATGGGCCTGGAGTTTTTGACCGTGCTCCGGGCCGGGTGCAGCCTGCCGCTGGTCCAGAAATACGTGGAATTTGGAGGCCGGAAACTCCTGGACGGCGGTTTGGCCGATTCCGTGCCGCTGGGAAAAAGCCTGGCCGACGGCAACCGGAAAAACGTGCTCGTTCTGACCCAGCCCCGGGGGTACCGCAAAAAAAGGTCTTCGGCCGTCCGCCTGGTCCGGTGGCGATATCGCCGCTTCCCCCGGCTGGCCGACGCCTTTGCCCGGCGGCACATACAGTATAACGAAACCATGGACCGGATCGACCTCCTCGAGGCGTCCGGCGAGGTTTTCGTCGTCCGCCCGTCCGAGCCGCTTCCGGCCGGTCGGACCGAACGAAACAAGGACCGCCTCTACCTGGCCTACGACCAGGGGTATACGGACATGAAGACCCGCTTCGCGGCCCTTCTCGAATACCTGGGCCTCCCGAACGAATCGGGGCGCATGGACCCTGGCCGGCCGAAAAGGGAAAGGGGACCCTTGGAGACGGATCGGTAAACGCTCAGGAACGCAGAAAAACCATCTCGGTTACCCGCATCACGTCTTCCCCCTTCTGGGTCAGTTCGACCGACACCCGGGCAATCCGGCCCTGGGTATCGATTACCCGCGCCAGGGCAACCACTTCCCGGGTTGGATCGGCCGCTTTCAGAAACTGCATATCACAGTTCAAGGGCAGTCCCACGAGGCCCAGGGAGTTGGCCACGGCCGCCATGGTCTGTTCGGCAAGGGTAAACAAGGCGCCGGTGTGAGTGTACCCGAGGAAATTGGGCAGTTGGGAACCCCCGGGCAGGCGGGCCGCAACCCGACCCGGCTCGAATTCGGTATACTTGATGGACAGGGCGCGGGCCAGCGGAGAATCCTCCAAGGCCCGGCGCAAGGCAGGCAAATCCTCTTTTTTAATGGCATCCCGGACGGCATCCGGTTCACTGGCGACTTCTTCGACGGCCAGTTTATGACGGTTTCGCTCCTCCAATCCCCGGGCCAGCCAGGAAACGGCCTCATTATACGGGGTGGGGATATCGAGGCGGCGGCCTTCGGAAACGATCACTTCGTTCAAGTTGCCGATCTCGGTGGGGCGTCCGGCTTCCACGTCCTGGAGCATGGAAACGCGGTTGTCCTTGGTGGAACCGAATGCTTTTAGTGAAAACGCCAGGGGATCGTCCAGTTCGGGAAAGTCGATGCCCTTGGCCCGGGCCACCTGGGCCAGCTCCCGGGAAAGCGCCCCGATGATTTTCACGGTTTCTTCATGCTTGACGGCGATACCGCCCGTCAGCCCGGTCAGGGCGGCCACTACGTTGGAGGAGACATTGGCGATCAGTTTCTTCCAGATGGCGCCGTTGATGTCCAGGGTGGGGTGCACGTCCAGGCCCACGTCCTGGAACCGCCTGACGATATTTTCAAAACCCGGACGGGAAACTCCGTCGTATGGTCCGATCACCAGCAGGGGACCCAGCCCGCCCACGTACCTGACTTCGTTCATGCTGACCGGCATGCCGGAATGCGCGGTGATTCCGCCGATAACGCGCTCCGGTCCCACGGTCTCGGCAATCACTTCCAGATTCCCGAGGCCGTTTTGAACCGAGAGAACGACGGTCTCATCCCCGATCATGGGTCTGGCGCTTTCGATGGCCGAGCGGGTGTGGTAGCCCTTGACGGCCACCATGACCAGGTCTTTGACCCCCACCGATCCGACATCCGAAGTGATGGTCATCCGGAAGTTGCTTCGTTCGCCGTCAGGCCATTGCAGCCACAGTCCTTCCCTTTCAATGAGGCGAACCCGTTCCTCGATCACTTCGATGAGGGTGACCTCAAATCCTTTTTCCGAAAACAGACTGCCGAAAATGGTTCCCAGCACACCGGCGCCGACGATCGCTATTTTCATGCTTCATCCTTCCTGTCGAATGTCAGGGCCCTGGACGGTTGTTTTCTCGGCAGGACCTTTCATCCGGAAATGTGCGGCAGGCCCTGCAATAGAATACTACCGGCATATCCGGGTTCAGGGAAGTGGCGAGGGAGGGCCTGTTCCGAATTGGGCATCGAGGATGTGGACCTTTATGACGGGACTCGCCCCGCATCGGCCGCCGCGGTCCAGAAGCACTTCTCACCCGAGGAAATCAAGGCGGCTGACCTGCGGACAAGACATTTCAGCGGGCGCCGCCATGGGTCCGTGCCTTCCGAGGGCGCTGCAAAATCGATTCACGAAAACCTTTTAAAATAAGCGGACATCGCCGCCAGCGCCCTGATGGCCCGAAACGATGAATCGAAGACCGGGATGCCCCGCGATTCCAGCATGCGGATCGTCTCGTCCTCGGCCGCGTCCCGGTTGCTCTGCCACATCACAAAAGGCTTGCCCGGACTTTTAAGCCCGGCCAGCATTTCGGCCAGGGTTTCCAGGTTGCGGCGGTCCGCTGATTTCCGGCTGTCCGGCCGGTCGTGCATGAAACCGAGCAGACCCGGCGGGATGGCCATCAGCGTGGCGTCCACATTCTCGTCAGCGGAAATGGAGCGCATACAGCCGAAAAATCGGGGCAGGTCGGACAGGTGGAACTGGACGGAAAGCCCGTAGTCGAAAGGATTCGCCGGCACCTCCCAATTCGGCATGGCGCCGGCCAGGGCCTCGCGGCCGGCCGGACTCAATTCCGCCATTCGCAGACCGTTCAATTCGCAGGCGTCCGTGGTCAGGACCCCTTCGCCGCCCGACTGGGTGATCACGGCCAATCGGTCGCCGGACAGCGGCTCCAAAAAGGAAAAGGCCTTGATGACATCGAAAAAATCCTCGGCGGTCTCCGACCAGACCGCCCCGGCCTGTCGGATCGCATCGTGGAAAATCACGTCGTTTTCCAGGGCCATCGAGCCCGTGTGCGAGGCCGCCGCCCTGGCCCCGGCCGCGGTTCGTCCGGATTTGAGGATCACGACCGGCTTCCTTCGGGCCGTTTCCCCGAGCAGTTGGAAAAAACGCCGTGCATCGCCCCGCAAGGACTCCAGATGCAGCCCGATGATCCGGGTACTCGGGTCCCGGGCCATGTACTCGAGGGCGTCCGTTTCCGTGACCGCCATCTTGTTGCCCGTGTCCAGGACCTTGTTGGCCCCGATTCGCTCGCATATCCAGCTTAACCGGGCGTCGTAAAAACCGGACTGGAAGATGAACGACGCGCCGCCCGGCCTGGCGATCTCCGCCGGGTTGAAACTCACGATCAGCCGGTTCCTCGTGTTGACCGGGCTCAGGGTGTTCGGGCCGACCAGATAAAGGCCCTTTTCCAGAACCAGGGCCGCCAGTTCCGCCTCCAGCCTGCGCCCTTCGTCGTTGCTGTCCGAAAAACCGCCGCTGACCACCACCACCCGCCGGATGCCGGTGGCCGCGCATCGGCGTACCACCTCCAGCGTCGCCCCCGGCGACACCGCGCTGATCACCAGGTCCACCGTCTCCGGGATCGAATCCAGGTCCGGGTAGGCCTTGACCCCGGCCACCGTTTCGGCCGTGGGATTGACCGGGTAAAGACGGCCCGTGAAACCGGCCCGAACCATGTTGTTCATCAACATAAAGCTCGGCTTGACCCGGTTGTCGCTCGCCCCGACAATGGCGACGCTCCGCGGGTTGAAAAACAAGTCCAGGAAGTGAGTCTCTTGTTCCATATGACCGTCCTGTCCGGTTTGAACATGGAGGGCGGGCGTATTCCCCGAGGCTTGCAGCCGGGTCAGCCCGCGAACCAATAATGGATTACTTCCTTATATGTCGAATATTCCCCGCGGCAAGGCCGCGGGGGGGCTTCAATATCCGTGAGGGACTATAAAAATACCCCATCCGGGCTTTGGTTGGCAAGGCCCCCGGGTGCCCCCGGAAACCACTCAATGATCGGGGCATATTATTTTTCAGCCGCCCGCGGGGCCTTTGGCCGAAGGACGACTCCGGCGCCGAGTCCCTCACTATATATGGAAAAGGCGGCGACAGGGCGGTCCTACGTTGCCACCAACCACTGAACAGTTACGCTGCCTCGGAATTCCCCGTGCGAAAGGCCCGCCGCTGGTCGAATCAAAGCCCCTCCAGGCCGAGGGCGGCCAGGGTATGCCCGGCGGGTGCGCCGGTCTTCACGTCCCAGCCGCGTTCCTCGTAGTAATCATCGAGCATGCGGTCCACGTCCTTTTCTTCGAGGCGGGCGGTCTTGTAATAATCCATCAGATAATATTCGGAGTCCTCCCCTTTCAAGGGAGAAAACCAGACTTTGGGCGGCCGATCATCCTGGCGGGAAAATCCGGCGCTGACATTGAGGAGCCTGGCCAGGTTCCAGGCCCGGGCCCCGGCTTCGAGCAGCGCTTCCGGTGTGGTCTCGATGCCGGTGACCGCGGTATAAAGCCCGGCCACGGTCGGGGCGTCGTAGAACCGGTTGATATAGAGCCTGTGGCAGAGGCCCAGGCAGTTGGACAGCGAGAGCCAGTCTTCCGTATGCCGGGTCAGACGGCCGACATTGAAGGCCTGGGGCGTGAATATTCGTTTCAAGGCATCATCGGTAAGGCCGATCGTTTTGGCCCCGTTCAGCCATTGCTGGATCGGCCGGCCCGGATTATAGGATGCGGAGCCCAGGGACCCGGCAATACCCGCGCAGCCCCCGCTTCTGGCCGGATTGGTCATTTGGGCCAGGGTGGCCGTCCCGAATCCGGTCAACCTTGGATCAGCGAGCCAGGGGTAGCCCTTGATGTGCAACACCGATTCTTCGGCTCCCCGGCCGATTTTTACCGCCGCCCCCACCAGTCCCTCGGCCAGGATGGCTCCAAAATCCTGTTTCCGGGCGGTCATCTCCAAAAGACGCATGGTGGTTTCATAATCATCGTCCAGCGTCAAACCCGCGGTATCGTTTCGGTCGATGATCCCGTTTTGGAATAGATGAACCGCGAAATCCTTCACGGCTTCGAAAGAGAACAGGCAGATGCCGTACCGATTGGCCGCATCCAGGTATTTGACCGATTTTCCGTATTCCTCCTCGATGTCGGCCCCCGGGAAGTATCTCATGGAAAAATGGGTCAGGTAGGAGAGCATCCCGGCGTTGGGCCCTTCCCGGAGGCTGATCCTTTCCTTGTCCGCCGTGGGGCACCCGGCGCAGGCCAGGGACTTTCTCGATCGGTAGTGGAGGTCTTTGACGTCGGGCAGATGGGCGATGGAAACGCGGGTCCCGTTCCCCGAGACCTTGGCCTTGATTCTGGCCCAGTCCGCGGTCATGCCGAAATACCCGCCCTCGAGCAGGGTATCGCGGAGGCGGTAGTTCAATATCCGCCCTTCCATTTTATTGACGAGGCGCCGAAGTCCCCGGGGATCGGCCACCCGCACGCCCCGGCTGCCCTGGACGGCCACGATGGCCTTGATGTTCTTGGAGCCCATCACGGCGGGAAGCCCGCCGCTTCCCAGGGTCCCGCCCTTGTCGATCGAGGTGACCGATATCTTGACCCGGTTTTCTCCGGCCGGACCGATGGGGATGACGCTGCATGGTTCATGGCGGCGTCTCAGGGCGTCGACCGTCTCGAAGACGTCCCGCCCCCACAAATCCGCGGCATCGCATATGTCGACGCGTCCCTCTTCGACCTTGATATACACCGGCTTCGCCGCCCGGCCGGTAACGGTCAGGCAGTCGAAGCCTGACAACTTGAGCATCATGGCGAAATGGCCCCCGCCGCAAGCCGTGGCATAGGCGTTGTTAACGGGGAATCGGGTGGTGACGAACAGTTCCGCCGCGCCGGGAACGATGGTCCCGGAAAAAGGCCCGGCGCCGATGAGAATGTGGTTTTCCGGGGCCAGAGGGTCTGTTTCCGGTGGAATGAGATCCCGGGCCAGGCGATTGGTCATCCCCCAGCCCCCGATGAATTTGTTCAGGAATTCAGGATCGAGGGGCATTTTTTCAAATTTACCCCGGCTGAGGTCCACAAAGGCCATTTGGCCGGCATATCCTGGAAGGGTCATTTATATCTCGCCTTTTTTCTTAACCCGAATTTGACACTTGCCTTCTGCCGCGGCGTCCCACATGCAGGGCGGGCGTATTCCTCGCGGCCTGCCGCGAGGAATGCGCCCGCCCACCACACAATGGTCTTTTCCTTACATGTCGAAGGTTTTCGCAGCAAGGCTGCGGGAATCTTCAACTGCGTGCCGCAACGCGCGTTTTCCGGCTTTTGACTTCGACGTATCATGTGATACGCCCGCGGCACAAAACCGGTCCAACTTCGCGCTTCGCTATGCATTTCGACACCTCGCTACGAACTCAACTGTAAAATCCGGGCATGAATTTCGAATGGATGCCCTTAGCACTTCGAGATTTTGCGATTCTATCAATTTTCCGGCGCTCTGAAAACCGTGAACCGCGGTTTATGCCCGGAGGAGCCGGACAAAGCGGTGAAATTGGAACCGGGTCGGATTCTTTGGAGAAAATTATATAAATAACTGATATTAAATTTGAATTGGTTTTTTGGCTGTTGCGTTTGGCCGTGTTGGATCGCCTGTTGGAATATTTACACGGCGGATTGCTAAGGACCGGGTACCCAGGTATATTCGTCAGTAGGGAGCACCACGCCTTTCCACTCCGTCACAACTAACGGGCGGTACTGAGTCATGGCTGATGAAAGGATTTGGTATAAACCGGGTGAAAATGGAGGGGGCACCCGGCCCTCCAACCGGATTATTATAATAAATTCAAGATGATCGGATATGATCAATGCCGCTGCAAGGGGAAAGAACCTTGTCTTGGAGGCTCGAAACATGGAACTGTCCAAATTTGCTATATAATTTGGAGTAAATATGACTCGGCTCTCATGGAAATCCCCCCATTGGAAAAGTGGAGGGATATATCGTGAAGAAGAATTACGACATCCTCGACCGGATTTACCCGTTCAGCACCACTAATGGCCCGGAATTACGAATTCATCAAGGCTTACCGCGACCATCCGGCCGTCCAAGACTCAACGATGCATATAGGCGCGCTTAGAGGCCGTTCCGACAAGCCCGGCGCGAGGCATACCACAGAAGGAAGGCATTTCGCCATGTTGGCTGATCGACCAAAGACCGAACCGGACCGGGCCCTTCAGGGGATCGGCATACTTTTATCGGAATTGCGGTTTCTGTCCAATTCCCTATCATTTCATAAGAGCCGCAAGTCAAAGCCGGGCGGAACTGAGGTATTGATATGAGGGACCGGCTCAATGCATTTTTCAAGTGGGATAGGGACGAGCGGCCTGAAATCATCGAAGCCAGGCAGCGTTTTTTCAATCAAGTGCTCTATCCTTTTCTTTTATTCGGCCTCTTTGCGGTGATCATGGGCTGTCTCCAAGCCTCGAAGCATGGACAATGGGGCTTTGCCGTTCTCTATGCCGGAAGCTATTTTCTGTTTTTGTTAACGGCCCGTCCCGGTGCATCCTATTCTTTATTCTTCCGTTCGCTAAGCCTGATTTTCGCCCTGGTCGTCATTTCCATTCTGATTCTGATTAGAATCGGCCTCAGCGGAGTCGGCCTCGAGCTTCTTATCCTGGCCTGCGCGTTCTCATCGGCCATGCTGGGAAAAAGGGCCGGCTTTTTTCTTGTGGGTATCAGTGTTCTCGCCGCCGCAATCATCGGCGTGGGAATGGTTACAGGTTTGGTGCCGATTCGGCCGGAACGCATGTTGACATCCTTGTCGCCGCTGGCATGGGGTACAACGCTCTTTGCCTTGACCATGGTCTGCGTGGGTGTGGTGATGATTCCTCAGATGTTCCTCAAGCATCTGATTGGGTCTCTGACGCTTTTGGAGGGGCATGCCGCTGAACTGGAACGCTCCAATACTTCTTTGATGGAAACCATTAAGGCCCGTGAAAATGCGGAGAAAGCACAAAGGGAGAGTGAAGAAAGATTCCGATCGATAACCGAGCAGATAACCGAAACGAATTATGAGTTTTCGCGGCGCGAGCCGTTGCGAAAACTCCGTTGGACTGAACGGCGGGTGGTCGGGAGTAGTCTGTAGGGGGCTGAAGCTTCCCGATGCGATATTTTTGTAAATGATT
>Ga0180009_10008214_pt1 | contig 10419 bp, 5 predicted proteins | sample OS_PC_MetaG_FD_123537 | JGI IMG/M metagenome (GOLD analysis project Ga0180009, IMG submission 123537) | Groundwater microbial communities from the Aspo Hard Rock Laboratory (HRL) deep subsurface site, Sweden - OS_PC_MetaG | ecosystem: Environmental > Aquatic > Deep subsurface > Groundwater... | reverse complement strand
ATCGTCAGTCGTAAGGGGCGGAGCCGACGTCCACCCGGTGCCATCGTAGCGCAGCATCGTGCCGTTGCTCCCCACGGCGTGCACGTCGTTGGGGCCCGAGGCCCAGACCGCGTACAGGGTCTCCGTGGTGCCGCTGGCGCTCGCGATCCACGAGGACCCGTCCCACCGCATAATGCGACCCATGTCCCCCACGGCCCAGATACGGTCGGCGGCGGTGCCCCAGATGCCGCCGAAGCCCGCCCCACTCACTCCCGGCTGGATCTGCCAGTCGCTGCCGTTCCAATGGGAGATCCGCCCCTGGTCGCCCACCATCCAGACATCCTGGGCGTGGCTACCCCAGACCCCGACCCATTCCTCACCCGGGCCCGAGCCGGAGCTGGTCCAGGTCAGGGTGTCGAAGGTGATGCGATGGCCATTAGTGCCGCCGACGAAAAGCTCTCCGGTGGGGAAGCCCCAAACGCAGCTCAGGTGCGCACCCACCGGGACCGTCTCGTCCTGCCAGGTGACTCCATCCCACCGGAGCAGCTTCCGGTCGGCGCCCACCGCCACGGCCGTGCCGGGACCGTCCCCCCACAACCCCCGGAGGTTCACGCCGTCTCCCGCTGTGACCTGGGTCCAGCCCCATCCCCGAAAGCGAAGAATCACGCCCTCGTTTCCGACGCTCCAGATGTTAAGGGGGCTGCTTCCCCAGATCCCGTACAGGTCCATGCTGCTCAGGGGCGCCTCTTCGAGCCACGTGTAGCCGTCGAAATAAAGCGTCTGGGCGCCCGAGAGCGCACCCGCCGCCCACACGTGCATCGGACCGGCCCCCCACACGCTTTCGTACCACTTGGCGCTGTTGGTGGAGACGACCTGCCAGTCCACCCCGTCGTAGTGAAGCACCGTGGCCCAGTCGCCCACGGCGTACGCATCGTCCGGCCCGCTGGCCCACACGGCGTAGAGATCGTCGGTTGTGTTCGAAACCATGGGAGCCCAGTTGGAGCCGTCATAACGGAGGACCGTCCCGGCCCCGCCCACGGCAAACACGGCCGTCGGATCCAGCGCAAATACGCCGAACAGGGTCTCCGTCGTGCCGCTGCTCATGACGCTCCAGCCCACTCCGTCGAAGTGTTGAATCTCCCCCCCCGTGCCGACGAGGTAGACGTCCGTCGGCCCCGATCCATGAATGGCCTTGAAGAAGTGCGACGTCGGCAGGGTCGTGGGGCTCCAGGCGGTGCCATCATAGTGATAAAAGGTGTCGAGGTTGCCCACGGCGTACACGTTCTGTGGCCCGGTGCCCCACACGCTGCGCAGGGAATCGTTGGTCTGGCTCTCGCCCTGCCAGGTGCTGCCGTCGAAGTGCACGACCATTCCACTTCGTCCCACGGCGAACACATCGTCGGGGCCGCTGCCCCAAACGGCCCGAAGCAGCTCGGTGGCGGGTGAGGTCTCCACCGCCCAGCCGGCGGTGAAGCAGCGGTCGAAGCGCCAACCGCAGGCGGCATCGCACCCCAGAGGGCCCGCGGCGAAGCCCACGAAGTCGGTGCAGAAGAGCCCCTGGAGATCGTCTCCGTCGCACTCCTCTGAGCTGTTTGCGATGCCGTCGCCGCAGAACCCCAAGCAGTCGCTCTCGTCGTAGTCGGCGCAGTCGCTCTGGCAGGAGAGGCTGCCCGAGTAGTATCCTTGATCCTCACACAGGACACCGCCCGTATCTGCGCCGTCGCAGAGCTCGTCAATGTCCTTCACGCCATCTCCGCAAGCCGGGAGAAGGCAACTCGTGCGGCACGCGCCCGACTGGGTGTCACTGTTGGGTTGCACACACCCTGCGGGCAGCGACGCCGAGGAAATGCCGCAATCGCACTCCTCCCCCCCTTCGACGAACCCGTTCCCACAGATGGGGCGCGGCTGGCACACGCCGTCCTGACAGGCAAAGGCACCCACGGGCGACTGGGCAAAGGTGCACGGAGCGCCAGGCGCGAGGGTCTCACACACCTGTCGCTGCTCCGGGTAGATACAGCGCGTGAGCGGCTCCCAACACAACATGTCCGAGGGACAGAAAGTGCCCCAACTGCAGGCTTGGGTCTTTGAGCCCACACAAGTCGCCTGCACCAGCCCCATGGCCCCGACGAGCCAGCACACCCCAACGACAACCCAGGCTCCGCGCCCCCCGGCTCTCTCGATCGTAGCTCGCACAGACACCTCCACCCTCACTTTACCACCCTGTCGGGACATTGGGAGCCGAGGAGTGATCGTCAGGGGCAGTTGAGCGTGAGCGTGTAGTCGCCCGACGGCGGAAACCCGAAGCCGTCCGACTCTACCACGATGTAGTAAGTCTGGCCGGCGGTGACCGGGAAGTTGACGGTGTCGTCGCCGTTGCTGTCGGCGTAGTCGATACAGAGGTGCTGATTGCAGCCGCCTTCCAGGATGTACACGTCCAGATCGTCGGGGAAAAAGCCGTCCTGGTCCACGTCCAGGTTGACGCTGGCCGTCCCCGTCCCGCTGGCGACAAACGCGAAGATGTCCTCCGGCCCCGTGGCCGCGTTGGTGGAGCAGGAGCTCATGAAGCTGATGTCGTTGTCAAAACGGAACAGATTGATACCCCCGGAGACCGACGTATTGCAGGACATCGACGAGTTGGAGCTGCAGGTGTTCTCCCAGTGGCAGGAGGCGTCGCAGCCGTCGCCGCCGGTGGTATTGCTGTCGTCGCACTCTTCACCGGCCTCCACGGTGCCGTTGCCGCAGACCCCGGTGGAGGTGCAGCCGGCCTCATTGAACGTACAGTTGGTGTTGCACGCCAAGGTGCCGCCGGTGTAGCCCCGGCTGACGCAGGTCTGCCCGGCCAGGTTGGCGCCGTCACACGCCTCCCCCGCGTCGATATTGCCGTTGCCGCAGGTCACCGCGACACAGGCCGAGGTGTTGAAGGAGCAGCCCGACGTGCAGCTCAGGGTACCTCCACCCGGGAAGCCTTCGCTGACGCAGGTGGCGCCGCCGAGCAGGGCGCCGTCGCAGTCCTCGCCGGTGTCGATGGTGCCGTTGCCGCAGGTTAGATAGGCGCACAGCCCGGTGTAGTAGGAGCAGTCGGTGGCGCAGCTCAGGATCCCCGTGTCCCAACCCAGGCTGGTGCAGGTCGCGCCGTTCAGGTTCGCGCCGTCGCAGGCCTCGGTGCCCTCCACAACGCCGTTTCCGCAGGGCGGGGCCCCCACGCACAGGGTTGTGTCGTAGCGGCAGCTCGCGCTGCAGGCCACAGGGCCTGAGTCGTAGCCGAGAGACACACAAGTGGCGCCGTTCAGGTTCACCCCGTCGCAATCTTCGGTGGGGTCCAGCGTACCGTTGCCGCATTGTCGCGTGCACACCGAGGGCGCGCCGTCACAATGCCAACCGTCCTCGATCATGCAATCGGCGTCGCAGCCATCGGCGCTCAGCAGGTTGCCGTCGTCGCACATCTCGCCCGGGTTCATGTTCCCGTTGCCGCACGCCTCGTTGTTGCAGCCGCTGGTATCGAGCTCGCAGTTGGCCCCGCAGCGCAGCTCCCCGCCGGTGAAAAACTCGGTCAGGCAGGTCCGGCCGCTGAGGTTGGATCCATCGCAAGACTCGCCCGGGTCGATCAAGTCATTGCCGCAGGTGCCGCCCTCACAGCCGTCCACCACCAGGTGGCACTCCTCATCACAGGTGAGCGTGCCCGAGCCCCGCCCGAGGCTTTCGCAGGTGGCCCCACCATAGTTGGTGCCCTCGCATTCCTCGCCGTCGTCCAGCTTGCCGTTGCCGCAGGGCTCCTCATTGGGCACCCCGGAGGCGCAGCCCCCCGGACCGGCTGTAACCATTATCAGCAACACCACGAGTCCGGTGGCCGCCACCATTCCCGGCGCGTTGCAAAAGGGGACTCCACACGTTCTATTCTTCATGATTTCCAACTCTTGTACCGGTGTCGGGCGGAGCATAGCACGGATGCGGTCATTTGGAAATCCGGTGTTGGTCCGATCCACGGACAGCCACGGACAGCCACGGACAGCCACGGACAGCCACTTGACTCCACCGCCGGGGACCGGGATACTCGGCCTTTCAAAATCGAGGGCGTTTGTGAGGCCGCGGCCGGCACACGACCTTCAGCCAAAGGAGAGACTAGGACATGAGAACCCGTACATTGCTGGCCGTGTTGGCTGTGGCGGCGCTCGTGGCGTTTGCCGGAACGAGCTGCAAGAAAAAGGGCAAGGGCGAGACGAAGGACAAGGGCACGGCGGCTGACATGGCCGCTGACATGGCCGCTGACGGCATGAAGGCCCCCATGGGCGGCATGGATGTGGCGCGTCCCGGCCCTCGCCCCCGACCAGCCGCCAGCTCGTCGCTCTTTGATCCGGGCGTCTTCGAGATCGCGCTCATGCTGCCCGCCAAAAAGAACCCGGTGTTCGCCGAGATCGCCGGAGAGATCTCCACGGTCGCGGCCACCTGCAAAAAGTCCAAAAAACATGTGAACTCCTTCACCTGGTGTGCGGAGTGGAAGACGCTCGCGGCGAAGCTGAAAAAGATCCTCGAGGCCGTCGACAAGACGAAGCCGGCCACCGTGATGGCGGGCATGGCCGTGGCCCTGGCGGGCGTTTCCAAGCTCCGCGACCCGGACCTCTTTGTCCGCTACGCCGGCCTCGTGGTCCTCGAACATGTCTTTTACAACTTCTCGTACAAAAAGCTCAAAAAGCCGCGCGCGCTGTTGGCACGTGTGGTCGCGAACTCGCTCAAGAACGGCAAGAGCGACGAGCGCACACAGGCCGTCCGGATCCTGGGTTGCGACGGCGGGCTGTCGCACTTCAACGGCGGCGTCTTCGACGGCAAGGTCCTCGCCTGGGCCGCGCACAAGGACAAGAGCCAGACGGTGCGGCAGCATGCCCTGAGTCACCTATCGTCGTGCATGGATCGCCTCAAGGGAGACTGCCCGGTGAAGCCTTCCCAGCTCAAGGCCTGGGCCGCCAAGGAGACGAGCAAATCTGCCCGGGAAGGAATTGCGAAGCTCGCGGGCAAGCTCAAGATGACCAACGAGGTCTTCGCCTGGTGCGAGCCGATCCTCATGGAGAGCGAAATGCATTGGGGCTGCGAGTCGGCCTTCAAGTCCGTGCTCGACAAGGATCAGTTCGACAAATTCCACGCCCTCTCCAAGAAATACCGAGACAGCGCCGGATCAAAAACCGCCCGTAACTTCCGCATGATCTACCCGGTGAAGCTCATGTTCTACGGGCTCTCCAAGGGTTTCCCCAAGGACAAGGTGGTAGCCTTTGTGGATTCGGTCATGGCCCAGGAAGAGACCGCCACCAAGCGCGACCAGAGCGTGATCAACACTTGCATCCAGGGGCTGGTGACGAACGCCCAGACCAAGGCCGAGATCAAAATGGCCCGCAAGATGCTCAAAAAACGCGGCCGCAAGTTCGCCAAGTACGTGCAGAAGGACAAGGACCGCAAGAAGTGGACGAAGCTCTTCAAGGATGCGGACAAGACCCTGAAGAAGAAGGCCAAGACCGCCAAGTAGTCACTACGAGTGGATTCTCTTCCCTCGCAGACTGTCTAGGGCGTGGGCTCGTACACCACCGCCCCGTCGACCTCGTACACCGTAATGTAGTAGTTGGCCGGGACCCAGGGGATGCGGGTCACCGCGAAGTCGCGGTTGGGCCAGTGAATCTCCACGGCATCCGCCACGCAGACCCCCCCCATGCCGAAGTACTGCGTGAAGGGCATCTGCAGCCCGTAGTGGCCGTAACCGCCGCCCACCTCCCGGGTCTGGGTGACGTTCCCGATGCTCAGCATGATGCGCGCGCCAACGGCGGACACATTGGACAGGCCCGCGCCCGCGCCCACCAGCCTGATCGCCATCCAGTTGGAGCTCTGCCCCACGTCATTGCGGTACAGGTGCACCTCAGGGCGCCGCCAGGGACAGGGCGGGTTGTCACTGGCATAACAGCGCTGGGTGGACGAGCCGATGATCAGGTCGAGATCGCCGTCGCGGTCGAAGTCCAGCACGCCGTGGCTGTTGCCAAAGTAGTGGTTCGCCCCAGAGGCTTCTGAGATGTCCACGAAGCTATGGGTGTGACTCTGCCGGAACAGGGAGTCCGCGTTGCCTTCGTAGTCCGAGCTCCCCAGGAAAATGTCCAGCAGGCCGTCGTTGTCGAAGTCGAAGAACGAAGCCGTGATGTCCCCCTCATTCCAATCCAGGCCGGGGTGCGCCCGGGCCAACCCTTTGGCCGCGTTGCCCGGCCGCTCGAAGCGGAAGGCCGCGCCGGCGCCGTCGTTGAGCAGCAGCTGGGAGGGGTCCGAGGAGCTGCCCGCCCAGGAGTGCCGGATCTCGGCGTTGTACAGGTCCATGTCCCCGTCGTTGTCGATATCGCCGCAGACGGTGGTGAAGGTGTTTCCACCGAGCCGGTAGGGCTGGTCGTCTGAGCCGCTGTTCCAGCCGTCCTCCGCGGGGCAGCCCCAGGGGGCCGGCCCCGGGTGGGCGACGCAGTCCGGATCCGAGGGCACGTCCAGGCAGTGGCACCTGAAAAAGACGTTGTCGCCGTAGTCCAACTCCTCGTCCATGTCGGCGCCCACGTCCGCCGCGACGTTCACGAAGGAGGTGCCCATCTCATTGCGCCAGAGCATATTCGGCTGGCGACCATAGGAGCTGGTGACCAGGTCCGGATCGCCGTCGGAGTCCACGTCACACACCGTCACGCCCCAGGTGGGCCGGTGCTGCCGGTCCTGAGCGTAGGCGCCCGACACCGTGGTCAATCCCATCTCGTCGGTGACGTCCGTGAACTGCCCGGTGCCGTCGCCCCGGAAGAGCCGGTCCTGCTGCGAAAGGCTCAGGTAGCCGTAAATGCCGTAGTCGTAGCCCACGAAGAGGTCCAGGTTACCGTCGAGGTTATAGTCCAAAAACGCCGCGGAGGTGGGCGCCCGCCGGGTGTCCAGATCCGGGGTGGTGTCGCTCGGATCGGCGAGGGTGAAGGTGCCGTCGCCGTTGCCCAGCATCACCTCGGAGCGGTCGCCCGGATCCTCGACCACGTCGTTCTGCAGGTGGGTGCCGGAAAAGAGGTCCACGTGACCATCGTTGTTTACGTCACCGAAAACGGCAAAGTGCGCCACGCGTCCCGTGACACCGGTCTCCCGGGTGAGCGTGTACCCGGACTCCAGGGTCCACTCCTGGAACACCGCGCCGCCCGCCTGGCCGGTGTTCAGCAGCACCCGCTTGGACCAGGCCGTGGCATCGAGGGTGTGGTCGTCCCGGGCGTTGCTCCCGCGGTGCAGGAACACATCCGGATACCCGTCTTCATTGATGTCCACGATGGCCACGCGGTTGCCGAGCACGTCCAGCGCCGAGGCGTCCATGCCCGCCGCCACAGTAATATTTGTGAAGTAGGGCCCCTCACCCAGGGCGGGGGGCGTCTTGCAGACGAGGGCCGGCCCCCGCCACACGGTGCAGCCCCGGGGATCGCAGCTCATCTCCGGCGTGGGCAGACAGGAGATCCCGTCGGCGCAGATCCCGTCGCATACCGAGCAGTCACAGGTGGGCAGGCACACCGCGTGGGTGCCGGTCTCCACCTCCAGCTCCCGGCAACGGAACCCCGAGGGGCACCCTTGGCGCGAGCCGTCGATATCACAAGCCCCGCCCTCCACGGCCACGCCGCAGATCCCCGCCGCGCAGAGCCCAGCCGCCTCGCCGGCGCCCGCACAGTCCGTGTCCAGCGTACAGACGCCTCCGGCGGTCGTCCCAAAACCCACCGGCGGAGAGCAGGTCTCCCCGCCACCGCCACCGCAGCCGGACAGCATCGTCAGGGTCAGGGTGAGGGTCAGCGCCAGCGGCGTCATCGAACGGAGGGTGATCTGGATCATGGAGTTTCTCTTTAGATCTCAGCCGGAGCCTGGGCGCCCGTGGCCAGTCGGACGGGCTTGGCAAAGCCCACCGTGGGGCTCACGGCCAACCGCAGGGTGGGCCCCAGCCGCACCAGGAGGGGCTCACCCGTGCCGTACACCAGCTCGCCGTCCACGGTAAAGACGCGCTCCTCGGTGCGGATCTCCACCTCCGAGGCCAGCTCATTGATGTAGCGCGGATCCACCGGGTAGGACCCCTGCCCCACGTAGGACATGGCGATGGCCTTCCATCCTGACACGGGCTTGATGAGCGACTTGGGATCCACCGGCAGCAGCCCCCGCATGAGGGCCGGCAGCCACAAGGCGATCTCCTGCTTGGTCACGGCGTAGGCCCCGAGGTAAAAAGTCTCCCGGGTGCGCATCTTGACGAAGGGCTCCACACCGATGTGCAGCCGCCCGGTGGAGTTGCAGAACAGCGCCGTCCACCGATCATAGGGCAGCCGCTCGCCGTTCCAGTAGACCTCCGCCTCGATGGGCCGCAGGATCTCCCGGAACTTGGGGGGCATGTTGGTCCAGATGGCGGTCAGGGCCTGCCCGACGATGGAGAGGGCCGCGGCCTTGCCCTTGTCGCCCTGCTCGTACTCGGCCAGAACCCGCACCATGGGGCCGCAGCCGACGGTGAAGCAGTGGCGGCGTGTCACCCCCTGGCGCACCGTGAGCACCGGTACTTCTTTGGTCATCAGATCGCCGCTCCGGTAGGAGCGCACCACGTCCCGGAAGTTGCGGGCGGGCTGGTTCGCAAAGCCGCACCAGCGCGCCGTGACGTTCATGGTGCCCCCGCCGATGAACGCCAACGGGGGGCCGTCCAACCGGTCGGCATACATTTGATCCAGGATGGCCTGGATCGTGCCGTCGCCCCCATAGACACACACCAGCCGGGTCCGGTCGCTCATCATGGACAGGGCGGGGCCGATGTCCTCGATGGAGTCGGTGACGATCCACCGCACGTGGCTCGACTCGGCGGAATCCAGGATGGAGGCGAGCGACTTCCAGCGGCCACCCGCGCGGGGGTTGCACAGCAATACGATGTCGCGTTCACGGCTGTCGGGGTCCGGTCCGTTGGGGGACGCCTGTCTCGGGCTCATGGTTGGACAATCTCCCGCGCCGGGCCGGCGCAGTCAAGGGAAGAGCGCCGTTTTGGAAGCTACATCACAATCGTCTGGCAACCGAGGATCACATCCACCTGGACGGACTGCCCGGTCATGACCGCGTCACAGGCCGCGCCGATGAGCTCTACGTTCTCCTGGGCCCCGTCGTAGTCCCAGCAGCCCGGCGCCGTATCACACTCATTCGACGGGTCCGCCCGCCGGGCCAGATCCACGACGTCGCCATCCACCGTGGAGCGCACGTTCACCTCGGTGACCACCAGGCCGCCCGGCGGATCGGGCAGCGCATAGGTACAGCCCACGGTCTGCCCCCGCACCACGGAGATGGCGTCCGCCACGGCCTGCACGGTGAAGTTCCCCTGGGTCATGTCGAAGTGACAGGACTCGGTGGGGTTGCTGCCCGGAGCGGTGAAGGGAATGCTCGAGTCGCAGGTAGGGGACATGTAGGCCGGCGCCCCGGCCAGGGCGATGGAGCTCAGGGCGCCCCGCATGTAGTACGGCGGCTGCGTGACCGCGCTGGGATCGTACGTGTCCGCCCCGGGCACGCCAATGACAAAGGTCAACACCGGCTGGGTGGCGTCCTGCTCGTTTTGCTGCGCGAGCTGCACCATGTTTTGCGGGTGCTCCCAGTCGGGGCAGCCATTGCCGTCCATGAAGTTGGGCCGCAGGGGCGACGAAAGGGACGTGCAGCTAAAGCTCCCGTCGGTCACCACCAACACGGCCCGCTTGCCCTGCTCGGGCCAGCTCTGGACCGAGAGGTAGGCGACGCTCAGAGCGTCGTGCATGGGCGTGCCGTCGAGGCCGCCCCCGGGGGTGTTGACGGTCAGCCAGTCCTTGATCTCGCGCCGGACGCCCGTGGGGTCGTTGGACGTCTCCAGGCCCGCCAGCTGCAGGGACACCTGCGGAAACGGCGGCACCCCGCATCCCACCTGGAAGCCGAAGACGCAGGCCGGGCCGGCGACCGAGGCGTGCGGCGCGGCCAGCAGGCCGATGTGCACGCTATCAAATACCTGTTGGTCGAGGGCCTGCACGATGGCCTGAGCGGCGAAGGCCCACTTGTTATTCGTCGCCATGCTGTCACTTTTGTCCATGACGACGATGATCGCCAGGGGCGCCTGCTCGGCCACGTAGCTCGCGGTGACGCAACTCCCGCCGTCACCAAAGATCGTGCTGTCCATCTGGACCGTGCCGTCGGGCAGCACAAAGCCGTCCCGGAACGTCGCATCCCACTGGGACCCCCCCCCCACCGGGCCGCAAGAAAGAAATCCCAGCGCCAGAATGCCAAGCAACGTTTTACGCCAACCCATGAGCTCACCTCCGGTAACGACACGTACGCTTATCAGCTACACAGTAGCAAAATTGCCAGCATCCCGAAAGAAGGAGTGTGGATCGCGAGGCGGCGGCGGGAGTCCGCCCGATCCCCCACCCCCGATCCCCCACCCCCGAT
>Ga0180009_10008213_pt1 | contig 10419 bp, 3 predicted proteins | sample OS_PC_MetaG_FD_123537 | JGI IMG/M metagenome (GOLD analysis project Ga0180009, IMG submission 123537) | Groundwater microbial communities from the Aspo Hard Rock Laboratory (HRL) deep subsurface site, Sweden - OS_PC_MetaG | ecosystem: Environmental > Aquatic > Deep subsurface > Groundwater... | reverse complement strand
TCGGGAACCTCAAGGAGAGCGTTGATGCGCTTCGGTCGACCACCGAGCTGATCATCGACGAGTTCGAGAAGATCGCCGCGATTCGCGCCCGTGCGTCCGAAGCCCTGGCGGAAGCCGCCGACCAGCAGCGCGAGCTCATCGCACGGGTCCTGACGGCGGACATGACCGAGCTCGACGCGTTCATGCAAGCCCTCACGGAGCTCCGCAAGCAGCGTGGTCACCTCATTTCCCTACGCGAGATGCGCGAGATGGACCTGACCACCGTCGATGCGCTCGAGAATGAGGTCAAGGAGCAGTTCGACAAGGTGAGCGCCGATTGCGTGGCCTTCTTGCTGGCGGGCGACGCGTTCAAGCCGCTCATTGGGCGCATCGAGGAGCTCCTCGGAAAGATCGATGCGGTCGAAAAGGCGGTCGAGCTCCAGGCGCTTGGTGCCGACCTCGATGGCGTGCACGAAGGGCTGACCCTGCTGTCGGAGATCGTCGCGGGGCTCGCGGTTGATGACGCGACTGCGCGCACGAAGATCCTGGAGGGCATCTCGGAGGTGTTCGCCCAGGTCAATCGGGTTCGGGCTTCGTACCAGGCCAAGCGACGCGATCTCACGGGCACGGAAGCGCGCGCCGAGTTTGCCGCACAGTTCGCCCTCTTCGGCCAGAGCGTGGCGGGCGCCATCGCGGTTTGCGATACGCCCGAACGCTGTGACGAGCAACTGTCGCGCATGCTCGTCCAGCTCGAGGATCTCGAAGGCCGATTTGGCGAATTCGATGAGTTCCTCACCGATCTGACCATCAAGCGCGAAGAAGTCAGTGAGGCCTTCGGGGCCAAACGCCAGACCCTGGTCGACGAGCGGCAGCGCAAGGCGCAGAACCTGTTCACGGCTGCCGAGCGCATCCTCAATGGGGTGAGCCGCCGTGCCTCCAAGATGGCGGATACGGACGAGCTCAATGCGTACTTCGCCTCGGACCCGATGGTCCACAAGCTCGGGGAGATTGCCAACCAACTCGATGCACTGGGTGATTCCGTCAAGGCGGAGGAGGCGAGGGGACGGCTGAAGACGGCACGGCAAGACGCCATCCGTGCGCTTCGCGACCGTGCCGATCTTTTCGACGAAGGCACGCAGATCATCAAGCTCGGCCACCACCGCTTCAGCGTCAACACGCAGGCCCTCGAGCCCACGCTCCTGCCGCGCGACGGCAAGATGACGCTGCACTTGACCGGGACGGGGTTCTACGACCCCATCGAGGACGAGGAGCTCGACGCGGCCAAGGATCTCTGGGATCAGACGCTCCTTTCGGAGAGCCCGGACGTCTACCGCGGCGAGTACCTCGCGGGATCCATTCTGCTCGCGGCCGAGGATGGCAGGGACGGGTTGACGATCCGTGGATTGATGGATGCGGCGCTGAGTGAGGGTGGGTTGAGAGCCCTTGTTCGCGAAGCCGCCTCGGATCGCTACGACGAAGGCTACGAACGCGGCGTGCATGACGACGACGCGGCGCGGATTCTCGAGAAGCTCTTGGCCATGCGCGCCACGGCGGGACTGCTTCGCTTCTCGCCGACGCCGCGCGCGTTCGCGTGTTTGTATTGGGCGCACCTGCCCCGCGAAGAACGGGCGCTGTTGCATCGTCGCGCACGCAGCTACGGCACGCTCCGGGACAAGCTCGCAGATGAGTCTGCGCAGATGTCACTCGCATCTGAGCTCGAAGCGCCCCTGCGGACATTCCTTGGATCGCTGGAGTTGGAAGTCCGGCCTTCCGAGCTCCGGGCCTCGGCTCGGTACCTCGTGAACGAGCTCTCCGCGGAGCAGGTCCGGTTTTCCACCAGCGCCGAAGCCATTGCCCTGCGCGATGCGCTGCTCTCCCACCTCGATGAGCTCGGCGCCCGTCGCGCCTTTGACGACGACTTGAGGGGGTTGGAGACCTTCCCTGCGCAGCGACTGCAACTCGCCCACAACTACCTGCGCGCGTTCCTCAAGTCCTCGCCTGTGCACGCACCGGCCGCACTGAGCATTTGGGAAGCCACCGTCCTGATCGCCACGGACCGGATGGTCGAAAGGGAATCCGTGGCGGCGGTCACCTCGGTGGACGTCTCTTCACTGCTCGGTCAGCACCCGCGCATACGCGAGAGAACGCTTCACCTTCGCCTCGACGAGTTCCTCGACCGCATTGGCATCTTTGTGCACGAGCGCGTTCCACGGTATCGGCGATTCCGCGAGCTGCGGGCGAACGTGGTCGAGGCGCAGCAACGACGTTTGCGTCTGGACGAGTACCTGCCCCGGGTGCTGAGCTCATTCGTGCGTAACCGGCTCATCGACGAGGTCTACCTGCCGCTCATCGGCGCGAATCTCGCCAAGCAGTTGGGGGCGGCGGGTGCGGCGAAGCGTACGGACTTGATGGGTCTGTTGCTGCTGATCTCCCCGCCTGGCTACGGCAAGACGACGCTGATGGAGTACATCGCGAGCAAGCTCGGCCTCGTGTTCGTGAAGGTCAACGGGCCTTCGCTCGGACATTCGGTAAGCTCGCTTGACCCCGAGGAAGCGCCGAACGCGACAGCGCGTCAGGAGGTCGACAAGATCAACTTCGCTCTCGAGATGGGCAACAACGTCATGCTTTATCTCGATGATATTCAGCATACGAATCCCGAGTTGCTGCAGAAGTTCATATCGCTCTGCGACGCGCAGCGTCGGATTGAGGGCGTGTGGCGTGGGCGCACGAGCACGTACGATCTGCGCGGCAAGCGGTTCTGCGTGGTGATGGCGGGCAACCCCTACACCGAGGCTGGGACGAAGTTCCAGATCCCGGACATGCTTGCGAACCGGGCGGACACGTACAACCTGGGAGAGGTGCTGGAGGGCAAAGACGATCTGTTCGCGCTCAGCTACCTGGAGAACGCGTTGACGTCCAATCCCGTGCTGGCGCCGCTGTCCGGCCGGGAGCCGAAGGATGTTCATCTGTTGCTGCGCATGGCGCAGGGCGACGAGGTTCCGACGACGGATCTGTCGTATGGCTATTCGGGGGCGGAGCTTCAGGAGATGACCGGGGTGTTTCGGCACTTGCTGGCGGTGCAGGGGGTGCTCCTGAAGGTGAATCAGCAATACATCCTTTCGGCGGCGCAGGAGGACGCGTTCCGGACGGAGCCGCGGTTCCAGCTCCAGGGCAGTTACCGCAACATGGCGAAGATCGCGGAGAAGGTCGTGCCTGCGATGAATCAGCCGGAGTTGGTTCGGCTGATCTCGGACCACTACACGGCTGAGGCGCAGACACTGACCGCAGGGGCGGGGGCGAACCTGCTCAAGCTTGCGGAGTTGCGGGGGATGCAGACGCCGGTGGAGGCTGAACGCTGGAAGGCGATGAAGGAGGAGTTCACGCGGGTCAAGCGGATGGGCGGCGGCGCCGACGATCCCGTCTCGCGGGTGACGGGGACCCTCAGCGGGCTGGACGCGCAGCTTGCGGGCATCCGAGACACGATCATGCTCGCGGCCAAGGAGGCGCAGAAGGCGAACAAGAAGGCGAGTATGTTCGACGCTCCCCAGCGTTCGCTGGAGCCATTGCTCGAGAGTCTTCAGCAGGGGCTCGACAAGCTGTCCCGGCCGCAGGTTACCTTGGAGGTGACGCAGGAGGCGCCACCCGGCTTCGGCGATCTGCTTGCGCAGCAGATATCATTGATTCAGAACACCCTGGTGCCCCTCGTCAATACGGCGTTGGGAAGGGCAGGGCGCTCGGAGGTGCTCGAAGCCCGCATGGCAGAGCTCACCGACATCGTGCGGCAGCTCGCTGAGCACACGACACCGGACCTGTCTCCTCCTCCGCGCTTCGAGGTGGAGCTTGGCGCCCACACGCCCAGCAACTTCTACCTCGGTGTAGAGGGGGGCGACGTGGTGGAGAACGGCGGGCTGTTCATTGCCACCTTCGCCCGGCCGCCGGCCGTTGGGTCGCGTGTCATTGTCAACGCGGTATTCCCATTCCGCGCGGAGGCGGATCTGCACGGGCGGGTCACCTGGGTGCGCGACAGGACAGAGGGCCAGGACGATACGGCTCCCCCCGGGTTTGGGATTCGCTTGGAGAAGGTCGACGCCCGGAGGCGGCAGTTGATTGCGTCGTTCGTGAAGAACCGAAGTCCGCTGCTGTTCGAAGCAGGGTAGCGGCGTGCACCTACTCGAGCTTCAATCGCATCATCCATTTGTCGGCGGCGGAGTGTGGCGCCGCCGTGCCGATCCACACGTGGTCCTTGGTCAGCCCGTAGTGGCTCCTGACCGCGAGGTTCGGCCCAAGGTCGATGACCTGCTTTGCCTTGGTGGCAAGGTCCCAGATGATCTCGTGTGTCCACGTCTCGGGATCGACAGGGTAGACCGCCGCGTACTCGCCGTGCGCGGCGGCGTACGATCCCGATCCAAACCCGTGCGGAAGATCCTCGACCTTGTAGGGCTGCAGCTCGGCCGGATTCGGGCTGCTGTACGCCGCAGCCCACATCTCCACTCGTTCGAAAGCATTCGTATCGGTGGGGTGAATGCCGCGAATCCACCCCAGATGGGTTCCGGCGAACCCCGGAAAGAGAAGGAAAGAATCGTCCGATGGGACGAGGTAAGGCTTGGGTGCCGCGACACCGTCCGATGAGGCGATGATTCGAGTGACCGTTCCGGCGTCTTGGTCCACGAAGAGCTCGCTGGGGAGGAACAGCGGTCCGGTCGTTACGAGGTGGTTCACTTTCACCAGGGGACCGTCGTACTGAACCTTGACGATCTCCTTGAAGTCGCTGCCGTCGCTTGCGCGGACGGAGGTCAGCCGTTCAGGCAGGACCCAGTCCCAAACCCATCGCTCATCGCCGAGGACTTCAGGTGTGGGAGAGCCCACTTGCCCTTCAGGCAAATCGAAGAGAACCGGTTGTGCTCCATCGAAGCTGTCCAGAATCCCACCGGAGAGAAAGGGCTTCCCATCGGGCCGTACCACCACCGAGGTGGCTCTGCGCGCCCCACGGATGGCGGTTGCCGGGACGCACAGATCTGATCCCAATGGGCGATAACCACCGAGCGCTTGGCCGTCGTCCGTGGCGTAGTACACGGCCATGGAGGACTGTGCAGGATCGCCTGCAACCAACCCCAAGCGAATAACTCCGTCGTGGTCGCTGACCACGCTGGTACCCTTCCAACCCGCGCCGTATGTATCCGAAAACACGTTCTTGTTGGTCTTCGTCCGCTCGCACCCTTCGATTCCGTCGCAGGGCTCCCACTCGAAAAGCTGGAGCTGAGCCGAGTTGATGAGCCTCTGGATCTCACACCCCGCGACCTTGCCTGGCACGGTCTCCCACTCCGGAACGACCGTCATGCCGCTCGCATCCGCAATCGCGTCCGGTGGTGCATCGGGGCGTGCGTCCGACGGCGCGTCCAGGCCCGCGTCGCCGGATGCATCCGGGCCGGAGTCGCCTCCTCCTTCGCTGCCCGCTGAGTTGCTCGAGGTGTTCGAGCAAGTGCAGGCGAAGAGCGCGGAGCTCGTCAGGAGCAGCAGCTATAACAGTCCCCAGGGCCGTGAGAATCGAGTTGTAGACGCCATCACAAGCACTTCCCGATGTGGTGGCCGTGGGGGCTCATGAGCTGGTCGCGAACCATGAACACGTTTCCCTGCCTCGGCCTACTCGAGCTTCAAGCGCATCATCCATTTGTCGGCGGCGGAGTGTGGCGGCGCCGTGCCGAGCCACACGTAGTCCTTCGTCAGCCCGTAGTGGCTCCTGACCGCGAGGTTCGGCCCAAGGTCGATGACCTGCTTTGCCTTGGTGGCAAGGTCCCAGATGATCTCACCGTTTGTCAACTCCGCTTCGTTGAGCGGGTAGGCTGCCGCGTACTTGCCGTCTGCGGCGACGTAGTGCGTCGAACCAAACTCGTATGGCAGATCGTCGACCTTGTAGGGCTGCAGGTCGGCCGGATTTGGGCTGTAGGCCGTGGCCCACAGCTCGACCCGCTCGAACGTATTCGTGTCCGTGGGATGAATGCCTCGTACCCATCCTAGGTGGGTGCCAGTGAACCCTGGCGAGAAAAAGAAAGAATCGTCCGATGGGACGAGGTAGGCCGTGGGCGCTCCGACGCCGTCCGATGAGGCGATGATTCGGGTGACCGTTCCGGCGTCTTGGTCGACGAAGAGCTCGCTGAAGAGGAAGAGGGGACCAGTTGTCACCGTATAGGCGACCCCTACCATTGGGCCGTCGTATTGCACCTTGACGAATTGTTGGAAGTCGCTGCCGTCGCTGGCGCGAACGGACGTTAGCCGTTCGGGCATGACCCAGTCCCAAACCCAGCGCTCGTCGCCCAGGGCCTTGACCGAGGGAGCGCCCATTTGCCCACTTGGCACGTCGAAGAGAACCGGTGGTGCTCCGTCGAAGGTGTCGAGGATACCTCCGAAGCGAAAGGGCTTCCCGTCGGGCAGAACCGCCACTGCGGTTGCTCTGCGCGCCCCACGAATTGCGACTGCCGGCATGCACAGATCTGATCCCAAGGGGCGAAAGCCACCGAGCGCTTGGCCCTCGTCCGTGGCAAAGTACACGGCCATAGAGGACTGTGCAGGATCGCCTGCAACCAACCCCAAGCGAGTAACACCGTCGTCGTCGCTCACCACGCTGGTACCCTTCCAACCCGCGCCGTGCGCATCCGAGAACACGTTCTTGTTGGTCTTCGTCCGCTCGCACCGCTCGATTCCTTCACAGGGCTCCCACTCGAAAACCTGGAGCTGAGCCGAATTGACGAGCCGTTGGATCTCACACTCCGCGACCTTGCCCGGGATGGTTTGCCACTGCGGAACGACCGTCATGCCGTTCGCATCTGCAATCGCATCCGGTGGCGCATCGGGGCGTGCGTCCGGCGGCGCGTCCGGGCCCGCGTCGCCGGATGCATCCGGGCCGGAGTCGCCTCCTCCTCCGCTGCCAGCCGTGTTGCTCGAGTTGTTCGAGCAGGTGCAGGCGAAGAGCGCGGAGCTCGTCACGAGCAGCAGCCCCAGTACGCGCCACGGCCGGAGCAATCGAGATGCAGAAGCCATCACAGGCACTTCCCGATGTGGTGGCCGTGGGGGCTCATGAGCTGTTCGCGATACATGAACACGTTTTCGACGGATTCCCCTCGCTTGACCGGGATTGTCAGCCCGCGACGATTCAGGGTGGGGGTCAACGCGACGGCGCCCTTGCCGGAGAAGTGTTGCGCGGGCACCCAGACCGGGCCGAGCTGCTTCAGTACCAGCCCCGCGTAGTGCTTGCCATTCGCCCACGACCCAACAACGACGAGCTCGCCTCGGTCGCTGACGCTCATGAACACGGAGCCGACAAACCCGGTTCGCGGCCATTCCCCGACGATCTCGGATCGATGCGTGCGCAAGTCGATGGCGAGCAAGCGGGCCACCTGGTGGTGGTTCACTTCCCGCTCGTCGATCACATAGAGCCGGTGGTCCTCGGGTCGCAGTGTCGTTGCGAGCACGCGTTCCGGTTTTGGGCCGTCGAGCGCAAGCGTGCGCCACAAATCACGGTCGATGTCGAAGGCCCACAAGACGTCAGGATGCGAGCCGTCCTGCTGAACGCCGCCGATCATGTACAAGCTTCTTTCGGTCGCGCTGAGCACGGCTCCGAAGCCCGATCTGGGTTCTGGCGCGAGCGAAGGTTGCGTCGAGGAAACGCTCAGACTCCTGTCCACGATTCCGCTGCCCACAGGCATCAGCATCCCGTCTCGCGAATCGACCACCGTTCTTACGGTCGTCCCGTCACTCGAAAGGGTTGCAAACAGAGGTGCGCTCTCGTTCAGCCACTTTCGGGATTCGGCAACAGGGACATGAATTGAGGCGCTGTCAAGGAGCGCGGACAAAACGGCGGGGCTGGTGCGCGAGGTCAAGTCGACCGAGAAGCTGTCACCGACGAGCACGAGCCCTTGGTCGATTGGGTCGAGCATGTAGTTGGGCACGTCGAGGGTCAGCCTGCAGAAAACGCAGACGGAGTCGGGCAAGAACGGTCCGATGACGAGGGGCTCCATCGGTAACTCGGGCGTCAGGTCGACACCGGGAACCCCGTAGAAGCCGGCTTCATAGTGGTTCGATGACGATGAGAACTGAAACTGGTCGGCCGGAGACACGGTCTCGACGGATACGACATGGGTCCAGAGCACGCCGAGCAACCCTTTGGTGCCAGGTGCGCTGCCTGAGATCAAGTACGGATTCAGGGGAGAAAGGTCCCAGACAACATGGTGGCTCGCCCCGGATGAGGGCAAGAGACTGTCGAGGCTCAGGAAGGAGAGCGGACCTATCGGGGGGGCTTCGATGGGGACGCCGTCGAGCTCGACCGTGCTTGCCAGCGACGGTGCCGGCGGAGGATGCCAAGCCTCGGCAACATGGGCCACGGATAGTTTGGACCAATTCGTCTGCACGTACTCGTTTGTGTTGATAAGGCAGTCGCCGGAGTAGTGGCACCCCAGTGCAGTCGGTGCACTGCCGTCCGATGGTGTACAGTCGCAATAGCGCGCCCCCACACTCGCCGCCGGAATTCCCTGATACTGAAGCGCAGGCGTACCATCCTTCGCCGCCCAGCTCTTGGGCAGCATCACCGTGTTGTAATCGATTCGCTGCCAGATGTGGCCCGAGTCGGTGGCGTCCACCGTTTCAATGGGATAGGCGGAGTCAGTCCAGGTGCATGGATTCCGATCGCACGCATCACCCACAAAAGGATACTCCATACCTGCAGCGATCTCGTTGTCCAGATTGCAGTTCGTTCCTCCGACGAGGTTCGGTGGGTTCCAGGCCTCGGGACAGCTGTCGCAAGCGTCGCCCGTCCCGTCCTTGTCCGCATCCGCCATCTTGCTGCAGCGCGCGGGGTAGCCGTCGTGCGGCGGAACACAGACGCTGTTGTCGCCACCCAACGACCGACAGTCGTCGTCGGCTGTCCAGCTGCCGAAGGCGCAGGGAGGGTTGGTATCCTTCGTTTGCTTCCCGAAGGTGTGGAGCCCTGGACAGTTGTCACAGGCGTCCCCCACTCCGTCTTTGTCCCTGTCGGCCTGGGTGGGGTTCGAGTCGCCCGGGCAGTTGTCACAACTGTCGCCCGCGGAATCACCGTCGCCATCCAACGAGTAGGCACATCGTTTGCCTGTCGTGCACGTTTCGGCGATCGCGGAGGACGCGAATGCCTCGACCTCGATGTTGAACGGCATGCACTGCTTGAGCATCGTCCAGTCCTGGGAACCGCAATCGCTGTCCGTCTGACAGCATGTGAAGTCGGGGAGGTCTCCGTATCCCGTGCACAAATCGCATGCGTTTCCCACGCCGTCGTTGTCGTAGTCCTGTTCGAAATAGCCGCTCTTCGTGGGGCACAGATCACATTCGTCGAGAACTCCGTCCTCGTCGAAGTCGGGACCAGGCTCCTGTTCGGGGTTGGGGAATCCGGGACAGTTGTCGTGGCCGGGTAGGTCGAACCAGAAGTCGCAGTCGCGGTCAGGCTGGCCTTGGTGAAACGTTCCTTCGAGATCGCACTCACCGGTATAGTCCTCGGTTGGACACGTCGTGCTGGCGACTCTACTCTTGAGCGTTGCTTCCGAGCCGCCTGCTTCATCCTCCATGTCTCCGTTGCCGATACCTATCGCATCGAAGATCCAGTTCGAACAAGCGTCTTGTGATGAGTCTCGTCGGAATTGAATCGAGTGTACCAGCTCGTGCACGAGAGTATAGAACGCGTCTTTGTACTTTTCGGGAAGTGGATCGTCTTCGCACTCGAACTGCTTTCGCGTGAAGTAGGGAAAGCTCATGAGTGCGTCGTACGAACCAAAGGCAATCAGGTCGCCGAACGTGACGGCCTTTGTGTCGTCTGGAACCGTGCTGAGCAATATCTCGTTGGCGTCGGAGAGGGGCACAATCCGTATGTCCGCGAGGTGGCTGGCCGTGGGCCAAGGGAGTCCCTGGGTAAGCGGCGACCCTCGCAAGTCGTTCAGTAATGTGAGCAAGTTGTCCGGCAGCGGTACTGGATCGGCAAAGGTGTTGAGGTCACCTTGGACGAAATCGATGAAAGCAGCGCACCCGGGAACCTGGCGGATGCCGCCCCACAGGATCTCCTCGTACACTTCCTCCCATGAGAGATCGCATTGAACGTCGCCCGGGGACCAGAATTCGGGGATCAACTCCCAGAATATTTCAGTGCACTCAGGAAACGCCTTGCACACATTGGGTTCGCAACAGTGGGGAAGAAGAACACACCCATAGCCATCGACAACGCATTCCAGATGGTCAGCGAGCTTTTCGGGATGGTAGGTCCACACTTCGAAGCAGTAGTCTGCCGCTTTCGCCCTTTCTGACCACTGTAGCACGGTGAGCACAGCCATCACGCAAACCACAAACCTCCAGCGCCTTCGAGCGGCGAACGATACTCTCCGCCGTTTATGGGGCCCAACCGCTCTCTCTCTCTCTCGGGGTTTACCCCTT
>Ga0180009_10008211_pt1 | contig 10421 bp, 13 predicted proteins | sample OS_PC_MetaG_FD_123537 | JGI IMG/M metagenome (GOLD analysis project Ga0180009, IMG submission 123537) | Groundwater microbial communities from the Aspo Hard Rock Laboratory (HRL) deep subsurface site, Sweden - OS_PC_MetaG | ecosystem: Environmental > Aquatic > Deep subsurface > Groundwater... | reverse complement strand
CGGACGGGATTGTTTTTGCCGTGGACATTCAGCGAAACGTTTTGGAACAAATGGATAAGCTTGCCAAACATGATCAGATTTTTAATATTAAGCCGGTGTGGGCAGATATTGAAAAGTATGGCGCAGCAGCAATTCAAGATGCGTCAGTTGATTTGACTCTTTTAATCAACAATCTTTTTTTGGTAAAAGATTATGAACAACTAACTCGTGAGATGGCGCGTTTAGCAAAGCCGGGCAGCCGCATTGCAGTAGTGGATTGGAAGACAATAGACACTCCATTGGGTCCGCCAACAGATCTACGCATAAGCAAGGACGAAGCAAAGAAAGTTTTTGATATTCTGGAGTTTCGATTCATAGAAGAATTTGTTCCCGGCACTTACCATTACGGTCTACTATTCGAGCGCACAGATCAGACAGTAAAATAGGCAAGGTTTGACGTTTTAAGTCCCGCAATTTACGATCAGCTTATTATGACATTACCACCGCTATTAAGACCATCATATTGGTTCGATCCAACTCCAATAGCTTTTTCACCAGTAGTGCAAAATGTTTTTTTAATAGTTTTCGGCACCTTTTTATTCGTGGGTATTTTTGTTCGACTTGTCGCATTAAAGCGAGGTTGGGAAAAAATGACAAAACGATTTTTAGTGCGAATCTCCGGGTCTCTTATGGTGTTGGGCGTATTTGGTTTAGTTTTGTATATTTTGGATCTACAGAGAGTTTCTGTTTTGAGTGCGCGGGTTTTTTACATTCTTTGGCTTGCGGCATTAGCTTGGTATATTTATAGAATTGTGAAGTTTGCATGGGTTGATATCCCGGCAGTGCAAAAAAAGAAGGAGGAGCGGGAAAGGATAGAGAAGTGGTTGCCCAAGAAGAAGTAAGAATTAACTTAAGAACTGAAGGACCGAAGAACTAAAGAACAATTGTTCATAAGTACCTCAGTTCCTAAGTTCTTCAGTAGCATATGGCTAAAGATCCCAGACGAAAATTTGGAGACCGTGGCGAAGATTTAGCTGCGGTTTTTTTCTTATCCAAGGGTTTTGAGATCAAAGAGCGCAACTGGTTGTGCCGCCTTGGAGAAATAGATTTGATTTGTGAAAAGGACGGAGTTACACACTTTATTGAAGTGAAAACGCGCAGAAGTACTGAGTATGGCAACCCGGAAGAAGCCATTACTCCTACGAAGCTCATTCATCTGCAACGCACTATTGAGTTTTATTTAATGAATCATCCAGCGCCTCCAGTCCGATATCAAGTTGATGCGCTCGCAATCTTGGCACTCTCAGGTGAAAAGCCGGAATATAGATATATTGAAAATATTTTAGAATAGGAGCTTTTCCTTGATAAGTTTAAGGGGGAACACAAGTGGGTTAGTTCCAGAAAAGATTTTACGTACTCAATACAGATTAATTGGAGCTTGATCCAACAACTGTTAGATGTGTGTGCGAGATGACAATATAGGTTTGACGTAGTTTGTTCGTTTGAATATATTATTGTGGCCAGTTCTATGATTGGCGTTTAAACAGCAACTCTCAAGAGGTGTAATATAAACAAACTCAGCTAAGCCTCTTTGTCAAAATGCACCAGAGACCCTATGCAGCTCGCCTAGGGTCTTTTTTTATTGTATAAACATGGCATCGCCGAATGAGTAAAGGCGGTACTCATTCCGAACCGCCTCTTCGTAAGCGCTCATTATTCGTTCTCGTCCTGCAAAAGCAGAAATAAGAACAAGGAGCGAAGATTTCGGTAAATGAAAATTTGTAATGAGAGCATCCACTGTTTTGAATTTGTATCCGGGTGTGATGAAGATGTTTGTAAATCCGTGTTGCGTATCAGATTCGAGCGCTCGAACAGTTGTAGTTCCTACTGCGATTACTCGCCCTCCGCGCTCCTTGGTCTCTAGAATCATGTTCGAAGTCTCAACCGGTACATCAATCCATTCTTCGTGCATAATATGATCTTCAATGGTCTCAGTCTTAATTGGACGGAAAGTTCCCAGGCCGACATGCAAAGTAACGGCGGCAAATTTAATGCCGTGCCCTTTCAGATTTTCAATCAATTTAGGAGTAAAGTGAAAGCCGGCAGTTGGAGCGGCCACAGATCCAATATTTTTTGCGTAAACGGTTTGGTAATCGCGCTCATCATTCGGTACTTTATCTACATAAGGAGGAATGGGAACTTGGCCAATGCGATCAGCAATAGCTATAACATCTTCCGAGAGCAACTTAAAATCAATAATCACAGTTCCGTCTTCGCGTTTTTCAATCACATTGGCGCTAGTTCCATCTTCAAATTTTAACTCTTGGCCGCTCCTCAATTTTTTAGCCGGTTTAGCTAAGGCCAACCAAGTATCCTCATTTGGACGTAATAAAAATATCTCAATTCCGTCAGTGCTCACTAATCTGGCTTTAAAAACTTTGCTTTCGTTAACCACCAGCAAATCTCCGGGCTTAAGATAATCAGTGATTTCAAAGAATTTGCGGTGTTCAATTCCGCCAGTGTTTTTATTCAAAATCAGCAAACGCGAATGATCCCTGGGACGAATCGGTTTTTGCGCAATCAATTTTTTAGGTAAATTATAGTCAAAATCAATAGTTTCCATAAATGGTGTACTAAACTACGAACAAGGGTCTACAAAAGTACGAATTTAACACGAAATATACGAATAATGTTACGAGTTACGAGTTATGTGATACGTGTGAAAGTAGCACCTCTTGCCAGAAAGTCAATGATTTGGTACAGTCTCATCGATAAATAATGATATGAAAAAGGATACTCACCCAACATATTATCCGGACGCAAAGCTTATTTGCGCTTGCGGAAACACTGTTATAGCCGGCTCAACTGTGAAAGAAGTTCATATTGAGCTTTGTTCAAAGTGTCACCCTTTTTATACTGGTAAGCAGAAGCTTATTGATACAGCTCGTCGTGTTGAGAAGTATCAGGACAAGGTTGCTGCCAAAGCTTCCAAGGTTGGCGTTTTAGGTAAGAAAGCAAAGACCGCAAAGCGTGCCGCGGAAAAGATAGCGAAGAAAAGTAAAAAGGAAGTGCTCAAAGTGGGCGAAGAGGCTTAGCTGAATAAAAAGAACCGGTCTGAGGGGCCGGTTTTTGATATCCATGTATAATGGATTATCCGAGGAGCTGCTACCTGCTTCCTACTGCCTAATACCTAAATATATGTCTGATCTACTTAAACAATTGGAAAAGGTCCGCGCTGATTTTGTGAAATTGGAAAAACAATTATCAGCACCAGAAATACTCGCAGATAAAAACAAGCTGCGGGATATTTCGCGTGCTTATAACCAAGTAAGGTTAGTGGCTGAAGCCGGTGATCGATACGCAGCAGCTATGCAGGCAATTGATGATTTGGAAAAAGCTACTAAGTCAACTGACAAAGATTTGCAGGAGCTGGCTGAGGCAGAGCGGGAAGATGTTGAGAGAGAGCTGGAGCTTGCAAAGTTATCTTTCGAAGTTGCTTTAGTGCCGCCGGATCCACACGACGCAAACAATGTTATTGTGGAAATTCGCGCAGGCACAGGCGGAGATGAGGCCGCACTTTTTGCACAGGATTTGTTTCGTATGTATGTGCGCTATGCAGAAAAGCGAGGATGGAAAACTTCTTTGATCACAGAGTCGCATATTGAAATTGGTGGGTATAAAGAGGTTGTTTTTGGTATTCAAGGTGCGGGTGCGTTTGGTGCGTTAAAGGCTGAGCAAGGAGTACATCGAGTGCAGCGCATTCCCGAAACTGAAAAGCAGGGAAGGATTCATACATCTACTGCAACTGTGGCTGTTCTGCCGGAAGTGGAAGAAACTGAAATTAAGATTGATACCAAGGATTTGAGAATTGATACTTTTTGTTCAGGTGGAAAAGGTGGGCAGTCAGTGAACACGACTCATTCAGCTGTTCGCATTACTCACGAACCAACAGGCATTGTTGTTTCTTGTCAGGATGAAAGGTCGCAGCTGCAGAACAAGGAACGCGCAATGCAGGTTTTACGTTCTAGAATTTGGGAGTTTGAAGAAGAGAAGAAACAGAAAGAGCGGGCTGATGAGCGCAAGGAACAGATAGGCCGAGGAGCGCGGTCGGAGAAAATTAGGACTTATAACTATCCTCAGGATCGAATTACAGATCATCGCATTAAACATTCTTGGCACAATATCGATCGGATATTGGCCGGAGATTTAGATGAAGTGATTACTGCTCTTAAAGCCGGGAAATAAGTTATTTTTGGCTAAAATTAGCGACATAGCTTGACAAAAATCATAAAAAATGCTTAACTAGTATCTTCTTCGAGTTGCTCCATGGTGGAGTAAACGGAGACGCTTCAACCCCGAAAGGGAGAAGGGAGTGACCAAATGAGTCACTTTTCGATCATTTCATTGTTCGTAGTAGCATTTTTGCTGGGATGCTCGGTCTCCCCCGGGGCCGACGAGGACGACGGCAGCGGCGGCGCGGCCGGCGCAACAAGCGACGGCGGCAAGACCGCGGCTGGTGGTGCTGGCGGTTCGACTCCGGACGGAGGTTCGGGCGGAACCGGTGGCGTTGCCCAAGGTGGCACCGGCGGCAAGGTCGAGTCCGGTCCGGATCCGGCCAAGTTCTCCTGCGACGATGTGGCCGACGGTCACGCCGCCGTGAAGATGCAATTGCCAAATGGTGCACCTGTGCCTGACGCGTACCTCGTCATCGACGGGATGAAGAAGTACCCGGAGAACAGCGGCTTCACGAGCTGCGGCTGGTGCAACATCCATGTGTCCAAGGACAAGGGTGTGGCGCACACAGTCTTCGACCAAAAGGTACCTGGTACCACTTACATGCTGGCTCCTGGTTCGAGCGAAACAAAGGAACCATACGAAACTCCGAACAAGGAGAAGGTGGTAGCAACCGCATGGTTCTGCAGCAACTACAAGTGCGGAATCAACATTCTACTATGCAACGGCACCAAGGAGGTCGGCAAGCACGTGGACGGCAAGTCCACGGGCGAGATCGTCTGGAATGCCGCGGACTCGTGGAGTCCTGCTGGCAAGCACATCATGTTCGTGACCGAGTAAAACCGGTTCACGCGTAACTCATTTCCGCCCCGGTTGGTATACTCTGCCTACCGGGGCATTTCTTTAACAAATGAACTTGAGTATTTGGCACATAACTTTTTCGAAAACTACGTTTTGTGTTCACCGTAGCGCTACTACGCCTTACACAAAGCCTCGTTTTCTTCGCGTTCTGTATCCAAATACACAAGTCCAGATTAAACACGACAACAAAGGAGGAAGAGATGCGGATGAACGGAAGACTTCTTACATTCATTGTTCTTTTTACTCTCATCGGTTGCGGCGAGCCTTTCGAAGCTCAGCTGTTTCCGGCGGCGGACGCGGGTTCCGGCGGACAGGCCGGAGAAACCGCGAGTTCGGGTGAAGCCGGAGAAAGCGCCGGCGGGACATCCGGTTCCGGCGGTATGATCACAACCGGCGGCGGAGGTTCGACTTCCGCTGGCGGGAATGGTGGTGAAGCCGGTCAGCCTGTTGGCGGGGGAGGATCTGCCGGGCATGGCGGTTCTGTTTCCACTGGCGGAAACGGTGGTCAAGCCGGTAAGGGCGGAAGCGCTGGTCAAGGTGGTGACGGTGGCCAAGGCGGCCAGGTTCCCATCTGCAAAGCCGGTGAAATGCTCTGCGGTTTCATCTGCGTGAGCAAGACCGATCCTGCGTACGGCTGCGGTAACGACAACTGCAAACCGTGCGGCAAGTTCGATCATGCGACCACAGTGTGCAGTAACAGCCAGTGTTCACCGGGCGTATGCGACAGCGGCTACGACAACTGCAACCAAAATGCTCAGGATGGATGCGAGATCAAACTTGCCTCCGACCCCAAGCATTGCGGAAAGTGCGGTAACGTATGCGGTTCCGGGTCTTGCGAAGCCGGCATTTGCAACCCGACTTGCGGTCCTGACAACAAAATCGTAAGTACGGTGGGCGTGTCACTGTGCTGGGTTCTGGGCGACCAGCAAAAACCGGCCAATACGTACATGAGCATGGGCGGCTCGGTGGATCAGCCCAACAAACCGGATATCGTGAGCAAGCCTTTTCCTGGCTGCGTGGCAGATAGCAAAGACGACTTTCAGCTTGTCTGCAAGTTGGGCGATCTGGAATCAAAAACTATCCTGCAACTGATTCCATACATGGCAAAAAATCCAGAGGGAGAGTTCATATGGTTCATGTGTGGAGAAACTCAGTATCCGAATGATTCTTGCAAGGGAGAGATCACGATTTACCAGAACGGTATTGTGGTTTCCACCTTCAAGCATCCGCCCTCAGGGTCGTGGAGTTACGTTGACGTTCAGGGCCGCGAAGAACTCAAGTTCGTGAGCCTACCCTAGATTCGTTCTTTCTGCTTGTTGGTGCGATCAGTCGCATCCTCCTAAGACTCTTTCGAATCCTTTTCGAGAGAGTCTTTTTATTGAACCTTGACCTTTTGACATTTTGCAAGGCTTATGATAATCTTTCGGCGTCTCAAGTGAGGCATTAAATCATCATCTTTCGTCAATAATTTGGCGCATCCTCCCCTAAATAAAGGGGCGCGGCAATGGACGATTGAGAAGTTAAAAGGAGCTTTATTTTTATGCCCAAAATTCCAACAATAGAAGAATTATTAAAAGCAGGAGCACACTTCGGTCACAAAACATCAAAATGGCATCCAAGAATGGAAAAGAATATTTTTGGCAGCCGCCAAGACATCCACATAATCAATCTTGAGAAAACTCAGCTGGCTTTAGAGCAGGCATTGAGTTTTGTAAAAAAGACAACCTCACGCGGTGGAACCGTTTTGCTAATAGGTACGAAGAAGCAGGCCGCTCCGATAGTTGAGAAGTACGCAGCCGAAGCTGAGATTCCATATGTGAACAAGCGCTGGCTGGGTGGAACGTTTACTAATTTCGCGGTTATCAATCAAGTAATAAGAAAGTACAAGGATTTGAAACGAAAACAAGAAAAGGGTGAACTGGTGAAATATACAAAATTTGAGCAACAAAAGTTTAATGAACAAATTGAAAAGCTGGATGATAGCGTTGGAGGCATTCAGAATTTAACAAAGATTCCAGAGGCAATCTTCATCTTGGATATTCGCAAGGATAAGACAGCGTTACAAGAGGCAAAGCGAAGGGGTGTTAAAGTCGTGGCTTTGTGCGATACTAACGTTGATCCTACGGATGTGGATTTTCCGATTCCTTGTAATGATGATGCTGTTAATACGCTTGAGATAATTGTTAAGCTTATGACCGAGGCATGTAAAGAAGGACGAAATGAGTGGGAGACAAATCGTGCGCGCTTAGGCTCAACACTAAAAACCACGGCCGCATCATTTAACCCGGATAATAAATAAAGATTCGTAACACAAAACACATAACTCGTAACATATTCGTTCGCTATTCGTGATATTCGTACAAATTCGTAATTCGTAATCATATGATTGATGCAAAACAAGCCATGGAACTTCGTCAGCGCACAGGCGCGGGAATCTTAGATGCCAAAAGCGCACTTGAAGAAGCTGGTGGCGATATGGATAAGGCCATTGATATTCTTAAAAAGAAAGGCGCGGCCAAAGCGGCCAAGAGGGGCGAAAGAAAAACAGCTGAGGGAGTTGTGGCGTGCTACATCCATCATACAAATAAATTGGGAGCTATGGTTGAGCTGCAGTGTGAAACAGATTTTGTAGCGTTAAATGAAGATTTTCGTCAGTTGGCAAATGATATTGCTATGCAGGTGGCGGCAATGGATCCACTATATTTAACACCGGAGGATGTTCCGACCAATGATCTTGAAAAGCAACGTGAAATTTTTATGGCTGGGATGGCAGAAGAGAATAAGCCGGATGATGTGAAGGAAAAGATTCTTGCCGGCAAGCTTAACAAATGGTATTCCGAAGCGTGTTTGACTAAGCAAGCTTTTTTCAAAGATGAGGATACGAATATTGAGGATCTGGTAAAAGGAAAAATTTCTACTATCGGAGAAAACATTCAGATCGCGCGCTTTGTCCGCTATCAGATGTAAAGAAAAGCATTAATAAAAAAACAGCCCCCAACAGAGGAGGTTGTTTTAGTATGATTTTTATTGTCTCAATGAACTCAAGATTTAAAACCACTAATAAATATAAATTAATCCAATTTCCAAAACCAACAGAAAGTTCCCGATCGGGAACTTTCTGTTGGTTTTCAGATTTTTGATTCGAAAACTTTATTAACCTTGATAGGATAAAATGTAGTAAAAACATTGATCAATAATCACATCAAGTAAAACTATCTTAACACCCACCAAAATGTTCCTATCGGACACTTTTCGTGGGTTTTGTTTTTAGATAGAACGTGAAGCTCTATGTTGATATTAGAATGAGGTTTTAGTCAAAACCTCGGGCAGAGGTCAGCTTGCCGGCAATTAGTTGGCAAGGAGGTAGCGATGAAGTACGGAGAACTGAATCTCGGGCAGGTCGAGGCCGTGGTTAATAAACTCGGAGGCATGGATGGAGTGAGGAGGCTTCTGAGAGACTAGCTGGTGGTTCGAGAGCCCGAGGAATTCAAACCCTGGAAAACCATCAAGCGCGGTACCCACGCCAAGGACGAGCTCGTCCGCGAGCTGGAGGTGACGAACTGCCACGTGAGCGACTGGGCCAAGGACATGATGAGTCAGAACTCGTTCACGGTGGCAGCCGAAGAGGCCGAGCTAGAGCTCATGGTTGCCACAGTGGCTGAGCTGAGCTTCCCTAAAGGAGCCACGTTCAAGCATATCTGCGAGCGCGCCAAGTAGCTGGGTTGGAAACTGTGTCCGGCTGAGGTCTGACCTCAGCTGTGACGGCAGTATCAGGACCAGCCCTTTGGTGAGCGGCTTCTGATCGGCATGGAGCCCATCACCGGCTCGGACGGCAACCTCAACGTGTTCAACGTGAAGCACGATGATGACGGTCTCTGGCTCAACAGTAACTACAGTAATCCGGACAATCACCAGAATCCCGACGACCGTTGTGTGTTCTGCCGGCGCAAGATATCCAATTTTTTCTATGGAACAATCTGCATTTACAATTGCACCCAGAAAAAATATTCATTCATACTATTGCGTCAGGGAAAGATTTCTTGGGCTGGGCTCATTTTCCGGATCATAGAGTGATGCGAACTTCAACCAAGAGAAGGATGTTTCGAAATATTGAGCGCGGACAGAGTCGAATGGAGTCGGTCCAGTCATATCTCGGATTGATAAGTCATGGGAATACCATGAAATTACAGCAAGAGGCAGCCGAAGCTTTGGAACGACCTATCGTCTAAAACCGTAGGTTGTTTTAGTTCTGCTTTTCGTTCATATGCGGTATCATATATCCAATATGTCCATATCATCACGAATTTTTATATTTCCGGCTTTCCTGGTAGCGAGTATTTGTTTTTGGCTTTTGATGCCAGCTTCGGTCAGTGCTTGTGTTACGCCTTTGATTCCAAATGATATTCAACCTGTTCCCACGGCGCCGATTGCAAATAATTCGGTTAAATTGTACGCGAGCATAAATCCAAATTGTGATCAGGATGTTGAAGGCACGGTTACCTTTTCTATAGATGGAATAGAATTGGGTACATCGCCATTTTCATATAAAGCTCTTGGCAGGACAGAGGAGGTTTGGATAGCATGGACACCGGAAGCACCGGGCGTATATATGGCAACTGTAAATATTATTTCAGATACTCTGGAAGGCGGTTCGTTGAGCAAGGAAATTTTGGTGGTTGATGACAATGATGGTGACGGTATAGCTGACTCCCTTGATCCGGATGATGACAATGATGGAGTTTCGGATTACGAGGAAGGTAATCAGCTAACCGATCCAAACAATCCTGATACGGATGGCGATACAGTGAATGATTTGGAAGATGCTTTCCCGTTAGATCCGGAAAAAACCGAAGAAGAGCCGGTAATCCCTCCTCCTCAGCCCTCGCATCCGCCGGAGCCAGCGCCAGAACCACAAATATCACCAGAACCACCCAGCGAACCGGAACCAGAAACGCCGGATCTCGGACCTCAGACGTCGGACGAAACTGAGACTCCAACATCTACTGCAGCTACAACCACAGAATATCAGGTGGTTTCAACAGCACCCGGCTCTTTTGTCTCTAATGAAGCAAAAAATAAAGATAATGGAGAGAACAATAAGCAAGGTAAAGGTGGCGCAAAGACGATGTGGGGAGTTGCAATCCTTTTCGCCGCTTTGGCCGGAGCATTTGAATTAAAACATAATAAAAAGAAGAAAAAATAAACAAAGGACTACGAAATGACCGGATTACGAATTGACGAATGCGAAACGAATTTTACCTGCCTACCGACAGGCAGGCGAATAGTTGACGTATTCCGAATGATGTTTAGAAATTAGTAATTAGTGATTAGAAAAAATAAATTTAATT
>Ga0180009_10008210_pt1 | contig 10422 bp, 11 predicted proteins | sample OS_PC_MetaG_FD_123537 | JGI IMG/M metagenome (GOLD analysis project Ga0180009, IMG submission 123537) | Groundwater microbial communities from the Aspo Hard Rock Laboratory (HRL) deep subsurface site, Sweden - OS_PC_MetaG | ecosystem: Environmental > Aquatic > Deep subsurface > Groundwater... | reverse complement strand
GACTGCTTTGATTTTAGGTTCAGCCTGGAGAGCCTGGCGAACAGCATCTATATCAGCCGCTTTACCCCATTCAAAGCCAAGCGGAATTACCTCGGCACCAAATTGTTGGGCAATAGTAGCAAAGCGTTCGCCAAAGACACCAATAGATATAGATAATACCTTATCACCGGGAGATAGGGTATTAACGATGGCCGCTTCTAAGCCACCTGTCCCTGAACTAGTAAGCAAAAAAACATCCCCCTTGGTCTGGAATACCTGCTTCAGCTTAGCCGTTATTTCATTTAGTATCTGCCCAAATTCATCACCACGATGATTTATCATCTGCTTGGTCATTGCTTGAAGAACATCAGCCGGGCAGGGGGTAGGTCCTGGAATGCGTAACTGTTCCATTTTATCTCCCCTTCTATTTTAGAGTATCAGTATTAATCACTTTAGCAAAGCGGCGTTTACCTACTTTGATAATGCTGCCACTTTTGATAAGGGCGATGTTACTCGAGATTTTCTCGCCATCTATAACCACTGCCCCTTGCCCAATCAATCTATTAGCCTCGCTGCGGCTTTTGGCATAACAGATTACTACAAGTAGTTTGCTGATGTCAACGCCTGTGACTTCCATTTGCTGGGGTGATAGATCCTTAAAAGAAATGCGCTTTTCTGGTATCTCCTCTGGCACTTCCTTCTTCTGCACCACCTTCGCGAAATGCTCCTCAGCTTCGCTAGCTGCCTTTTCACTATGGAGTTGAGTTACAATCTCCCTAGCCAAGCGCTTCTTAAGCATCATAGGGTTAATGGTTTCATGGCTAAGCCCTTGTCTGAATTCCTCCACTTCCTGGTCAGGAACATCAGTTACCAATTCAAAGTAGTGCAGGATGAGGCTATCAGGGATAGACATCACCTTACCATATATCTCATTGGGCGACTCAGCGACACCAATATAGTTACCCAGGCTTTTGCTCATCTTTTGACTACCATCGGTCCCACTGAGGAGGGGAACCATAAAGCATTGCTGAGGACGCTGTCCCACCATTGATTGAAGCTCCCTTCCCACCAGCAAATTAAACTTCTGGTCAGTGCCGCCAAATTCAACATCAGCCTGAATAGCTACTGAATCGTAGGCTTGTAGCAATGGATAGAGTAATTCAGTCATGGCAATGGGACGCCCAGCACTATACCTATTACTGAAGTCCTCTCGAGCCATTAACTGGGCTATAGTAAACTTGCTGGTAAGTTGAATGACATCAGTGAGGGTAAATTTACCAAACCACTCACTCTGCCACCTCACCTCCGTCTTTTCCTTGTCAAGCACCTTGAAGAACTGGTCCATGTAGGTTTGAGCATTTGCCAATACCTGCTCCCTAGATAGCATGGGACGGGTAACGGAAACACCGCTCGGGTCACCAATCTGAGCCGTCCAATCAGCCACAATGAGAACAATTTGATGCCCTAACCCCTGGAATTGGCGTAGCTTCCTTAGTGTTACCATATGACCTAGGTGGATGTCGGGGAAACTGGGGTCGAAGCCCTCTTTCAGCCGTAGTTTTTTGCCTGAGCCTAGTAGCTCTACCATCTCTTCTTCAATTATAATTTCAGCTACCGCTCGCTTTAGCAAATAATTTATGTCTTGGCTGATTATAACCTTTTCACCGGTACTCATGCTTAGTTTCTCCTAGGGAGTTTAATATAGCTCTCCCTCGCTTTATATCCTCTGTTATCTGTTTCTTTAGTTGCTGGGGGGTGTCAAATTGCTTCTCACCACGAAGTCGCTCTATGATATCAATTTTTAGCTCGTGTCCATATAGGTCACTATGGTAGTCAAGGAGATAAACCTCTACCATGCGCTTGCTGCCACCAAAAGTAGGGCGCGTACCAATGTTAGTCATTGACTGGTAGGCTTTGCCATTAATATACGCCCAGGTAGCGTAAACACCATCTGTAGGCAGAGCCTGTTCCAGGTCTATGTCGAGATTGGCGGTGGGGAAGCCTAACTCTATACCTCGGCCTGCCCCGGTGATTACATGCCCGTGAAGGCTAAAGGGGCGACCTACCAGGTTGTGCACCTTTTTCATATCTCCGTCAGCTAGAGCTTTCCTGATAGCTGTGCTACTTACTACTTCGCCGTTTATCACTATAGGGGGTATTACGGTTACACTGAAGTTCATATCTTGTCCCAGTGTATAGAGGCTATTAGTGTTGCCTTCTCGGTCCCGACCTAAGGCAAAGTCGGGTCCAATTACCACCCCGCGCATTCTAAGGTATTTCTTAAGCAGACTGACGAATTGGTGAGCGCTGAGATGAGCTAACTCATGGGTGAAGGACAAGGTAATGATAGCTTCAACGCCTTCACTTTTGAGAAGATTGGTTCTTTCGGTGAGGTCGGTTAAGAATGGTAGCTTAGTCTGGGGGAACAGCACCTCCTGGGGATGTTGGCGGAAAGTTACCACCCCAGTAAGTAGATTCTGCTGCTTGGCATACTCCTTTAGCTGTGAAATTAAGTATTTATGACCGAGGTGAACCCCGTCGAAAACTCCGATAGTTAGTAGCATATCTTTCTTGGGTGATAACCTGACTAATTCTTCCTCTACCCGCATAATTCCTTCCCCTAAGCAAGGTTGCTAACAGAATATAATACTACAAGCTAAGAGATAAATAAAAAGAGGTTTACATAACCCTATAAAATTATCATAGCTGAAGTGGTTTAATACTATCATAAGCCTATTCAAGCGTCAACTTTGAGAATGAGATTGGTTACCAACCCCTCATCCTTTATCCCTCTCTCCTTCATAAGGGGAGAGGGAGGGGATTTAAAGGGGCAAAGCCCCTTTAAATCCCGTTGCTAAACGACCTCAGAATGTTTATCAACCCTATCCCCTCTAAAACTCCCTGATTATTACTCCACAGTAAGCAGAGTCGAAGACAGGCGAATTAGACAGGGTCCCGGCAAAAATCCTCTCCTACCTAACAATTCTCCCCTTGATAGGGTAACTTAATATAAACGGGTGTTTAAGAGGGGCGCTAGCCCCTCTTTATTATTCCCTCCCCCTCTCCTTGATAAGGAGAGGTCGCAGACTCGACTCGGAGAGGGGACATAGGGGTGAGGTTAATAAAGAATCTCAAATTAGCTAGGTTAGGAAGGGTGGTATGATGGTTGAAAGGCGACCGGGTTTGATATGGGATATGTATATGCTAATGTAAAGGTTGGCAATGTTACCTAGGAGAAGGTTGTTGAACGGAAGGTATTAGTAGACACCGGGGCAACCTACTTTTGCCTCTCACCTCAATTAGCTAACGAGCTGGGGCTGCATATTGAAGGGGAAAAAGAGAACACCCTGGCTGATAAAAGATAGATAACAGCCGGGTTTGCCCTGGCATCGGTAAAGATAGATGGCAGGGAGAGCCCGGTAGAAACCTCCGTTTTCAATATAAGTGAGCCGGTGATAGGCGCCTTTACTCTAGAAGCACTGGGGTTAGGGGTAGCCCCTGTGTCTGGTGAGCTGAAGCCAACGAGAGACTTTATCATCCTGAATAGCGGGGGAAGGAACATACCACTAGCCGCTTGATAACCTTTATACTCGTCGCCGAAGACCCTGATGAGAAATCAAAATCGCTCCGTAGTTTGCCACTTTGGAAAGGCTCAGCGTTTCCGTTCAGCTAGGGCATGCTAGTGCGGCGTAATACTGTCTTCACCCGGGCTAAAAACTCATTATGGTCGAAGGGCTTGGTGATGTAATCATCAGCACCTGACTCCAAGCCTCTAACAATGTCTATCTTCTGGTCTCTTACAGTAAGGATGATGATAGGCACACCGGAGAAGAGGCGAATCTGGTGCAATAGCTCAAAGCCGTCTATATCAGGCAGCCCCAAGTCTAGGATAACTACATCAGGCGACTCAGCCTCTATTAACTCCAGCCCCCTGATTCCCTCACCAGTGGAAAGGACAGTGACCTCAGGCCACCTCAGCTCAAAGCACATGGAAACAGCTTCCACTACCTCAGCATTATCCTCGATTATCACTACTTTCACAGCTCCTCCTTAGCCTTTTCTAGGTTTGTGCTCCTACCATGCCGAGAGGCAAAGACAAGCTAAAAATGCTCCCCCTATTAGGTTCACTTTGTACCCAGACCTTGCCTTGGTGTAGCTCTGCTAGCTGTTTAACGATAGCCAGCCCCAGCCCAGTGCTGCTTAGCTCGCTGACCTTACCACGATAATAAGGCTCAAAAATCTGCCCCAGTTCACTATCAGATATGCCTATCCCTGAGTCCCTTACTTCCACTATCAGGCTATTATCCTCCTCTGTTCGTGCCTTTAGCTATATCATGCCCCCCTCGAGCGTAAATTTACTGGCGTTGGTCAGTAAATTAGTGATGATGCGCTCAAATCGCAACTGGTCAAGCATGGCCTGGGGTAAGGAATCCGGCACCTCCACCGTCAAAGTTTGTTTTTTGCTCAACACAAAGGGGAGGCAGAGGCTGACCGCTTCCTCAATTGCAGATTTGACATTTGTCGGCTGTAATTGGAGCCCTATGGTGGAGGTTTGCATTCGGGCAAAATCCAGTAGCTCGGCTAACCTTTTTTCTATCTTGTCAACGCTGCGCCTAATATTGTTCACCATTTTCGCCTGGGGACTTTGGGCATCACCCCCCAGTTCTTCGGCAAGCAAGCTTCCCATGGTTTTAATCGAGGTAAGGGGTACCTTGAATTCATGGCTGATGGCCAGCAACAATGCGCTTCTTTGTTGTTTCTCCTCAATCAAATCCCGTTGTGTCATCTCCAGTTCTTGATAAACTTGCTCTAGCTTCATATACAACCGGGCGTTCTCAATAGCTATTCCTGCTTGATTAGCAAACGCGGTTAAGGAGTCTATTTCAGCTTCAGTTATCCTGTCCTGCCTTGTGCCAATAAGCATGGCTCCTACCACACTTTGCTTAGCTGTCAAAGGAACGGCGGCGATGGTTTTGACGCCAAGGATTTTCTGTATCTTAGAGCAGAGGCTCTTGCTGAGTTGGGGGGCACCCAGTTCGTGGAGGTTGTGCGTAATATAGACCTGGCTACTGAGTATTGTGTCCCAAGCCAGGCTATAGCCTTTCCTTACCGGGACTCTCAGCTCGCTTGTCTTTAGGTGCATTACATTTTCCAGGGCTTGTTCCGCCTGTTTGACCAGTGGCAGTCTATCCTTAGAAGTAAACGCCGTTCCCTTAAAAAACCTTTCCTTATCATCCGGCACCAGTATGAATAAAAAGGGGCATCCTAGCCCTTGAAGAACAACATCGGATATTTGTTGCTGCACCTGCTCAAGCTCTAAGGTGCTTTGCCTCGATGCTGTTATCCTCTGCCTGACAGACAAGATATCAGTGACCGGTGTTTTTTCTCTGGCTATCTTTGTCTTCTGGCTGTCTTCTTTCCCCATCCTATTTTTAACCCGTCTAACTTAAAATTGCCACCCAGCCGAATAATTGTTCTTTCAGAAAAGGGAAACTTTATTTCCATATCATCTAGGTTTATAGAGAAATTAACCTCTTTGCCTTCGCTCTTGTCCTTTAGTTCAAATAAGAACCCTTCCCCATACTTCAGTCCTCCTCCCCGATTAGGCTTATGGTGGCAGGTTTTGTTAGACGGGGATGACCTGAAGTGCCAGATGGCTATATTATAGCCACCGATATGCCTCTTGTCAATATATGGGTAACATACTTCGGTTAAGTTTGAAAAATTATGTCTCTAATCTGTGAGGGGGCTCAAAATCGGGGTAAAAATCCCCTTTAAACTCCCCTTGACCCCGTTAGGAAATCTAACGGGGTTGATAAACGACCTCGCATATGGAGTTTTATCAGCTACTTTATTTTGTGCTATACTTGGGTAGAGCCAGCGTAGCTCAGGGGGTAGAGCAGCGGTTTCGTAAACCGCCGGTCGTCAGTTCGAATCTGACCGCTGGCTCCACAGATACAGTCGGCGTCATCCGGCTTTTTGAAAGTAATAGCCGACTCCGGGTTCAGTTATAATATATCTGGGTAGAGCCGGGTCTGGTTCTATCTTTTGACGCAGATGCGAGATGTAGATGCGCACATAATCTACGTCATCAACATACTCCCAGCCCCATACCTTTTCTAAGACCTGCTTGTGGGTAAGAATATGTCCAGCATTCTCTACCAATAAGGCAAGCATGCGGAACTCTCTTGGGGTCAACTTTACCTGCTTTCCGTTCACAATAACCTTCCGCTCAACAACATCCACCATAAGGAAGCCATCACCATAGGTAATCTCCCTCTTCGCCTCTGGTGAAGGGGGTAACTGGGCACGGCGCAATACTGCCCGTACCCTTGCCACCAGCTCTCTATTACCCACCGGTTTAATGAGGTAGTCATCAGCCCCATAGTCAAGCCCACGCACTATGTCATCCTCAGCCATCTGCTTACCAGTAAGCATGATAATGGGTATATCAGAGACATCACGGATGCGGCTGCAAGTCTGCCAGCCGTCTATCCCAGGCATGACTACATCCAGGAGCACCACATCTGGTCTCTGGACAAACAAAATCCGTAGTCCTTCTTGACCACTACCAGCCTTGAGCACCTCGTATCCTTTCTCAGTAAGAACCTGCTCAACCAGCCTAAGAAAGACTGGGTCATCGTCAATTACAAGGATTTTCTTCCCTTTACCATCTCCATTGATGCTAGGCATTATCTTTTTGCCGTGGTAGCAACATTTGTGCAATCACTCCGGGCAGTTCACGGGTATTGATGGGCTTTGACAAATAGGCATCACACCCGCCATCAATAAATCTCTCCTTGTCCCCCCTCATAGCATACGCAGTAACGGCAATAATGGGAATGTGGCTTAATGCCGGGGTCTCCCTGAGCTTCTTGGTCACCTCAAGCCCGTTCAATTTGGGAAGCTGTATGTCCATTATGATTAGGTCCGGTCGTTCTCTCATAGCCATATCCAATGCCTCTTCTCCATCAGTTGCCTTGAGCAGGGTGTAGCCCTTGGCTCTAAGAACCATTTCAATCAGCCTCATATTTGGGGGGTTGTCTTCTACAATTAGTATTCTCTCGTTCATTGCTTGTTCTTTCTCCTGAATATAGCTAATCGGCCGTTGCTAAGGGTAGGATAAAGGTAAACCGGCTTCCCTTGCCATATTCACTCTCTACCCAAATTTGACCACCATGCTTTTCTATAATCTGGTTGACAAGCGTCAGCCCCAGCCCGGTGCCACTCTTCTCCTTGGTTAGGGGATTGTCTAGCTGGCAAAAAGGTTCAAATATCCTTTCCTGGTCATCTTTCCTGATGCCAATGCCGTTATCAATCACGCTGACCTGACACCAGTCACCCTGCCTGCTGACCTCAATACCGAGCTGACCACCAGCCGGGGTAAACTTAATGGCATTACTCAGCAGGTTAAGAAATATCTGCCTTAGCCTGTTTTTATCGGCACGGACTGGAGGCAGCCCTTCCTCTACGCTGACCCCCAGCTTGTGCCGGTTATCATCCAGCATAGGTTTCGCAGTTTGTGCCACACCGTCGATAACATCGGTCAGATTCAGGTTTTCTGGTTTAAGTTCTATCTTCCCCGCTTCCACCTTAGACAGGTCAAGAACATCGTTAACAAGGTTGAGCACGTGCTGACCGCTGCTCAAGATGTCATTAAGGCACTGCCTCTGCTCGTCATTGATTTCACCGGGGACGCCATCCAGCATCAACTCAGAAAAGCCAATCACGGCGTTAAGCGGCGTGCGTAGCTCGTGGGACATACCAGCCAGAAACTCGGACTTCGCCTCGGTCGCCTTCTTCAGCCCTTCGTTGGCTTCAAACAGTAGCTTGTTAGACCGTTGCAGACTCTCCACAAGCCTTTTATTCTCCACTAACAGCCTTTGCTGCTTGATGGCATTGGCGATGGTGGTCTTCATCTCGTCTGGATTAACCGGTTTGACAAAATAGGCGTAGGCACCCTGATTTACGGCATCTACTGCCGTCTCCACACTGGCATAGCCGGTCATCATAATCACTGCTGCATACGGGGTTATTTCCTTGGCTAGCTCCAGTATCTCCATCCCATCAACATCAGGCAATCTTATATCGGTGATAATAGCATCAAATGCGCTGCTGCGTATTGCCTCCAGGGCCTCAGCCCCCCGCTCCAGTCCAATAACCCTATACCCGGCATCCTCCAGTATGCCACACAAAGTTGCCCTTGTGCCTATCTCATCCTCGACCACTACAATAGTGGCACCCGTTGGCATCATTCCTTCTTCTCCTTGGCTATAGCTTCTACCAATGCGATCACCTTCTCCATATCAAAGGGCTTGTATATGCAGGTGTAAGCACCCTCGCTTACCGCCCTTTTCACCAAATCCTCTACAGGATAGGCAGTCATCATGATTACCACTGTCTTGGGGTCTATCTTCTTGACTTCCCTGAAGGTTTGAACCCCGTTTATTCCCGGCATCTTTATATCCATAAAGATGACATCAAAGTGAGTCTTCCTTACCTCTTCAATGGCCAGGTAACCATCCTCGACAATTACTATATTGTGCCCTTCGTCCTCAAGTATCCCTCCCAGGGTCAGGCGCATGCTCCGAAGGTCATCAACTACCAAAATATTAGGTTTTCCCATTATTTACCTCCGTATCGCTGTTTAAAAATGTTATTCTGCCTTCAGGGACAACTTTATGATAAAGGTAGTCCCTTTCCCGACCTTGCTTTCTACCTCTATGTTCCCCTCGTGCCTATCAATGATTGCCTTACATACCGCCAAGCCCAACCCGATGCCCTTAGCTTTAGTGGTAAACAGGGAGTCAAAGATTTTGTCTACAGCTTCCTGGGGTATCCCACAGCCGGTGTCAGAGATTTCCACCTCCAGAAGCTTCCCCCTCCTCTTGGCACCTATTGTCAGCTTGCCCCCCTTGGGCATGGCCTGCACAGCGTTCATAATTATATTTACCCATACCTGCTGAATCTGGTCAGGGTCTATATCAACCTCGGGTAAGTCAGCATCTAGCTTTTTAGTCAGCTCGATGTTCTCTGGAATGGGTGTCCGTGACAGGGCATCCTCAATCACCTTGTCTATCCGGGTCGGTGAGACTGAGGGTTTCCCCACGCGGGAAAATCCAAGCAGGTCATTGATGATTTTATTAGAGGTATTTACCTCGTCATCCATAATGTCGAGGAATTCCATAACCCGCGGCTCTTTCCGTCCCAGCTCACTCTTCGCCACCTTCCCTTTTACATAGTAAATGGCGTTCTTAATGGCTCCCAGAGGGTTTCTGAGCTCGTGTCCCACTCCCCCTGCCAGTTGCCCTATGGCTGCCAGCCTCTCGGAGCGAACTAACTGCTCTCGGGTCTCCTCAAGCTCCTCTTTAGCTTCTTTTAAAGCGTGCACCATTTGATTAAATTCCTGACCTAATTCACCCATGCCTACTATCCATTGTGAAAAATCATCGGCTACACGGACTCTACTAAGTTGCCAAGCCATATGCCTTAAATTGGCTTGAATAGTTTTAAAGATGCCGGCTATGTCACCTTGTGCGGTTATCGGCTGAGATAAATCACCTTCAGCAAGCGGGCGTGCTTGTTGGTATAGATTGCTTAGGGTATCAATTAAGTGATTGGTACTTTCAGTCAGCTTACCTACAAAATCTTTAGAGTCCACGGTCAAATGAGGCGGCAATTTTCCTTCGGCCATCTTATCTATGGCGGCTATTATCTCTTCAACCTTTCCCATTTGAGGTACCTCCCACTTTTTGTCATGCTTATCGTGGTTTGGCCTCAAACCGACAAATTCTCGCCCCGGTTGCCCAACAATCGACTTCCTTAGCCACAATTTCCGTTTTGAGAAATTCAGACAAAATCCCACCAATTAAGCCTTCATCATATACACATTTTGTCTCACCATCGACGGGAAGACCTGAACAATCTAGATCTTCAGAAACTGTCACTGTAAATTCCTTTCTCTCCTCGTCTGACCTTTCAGCCCTAAAAAGCCCAGCATTAAGATCGGCAAATAGACTCGTTACTCTTGTCACTAAATCAGTCAGATCTTTAGCTTCCTTAATCAAATTTTCATAAATCTGACGCCCCGCTAATTCCCCAGCCCGATAGAGAAATTCATCGGTTTTCTCTTTCCCAAATTCGGAATTGAGCACATGCCGTAGCGAGAACTGCATCAAGCGATATGCCGTAACATTCGTCAGAAGCCCCAGCGTTGGCCGCCCGATCCCAAGTTCTCCTAAATTCTCCCATCTAATTTCTTTTTGCCCCATATCTACCTCCTTATTTTCTCTACTGTTTACTTTTCAGTTAAGAAGTCGCAGTAAATTTTTTTATCGCGCTCGACAAATAGGATTAGCCGCAGTAATCAAAGGGTGCAGTCCTGAAACACCTCCTTTCGCAGAGACGAGGCGAAACACCGCGTGGCCTAACCTCATAATCTTC
>Ga0180009_10008209_pt1 | contig 10426 bp, 8 predicted proteins | sample OS_PC_MetaG_FD_123537 | JGI IMG/M metagenome (GOLD analysis project Ga0180009, IMG submission 123537) | Groundwater microbial communities from the Aspo Hard Rock Laboratory (HRL) deep subsurface site, Sweden - OS_PC_MetaG | ecosystem: Environmental > Aquatic > Deep subsurface > Groundwater... | reverse complement strand
CGCCACACGAATTAATACTAAGCCAGCCAAAATTCTTTTCCAAGATTCAAACCTTCGAGGTTTAAGTCCCATTTGGAGTATAAACCTCTAAGGTTTTGTGAAAATATTTCTCAGATCATTGTGCAAAATCAATAAGGCATTCACTCAAACTGAAATAGATTCCTAATAACTATTCGCAGTAAAAATCAATAACTTTTTGAATTGCCGATTCACACACTTTGCAGAATGGTTTATTCCCCTTTGAAAACATAATGCAATCGAGCATTGGTCTGTAAAGTCCTTCGGAAGAATATCCCGCACCTTCGAATGCGCCTACTTGATTCCAGTATTTACTTGCATTCAAATATTTATCTACTTTATCTGAATGCTGTTTGTCCTTTTCCGCATAGATAATTTCTGCTTCAGTAATCTTTTCTCGTGGAGCTTTATTTCTTTTCAATTCTGCAATTTTATTGTTTAGTTCGGCTCTTTCTTTCTGCCAGGTTAAATCCATTTTATCGTATTCTTCTTTTTTCCATTTACTCGGAAGATCAATTCCGGATGTAAGCAGCTCATTCCATTTTAGATTCTCTTTATCCAGGAGAGCAGTAATATTTGCTTCTACAGGTTCAATGCCTTTTGGATAAAAATCATTGTACGATGTCGACGAAGTATAATATTCATCGGCTAATCCGGCGAAAGAGTGTCCGAATTCATGCACAAACAAATAGTCGCGGAATTGATTTCCCGTTGTAAACGTGCAAAAGAAATTATAAATACCTCCGCCGCCGTAACGGTTGTGATTAACCATTATGTAAATCGCATCATAAGGAACAGCGTCTGCAAGGTTACGCACGGCTTTGTTGTCTTCAGTAAGCAAATATCTTTCTGAACCCATCGAATTGAAAGTAGAGTTCAAAACCGTCCTTTGGTAAATTCCCGCACGGGGTTCGTCAGTGCCGGAATCGAGGGATGGCGAATATACGCCGTAAATATTAAACTTGTTTTTGTTAGACGCGTAAGGCTCATACTGAAAAAACACATTCGTAAAATAATTCACATCGGAAGTGAACTTGTCTCTCTCTTCAATCGTATATCCATCGGCAAGAATTGCAATATCAACTGCCCTTTCAGAAGCGTTGCCATTATAGCTTTGAATAACTTCAATATTATCAAGAGCAATATCTTCGCGGATAATCATAACATCTTCGGGATTGAGTTCTGCTTCGAAAATACTCTCCAGCGTTTTATTCTTATTTCGCTTTTCAAAGACAAACTTGAAATGATTTTTAGGCGATGGAATAATTGCAGTTTCGTGAAATGTTCTAAATTTACCATTCAGCGCATAGTCGCTTGTTTGATACTCGCCGAAGTAACTATCGAATCCTTTCGAGAAGATCAGTTTGCCCGAAGCCGAATCAATAATCTTCACATAATACCGTCCGTTATTAAAATTGTCAATCAAGTTGATTTTATTTCTGCCCCAATTGCTGCGTTCATAAATCTGATCGATAGAAACAATTTCCGTTTCCGAATTTCCAGCGTGGTAATAATCAATCCTCATTGTTTTATCGTGAAAATACTTATCGAATTCTACCGGTTGGGCAGTTAGGCTTACACAGATTGCAGCAATAAAAACAAATATTAGAATCAAGCGCTTCATTTATCTGCCTCACTTCTTTTTTGCGGTTACATTTACGTCAAATTCGAAACTCACGGCAAGAGGCTTCTCCGGCGCTGTAATTAGATTTTTGACTTCGTATTCGGCGGTATATTTACCGGAAATATTCACATTGTCTTTTCTTGATCTTACCGGGAATAAAATGGTTTTATTTCCATACAACTCAATTCGTTTGGGAAATTGAATATCTGCCCCGCTCTCTTTTAATTCCAAGTTGTAAGTAACATCAGAAGAATTTACAATTTTAAGAAGCGCGTAATCTCTTCCTTTTGTTGCAACCTTTTTACTTTGAAAGTTTATTGATTCATTGAAAATCGCTTTCAAAAAATCTTCTTTACCCACCAATTTATCTTTCAGGTAAACAACAGTCCTTTGATTCTGTAGCGCATCCTTAATGTCTTCCGGTGAACTGCTTGCCGCAAACACCAGCGTAATTGTTCTGTGCTCGCCATGAGAAAGATCGTAATCAAATCCAACGGGATTGTGATTATCAGAATTACCGAACAGCGTTAAATTTTTCTCATAGCACCACTCATGCGATTCCGGGAAATAAATCGGACCATTAGCAACTTCAATTCCGTTCAATATTTTATTGTCGAATAGAAAGGAATGCTCTTCATACCATCTGGCGATACCATCCGGCTGCTGTCCTTCCCATCCCGGGTGATTCCAAAAAATGAATGCATCCTGTTTCTTAGCTTCTTCAACTGCAGTCCGCCAATCTTCTTGAACCAATAAACTTGCGTCGGATAAGAATATTGCGTTTAAATGCCCGGGCGGCATTGCGCGTGTAATTTCCGACCCCTTAATTAAAGTAATGCCAAGTTCGTCCGCTCTTCCTTTTGCAATTTCAAACGGTCGATTATGATTAGAGGGAATATCTACTTTGTGAGGTTGATATTCGATGTGATCAGTTATGGCGATTGCGTCAAGTCCCTCACGCCAAGCTTCATCAATACGGAATGAAGGCCATACTTCGCCGTCCGAAAAAACAGTATGAAGATGAAAATCACACTTCAGCGTTTTGTATCCTAAAATATCCGGGAAATTTATTTCGCCTCTGTAAAGTGTTTGTGAGAAAAGCATTCCTGGAAGTAGTAATAATAAAAATATAATTGTTCTCTGCTTCATTTGGAGTTCCTTTGTTCAAAATGTAATGCTTAAAAATAAGTAATCGGATCGTTACGATGCATGGATAATTTGAAATATTTCTGAAGTCATTTAATAATTGTCTTCTTATTTTTAGACAGCCAAATCGGAGATGATCACCGTGGGAAAAAGAAAAATTCTCTTTCTGCTTATTATTTTAGCTGCGCAAAGTGCAAAATCACAGGACAGTGCGTGGATAAGAATCAATCAGATGGGATATCTTCCGAATAGTATAAAAAATGCTGTGCTACTAAGTAAACACACTTTTCAATTCAGCAATTTTTCACTTCATTCTGCGTTAACAGGAAAGACAGTTTTTGAAAGCAGAAGTATTAAAGAATATGGAAAATATTTGTCATTCAGCCGCGCTTATAGAATAGACTTTAGCGAGTTCGAAGATGAAGGTGTTTATTACATTCAAGCCGGAAATATTCAGTCACCGATTTTTCGAATCCGCAAGGATATTTATCATGGCTCAGCAGATTACATATTAAATTATATGCGGCAGCAGCGATGCGGATATAATCCATTTCTGCAGGATTCATGTCATACGCACGATGGATTCAGAATTTATCATCCATTTAATGACTCGTTAAATATTGCTGTTGCCGGAGGATGGCACGACGCTTCCGATTATCTCCAATACGTAACTACTTCCGCAAATGCGGTCTATCAAATGCTGTTTGCATATCAGCAGAATCCTGAAGTTTTCGGCGACAAATATGACGCTGCGGGAAATAAAGGCTCAAACGGAATTCCCGACATTGTTGATGAAGCGAAATGGGGAATTGACTGGCTGATAAAAATGAATCCCAGCAAAAATGAATTTTATAATCAAATTGCCGACGACCGCGATCATATAAGTTTTCGCCTTCCCACTTTGGATTCGGTTAATTACGGGAAAGGATTAGAGCGCCCGGTTTATTTATGCACAGGCGAACCTCAAGGAGTTATGAAATACAAAAACAGAACAGAGGGACTGGCTTCCACCGTTGCTAAATATGCATCTTCGTTTTCAATTGCTTCGGAAGTAATCGGCGAATATTATCCCGACCTTAAAAATGAATTAATTGATAGAGCGGTAAATGCTTACGAAGTTGCAAAAGCAAATCCCGGAGTCTGCCAAACAGCGCCCTGCCGCGCACCGTATTTTTATGAAGAAGATAATTATAAAGACGACCTGGAATTAGCAGCAGCCCAACTGTTTTTACAAACGAACGAGAAAAAATTTCTAAGAAGCTCTGTTGAGTTTGGTCGAGAAGAAATCTCAACGCCATGGATGGGAGCCGATACGGCGAATCACTATCAATGGTATCCGTTTGTGAATCTTGGGCACTATTTAATCAGTTCATCAGGGAATGAATATTCCAACGAATTTATTGGATATATAAAAGCTGGAATAGAAAAAATAATTAGCAAGGGAGAGAATAATCCTTTCCTTAATGGAATACCTTTTATTTGGTGTTCGAATAATCTTGTAGTGGCTGCGCTTACTCAGATGCGGCTTTATCATCAGATCACAGGAGAAGATTCATATTTGGAATATGAAGCTTCGATGCGGGATTGGCTGTTCGGATGCAATCCGTGGGGAACGAGTATGATTATCGGGCTGCCTCAATGGGGCGACTATCCTTCCGATCCTCATTCAGCATTCTGGCATAAAAATGAATTTCAAACTTGGGGTGGATTAGTCGATGGTCCGGTTTACGCATCAATATTTAATAGACTCATTGGAATTACCTTATACAGTGGAGACGAATACGCAGAATTCCAAAATGATTATGTCGTTTACCACGATGACTACGGTGATTATTCAACAAACGAACCTACAATGGATGGGACAGCCAGCATGTCTTTTTATCTTTCTGCAATGGAAAAAATTGGCGGAAAAGAGTTCGCCGATCAAAACGAATACATTCATGATGGAATAGTACGGACAAACAAAAACAGCAAAAATATTAGTTTGGTTTTTACCGGACATGAATTTGCTGACGGTGGAGATATAATTTTATACTCATTAAAAAAGAATAATATCAAAGCGGGTTTTTTCTTTACAGGAGATTTTTACAGAACTCCTCAATTCGAGGGATTAATTGAAAAGATAAAAGCAGAAGGTCATTATTTGGGAGCGCATTCGGACAAACATCTGCTTTACTGCGGTTGGTATAAACGCGATTCAACATTAATTTCAAAAGATGACTTTCGTAACGACGTACTAAACAATTATTCCGAAATGGAAAAGTACGGAATCAATTCGGAGGCGGCAAAATATTTCATTCCGCCCTTCGAATGGTATAACAACGAAATATCAAACTGGTGTGAAGAGTTGGGAATAAAAATTGTGAATTTTACGCAGGGCACAATTTCGAATGCGGATTACACAGTTCCTTCGATGAAAAATTATAAATCTTCTAAACAGATTTACGAAAGTATTATTGATTACGAGAAACGGAATAACCTGAATGGATTCATTCTATTAACTCACATTGGTGCGCATCCCGAGAGAATTGATAAATTTTACAATCAATTAAATCCATTAATAGAATATTTGTTGAATGAAGGATATTCGTTCAAGCAAATAGATGAAGCAGTTAAGACTGAGTAGCGGTTTTGTATTAGATGGGCGTTAAAGCCGTATTCCAAGTTTTGAATAAACTTTTTCTGAATAGTCTATTTTTAAGTAATCATATTTGCGAATTTCTTCCAACCATTCATTTTCAATTTCAGAAACGTCTTTTTGTAAATGATTATAAAAAGCGATTTCTCCCTCTGACCAAAGGAATTTAACAAATTCAAGTCCGTATTTACTTTTGATAAATTTTATAAAACTGCCGCATTCGGGATATGAATACAAATCACTGTGACTGTGAAAATCGCTTATAATTTTTTTAATTGGAACGAATTTATTATTCGCATATAAATAATTAACTAAACTATGTAATTCAAAATTCCACCACTTATCATCACTACTGACGGCTAATCCCTCACTTACCCAAATCTCTTCAAACTTGCCCCATTCATTGAAGGAAATTACATGGCAAAATTCGTGCATCCCAAAAGTTCTTATAGAATCATTAAATATTTGAAAGACAGTGTTATCTTCTGGTTTTGCAATTCCATTTGATTTCCATCCAATTAAGTCATGCATTTTAGAATAGGAGTCAATCATGAATAACGTTAGTTTTTTATCATAACTTTTTAATTCTAAAAAAGACAATATTTTTGAATAACCCTTTTCAAAAAAATCTTTAGCCGAATCTAAATATTGCTGCGATTCCGTATCCGATTCATATAAAAAATAAAAGTTCTCTGTAGAATCCTCTTCCCAAATATACTTGGTATTTGAAAGCACCTCTATCCTTGAAGGCGGATTATAATAGCCACCAATCTGTATTAAGCTGCAAGAGGCTAGTAACATCATAAATGTTGTTAACAATTTCATACTTATAATTTACCCCCCAGCATTCAATTATTTTCGTTAAAAAATAAATCTACAACCTTGTGAGCAATTTCAAGCGTGCTGAATTCTTCTCCGGAGTTTCTGTTCGTTAAAATAATTACAGAAAAATTTTGTTCGGGGATTCTGTATAAAATATTCCTAAATCCCCTCGTACTTCCGGTGTGGTAAACGATTTCGTATCCTCTGTATTTCTCAAGCCGCCAGCCAAAACCATATTCTAATTCATCGCCGTTATTAAGTTTTCCGCGGGTAAAGGCAATGTCCAACAATTCTTTCTTAACTAGTATTTCGGTATACAATGCTTTGTCCCATTTATACAGATCATTGATGGATGAGTAAACTCCGCCATCACCAAGAACTGCGCTGGTAATGCTTTGATCTGTAAATTCAACACTGTCTGCGTGAATCGTATATCCAAACGCTCTATTGGAAACTTCGTTGATGCCATTTTCAAACGCCAAAGAGTTAAGCATTCCAAGAGGAGTGAATATATTTTTTCTCAAATAATCGCGGAAGCGCAAGCCGCTAATTTTTGCAACAGTCAGAGATAATAGCGCATATCCGGTATTACTGTATTGATATTTTTCTCCCGGCTGGAAATATACCGAATCAATATTCATCATCATTTCTAAAGCATCTTTGTCTTTCACTTGAATTGTTGCAGTATCGGGGATTAGATTTTCATAGTCAACCAAACCGGAAGTATGCTGGAGGAGATGTTTAATCGTAATTTGCCCGCCGTATTTTGGAAAACCTTCGAATATCTCTGTCAAGGTGGTTTTGAAACTGAGCTTCCCTTTTTCGATTAGCTGAAGAATACACATAGAAGTAAACTGTTTTGTAACGGACGCCAAACGAAAATTAGTATAATCGGTAACCGGAATCATCTTCTCAAAAACGGCAATTCCATAACCTTTACTAAAAATTATTTCACCATTTTTTATAACCATTACCGAAGCGCCTGGCAAATTAGGATTGTCGTAGTTAATAAATAGTGAGTTGAATTCTTTCATAATTTGTCCTGAGGTAGAGGAAGCAAAAATTAAACAAGCAAATAGTATTAATTTATTACGCATTTGAATTCTTATCGATTATTGATGAATCAAAATTGGTTTTTAAAAGTATTTCCTTCTGGAATTTGTATATTCGTTTCCAAATTTACAACCATTAAAAATTCATTTGATATGAAAATCTTCCTCTTATTTGTTTTCATCTTGGCAAATATTTCACTTGCGCAGGAAATAAAATTTCACGGAGAATTTTCGCCAGGCAATATAATAATTGCCGAGTCTGAAAATATTCTGCATGCTCAGATTGATAATAAGAGACTAGATGTACACGAAGGAAAAATTGTTGTGTTCGGATTTGACAGAGATGACAGGGATTCATATTTGCTGCGGATTAAATTGAATAACGGAAAATCACTTATAAAGAAAATAGAACTTCCCGCTAGAGCTTATAAAATTCAAAGAATCAATAATATGAAGCAATCTCTGGTAACTGCTCCTCCAAGTCAGAATGAAAGGATTGTGAAGGAAAGGCAGATCACTTCCGCAGCAAGAGAAAAAATCGGCGAACTTAGCGAAGCGTTATACTCAACCGGATTTGAAAGACCAGTAATGGGTGGGAGAGTAACTTCCATTTTCGGGAGTCAGAGAATTTTGAACGGAACTCCGAAAAACTTTCATAATGGACTCGACATCGCCGCTCCTGAGGGAACGCCTGTATATGCAATGGCAGATGGATTTGTGAGACTAGCCGCCGACACTTTTTACTATGCGGGTAATAATATTATTCTCGATCATGGACAAGGATTGAACAGTTCATATCTGCATCTAAGCAGAAAAGATGTGCGCGAAGGAGAGTACGTAAAAAAGGGGCAGAAAATCGGAGAGATAGGAACAACGGGCAGATCCACCGGCTCGCACCTTCATTGGAGTCTTGGCTGGTTTAATAGAAGAATTGATCCAGAGTGCGTTCTGAAAATTCAATTCAATTAGCAATCCCATGAATTCCTCAGAAACGAGTATTCCGCAGATTGGATTATTGAAAATTGATTTTTGCTATTTGTTATTTAACCATTGGCAGTATTTATTAATTCCCTCATCGATTTTGGTTTTGGGATTGTAACCAATCATTTCCTTTGCTTTGGATATATCCGCAAATGTAATTTCAACATCGCCGGGCTGCCTTTCGCCGAAAACTATGTCTGCCTTTTTTCCTAAATGTTTCTCTAGCAGACGAACCAGATCAATTAATTTTACTACTTGCGATTCACCGAGATTAATAATTTCGAATCCATTTATTTTGCCGAGACAGTTTGTTATTCCTTCAGTTATGTCATCAATATAAGTGTAATCCCGTGAAGTTGTTCCGCTCCCATCAAATAATGTAATTGGCTCATTATTTATTATTCGATTTGCAAAATTTGCAATTGCCATTTCGGGTCTTTGAGATGGACCATAAACTGTAAAAAATCGAAGTGCAAAAATATCAATACCATACAATTTATTGTAAGTAGAGCAGATTAATTCCCCCGCCTTTTTAGAAGCCGCATATGGCGAAATTGGATTATCAACATTATCAGTTTCGGAAAAAGGGGTTTTTCTGTTATCGCCGTAAACGGATGATGATGATGCAAAAAGCATTTTACTTACCGAACGCTTTTTCATTTCCTCAAGCAAATTGATTGTTCCCTGTACGTTTACGTTAAAATAACCAATCGGGTCTGCGATTGAAGGACGCACTCCGGCTTTTGCAGCGAGATGAATAACTGCATCAATTTTGTTAGCCGTAAAAATATTTTCAATTGCATTTCGATCAAGTATATCGCCTTCAATAAAGCTGAAATTTTTGTGTTTAATAAATTGCGCCAGATTTTTTTCTTTTAATCCTTTGGCATAGAATGGATCAAAATTATCGATGCAGATAATTTTGGTTGTAATAATTAATTTTGCGGTTAGATTTGAACCGATAAAACCGGCTCCGCCCGTTATTAGATATGTTTGCATTAAATCCCGTTTGAAAAGAAACAAAACAAATATAAGTTTTTATGACATTTAGTTAAAATCAAATTTAAAAGAAGCTCAACTTAATTGGAACACTGATGCTTATTTAGAACACTTGTGTATAGAATCCTGCATCAATAGTATATAATAGAGGCAATTATATTCTCTTTTGAGTTGCATTATAATGATGAGAGTTGCATATTTTTGGCATCTAAATTGAAATATGTGGCAAACATAATTAATTAATAAATTGGAGAGGAAATGAAAAAAGTTATTGCAATAGTAATTTTAGTGGCTGTTGGCATAGCATTGCTCACAGCGTGCGGACCTTCCAAAGAGGTTACACGAATTGATTCAAAAGAAATTGTGGACCTTAGCGGAAAATGGAATGATACAGATTCCCGTTTCGTAGCTGAGTATATGGTTGAAGATGTTCTAAAGCGTCCATGGCTGACTGACTTTATGGTCGCTAAGTCAAAAAAGCCGGTTGTTATCGTAGGGAAAATAAGAAATAAAAGCAGTGAACACATTCCAGTAGATATTTTTTCAAAAGATATTGAAAGGGAACTACTCAATTCGGGGAAAGTTACTTTTGTTGCTTCCAAGGAGGAAAGAGAAGATATAAGAGAGGAGAGAAAGGATCAAAAAGATTTTTCTTCGGATGTAACATTCAAACAGTTTTTCAAAGAGATTGGCGCTGACTTTTTTCTTTCCGGCGTTGTAAATTCTATCCAAGATTCAAGAAGCGGCGATAAAGTTGTTCTCTATCAAGTGGATTTAGAACTGATTGATATTGAAACAAACACGAAAGTGTGGATTGGAAGCAAGGAGATTAAAAAGTTTATTGGAAAAAGTGAATATAAAATGTAAGCCCATTCAATAATGATGCGTTAGGTAATTGAGAATACTTATGAAATTTGGAATTGAAAACATGAATAGAATAGTCCCGTTAAATATAATTGCGGGACTGTTCTTTTTATTACAAGGCTGCTCCTCAATTATGACGAATACGGAAATTTACGAACCCGTGGTATCCAACTTGAAATCCGGGAATATAGTCACAGCCGTTCAGCAGATTGAAAGGGCAGAGATGAAGGGCGAGTATTCGGAAAAAGATCGCGTGCTGCTTTTTTTAGATAAGGGCATGCT
>Ga0180009_10008208_pt1 | contig 10427 bp, 10 predicted proteins | sample OS_PC_MetaG_FD_123537 | JGI IMG/M metagenome (GOLD analysis project Ga0180009, IMG submission 123537) | Groundwater microbial communities from the Aspo Hard Rock Laboratory (HRL) deep subsurface site, Sweden - OS_PC_MetaG | ecosystem: Environmental > Aquatic > Deep subsurface > Groundwater... | reverse complement strand
TTTAAAAAAATACGGCTATATAAAATTTGCAGATACATTCATGAATACTATTTTCATATCAAATCAATATCTTAAAAAATTTAAGTGTAAAATAATATAATTTATGAAATTACATCTTGGTTGCGGGCATTATTACTTAAAAGGTTACGTTAATATTGATTATCCAGTTTCTAAACATACTCTGTTTAGCAAATCATTGGTTGATAAACATGCTGATATTGCTAAATTGAAATATAAACCTAATACTGTTGATGAAATTCGTCTTCATCATGTTTTTGAACATTTTCCTCGACCCATTGTTTGCGCTTTAGTGGTTACCTGGCGTTACTGGTTAAAATCCGGTGGCATTCTACATATTGAAGTACCAGATTTTGACAAGTCAGCTCAGATTATCCTTAATCCATTAACCACTAATAAAGCTAAATTTGTAGCCTTAAGGCATATTTTTGGTTCTCACGAGGCCGACTGGGCCAATCATTATGAAGGTTGGTCAATCAAAAGATTGACTAATTTTCTAAAAGATTATCAGTTTGATATTATAAAAACCAACAAATCTCACTGGCTAGGAACTCATAATATAAATGTTATTGCCAAAAAAAATAATCAACTATTAACTACAACAAATGCTAATATCATCTCGAAGCAATATTTAACTAATTTTTTAGTTGATCAATCTGTAAGCGAAGTTAAGCTTTTAAAAATTTGGATTGATTCATATCAAAATCAAATTGATCATGCAGGACTCAATTAGTGTTATTATTCCTAGCTGGAATCGAGCACTCTATGTTAAAAGAGCAATAAAAAGTGCTCTCGATCAATCTTTCTCTCCTTTAGAAATCTTAGTTTGTGATGATGGATCAACAGACAATACCTTTAAAATTGTAAAATCGTTTAAGGATAAAAGAATTAAATGGATAAAGGGGAATCATAGTGGATTACCCTCAGTTCCAAGAAATAGAGGTATTCGGCAAAGTCAAGGTAATTGGTTAGCTTTTTTAGATAGTGATGATACTTGGTTACCAGAAAAACTTGCATTACAAATAAAAATAGCCAAAGAAACAAAAAACAAAGCCATTATTACAAATGCTTTTTCTTCTTCTAAAAAACTATTTTGGAGAAGAAAATTAGTTAAAAAAAAATTAAAAAATATTTCTTTCGAGAACTTACTTGTTTCCAACAAAATAATATGTAGCAGTGTTTTAATCCATTCATCATTGATAAAAACAACTATCGGATTTCCTGAGAATAGGAAACTGAAAGCTATAGAAGACTATGCTTTCTGGTTAAGAATTGCTACTCAAACTAATTTTGCTTATATTCATAAACCATTGGTTATTTATAACGATAATACTGATAATAGCGTTAGGTCTGAAGGCTATCTATGGCAGCAGCAAATCCAGGTTTTTAATAATTTTAATAATTGGGCTAACAATCAAACAAGAATTAACTCTTATTATATCAAGACTGTGAAAGAAAATTTAGCCTCATTAATTAAATAAGTATGAAAATTCTTCACACAGTTGAAAGCTATTTGCCGGCAAACGGAGGCATGGTTAAGGTGGTTCAAGAGTTATCTGAGAAATTGGCTCAATTTGGCCATCAACTAACCGTTGCTACCAGTTATCATCCTCAAAGAAGACTGTCAGCTATTAATCAAGTCCAGATCAAACAATTTAAAATTAGCGGAAAAGCGGTTTCCGGTTATCTGGCCGAAAGATCAGAAATCAATCATTATCAAAATTATTTACTCCAATCAAATTTTGATATTATTACTAATTTTGCCGCTCAACAGTGGGCTACAGATATTGCACTTCCTATTCTTTCCAAAATTAATGCAAAAAAAGTGTTTGTTCCGACTGGGTTTTCTGGTCTTTTTTTGCCACAATACGGAAATTACTTTATGCAAATGAAACACTGGATGAAGCAGTACGACATGAATATATTTTTGTCAAACAACTATCGAGATATCAATTTTGCCAGGAAAAATGGAATCAAAAAAAGAATATTGATTCCCAACGGCGCATCGGAGAAAGAATTTTTGTCCATAAAATGTATTAACATACGAAAAAAACTTGGTATCCCCGCCGGACAATTTCTTATTCTTCTCGTTGGTGCCCATACGGATGCAAAAGGTCACAAGGAGGCAATAGCAATATTTCAGAAAGCGGACATTAGTAATGCAACACTTCTTATTATCTCTCACCCATCTTTCACTAAATGCTTTCGTCAATGCTTTTGGGCTAAGCACATATCTAACATTTTACCTAAACAGCGGGCCAACAAGAAACAAATCATTATCACATCGCTCACACGCCAGGAAACTATAAATGCATATAAAGCTGCAGACTTGTTTCTTTTTCCCTCTCAAATTGAATGTTCTCCGTTAGTTTTATTTGAGGCCATGGCCTCAAAAACTCCTTTTCTAGTTACTGATGTGGGGAATTCAAAAGAAATTATCTCTTGGTCAAAATCTGGCTTACTTCTACCCACTACTATTAATGCTCAAGGTTTTAGTTATGCCAAAGTTGATCAATCAGCCAAGCTTTTAGAAAACATTTATAATAATAAATATCAACGAAGAATTATGGCTGAGTCAGGTTATAAAGCTTGGCAGAAACGCTTTACTTGGGAGAAAATTAGTAGACAATATGAAAAACTTTACCAATCGCTTCTTCAATAAAAATAAATCTCCGGTAGTTAATCCTAACTGTAAATATTTTGAGGTTAATAACTGGATTATTTCTAAATTTATTCTCAACAAAATTATTCCAAAAGTAGGAATAAAACCATATCCTATCAATGAATTATTTTTAATGGTAGCAAGCGTTTGTAGGTTTCGACCATCTTATATCTTTGAGTGGGGGACTCATGTTGGGAAATCAGCTAGAATTTTTTATGAAACTACTATTTATTTTAATATTAAAACAATTATTCACTCCATTGATCTATCGGATGATGTTGATCATACAGAACATCCTAAAAATCAAAGAGGGAAATTTGTAAAAGATCTTGATCAAGTAATTCTGCATCAAGGAGATGGATTGACCACAGCATTAAAAATATGCAGGGAAAGCCAAATCAATAAAAATGTTTTATTTTTCTTAGATGGAGATCATCAGTATCAATCAGTGAAACGAGAGTTAATAGGAATAATGAAAAATTTGCCGGAAGCAAATATTTTGATACATGATACTTTTTATCAATCTTCAAAATCAAGTTATAATGTTGGACCTTTCAAGGCAGTTAGCACAGTTTTGAGGTCAACACCAAATAATTATAAAGTTTTTTCAGCAAAATTAGGTTTACCCGGAATGACTCTTTTATATAAGTTATGATTATCACAAGACTCATTGGCGGGTTGGGAAATCAGATGTTTCAATACGCAGCTGGTAGACGAACTGCCATTGCCAATAAAGCAGAGTTGAAGCTTGATATAACGGGATATGATCATCAGGTGGGTATCACTCCGAGAAAATACATGCTTGATATTTTTAATATCCATGCGTCTATTGTTAGTAAACAAGAAATAAAATTATTTAACAATTATTCCAAAAACATAATTCAACGAAATCTACATAGAATTGTTTCTTCTCTTTTTCGACGCCATTACTTCCGACAGAAGTCATCAGGTTTTGATCACAAATTTTTATCGATTTCCGATAACAGCTATTTAGATGGTCATTGGGGAAGTGAAAAATATTTTTCAGATATTGGAGACGTTATACGTAAAGAGTTTATGTTAAAGAATAGCCCGAACAAAAAAAATAGTCAATTGATTCAACGAATAAATAATTGTAATTCTGTGTCTATCCACGTTCGGCGTAGCGACTATGTGAATGACAAAAAAACACATGATTTTCATGGTGTATGCGGACTAGATTATTACAAAAAGGCTGTATCTTTTATCACAAAAAAAGTGCCTAACACAGTTTTTTTCATCTTCTCTGATGATCCCACTTGGTGCAAACAAAATCTACGATTACCCTACTCCACCATCTACGTCACTCACAACCTGGGGAACAAGGATTACGAAGACATGAGACTTATGAGCACCTGTAAACACAATATTATTGCCAACAGTTCCTTCAGTTGGTGGGGAGCATGGCTCAATTCTCATAAAAATAAAATGATTATCGCTCCAAATAAGTGGTTTAATATTCCAACGATAAATACTCGCGATCTGATTCCCCAGTCTTGGATAAAAATATGAATAACCCAAAGATATCAGTTTTAATGCCGGTTTATAACGCAGAGAAGTTTCTGAAAGAAGCGATTGACAGTGTCTTAAATCAAACTTTTAAAGATTTTGAATTTCTAATTATTAATGATGCTTCAATTGATAATTCAAAAAAAATAATTCTATCTTATAAAGATCGAAGAATCAGATATTTTGAAAATACAAAAAATCTGGGAGTAGTAAAAACACTTAATAAGGGGTTAAAGCTGACAAAAGGAGAATATATTGCCCGCATGGACGCTGATGATATTTCTTATATTCATCGGTTGAAAATAGAATATGATGAAATAATTAAAGACGACATGGTGGCAATCATTGCTTCATTTTATGATGTTGTTGATGAAGAGGGGAAACATCTCTATACAGTCAAAGAGGCTTCTTCTGCGGAAGAAATCTATTATACTCTTCAGTTTAGGAATTGTTTAGGTCATTCAACAGTAATGTTTAATAAAAAAATAATCTTAAACGAATTCCACGGTTATAAAAGATGCGAAGCAGAGGATTATGAATTGTGGTTACGGGTTGTAAAAAAATACAAAATAATAAAAATAAGAAATGAATTGCATAAACTAAGAATATCTAATAACAGCCGAGTGACTCACTCAAAAGCAAAAATTATAAAAAGCTCTAAACAAATCGCAATAGACAAGTTTCCTTTTCTCAAAAAAGACGGCAAAAAATACAATATTACGAAGTTTTTGTTAGAGATGGGTATAAACAGCAGAGTACCTTATAAAATTAAGGAGATATTAATTGTGTTAAAGGAGTTAAATACAAGTGTATTGGGTAATTTACCAGATTTATTCCAGAAAGAAAAAATTGCTCAATGTATTTTAAGGCAAAAATTTATCGTTACAATTCAATTAATTATATTATATATTTTAAATAATTTGAATATAAAAATATTAAAGTATATGTTGAAAAAATTATTCTTTCAAATAAAACGAACTAAAAAATATCAATTTAATTGATAGAGATACAGTTGTTTTTTAAACCTAACGATATCATTCTTCGGGTATTTGCAATAACTAAGTGCAGTTGAATAGGGAATCAGAGAAAAATCTTTAAAATTGTTTTCGTAAGCCATAAATTGAAGTTCGCACGATGGTTTAAGCTGAGAGAAGTTTACGTCAATAGACTGCTTATTTATTATCATAAAATGTTTATAATAATCGTTAGGAATATCTGATAAATAATATAGCCTATTGAAAGGGAAACCTTTATAGGTTTTTTGCTCTATGGAAAGGTTATTGTCTATTATATTAAAAGCGTAAATTGCCCTAATTGATTTTTGCATTACTAAATAGTACCACGGATGGTAATAATCTAGAATTCTATCGTTTTTGATGATAACCAAATCATCCGAAGAGACTATTTTCGTGATTTTATTCATCGCTTCGTAAAGAGTCCAATTATGTTTTAAAAAAATTATCGGATATGAAAGAGATAGATTAATAATTAAAAAAAGACAAAATATGATAATTGAATTTCTTTTATTTTTCAGATTACTAAGAAAAAAGCTTAAACTAAGATATCCTAAAGGCATTAAGGCGTAAAGATAGCGGCGATAAAACCAAGGTTGAAGCATTTGGATATTAGGATTAATTAGTTTATAAAATTCAGGAATGATAATTAAGACTAAGGCTAAAAAATAAACATTATTAGAGTTACGTTTTTTTGGTGAGAATAATAATTGAAAAATGACAACAAAAATAAAGGCAACAGCAAGAAAAAAATTATATTTAATTAACATCTGGACAAAGAATAAAGGATATTTATGCAAAAGGAATGGTTTACCCGTAAAAAAAAACTTTATATCTGATAAAACCGACCTAGTAACGCTCAGCGTAGTTTCTGTATATGCGGACTGATAAGAAGAAAAATATAAAATAAAAAGTAGCAGAAAACTGGTAATTATTACCAACAACAATTTTCTTGAGAATAATTTTTTATGTGCTGCAAAAATTAATAAGGTAAATAGTGTAAAGAAAAAGATGAAAATTCCCTCAGGACGGGTAAAGCATAGAAGGGCCACAGCTAGGATTAAATAAACAAAAAAGGCAATGCATTTTGTTTTTAACAAGACAATGAAGAATAAGAAAGCTGTCCAGAGGAGAAAAAAAGCTAAATTTTCAGTCATAGTTTCCCTAGAAAACCACAAAAACGGCATGGTTGTTGCAAAAAGAACGATCGACATCAGCCCCATTTTTCTATCTTTCAACAGGGAACTTACGGAAAAAAAAGCCATCAGTCCAAAAATAATTAATAGTAGATTACCTCGTATTGCAGCTGATGGACCCAGAAGTATTTTTTGTGTTGCTAGCCATATGCGGTAAGCAGGTTTACTACTTTTTGCTGCTTCTATGCTCCCGCCTAATCCATTGAGATAAGGAGGAGTTTCAAATGATCCGTTGTTTGTTAGATAAAAGGCGAGATTGATATATGTGCCATTATCGGTGCCACCAAAATTATCATGCGGATAAGAGATAAGAATTATTGAAACAACCAACAAGATCAGAATAAGAGGTAGAGAGATTTTAGGTAAGGAATGTGAGCATTTTCTTATAAGATATAAAAAAATAATAGATATTATAAATGAAATTACACAAGCGATTAATACAGGCATTAACCTGAAAGATTTTATGGAAGCTAAAAAGATAGCTTGACTTAATAAAAGAAGCGTAAAGCTTGTTCCAAATAAAAAAATTTTTGTTGTGGATTCTTCAAACTTTCTTAGTAAAGTGTTTATCCTCAAGCCAATAATATTTTTCATAAAGGGTCTTATAAGTCTTTATAAATCTTCATTAACTTTCTATAGTATATATCCTTATCAAATTTTACTTTTGCTATTTTGTATCCTTCATCTCCTAGAATTTGACTTAACTTTATATTTCCATATAGCTTTTGTAAATAATAGGCTAACATATTTTTATTTCCTTTTTCAAACAAAAAGCCATTTTTATTATTTTTGACAAGATCAGATAATCCTCCAATATTGCTAGCAATAATTGGTGCATGATAATTCATCGCTTCATAGGCTACAAGTGGACTATTGTCCATGCAAATGCTTGGTATTACAACCGCAAGACTTTCTAGATAATACTTAGAAAGAGTTGATTTTGGAAGTTTTCCCAAGAAAGTTACATTCTTTTGGAGATTTAACGAGGAACATAATTTTTCAAGCTTTGTTCTTTCGGATCCCTCACCAATAATAATCAATTTTACATTTGACTTATTTTTATCAGTAAGTAAATGTATTGCTTTGATTAGGATATTGATACCTTTTTCTTTAGATAATCTGCCTATATAAAGAAATTGATTTGGTTTAATATTATCAATATTTTTTCCCATATTTTTTTCTGGAACAGTGAAATTTGGTAAATAAACGATTTTTTTATCAGGAATTTTTAATGAATGTTGAATCAATCCTTTTAATTTATTAGAAGGAGTTATAAAAGAATCTACATATTTTTTTATTAACTTTCTATGAAGACCAACTTTCAGCCATTTTAGAAAATGATAAGGAATATATTGATAACCTTCTTTGAATGTTTTGCAATTTGAGTAAAGACATTTTATTGAATAACCAAAATCACATGGTTTTCCATTCTGATATATTGCCCAGGTTCTTGGACAATATAACTGAAAATCATGAATAGTCATAATAACTTTCTTTTTTAATTTTTTTGCTGCCAATATAGGTGAAGGAGAAATATTGCGACTCACACCGTGGATATGGACAATATCAGGATTAAAACTTTTTATAAGTTTATAGCTTTTAATGAAAATAAAAGGATCAAAAAATCTTAATAAATAAGAAGGAATTGCTTCAAAGGTTTTTTCCCCAAATATTTCTACTTGATGTCCCTTATTTTCCAATAATTTTTTTAAGGAATAACAATGTTCTTCTGCTCCGCCGATTCTAATTATTGTATCATTTACTAATAATATTTTCATGATTCTAGCTAATCATTTCCAGGCATGAAATACAACCCTGTTTTGGAACAATCGTTGGAAAAACGGGGAATTATTTTGTACTTTTAATTTAACGGCCCATGAAAGGTTATAAAAAAAAGAGTCTGAAGAAATTATTTTCACTTTTTTGAAGCCAACTACTTTCAACATAGATTTTATTGCAAGTGAATTCGGTCCAAACCAATTGGTAGCATCGTTAGCTAATTCAGCACCAGGATAAAATGCCAAAACAGGCTTTCTACACCAAGACATATCGGTATGTGTCTCCAATATTAATAGTTTTCGGGTAACACTAAATGCTCGTTCTAGGGCTAATATCGGATGACGCATATGATAAAGTATCCCTAGAAATAACACAATATCAAAAGAGCCGATTTTTTTAGGGGATAGATCAAGTACATCTATTTTTTTATCTTCTACTTTGGATTTCAGAATTTTCTGAGCCAGATTGAATCCTGCTTTGGTGCCCCACCCCCCGCCATTCCAAGAAAAAGAATCGGTGGCAAGTACACGGCTAGCCCCTCGTCGTTCCGCCTCAAACGAATAAAAACCATCCCATGCGCCTATATCCAAAACTGTTTGCCCCTTAAGATTCTTGGGTAAACCGATTTTATTAAGTCTCCGTTGAGTATTTGAACACCCTGGAGTTAGTATTCCATTACCAAGGTCAATTCTGTGATACCATCTGATTCTTGATACCTCATTTTGCAACTCCTTTAATTTATTAGATTTCATAATATTTAGATTACGCATGATTTATCAATCTATTATACATTTGTTGATACTCTTTCCCAATTTTCTTAAAATCAAATTCTTCTATGATTCTTAGCCTATTAAATAGTCCCATTTTTTTCATTAAATATTTGTTTTCGGAAAGAATTTTTATCTTTTCGACAAAATCATTTACATTATCAATCTCACACAAGAAACCACCTTTATTATTAATTATTAATTCCGGCAATGAAGAGCAATTTGCAGCAATAACTGGTTTACCGCAAGCCATTGCTTCAGCGATTTGATATCCAAAACCTTCCAATCTCGATGGAGCAAGTAACACATCACATTCATTATATTTTCTAATTAATTCTTCTTCTGATAGTTTACCGAGCCTAATCATGTTCGGTAGACTAAAATTGCTTGGTGGTTTTGTTCGTAGCCCGCTCGTATAATACAAAACATACTCATTGCCTAATAATTTCATTATTTTAGGTAATAAATCAGCCCCTTTTCTATTAATTAAATTACCTACAAACAATAATTGAAATAGTTTATTCACTTTTTTTGTTTTTATTATTTTGTAACTGCTAAGATCTATTCCTGGATATATTATTTGAATATTTTTACATTTAAAGGTTTCACTAAATGATCTTTTTGTAAATTTACTGATTGCAATATTAGCTTCGGACACTTTAAGTGTTTTCTTTATATTCGGCCTCAATATTATTAAATAATATAGTTTTTGGACAAAAGAGGTTTTATTAAAATAATATTTTTCGAATACATTATGATAAAGTGTCGAAATTAACTTATTATTTGGTTTTTTAAAAACCCAGCCATATTCGACGCTCGAATGAATAATGTCAGCCTCTTCATTATCATCAAAAAATTTCATTAAAAATGGAAAATATTGAAATACTTTATTAAAATATTTTACTCTTACTTTAACTCCATTACTCTCTAAACTATTTTTTAATCTTTTAAAATAAATATCGCTTCCTGAACCTACTTTTAATATTTTAAATATAATTTTCATCTTTTAGTTAAAATAAATACATAACTAGGGGAAAGTGGCATTAACATAGTTAAAATAAAACGAGGGAATTTGCTGATGATATTATTTTTTTTAATCATATCTGAAGTATAAAATTTCCCCGGATTTTTTATTACTTCTAAAGTATAGTCTTTAATTTTAAAAGGTTTTAATAATTTCTTAAGACCTGCATATGATAAAAGATTTTCGTAATAATATGATTCTCCTCTAAAGATTTTTAAATACATATTAGAAACTTGTTTAGGAAACCATGACAAAAAAGGCAAGTTATGATGTTGCTCTACCAATACATATTTATTACCCGCTCCAAAATAACAAAAACCATTAATCGTTAGAACTCTATATATTTCTTTAATCAACAGTTTATAATTTGGCACATGTTCATAAACTTGATTACAAATAATTATATCTATGCTCTTATCTTTTTGGGGAAGGTTCATTGCG
>Ga0180009_10008207_pt1 | contig 10427 bp, 9 predicted proteins | sample OS_PC_MetaG_FD_123537 | JGI IMG/M metagenome (GOLD analysis project Ga0180009, IMG submission 123537) | Groundwater microbial communities from the Aspo Hard Rock Laboratory (HRL) deep subsurface site, Sweden - OS_PC_MetaG | ecosystem: Environmental > Aquatic > Deep subsurface > Groundwater... | reverse complement strand
CCCGGAGGAGCCCGGTCGACGCCCGCAGGGCGGCGAGGCGCCCAGAAAATTCCCCTACAGCGCGTTCTGCCACGATTCGTGAACTGCAAAAAAGTCCCCCGACCTACTCACTGAACGATCCTGACTAAGTCCACGCTGAAGAGCCCAGAGCTAATGGCCGCGATACAAACGATTCTGATTGTTGATGACGACCCGCACATTCGAGACGTGGTGCGGTTCGCCCTGGAGAACGCGGGGTACTGCACGGTGGAGGCAGCGGACGGGCAGGAGGCCCTGGCGCGGTTTGCCGAGGTGGCGCCGGATCTGGTGGTGTTGGACGTCGTCATGCCCGAGCTGGATGGGACCGAGGTCTGTCGGCGACTGCGGGCGAGCGCTTCGACACCGATTGTCTTTTTGTCGTCCCGGGATGACGAGATCGATCGCATCGTGGGGCTGGAGCTGGGCGGGGACGACTACGTGACCAAGCCTTTCTCCCCGCGGGAGCTGGTGTCCCGGGTGCGTGCGGTGCTCCGGCGCTCGGCGCCGACGCCGGCCGTCCCCGAGGATGCGGTGGCTCGGGGTGTGGGCGAGGGCGGCAAGACCCATGGGCTGCTCAGTCTCGATCTCGACCGATTTGTGGCACGTTGGGAGGGTGTGGAGGTGGTGCTCACAGTGACCGAGTTTGGCATCCTGCGGGCGCTGCTTCGGTTCCCGGGAAAGGTCTTTTCCCGGGATGAGCTCATGAACCACGCCTACCGGGAGCCCGCCGTGGTCACGGACCGCACGATTGATAGCCACGTCCGGCGCATCCGTCGCAAATTTGCCAGCCTGGGCGCCGACCCCGTGGAGACCGTGCACGGCGTCGGCTACCGGCTCGGGCCCTGTCGCGCTTTCGCGGGGTGAAACATGCGCTGGCGTCCCCGGGTCCGCACGGTCTTGCTCACTGCCAACCTCCTGGTGCTGCTGTTTCCCCTGGGCGGGGTGCTGCTGCTGCGCGTGTACGAGAGCGTGCTCATCCGTCGCACAGAGTCCGAGCTCCAGGTGCAGGGCGCGGTGCTGGCCGCCAGCTATCGTTCGGCGTTGCTCGTCGAGCTCCACCGGCGAAAAATCGACGCCCGTGGCTACGGTTTCCGTCGCACATGGATGCCCGCGGACCGGGACGGGCGGGTGCGCTCCCGGCGATATTTCAAGCCGCTATTGCCCACCCTGGATCTCAGCCACGACCCTGTCTACTCCGTGCCTCCCCGGGCCGTGCCGCCCAAGGTGCCGATGGACAGGGTCGCCCGAGATGCCGGGGCGCAGCTCACCGACGTGCTGAGGCAGGTCCAACGCTCCACCCTGGCCGGCATCCGCATCGTGGATCATCGGGGCACCGTGGTGGCCTCCACCCGATCTCAGGTGGGGCTCTCGGTGGTGGGCCAAAATGAGGTGCGCCGGGCGCTGTCCGGGGAGCGCGTGAGCGTGATGCGCAAACGTCATCGAGCGAGTCGGGGCGGTTCGAGGACCTTGCGGCGTGATGCATCGATCCGGGTCTACGTGGTCATGCCGGTGATTCACGGTGAGCGTGTGGTGGGGGCCGTGTTACTCATGCGCACGCCGGCCACGGTGCGGCGCAGCCTGACGCGGCGGGCGGGATTCCTGGTGGCGGCGGGTCTGGCGGTGCTTGTCGTGGCGCTGGCCCTGACGCTCCTGGCTTCCTGGACCGTGAGCCGCCCCATCCGGGCCCTCGTGGCCCAGGCCGAGCGCGTGGCCCGGGGGGAGCGGGGGGCGGTGACCGAGCTGGGCCGACCGGGCACCCGGGAGGTGCGCCAGCTCTCCCGAGCGCTGGTGCAGATGTCTGCGGCCCAGGAGGACCGGGCGGAGTACATCCGGAGCTTCGCGTCCAACGTCTCGCACGAGTTCAAGACGCCGCTCACTGCGCTCGGCGGGGCGGTGGAGCTGCTGCGGGATCACGGGGATGAGATGACCGCCGAGGAGCGCGAGCGGTTTCTGGGCAACGTCTCCCAGGACGTGGTGCGCCTGAGTCGCCTGGTGGGGCGGCTGTTGGAGCTGGCTCGGGCAGACGTGGTCGCGCCCGCGGATCGGGCGCTGCGGGTGGGGCCCGTGGTGGAGCGGCTGGTGGCGCGGTTCGCGGGGGATGGGCTGGACATCCGTTCGGAGCCGGGTGGCACGGCGGCGGCGGTATGCATGGACCCCGAGATCCTGGAGTCCGCCCTCATGAACCTGGTGGAGAATGCGCGGCAGCACGGGGGCGAAGGCGTCCGGGTTGTGGTCGCCTGGCGGCAGGTTGCTCACGCAGACGAGCGGCGGGTGGAGCTTCGGGTGACAGACGATGGCCCGGGAATCTCGGAGGCCAACCTCGAGCGGGTCTTCGGTCGTTTCTTCACCACCGCCCGGGAGGCCGGCGGCAGCGGCCTGGGTCTCCCCATCGTGCGGGCCCTCGTCGAGGCACACGACGGAGAAGTGGCCTTGCGCTCCAAGCCCGGTGAGACGGTCTTTACGGTGTCCCTCCCGTCGGCGCCCCAGTAGCTTGCTGCTGTTGCTGTTGCTGTTGCTGCTGCTGCTGCTGCTGCTGCTGCTGATGGTAATGGGCCCAGGGGTCGTGCCACGCCTGGGGCGGAGGCTTGGGCGGGGACTTAAGCACTTCGGCCCACTGGATGCGGCCGGTGGCCTGCATCACCAGAAAGAGCGTGAGGATCACCAGCACCGTGACCGAGATCCCGGTGTAACCCTCCCAGAAGTGCGCCATGGAAAAGCCGATGAGGTAGACGAGCTGGGCGATGGCCGCCTCCACAAAGGCGAAGCGGTTTGACACCACCAGCCGCAGGTAGGTGACCACCAGCAGGATGGAGACCAGGCTGGAGATCACAAAGGCCGGCACCACAGTGATGTGGTCCACCGCGTAGCTGAACAGCAGGTGGAAGGCGAAGAACGCTGCGGCCAGAAACAGATAGTTCACGGGGTGAATCTCGATTTTCCGCAGGGTGGCGAGCATCAAGATGATCAGAAAGAAGAACCCCAGGGAGATGGGCGCTGAGAAGGAGAGGGAGGTGGCGAGCTCGCCGGGCTGGATGTGCTTGGGCATGACCATGCCCATGTGGTGTCCGGTGATGATCTGCTTGAAGTCCCAGTCCAGGGTCCAGCCTTTGCCGGTGCGTTTTTTGCTTGAGGGCGAGAGGCTGCCTTTGGGGAAATCAATGTCGGCGAAGTCGGTGACCATGGAGATCCGGAGCTTCTCCAGGTTGGCCACCGTGGGCGACGGCACGTAGCGCCAGGAGCCCAGGCCCCGGCTCTTGTAGGCGATGGTCAGGCTGACGGTCTGACCGGGTTCTACGGGCACGATGCGGGCGATCTCTTCGGCGTCTGGTTGCACGCGGTTGGCCGAGTCCGTGCCGTTGACGACGAACTTAAATCCGTCGTACAGAGCGTTGTTGTCGGGGAACTCGAAGACGATCTTCAGCTCGCCCCCCAGCTCGCCCTTGTGGGTGTACGTCCAACGCCCCTCGAAGTCGACGTCATACAGGTCGTACCACATGAGCCCCCGGCGTCTCTGGTCCAGCTTCAGCCCCACGTCCAGGTCTGTGGACGAGGGCCGCACGGTGTGACGCGTGTCGCTGGCCACGTAGGTGAAACGGGGGGCCTTCTGGGCCATGGGCGCCCCCCATAGGCTCGTGACATCTCCGCGGAGCTTGCCCTTTTGCTGCTGGGTACGCTGGTTCATGGTCCCGCCCAGAATGGCCCAGCCCACAGTGGCGATGACGAAGATGACGCCCACGCCCAACAGTCTCGTGATCGGATGCATGTGACTACCTCGCTGGTTCGTTGTTTTCCGGCTGTTGACCCAGGAGTAGCGCACCCAGGTGACCTCCTCGGCACGGGGGCGCGGCGATTTGGAGGCGGTTGTGTGCAAAACCTGTGCAGAGCCGAATCCGGTGATATTATTCGGGCCCATGTCCCACGATCTCCATGAGCGCATCGCCGCCAAGAGTCGCCCCGTGGAGTTCCGCGTGACCCGCGGGTTCCTGGGGTCGGTCACGCTTGGGGTGGGGGCTCTCATGGGCGCGGGCCTGTACGTCCTGGTGGGCATCGCCGCCAAGGAGGCCGGCCCCTCTCTGTGGTTGGCCTATGCGGTCTGTGGGGTGCTCACGCTTTTGTCGGTGCAGATGTATTCGGATTTCGCGCGCCGCATGCCCATCTCCGGGGGCGGTTACGTCTACGCCTATCGCCAGCTCGGCAGCTTCTGGGGCTTCATGGTGGGCTGGCACCTGGCGGTGGGCTCCATCTTCGCTTGCGCGCTGTACGCCTACGGTTTTGCGTCCTACGGTGGGTCGTTTTTGCCCAAGGGCTGGGTGTCGCCCTGGGTGCTCAAGGCGACGGCCTCGGTGCTGGTGGTGGTGCTCGTCGCGCTGGCCCTGCGCGGCGGGCGCGGGGGCGACGGTCTGCAGCGCCTGCTCACCTGGGGAAACCTGCTGGTGCTGGTGATCCTGGTGGCCGTGGCGCTACCCATGGCGCGGTTCGGCCGCTTCACGCCGGCCCTGCCCAACGGGATTGGCGGCGTGGGAGCGGCAATCTCACTGATCTACATCTCGTTCTTCGGCTACCAGCTCATCGCCAACAGCGCCGAGGAGGTCCAGGACGCCCCGCGCACGGTGCCCCGGGCCATGATGGTGTCCATGTGCATCGCGTTGCTGTTTTATCTGCTCGTGTCGGTGGTGGCCGTGGCGACCGTGGGCTGGCGCGACCTGGCCAAGTCCGAGGCGCCCCTGGTGCTCATGGCCTCCCGCTCCATCGGCGTTTACGGCGCCGTGCTCATCGGCGTGGGGGCGGTGCTGGCCTCGGCCGCCGCCCTGAACTCCACGCTGGTCAGCCAGGGGCGGCAGATCTACGCCATGGGTCGCGATCGGCTCCTGCCCTGGCAGCTCGGCACGGTGAAGGAGACCAGTCAGGTGCCGGTGGCGGCCCTGGTGGCCGGTGGCGCGTTCACGGTGGTGGTGGTGGTGCTCGCCGATCTGGCGTTCATCGCCAAGGCGGCCAATTTCGCGCTGCTCTTTTCCATGCTGCCCATCTCCGTGGCGCTGCACCGGCTCTACCAGGCGCGCGCTGACACCGATCCTGTTGTTCCCCTCTGGCGGCGCGCCGTGCCCTGGGCGGCTCTGGTGGCCAACGCGGGCCTGCTGCTCACGCTCGACTGGCAGTCGCTGCTCTTCGGCGGTGTAGTGGTCGGGGCGGGCGGCGCCGTGTTTTTCACCTACTCGTACTCCGCTGAGAAGCGTGGGCAGGCGGGGTTCTCCGTGAGCCTCACGGACAACCGGTCCGTACCGCTGCTCCGCCGGGGTGAGCGCATCCTGGTGCCCATGGCCAATCCCCGCACGCAGGAGTCCCTCCTGTCCATCTCGGAGGCGTTGTTGCCGGCGGGTGGCGGTGAGATTGTGGTGCTGAACGTTGTGCTCGCCGGTGAGGGTCAGTCCCCCCGGGAGGCGCTGCGTCGGCCCAGCGGCCTACACGAGGCCGTGGGCCTGATCGAGCGGGCGGGCGCGATCGCCGAGCGCAAGGGGGTGGTCCTGCGATCTGTCGTGCGGGGCGCGCGCAGTCTCCCGGAGGGGATCCGGGACGCCGCCCTGGAGGAGAAGTGCCAGCTCGTGCTCATGGGCTGGTCCACGCAGCAGGACGCCCGGCCGTCAGCCCTGCTCGAGGAGGTGGTGCGTAAGGTGCGCACGGACCTCATCCTGCTGCAGCTCACCGACGATCGGCCGCCCCGTCGCATCGGCGTGTCCCTGGGCGGGGGCGGCATTAACCTCGGGCTCATGGTGCGGGTGGGTTCTACTGTGGCCGAGCAGTATGGCGGCGAGGTGACGTACCTCAATGTCATGCCCGAATACTACCAGCACGAGCACCTGCGCCACGCCCGTCAGGTGCAGATCGAAGCCATCGGACGCCACACCAGCCTGGTGCCCTACCGCACCGAGCTGCTGCGGTCGGACAACCCCCTGGGCGCCATCGTGGAGCGGACCCGGGACCTGGATCTGCTGGTGGTGGGCTCGGCCCGCGGGGGGGCCTTGTCCAATAGCGCCGTGGGCTCTTTCTCAGAGCTCGTGGCCCAGCAGGCGCACTGCTCGGTGGTCATCGTGCGCAGCGCTTCGCCCCTGGGACGGATCCTCCCGTCCCAGATGGATGGCCTGCGAAACATGGGGAACGGCGGCAAACCGGACAGCGAACCTCGCGACGAGGAGTGAGCGTCCAACGTCGGTGGTCGCGGCTACTTGGCGGAGGGTAGCGCCCCCGCTCGCGATCCGGGGGGCAGGCGACGCTCGGTGATGTCCTCGATGCATGGCAGCGTGCGCTCGCCTTCGCTTACCGTCAAGTGCGAGGTGGAGATACGCAACCAGCGCTCCTCCACCCGCCCTCGGTTGCCTGACATGAATCCTGGCAACGTGTTCCTCGGCGGCGATTGTGTCGTCAATTGATTTTTTCGGGTTGACAGAGTTTCGGTCGGGTGGCATCAATTAGATAACTTTCTAATTGTCGAACTCTGGAATTGACGATTTCGGGTGGTGCACATGGCTGTGAACAACAAGCGGTTGGTGAAGATCATGAAGGCGCTCGGTAACGAGCACCGGCTGGCGCTGTATCTGGAGATTGCGCAGCAGCAGGAGGCGGGGTTCGAGGACCACGCCTGCGTGGTGAGTGACATCATGAAGTATGTGAAGTTGAGCGCGCCCACCATCTCTCACCACTTAAAGGAGCTGGCGAACGCCGAGCTGATCAGCACGGAGCGGCATGGAAAGTACCTCATGGCCCGCATCGTCAAAGACACGCTGGAAGAGTTGGATCGCGTTCTGTCCCTCGTGCGGGGCGCGTAGCTCAAATCCGAGCGGCCCTTTTTTTGAGGATATGCTTTGATGGTTGTTTAGTCGTGACGCCGTAATGAGTGACTGCAAATGAACGAAACGCAACGATACGAGATGCTCGCCTCGGGCGAGAAACGAAACGGACATCACGGCGCGCCCCGCCAGCGACCGGATCGGCCGCGGGCCGCGGTGAGCAGCGATCTGACCGTGCAGGTGTACTCCGCCATTGCGGACGTACCCCAGGCAGAGTGGGACGGCCTGGCGCGGGTGCAGACGCAGTCTCTGTTTTTTGATCGGCGCTTCCTCCGGGGCGTGGAAGCCGGGGCGGAGCAGGGGCTGGAGTGCCACTACGCGCTCTTTTACGAAGGCGATCGGCCGTTGGGCCTGGGGTGTTTTCAGATCACCGACTTCGTGGGCCAGCCCGTGGGACCGCTGCTGGACCGCGCACCGGCAACGGTGTCCTTTATCGCGCAGAGGTTGCGGTTGGCACAGCGGGCTTTCCGCGTCCGGCTCCTTGTGTGCGGTAACGCCTTCACCTCGGGGGAGCATGGCTTTGTGTTTGCTCCGGACGTGCAGCCAGATCGCGCCGTGCGTGCGCTACTCGAGGCCGTGGACAGGATCCGACGGGCGCAGTCAGCCAGCGCCGCCACTGCGGTATTGTTCAAGGACTTCGGCCCGGGGGCATCGTCCCACCGCATCGCCGGGAGGCTGCGTGACCACGCCTTTTCCGACCTGGAGACCGAGCCGAACATGGTGCTGGATATCAATCCGGCCTGGGGCGGCTACGAGGGCTATCTGGAGTCCCTGGCCTCCAAGTATCGGATCAAAGCCAACCGGGCCTTCGCCAAGTCGCAGGATCTGACCGTGCGCGATCTGAGCGCGGAGGATCTGGCGCAGCATGCGCACAGCTTTGCGGTCATTTACGACGCGGTGTTGGATCGTGCCGACTATCGCCTCGGGCGCCAGACGCCGGCCGCCTTCCGGGCCCTGCGCGAGGAGCTGGGGGACGAGCTGGTGCTGCGGGGCTTTTTCCAGGGCGATCGCCTCGTAGGCTTCTCCAGCGGATTCGTGGCCGACGGGGCGCTCGAGACCCAGTGCGTGGGCATCGACTACGCGCTCAACCGGGAGCTCGCCATCTACCCGCGGATGCTCTACGACTACCTCCAGGTTGCCATGGACCGCGGGCTCACGAAGGTGAACTACGGACGCACGGCCTCGGAGATCAAGTCCACCCTCGGCGCTGAGCCCGTGAGCGCGAGCTGTTACGTGCGGCACGAGCAGCGCGCGGCGAACCGGCTGTTGCCCTTGCTGTCGCGTTACGTGCGAATGCCGTCTGGACCCGTGCGGCGTCCCTTCAAGCAGGCTTTCTACGTGGCGCGTGGGGAGGAAGAAGCCACCTCCGTTGGCGTCGATTTTTCCTTCGGAAGCCTGGTACAGGCCACCTGCGCGCCATGCCCTTTCTGGAGGGATACGCCGCTGGGCTCGCGCTGATCGTGCTCATCGGCCCGGTGCTCTTTGTGCTGCTTCGGGCCACCTTGGAGCGCGGTCGTGGACCCGGGTTTGCCGTGGCCCTGGGGATTTTTGTCAGCGACATCGTCGCGGTGCTCCTGTGCACCTTCGGTGTGGCGCGATATCTGCAGAGCCCTGGGGTGGGGCGGTGGCTGGCCCTCGGCGGCGGCGCGCTGCTGCTGGGCTTCGGCGTGCGATACCTGGCGGCGCCCGGCGTGGAGGCGGCCCAGGACGTCAAGCTCGACCCGCGGAGCTGGCTGGGATTCTTCGCGCGGGGTTTTGGCGTGAACTTCATTAACCCCTTTGTGTTCATGGTGTGGATCGGGATCATCGGCGCGGCCACCCTGCGCCATGGTTATGATCTCGACCTGGCGTGGTTCCTGACGGGCACCCTGCTGGGCATTCTCACCCTGGACTGTCTCAAGGTCGTATTCGCGCACCGGATCCGGCCGCTGTTGGCGCCCCGGGTGCTCAAGATCGTGTTCCGTGTTTCAGGCGTGCTCTTGGTGGGCTTTGGCCTCCGCCTGGTATTCGTCGGCGTGGTTGGATAGGAGAGCTAAGATGGTCGCTGTGCTGCTGCTCATATTCGCGATTCTGGTGCTGGGCATGATTGCCATGGTGGGGCAACAGTCCCGTGGTGACCGCAAGCGGGATCCGCGCCGCAGCGGGAGCTACTAGCGTGGAATTCGGAGAGCCACGAGAGCCCGTGGTGCTGCAACGCAACGGGTCGGTGGGGATCATGGTCTGGCAAAACGAGGAGCAAAACCGCTTCACGACGCCTTTTCTGCAGGCCATCGAACAAGGGCTGGCGGAGCTGGCCGCCGACGACGACGTGCGCGGAGTGGTCCTCACGTCGGCGTTGCCGCGCTGCTGGTGTACCGGGTTGCACCTGGCGTGGCTCCTGGAAGAATCGGCCTGCGACCCGGACGCGCCGGCGACCTTCCTGGAGCTACTGCACCGGGTGCTGCTGCAGCTCACCGGTTTTCCCAAACCCGTGGTCGCGGCTTTGAATGGCCACGCCATGGGCGGGGGCGCCATTGTGGCGGCGGCCTGTGACTACCGCCTCATGCGGAAGGACCGAGGCTTCGTCTCTCTGCCGGCGGTGAAGCTGTCCATCCCCTTTTCGCCCGGGGTGATCGCCCTGCTGCAGGCCACCCTGCCGGCGGCCTCCTTCCGCGAGCTCGCCTACACCGGAGATCGCTTCACGAGCGCCCGGGCCCGGGAATTGGGTTTCATTGACGAGCTCCACTCAGAAGACGAGCTGCTGCCCAAGGCTGTGGCCCTCGCCTCCCGCCTCGGCGAAGCGCGCCCCTCGACCTTCGCGCAAATAAAGCTGGGGCTGCGACGCACCGTGCTCGAGACCATGCGCCGCGACGATCCCCCCGCCCTCGAACGCACCCTCGCAGCCATCACCGGCTCCTAGCTCGCGCACGCTCAACCCCGGTGTGGGATCGGCTTGGGCGTCTTTTATGTTTTCCGCTACACTTGGGGCATGATTGCACGTCCCCACCTGGTCGCGCTCGCGCTCGTGTTTGGTTGCGCGTTTGTCGCCTGCAAGGACGAGACGACGGGCGCCGGTTTCGACGCGGCGATCTCTGCCGACGGCGGGATCGACGCGACGTTGGTGTGCGGGGACGGCCTCGGTTGCCCGCTGTTTACGGAGTGTGCAACCCAGGGGGTGGTGGAGGTGCAGCTCGAGCCCGACGAGCTGGGCACCTGTCAGGCGACCGAGACGCTGATCGGGCGCGGTGCGCCGAGCTGGGGCTGGCAATCGGGAGGCCGGGCGCTCGCGGATCGGTTGTGCGTTGCCCAGGGCTTGAGCAGCAGCAGGAGCGCGGGCGCCACGGCCATACGGAGCGTCCAGAAGGAGCAGCTCGCCCTGGCGGGTCTGCGCATGCTGCGTATCGACTTCGGCTGGTCGCGCATTGAGCCCACTCCGGGGGGCTTCGACTTTTCGGGGTTCGATGAGCTGGTCGACGCCGCCGATGCCTCTGGGATCGAAGTGCTGGCCATCCTTGCCTATGGGGTCCCGTGGGCCACTACTCAAACCGAAAGCGACAACAAGTTCCCGCCCGACGACCCCGCCGACTT
>Ga0180009_10008206_pt1 | contig 10427 bp, 13 predicted proteins | sample OS_PC_MetaG_FD_123537 | JGI IMG/M metagenome (GOLD analysis project Ga0180009, IMG submission 123537) | Groundwater microbial communities from the Aspo Hard Rock Laboratory (HRL) deep subsurface site, Sweden - OS_PC_MetaG | ecosystem: Environmental > Aquatic > Deep subsurface > Groundwater... | reverse complement strand
GTTCTTCGCTCTGCTCAGAATGACGGCAGAGAGAGCTTGGAGTGACACTCCTTCCGTCATCCTGAGTCCCCGACGTAACGTCGGGGCGAAGGATCCCCGCCCGCAACCCGCCAACAGCTACGCAGTTCTGGACGGGTAGCGATGGCGGGCGCGGCCAGCGTCTACCCAGATGGTCTCCTTTTGTGCCGAAGGGGGGAGTTGAACCCCCACAACCAAAGGTTACACGGTCCTAAACCGTGCGCGTCTGCCAATTCCGCCACTTCGGCCTCTCTTTATTTGATCATTTGGTCATTAGGCATTGATCATTTTAGAGGTTTTATCTTTACCTTCGGCAAAGTGTCTGCCTCCCGTATGATCTTAGTTTTCGCCTTTTCAGTACTGTTCCCCAGTACCATTCGGTACGGGGCACGCGTATACGCCTGCCTGCCGGTAGGCAGGGCTTAAACTGCGATCTTAACGGGACTGCACTCGCCGAACTTGGCTCGGCTCGTTTGAATTCTCCTCCTGATTCTTAGTATTCAGTCCCACACGAGAACTGTCTTTATTTTACCAAAAAAGCCGCCGGAAAGAACGATCCGGTTAGATATTATTCATGATCGAAGCGACCAAGGAGCCCCATTTTGAGTTTGGCGGAGCATAAACCGGACCAATCTTAAATGGATCATTCAAGCCCCGGCGATAATAATTCTGGCTTATCTTTCTGGAAACATGATCAATCGAATCTTCCCAGCTTTCAAAACCAATGTAACCCCCGCCCCAGCCGTAAGCGTTATAAGTCTCAGGCACCATTCTCCTGCCAAAAAAGGATTCCAAACCGGCGATTGCCGGAACTAATCGCCAGTCTATCTGCCAAATATCGGCGGACTCGATAAATTGATCGGAAAACTTCGCTAAAGGAGAGTCGTATTCCTTAAGAAAAAGGTAGAGAGATAAATAGCGCCAATCGGCATCGTCCTCTTTCTCCGATCGAGACAATAGGATTGCCGAATTTTCAGCCCGGACAATATCCGCCGCCAAAGTTTTGGCAGCTTTGAAAAAAGAAAAAGACAAAACCAAAAACAATATCAAGACCGTCTTTTTAATCATCAAAAAACTGTAAATAACTAACCCATGATGAGTACCCAAAAAAAAATCCCAGAGTCAACTTTATTAGAGGTAACCCCGGGATCTAAGATAAGATAATATCACAGTCTTATAGTAATGTCAATGAGGACTACTTTGAGGGTTTCTGGAGCAAAACAAAGATGCTCGGACCGAAATCAATCTTTCCCAAAAGCTTTTGAGAGTTCCTTTCCATAAAGAGCAAAATCGGACAGGGAAGAAGCCGTTTTAGTATCCCGGAACGGAAATTAGAAACGGAAAGTTTTTCCACCAAACTAAATCCGAATTTTTTAATTAGATCCTGAACCCAGTCGGGGTGGTAATTGATAAAGGGGATTGTTCTCCGTTTTAAATTTTTCCTTGAACGAATGTCCGCCGGCTCCAAAAGAAACGGTCTTTTCCGTTTGAAAAAGTTCAGAAACCTCGCCTTAAAATGAGCCTTGTTGGCATATTCAAAAATAAAAAAGCCTCCTGGCCTTAGAATTCGAAAAACCTGGCAGAAAGTCTTTTTCGGCTTCCTGATATGATGAAAAACCCTGACAATTAAAACCAGGTCAAACTTTTTCTTTTTAAACGGTATTTTTTCCCCGGTACCGGTCAGAAACCTCAAATTTTTCTTCCCGGAGAGGTTCTTTTTGCCACGAAAAAGCAGTTTTTTAGAAGGATCAACCAAAAAGCAGGTATCAAACTTTCCGGCATAAACTTCTGCCAAGCGGCCAAAGCCGGCACCAACATCAAGCAGGCTTTTCCTGAAATTGTCCGGAATTTTGGCAATCAATTTTTCTAAAGCGAGCTTCTCGGCCAAATCCTCATATTTCCTGCCTTGCCAAAATTCCGGGTAGTCAAAAGAGGTATCGTCATAATAACTGGGCATCTTTAAATAGCCTCCCTTATTCCAACTCGGCCATAAATTGTTTCACACCCACAGCCCAGGAGCCATTGGAAAGGGGACAGTATTTCGACATAATTTCTTCAGGAGTTTCCAAACCTTTGTCCAAATATTCTTGTCTTAAATATTTGGCCACCCAAATAATCGCTTCCGGATAGGAATCGAAACACATTGTTCCCCGGGAATGGATTCCCACTCCCCAGCAGTTAAAGCAGTTCGGCGGAGATTTTTTACATAGATTTGACTCCTGCTGGGCAATCGCGGTAGTCAGACGATAATCTAAACCGTACTGTTGAGAAGAATCGAAAATCAATTCGGAAAATTCTGCCAGAGGAGAGTTATAAGCAGATAAATACCTTTCTATTAAAATCGGCCGGGCATCGGCGCCTATTAAATTAGCCGATATTTTCCCCTCTTTCTGATCCCTATAGGAAAGAACTTTTTCTCCAAGCAAATTCTCAAACCTAAACGACGGGGCTGCCGAAACCGAAAGACCTTCTGAACGCAATTGGGGCAAAGAGCTGATTTTACCAAGCAAAACCAGTTCCGAAATGATCAGTACCGGAACCAAACCGAAAAAAAGAACCAAGAAAAATATTTTTTCCTTCATAGCAAATCTGGAGGCTAAAAATATCCTGTCATAATTTAAAACTATTGTCAAGAAAATGGAGCCCCGCGAGCAAGCTCATGGTTTTCTTGGTTCAGGTATAAACACCTATTTTTTTCCTATCTGCCTTATTGGCCTTATTCCTTTCGGTTTTACCCGTAGCACCAGTGTCATTCCCGACCTGCCTCGCCCGGCGAAGTGTATCCTTCCCTCCCGTCATTCTGAGCGGAGCCCCGTACCGAACCTGCCATGTACCCTACGTGGTACTGTGGTGGTACGGGGCAGAGCGAAGAATCCCCCAATCATTGGCACCTTGCCTTCCCAACGGGCCGCGCCCGCCATCGCTACGCTCAGGCGTTAGCGGGCGAGAGCCGTCAGACGATGCGGGCGGGGATCCTTCGCCCCGACGTTACGTCGGGAATCAGGATGACGAAAACAGCCAACAAATATTTGTTCGCCCAATCGATTCAACTATTTAGTAATTACGCTTCGCCCTGAATGTTTCGATCCTGGATCGAAGGTCCAAAAAACAATCCGGGATCGTGATTATCCAAATGGAGCCCCGCGAGCAAGCTCATGGTTTTTTTGGTTCAGGTATAAGCTCAAAAATAGCGATAACGGAGACATATCTAATAAGTAACAAATGGGCATCTGAAGGGCCACTGTCAAAATTGACTTTTGCCTTTTAGCCAATTAAAATAAGCCCAATGGATTTAAAAATAACTTTAGACCGGAAACAAGACAGCTCTTTTGAAATAAACATTACTGTCCCGGCCGAAAAAGTAATCCAGGCAGAAAAAGAAATCTTAAAAAAAGAGTCGGGTAACGTTGAGGTTGACGGCTTTAGAAAAGGAAAAGTTCCTTTAGAAATAGCGGAAAAAAAGCTCGACCCTCGAAGAATTTACCAGGGTTTAATACAAAAATTAGCCTCCGAAGCTTATTTAGAAGCGGTCAAAGAATACAACCTTAATCCGGTTGTTCCGCCAAAAGTTATTGTCGTTTCTGCGGAAAAAGGCAAAGACTGGAAAATAAAAATAACTTCCTGCGAGATACCCGAAATTGACTTGGCCGGTCTGGAAGAAGAAATTAAAAAAATAAACGCCAAATCCAAAATTTGGACACCGGGAAAAGAAAGTCAAAAACCCGAAAAAGAAGGTGACGAGCAAAGAGAAGAGAGTATTCAAAAAATCATCACCCTTATCGTTAAGACCGTTAAGGTCAATCTTCCGGAAATACTTTTAGAACACGAACTAAACGGAAAGTTAACTGATCTTGTTGATCAAATTCAAAAAGTAGGCTTAACCGTGGACCAATACCTGACTTCTAAAAATATGACCATAGAACAGCTTAGGCAGCAATACCGACTCCAGATTGAAGCCGGATGGAAAATAGATCTCAGCTTAGAAAAAGTAGCCGATAAAAATAAAATTGTTGTTTCCCCGGAAGAAACAGAAAAATATCAAAAAACCAAAATAAATCCATACTTAGCGGCAAGAATAATCAGAAGAGACAAGGCGCTTGAATATCTTATAAGCCTGTAGTATAATAAGCTGATATTATGAGCAATCTTTGGGGCGCGATTAGTCCTTCCACAAAAAGCTCGACCAAAAAGGCGCAAAACCATGTCGAGGCGGCAAAACAGGCCGGGGAATTACCCGTTTCCCAAACTTCTCAGCAGCAAGAAGAGGTTAAAGAGCTGCAAAAAAGATTTAGAAAAGAAGTCTTTTTCGTTCAAAAAGTCCAACAGCAGGAACTGGAGATATACAGCCGCCAAAGAAGAGAAACCGAAGAAGAAATCAGAATTCTTCAAGAAGAAGTGGCCGCTTTAGCCAAAACTGCCAAAAACTTAGATCGTCAACTCGATTTAGCCTCGGAAAAATTAATAACCGAACCAAGCGTTTATGACGTTTCTTTCTTAAGAAAGCTAAAAATCTTAGTCCTCCAATTCTTGGAAAATGTGGAAGATGCCTCGCTTTGGCTGGAAGAGTTTAACCAAAAAGGCAAGAAAAAAGGTTCTTTCTGGGGCACTTTCTCCAGCAAAAAAGGCGGCGCTCAATTTTTATACTCCGATGAAAGCTATACCGCCAGATCCGTCGGTTGATCCCCGGTTGCCACAGAAAAACAGATATGCTAAACTTTAGCCTAGGTTGCAAACCGAAAGATAGATTAAATACATGAGGAGGCTTTTTTATAGAACAAATTGGCAAATCAAGGCAGATAAGGTCCGATTGATCGGTGAAGACGGCAAACAAATAGGGACCCTGTCTCTAATCGAAGCCAGAGAATTAGCCAGGCAAAAAGGGTTGGATCTGGTTGAAATTGCCCAAAAAGCCAATCCTCCGGTAGTAAAAATTGTCAACTACGCCAAGTTCAAGTATCAATTAGCAAAAAAGGAAAAGGAAACCAGAAAGGGGAGTAAAAAAGGAGAACGACTTAAAGAGATCAGACTGACTCCTTTTATCGGCAGGGCCGATTTGGAAACAAGAATAAACCGGGCCAAAAAATTCTCCAAAAAAGGAGACCGGTTGAAGGTTGTGGTAAAATTCCTGGGGCGCCAAATCACCCAGAAAGATTTTGGCTTCCGGTTGCTCGACCAAGTGAGAGAGAGCCTGAAAGAATTTTACCTCTCGGAAAGAGAGCCAAAATTTTCCGGCAGGCAGTTAATTATGTTTTTAACACCGGTTAAAATTAAAAATAAAAAAAATGGGCCAAAAGATCAAAAAACAGAAAACCCGCAAGTCGGTAGCCAACCGGTTTGAAATTACCAAGACCGGAAAAGTCCTGCGCCGATCTTCTTTTAACCGGCATCTTAAAAGGAAAAAAACCAAAAAGCAGATCCGCCGGCTGAAGGGTAAAAAAGTTGTTTCCGGATCTTTAGCCAGAAAAGTTAAAAAAATGTTAAGTCACCGTTAAAAAAATGAGAGTAAAAACAGGCTACGTAAGAAAACGAAAACATAAAAAAGTGCTCAACCTCACCAAAGGTTACCGGATGACTAAAAACCGGCTCTACAAGGTGGCGCACGAAGCATTGCTCCACGCCGGTCAATATGCTTTTATCGGCAGAAAATTACGTAAAAGAGATTTTAAAAAACTCTGGATTCAAAGGATTAACGCCGCTGCCAGGCAACACGGCCTGACCTATTCCAAACTGATACCCCTGCTTAAAGAGTCAAAAATAAACCTAAACAGGAAGATTCTGGCTCATTTTGCCGCCAAAGAACCCGAGGTTTTCCAAACCATCATTGACAAGGTCAAAAACCAAAGCTAAAATCAATTGAGCCGAATGAAGCAAGTTGCCGCCTCTAACCAGTTCTTTTTTAATTAAGGTTGGAGGAGGCGTGTTTTAAGCTTAAGATACCCTCCGTTCGGAGGGTTTTTTAAAATGGAGACCTGCGGGTCGCTCGTCCTTCCAGCCTTGTCCCTCGAAGTCCGAAGGACGAAACGGGAAGCTGTCCGCCGCGCGCCGTCTGCCAAAGCTTCAGCGACGCGCGGCCAAAGGCTAAGGACAGCGAAGGAGACCTGTCCACCGAATCCCTGCCTGCCCTCCATTTCGGCGGGTAAACCGGCAGGCCCTGCACCAGATGGGAAACCACGTGGGGTATCCCACTGTGGCGGTACGGGGCAGGCAGGTTTTCTTGGTTCATCTATAAAAAGCCGGCCGGGGTAAAACAACCGACCGCAAAAAGCGGCTATCTTGCTGATTAAAATGCCAAATCTTAATAAAGTTTTCAACCGGTACCAAAAAAAAATTACCTCGGCTGAAAACAGCCGGCAGTTGGAAAAAGTCAGGATAGAAGTTTTAGGACGAAAAGGGAAAATCAACCAGCTTTTTTCAAAGATAAAGACCAAGCCCCAGGAAGAAAAACAATCTTTCGGTAAAGAGTTAAATCGGATCAAAGGAAAATTTGAGAACCTAATCAAAAGCCAATCCGCCAAGATTCTGCCTAAAAAAAGAGCGGGCAAAAGAATAGAAAAAACGACTGTCGGATTAGAAAAAATAGGTCATTTGCACCCAATTACTATTACCGAAAATGAGATTAATTCCTTGTTCAGATCAATGGGCTTCTCTATTTATGACGGCCCGGAAATAGAAACCGATGAGTATTGTTTCGAGAGATTGAACGTCCCTAAAACCCACCCGGCTCGAGACCTTCAAGACACGATCTATATCGAAGAACCGGAAATACTCTTAAGAACTCAGACTTCTTCAGTAGAAGCCCGTTTACTGGAAAAAGAAAAACCCCCTTTTAAGGCGGCTTTCCCTGGCCGGGTCTACCGAAATGAAAAAGTCAATAAGAGCAACCATTTTATCTTCCACCACTATCAGGGAGTGGCTGTGGACAGAAATATTTCCTTAAAAGACCTGATTGGCGTTTTTCAGAAACTTTTCCGCCAGATTTACGGCACTAAGGTAAAAGCCAGATATCGTTGTAAATACTATCCCGAAGTAGAACCGGGGCTTGGTCTTGATCTTCAGTGTTTTCAGTGTCATGGCAAAGGTTGTCAGCTTTGCAAAGGAGGCGGCTGGATAGAAATGGGCGGAGCAGGGATCATTCATCCCTACGTGATGGAGGCTTCCGGGATAGATCCAAAAAAATGGCGTGGCTTTGCCTTTGGCCTGGGTCTGGACCGCTGGGTAATGGCAAAGTATAAAATCAGCGATATTAGAACTTTATTAGGCGGTAACTTGGCCTACAAACCAAACCGGTAATGAAAATAGTTTATTCCGAGCTGAAAAAATTTCTGCCCGATCTAAAAAAAACACCAAGACAAGTCGCCGACGACTTAACAATGCTGGGTCATTTTGCCGACGGTATCAAGAAAACCGGTCCGGAAACAGTAATCAGCTTAGAAGTCCGCCAAAACAGGGGCGACTGCCTCAGCTACTACGGTATTGCCAAAGATCTTTCCGTCTTCTATCAGATTCCGCTGTCAACGGCCAAAATCAACCTGCCCAAAAGCAGTCAAAACTACCACCTGCCGATACGGGTAACCGCCCGAAAGGAAACGGTAAGAATCATTGCTTTAAGGCTTTCCGGAATCAGAAACACTGCTTCTCCGCAATGGCTTAGTAAATTTCTTTCTTTGCACGAGATTAACAGCATCAATCTATTGGTAGACTTAACCAACTACATCACCCTCTTGTACGGTATTCCCTGCCACGCTTTTGATACGGCAAAGTCAGGCGGAAAATTGGTTTGGGAAATAAACCGCGGAAAATACAAAAAGTTTCTCACCTTAGACGGAACCGAATTTGAGCTCAAAAGGGAAACCTTTTTAATCAGCGACCGGATTGGCGCCGCCAGTTTAGTCATGTTAGGGGGAAAAAGGGCGGCGATTGATTTAAATACCACCGAAACAGTGATTGAAATGGCCGTCTACGACCGCGTCAAGGTCCGTCTGGATGCCAAATCTTTAAACATTGCCACTGAAGCAGGCATTCGCTTAGAAAAAGATCTTGACCCGGAATTAATTCCCCAAGCCCATGGTCATTTAATCCAAATAGTCCTGGAAAATTGCGGCGGAAAAATAAGCAGCCGCCTTTATGATTACTACCCTAAAAAAGATGCCCCGAAAAGGATCTCCCTTGATCTTAAAAAACCTTCCGCTTACGCCGGTATTCAAATTTCAAAAAAAGAGATAGTCAGAATCCTTAAAGATTTGGGCTGCCAAACCAGAATCAGGGGAGCGGGCCATCTGGTAGTTATTCCACCTAATCTTAGAAAAGATATTAGTATTGAAGAGGACCTGATCGAAGAAATTATCCGCTTTAAAGGTTATAACAAAATCCCCACTGATCAACCAATTGCCAAAAAAAGTTTAACTGATATCACTCCTCCGATTTTGTACCTGATCGAAAAAATCAAAACAAGTTTAGCTGAGTTAGGTTATGACGAAGTCAGGTCCTGGCCGCTGATTAGAGAAAAATATCTCTACCGGCCGGAAGGCCTGAAGGCAGAGCCCATTTTTGTCCAAAATAGCGTCAATGAGGACTTCCCAATACTGAGAATGTCAATCATTTCCTCCTTGGCCTTTCAGAAAAAACAATATCAAAGCTATAAACTGCCCGATCAGCAATTTTTCGAGATCGGCAGGATTTTCTACCGCGAGAGAAGCTGCTATTCCGAGTTTTATTCCTTAGGCATTTATCATCACCAACCCCAAACTCTTTTAAACGATATTAAAAAGATGTTGGTTAAGTTGGGATTAAAACACCAAAAGCTTAAAATCAGCCGTTTTAAAGGAGCGGATTTTATAGAAATAAATTTAGAGGAATTGCTTAAACAAATCAAGAAACTACCCAAAAGAAGCCTTGTCAGAGAAAAAACCGGCTCGCACGCTTACGAGCTGACTAACCAGATCATCACCCTTGACGCCAATATTTTCCTAAAAGAAAAAAAAGATTCTGAAAAATTGATTAAAAAGTATTCAAAAAAAATCGGAGAAAAGCATCTTTGGCAATTAGCAATCTCCGATGTTTACTACGACCGGGGAAAAAGGGAATACAAATACACCTTCAGAGCCCGCTATTTTAACATTGACGATAAAACCGCCAAAAAGCTCCATTTAAGAAAATTTGGCTTAACCAATAGCGCGCGGAATTAATTGACATCTACAAGTCTGACCCCATTAAAAAACTAAGGAGGACTGGATCTGTCTTTTTGTTAGCCCCATCAGTCAGTCTCATCGGTCCGATTAGCCTTATTTCAACACCCTCAGGTATAACACCCTCAGGTATAACACCCCCGGGGTGTTATACCTATGACACCCCGGGGGTGGAGTTCTTGGAGTTCTTTTCGTCGGCCCCACCAGTCCATCAGTCAGCCTCATTAGCCTTATTGGCCCTTATTTGGCCACTTTCCCCGCCTTATAAAGAGGCTGATGTTATGGCGAAATTGGGGTCGGAGTCAAAGTGTTGGCTCGGGGATGTTGGCGTGGCGTTGGCGGGATTCCTCACCCCGACGTTACGTCGGGGAAGTTTTACCTTAGACCGTCCCCAACAAAAAACCTCTCTTTAACAACGCTAGGAGCGCCGCTTCCGCCTCATAAAGGGGGCGGCGTTGTCTTGGGCGCAGGAGTGTTAATCGGACTCAAGGTTGGCGCGGCAGTAGGCGTCGGAGCGATTGTCGGTGTCGCTGTCGGGATGGGAGTCTGAGTTGGAGTAGGGGAAGGCTGCCAATCCCAAGGCAAATTAACGCCAATTTCCGCCTCCCGTTCACCCGTCTCGCCGCTGGTATCCTCGGCAACTGCCTTAATAGTATATTTGCCGTCAGCCAAATGGATATCAAACTGGTAAGGCCGTTCGGTAAACTTCTTTTTCGCCTCTCCGTTAACATAAACCCTGACTTCTTTAATTTCCCTTATCGCCGTCACCTTTACCTTAACCGGGAAACCATTGCCTAAAGTAACCCGGTGAGCCGGAGATTCGATGGCAACCTCAATTACTCCGCCCTCCTGACAATAATCGCTCGGGGGGTGATAACGGGAATCATTAATCGCTCCGGTCCAAGCCAAGACGCCTTCCTGCCAGCGGTTTTTCCCATCGGTAGAAACCGGATCTTCTTCTTTGAAAACAAAGAACTCTTTTTGATCATAATCGCCTCGGGCAATTTGCGGCGGGGTGGCCAGCTGGCCTGATTGACGGCAAAGTTTCAGGTTCTGATGAACCGGGTCGGCGATGTTCGGTTCAGTCCCTTTAATAAAATATTCGCTTTTGGCGGGAAAGCCGTCATGGGAACGGTAGCCGGAAACAACATCTACTTCGGCAGAAACAATATCGGACGGAGCAGTAAAACCATGGTAGCCGAACTGGTCAATCGCCTTAACGAT
>Ga0180009_10008205_pt1 | contig 10430 bp, 4 predicted proteins | sample OS_PC_MetaG_FD_123537 | JGI IMG/M metagenome (GOLD analysis project Ga0180009, IMG submission 123537) | Groundwater microbial communities from the Aspo Hard Rock Laboratory (HRL) deep subsurface site, Sweden - OS_PC_MetaG | ecosystem: Environmental > Aquatic > Deep subsurface > Groundwater... | reverse complement strand
TATTCGGACCAAAAATTGAGAATAGTCAGGAGGCTCAGAATCTGGCTAACGGCAGAGGCGGATTTATTGTGAGAAATAAAAAAGAAGCTTACCGCAGATTAAGAAAACTTCTTAGCGATGAGGGATTAAGACAGAACTACGGCAAACTTGCTTATGAATATGTATATAATAATATCGGCGCTACTAGAAGTATTCTCGATGAGATTTATAATGTGATCTGATTCTGCTCACTGAAAGATTCAATTTACCTTTCGCTAAAAACAGTGAAGGATTTTTAATAATACCCGGCTTCCAATATCTAACGCTAAATGAAAGCCGGTATTAATAAATTATCGAATTAGAATCATCTTTTTAACATCGTAAAAAGCGCCAGATCTAATCTCGTAGAAATAAATTCCCGAAGCTAAATCAGCGGCATCAAAATTAACTTTATAGGTTCCTGCTTTTTGAAAATTATTGACTGCATGGGCAACAGTTTTTCCTAAAATATCGTATACGGTTAGATTTACCAATCCGTCATTTTTAATACTGTATTCAATTACTGTAGTTGGATTAAAAGGATTGGGATAGTTTTGATTTAGATTAAAATCATGAATTAGAGAAGGATCGTCTATGTCTGTAACAATTGAATTAATTGCAAAGCTGTAAACAACATCTTCGGCGGCATTAAAAATAAATTGATTGGAAATAAGCATATCCAACGTTCCGGTAATTCCATAACCGCTTAGTTTGAAATTGTAATTATTCTTGATTTCACTCGGAAGTTCAGAAGCAATGTTATCCCATGATAAACTAACTGTACCGGAGGAGTTTGTGCGCACATTAAAATTCCAGGATTTACCAGGTTCAGGATATTCATATTTTGATTTTATATCCGAAGAAAACTTTTTAATGAACTTATTCCAATCCGGATATTCAAAGTAAACTTCCACTGCACCGCTGGCAGGAGACATCGGCGGTTTTGTTTGATCGAGTTTATAATCGAATCCGTCAACTGCATCTAATGAAGCTCCGAAACTCATTAATTTATCTTCAAAATTTCCATGCTTTGCTTTTATGTTCACGAACCAATTATCGACTGATTTTATTGCATCGGGAGTAATTTGTTTCAATGCAGTTCCCGTTGTTGAATCGTGATAAAAAATAATTGAAACATCATCTCTTAATGCAGAGAGCCAGTAGCCGTACCACTGGTCTAAACTTGATGAAGCAGAATACGATGATGTTGAATTATCGTACTTATAAAAATTGTTCGAAATCCATCCCGAATCTGCTGCAGATGAAGCGGGGAGAATCCTTGTTCCTTTTTTGAAATAAACTTTCGAGGTAGAATACGCTTTAACAAAGGGCGAAGCGGAAATATTCCAGCCGCCATTTAATTGTAATAACGCTGAATCAACAACTGCTGTTCCGGTAACATCCACCGTATCATTGGAATAAAGACCCAGCCAATATCCCTGTCCGGTTTTAATTGAATCCTCAGAAAAATAACCTCCCGAACTATTGTAACCATAAAACAAATAAGATGATACATCATCACCGATTACTGCGCCTTTGTACTGATTTTCCGGTTTAACGGGAAATGAAACAAGGCTCCATCCTGTTGGATAGTTTTTACTAAATGCTGCCGTAGTTCCAGTACCTGTAAGAATCATTTTATAGATTGGGTTTACCGGATCGTTGCTGGCAATTTTAAGAGTATCGCTGTACGTGGTTGTCACCGTGGGTTTAAAAACTACTGAGCGCGTAGTAGAATCGCCAACCGCAACAGTGAATGCTTGCGATCCGGATAAAGAAAAATTTGATCCGGTAGAAATAATGCTGGCAACAGTTAACTGACCTGTTCCCAAATTTTTAATTTTGAATGAAAGCGTTGAATCGTAATCAACTTTAACACTTCCGAATTGTAAAGAAGATGGGCTTAATGAAATTTGTGAAGTTGGCGTTAATCCTGTTCCTGTCAGTTGAACGACTTTATTCGGTGTGTCGGGATCATTTGATGCAATAGTTAGAGTTTCCGAATAAGCAATTCCAGAAGTTGGCGTGAATGTAACGGGAATTATAACAGTTGCATTAGAAGCTATACTATATGAAGTTCCGCCAGTAAAAGTGAAAACGGAATTAGAAGACACAATACTTGTTATGCTAAGAAATTCCTGACCGGTATTTTGCACGGTAAGATTTAATGAATTATTATTTCCTAATAGCACAACGCCAAAGGGTAGAGTATTCTGATCAGCGGAGATGTTTGGCGGAGTTAGCGTTACTCCAATAATTAATTTAAAATCCCGCGATGTTGAAACTCCGGAATTGTATTGATAACTGCCGCCGGTTCTAATGTTGTGAGTTGAGTCGAGAGTAACATCTTTGATTTCAATTTCGTAGTTAGAAGGGACAAAGTCGTAGTCCTTTGCATTTAGAGTAACGTTCTTATTTGTTTGGTCTGTTCTAACTTTAAAATCCCATGAAGTTGTTGTACTATCTAGTGAAACTCTTTTCTTAATATTTCTGCTGTGCGGTGGTCCAAAAACTGAGGTAGTCCAATCCGTTTGATTAAAATAAAGATCGATATAATTACTTGAAGGAGCCGGCGGCTTGGCGATATCAATTCCAATATCATAACCGTCGGTTGCATTAGTTCCCATGCCCGCAAAAATATTTGTATCGCTCAGTGATACTGTAGATGCGGTTAATCTTACAAGCCACTGAAAATTATCCAAATTGTACACCGCGTTCGGCGCAACTTGCTCGATAAGGTAATTATTTACCCAATGATCGTTAAAAGAAATTGTCCCGCTTGTGCTGGTATTTGTAAATAAATTACTTGGCAGTCCCCCGCTTATTGAGCCGCCATCCCAATCTTCCTCGATGTAAGCAATAAGATTAATTTGCTTAGGTGAACCAAGAGAGGATAAGCTAAAGCGAACTTCCCAAAATCCATCGCCTTTCCAATTAGCGCTATTAATACTCGAATTATCCCAGGATGATGTATATCCTCTTTTTGTCTCTTCGTTGTTTACAGTTTTAAAAGCATAGTGATAATCAGCGTTAAAAGGAAGTGAAGGAGCCCAACGCCAAACTTCACCGGAAGAGGAACCATTTCCAGTTTTGGGATTTGGCTGCGGATCTGTATCCAGATAAATATGGTAAACCCTGCCACCGTCTGTGATTTTACCTTGTGGAGAGTTTCCTGAGAATCCAAAATATAAATAGTTCTTATCCCAAGTTACATAAGCGTATGATGAAGTTAGGCTTGTTGTAACACATCTTTCAGCAGAAGTTGTAAAATCATTATTTCCGTCAATCGTAATCGTATGAAATGACTGCGAATAAAGAAATGAAGACGCGAATAAAACTGCTAGTAAAAATCTTAATTTCATAAATTCCCTCGAATTTGAATTGTTCATGGATTTTGAAAGCAATATAATATTTACCTTGAAATAAATAAATGAGGAGCAGCAATTATTTCAATTACTCTGAGAAAAATAAACAAAAATCCGAGAAATTTTTAGCAATAATTATATATATTATCCTCATACACGAAATAATAATCTTATTATAAATAAACAATTGGAGTAATTATGCAAATAAACGAGGAATTGTACCGGCAGTTGGATAAGATCGGTATAAGGAATATAAATAACATCTTTTACAATCTAACCGCGCCTGCGTTATATGAACAGGCTATAAGAAGAAGAGAAGCAACAATTTCGCACTTAGGTCCACTTGTTGTAAGAACCGGTCAACATACCGGCAGAAGCCCAAACGATAAATTTATTGTTGAAGAAACTTCCAGTAAGGAGTTTATTTGGTGGGGAAAAGCAAATAAAAAAATAGATGAAATATCGTTTAATAGAATTTTTGCTAAAATGTCCGCTTACATTCAAAATAAAGATTTATATATACAGGATTGTTATGCAGGCGCTGATACCAACTTCAGAATCCCGATAAGAGTAATAAATGAGACAGCGTGGCATAATCTATTTGCGCGAAATCTTTTTATCATTCCAACTAAGCATGACGAAATAGATAAACACACTCCTGAATTTACAATTCTACATATGCCGGCTTTGCAGGCAGATCCGGAATTTGATAAAACAAATTCGCAGGTTTTTGTTGTTGTTAATTTCGAAAGGAAACTAATTTTAATTGGTGGCACTAGCTACGCAGGGGAAATGAAAAAGTCGATTTTTTCAATCATGAATTATATTCTTCCGCGGCGAGGTGTTCTTTCAATGCACTGTTCCGCAAATGTGGATAAAGATGGAGATGTTGCAGTATTATTCGGTTTATCGGGAACGGGGAAGACAACTTTATCTGCTGACCCAGATAGAAAATTAATTGGAGACGACGAGCACGGTTGGAGTGATGTCGGCGTTTTTAATTTTGAAGGCGGATGTTACGCAAAGGTAATAAAGCTTTCCGAGGAGGCGGAACCCGATATTTACGAATGTACGCGAAAGTTCGGAACAATTTTAGAAAACGTGACTATGGATGTTCACACGCGAATACTGGATTTGGATGATGGTACACTTACTGAAAATACGCGTGCAGCCTATCCGTTAACTCATATCAAAAATATTGAAAAGAGCGGTATGGCAGGTCATCCAAAGAATATTGTTATGCTAACAGCAGATGCATTTGGAGTTCTTCCTCCGATAGCAAAACTAACTCCCGAGCAGGCGATGTATCATTTTATTTCCGGTTATACGGCAAAGGTAGCCGGAACAGAAAAAGGAATAACCGAACCGAAGGCAACTTTCAGCACTTGCTTTGGTGCGCCATTTATGACTCTTCATCCATCTGTTTACGCTAAACTATTGGGAGAGAAAATCGAGAAGCACGGATCCAAATGCTGGCTGATAAATACAGGCTGGACAGGAGGACCTTACGGCACCGGTTCAAGAATGAAAATTTCCTACACTCGTGCGATGCTAAACGCAGCTCTTTCCGGCGAGTTAGATAACGTTGAAACATTTGAAGATCCTTTTTTCGGACTACAAATACCGAAAGAAATCAAAGGCGTTCCGGTAGAAGTGCTCAATCCAAAGAATACGTGGAAAGAGAAAGAAAAATATGATGAGGCGGCAAAAAAATTAGCGGCGATGTTCCACGCAAATTTTAAGGATTTTGAAGCGGACGTCACAGACGCAATTAAAAAAGCTGGACCAAAAGCCGGTTAAATTGGTTATGTTTATTAAAAAATGAATCCTATGAAAATATCTCTAATTCATCGGGTTCATTATTATTGTGAACTCAAATTAGTTTTTGATAGGCTTGATGATTTTGCTATATTTGTTCGAGCACAATTAATTTTACCTTTACAGCTCCCCAGCCAATTTGATTCGTGATCAGGACAGTTTAATAATTATGCGCTATTTCTTATATTTTGTCCGTGTTATTGTAAATTAACATTTAGCTGATTTTCCTGACGGTATTATGAAACGAGCAGCAGAATTTCTTACACACAAAAGAATGATAATATTCTTGTCATTCGACAGGTCGGGATAAACTAATGACTTTTCTATTGAGTTTAGTTTTTATTAAATAGCAAACCCAAATATGAATTATTCCAAAGGAATTGAGCCTGTGAAAATTGTTAACCAACAGGTTCAACTGTTGGGAAATGAAGTAAAAACGAACTTTTAATAACCGTTCCAACGGTTTTTAGTGAATTTATTATTTGATGTTTGGAATTTTTTGAAGAGAAAAATAAACGATTATAAACAGATGAAAAAAGACCTTGATATTAGAATTCTAGATTACGCCCCAATTGGTATTTTACTTTTCGACAAAGAGTTTAACATCCAATATGTAAATGAGATTTTCTTTCAGTTATTGAATATTGAACTCAGCGATGCTGATAATCTGCAGAAGATAGATTTGTTCGAGGATGAAGAACATGAAGCCTTATTCAATTCTCTTCTTGAAGGCGATTCATTCGAGAAAGCGATTTCCAGGCAAAAGACATTATCCGGCGGCGAGCTAAGCCTTGTGCTGAAGGGCACTCCGCATTATTCAAAGGACACTCTAAGTGGCGGTATATTAGTTGTTGAGGATATCGTATCTTCTACACAGCTGGGCAATTATTCTACGCCGGATGCAAATATAATTTCAAAGATTTTGGAAAGCAGCTCCGATTTTTATTTCATTTCTGACACGAACGGCAAAATTTTAGAATGGCACATTAAAAAATCAGACAAGATTTTCGGCGCTAAAACTCCCCAGCCTTCTTCTGTAACCAATATTTTTGAAAAGGATTCAGCAAGTAAAATAATTGATTCCTTTACTCAGCTTAAAAAAAACAGAAAGACAATAAAGCTTAGTTCGGTTTTAAGCAGAAAAGAAGATACTGCCGAATGCGAACTCACTATTTTTCCTATAAATAATGATGAGCAAGAAGTTCGAATTGCTGTGCTTGTTAGTAAAAAGCAAGAGCATCAAAAGCAGCTCAATGAGGATATTATAAATGAACTTTCTGAACTCCGAAAAAATAATTTGTTTACCTCAGCCGTAGTAGATGCGCTGATTAACATCGATCTAGACGGGAAAATTAGATATTGGAACAATTCCGCTTCAAAATTATTTAAGTGGTCAAAAAGCGAAGTATTTGGAAAATTTATTGAACGCATACTTCCTTCAGTTGATAAAAATTATTTCAACATACTTAAGAAGGAATTAGAAGAAAGTAAAACATGGGAAGGCGAGCTTAAGAGCCGCGATGCAAACGAAGAAGCGCAGTTACTCGAAGTTAAATTTGCACTTGTTGCTATGGACGGAGAGAAATCAATTGTAATCCTCTGTTCAAGTATAACGGAGCGATCAAAGATTGAGAGAGAACTTAAACTTTCCGAGGAACGCTTTAGAAACATTGTTACGAATACCCGCGAATTTATCTGCACTTTTGATTTGGATGGAAAGCTAACCTATGTAAATCCTTATTTCGGTAAAGAATTTGGGTATACCGAGCAGGAACTTTTGAATTTGACTATATACGACTTTGTGGATAAAGGTCAGTATTCAACAAAAAAAGAGTTTAAAAAACATTATGAAAAGCAGAGTGATTCAACGGAACTGACACTGCAATCAAAAGAAAAAGAAAAAATATATGTTCTCGCTAATTTTACTGCGGTACAAGATTTAAATAATCAGCCAAAATATTATAACGCGGTATTCACAGATATAACCGTTAAAAAGAAAGCAGAGAAAGATCTTCTAATGATTAAATCCGTTTTCGAGGCTTCGCAAGACGGAATTGCAATTCAAACAAAAAGAAAATACATACTTGCGAATGATACTTTTTACAAGATGTTCGGTTATGAGCTGCTTGAAGAAGTAATCAATAAAGATCCTTTGGATTTTGTTGCTCCCGAAGATTTGAAAAAAGTTGCTGAATTTATTAAAGCGCGGGAGAAAAAAGAAACGGCTCCATCGAGATACGAATTTATTGGAATAAAGAAGGACGGAACTAAATTCGATGTAGAGAAAAGTGTTACCTCCTATGAAACGGCTGAAGGGTTGTTTATAGTTTCCACTTTTCGCGACGTTACTTTCAAAAAGAGCGCAATGGAAGAGCTTGAAAAATCCGAAGAAAGATACAGAAGCATTTCCGAAAACATTAACGATTGCATGTGGACAGCCGAGCGCAAAACTAAATTTTTAGAAACCGTTTTCTATTCCGACGCAGTAAAAAAAATCACCGGCTATTCCAGCGATGATTTCATGTACAATAAAAAACTATGGCTGCGCATTATTCATCCAAGTGATGCTGCTGGAGTGGTGACTAAACTTCAACGAATTTATAAGGACCCTGTTAGAACGTCAGATGAACTAGAATATAGAATAATTAATGACATCGGCAATATTGTTTGGATAAAAAATAAGATAAACGTTGTAAGGAGTGAAGACGGCGTTATTCAAAGAGTTTATGGTTTGGTTAGCGATATCTCTTTAAGTAAAAAAGGTGAAGAGGAATTAAAAAAATCTACCGAAGAATTAAAAATATTGAACGAAGCGAAGGACAGATTCATTTCAATAATCTCACATGATTTGCGAACCCCTTTCAGTTCTATTCTCGGATTTACCGATATACTTTTAAGCGACAGAAATATGCCGGAAGAAAAGCAGATACAGTACATAAGCTTTATTCAGGAATCGTCGCGTAATATGCTCTCGCTCGTAAATTCACTTTTGGATTGGACAAGGCTTCAAACCGGACGAATTAATTTTGTGCCGCAAAGAATTAACGCAAAGTATGTTATAACCAAATCGATTCAAATGCTGTCTGGCGCAGCAATGCAGAAAAACATTAATCTAGTTTCCGATTTGGTTAATGATGTTTACATTCATGCGGATGAAAACTTATTATTGCAAGTGTTTAACAATCTGATTTCGAACGCAATTAAGTTCACCAAGGAATCCGGCAGCATAACGGTTTCTTCTACAAATATGATTCAGAACAGGCAGGTGCAATTCAAAATTCAAGATAGCGGTGTGGGCATTAAAGAAGAAGATATTCCAAAATTATTTACTGTTGATACAAAATTCACAACGAGCGGAACATCCGGCGAAAAGGGAAGCGGTCTTGGACTTTCTCTTTGCCATGATATAGTTAAAAAGCACGGCGGCGAAGTCGCCGTTAAAAGCGATTATGGACGCGGCACTGAATTTTTCTTTACCATGCCGGTTTCTTCTACAACTATTCTTTTGGTTGATGACAAAAAAACGGATAGAATTTTGTATTCAAAACTTCTTAAGAATTTTGTCCCGAACTATTCAATCGACGAAGCAGAAAACGGGAAAGAAGCTTTTGAGCGAATCAAAGAAACGCATCCGGCGTTAGTTATTTGCGACCACAATATGCCCGTAATGAGCGGTTATGAATTGGTTCAGCAAATCAAACTTGCTGATTTAAAGTACAAACCGCCAATTATACTTTTAAGCAGCGATTTAAATGACGGACTGATTGAAGAGTATAAAGATATGGGAATTAGTTTTGCATTTAAGAAGCCGGTTAACTTAACGGCGTTGAAATTTGCTGTGGATAAATCTCTAAAGAGCGCAATTACAAATTAAGGATCAACACTTAATTTATCGGTTCATTAAGGATAGAGTAGTTTTTCCATCCTTTAAAATCAAAATGCCACCATTCTGTTTCGATCGGTTCGAACCCAAATTTTATCATAACGTCACGCAGTAATTTTCTATTTGCTTTTACTTCGGCGCTTAATTCCGAACACTCATAATGAGCCTTCTTGGTAAAATCATCATACTCAGTTCCCATATCCAAATCGGTTTCCAGGGAGTCAATCAAAGTAATATCAACTGCGGCGCCTCTGTTATGCATTGAACCGGTTGCGGGGTTTGCAACGTATCTATCGTCAGGAAAAACTTCCCACATAATTTTTTGAACGGAGAGAGGACGGTACCCATCGAAAATCTTAATTGAGCAATTGTAATTGGTCTTCAAAAAATGATTTGCTGCAGAAAGTGAGTCAGCAACAATTCTTCGTAAATAAACTTTATCGGTATTGTAAAGAACTTTGCCGGTAAAATTATCTGCGGTCGCATAGCGGACGTCGGTAATAAAAGTAGAGTCTATATTCTTTAAAAGAACAATACTGGTGTCCGTCTGCGCGCAAACTGTCGAAACAAATAATAGAATAAAAACTACGGTTACTCTCAGCATAATTTTTTACTTAATTAACTCACCTTATGCAGAACTTGTAGCAAAAAGCGGCAGCATCGTAAAAAACAAGCATTTTATCGAAGCTTCGCTTCGATCTACAATATAATTTCAAACTTTTGCGTTAGATGAGTTAATTATATATGTAAAGCGAGCAGGCTGCCCGCCCTACAACTTTAATCCTTTTGCGTTAGGTGAGTTAATTAATTTTAAAACCATTCCGGTTGTTTTGTCTAAAGTAACTGTTCCGGTTAACGTTCGTATTGATTCAGCGCCTGCGGAATTCTCATCAATTAATACGCTCCATTTGCCCTTTAGCAGAATAAAATCCTGTTTCTTAACCGGCGAAGCGTTAAAGAGAACTGCAAATGTGTCATTCTTATAGTTGAGCTGATATCCAAAAGCAAATTCATTATCGGCAACTTCGAAGAACGAAATGTCCTTAATTTCCGCGCGTCTGAACGCCTCGAATGTTTTTCGGAATTCAATCAAGCCCTTGTAATAATTTAATAGATCGGAATTAATTTCAGCGTGTTCATAATTGATATAATTAGTCTCGTTATCTTTATCATAAGAATTGTGGTCGATCTTTCCTTTGTTTTTATCCGCAGCGGCAACATCGAACGGAACTACTTTACTCCGTGCAAATTCCTGTCCCGAATGAATCATCGTTATTCCCTGCGAAGTGAATAAAAACATGGCGCCCAATTTGTGATACTTCTTCTGCTTTTCAGTCAACTTAACG
>Ga0180009_10008204_pt1 | contig 10432 bp, 15 predicted proteins | sample OS_PC_MetaG_FD_123537 | JGI IMG/M metagenome (GOLD analysis project Ga0180009, IMG submission 123537) | Groundwater microbial communities from the Aspo Hard Rock Laboratory (HRL) deep subsurface site, Sweden - OS_PC_MetaG | ecosystem: Environmental > Aquatic > Deep subsurface > Groundwater... | reverse complement strand
TCCTCATATCTTCAAAATAAATCCTTTACGTCCCGCATGTGCGGGATGCGCAGATTTTCTTTTTCGATCTGAGAAAAAATCGCTGCGACTTAACCGACACAGTAGCATTGACACGACACTAGCAGGGCTTTGATATAATCCCGGGATGAAAGTATGGTAGAAACCAATTGATTGAGAAGTTAAAAAGTGCCGTAGGTACGAAACCTATCAGATGTTTAAAAATTTAACCGATCAATAATGATGATTTTTTTAAAAATAAATTGACATTATGAACATATGTTCATTATCTTTGCAAATGAACAATAGCTCATATAATGCCAAGAATCAAAACACCGCGTAAGTTATCCGGAATGCCTTTTATAAAGGGTTTCAGGCCATACGGACCTGAAATTGACAAGCTGGCAACAGCAATCATGCTTCATTTTGAAGAGTACGAGGCTTTTAAACTATGTGACTACGAAGGGCATAATCACCATGATGCCGCCAAGCTGATGCAGGTTTCACGACCCACATTCACACGAATCTATGCGGCAGCCCGCAATAAAATTGCAACCGCCTTCGCCGAAGGACGCTCCATCGAAATAGAAGGAGGATCGGTTTATTTCGACAGCAACTGGTTTCAGTGTATATTTTGTGGCAGCTATTTCAATCAGCCAGATCCGGAGCTGCCCATGACGCATTGTCCGCTTTGCGGAAGTCAAGAGGTGCAAAGTATTGAAGCAGAGGAATTAAACACTTTACCAAACACCAAATAAGATGAAAGTCGCTATCGCATCGCAAGGCAATACGCTGGAGCACAACATAGATATACAATTCGGACACTGCGCATTTTTTGTGCTTTACGACAAGTTAACCGGGGCTTTGGAGATCAGCTCAAATCCTTTCAGGGATTTGTCGGAGCAAGCAGGCCTTCAGGCGATAAAGTGGCTTGCGGCCAAAGACGTAAAAACGATGATAGCAGGTGATTTCGGACCAAAGATACAAGCCCTGAGCGATCAGTTACGCATGCAATTGATCATCCTCAGAAAACAGGATATGAGCATACAGCAGGTCATTAATCTTTTAAAAAACCAATAAAATGCCAAACTTAGATAAAACAGGGCCGGAAGGCCAGGGCCGGCAGACCGGCAGAGGACTGGGAAAAGGCAACAGCTTAAAAACTGAAGAAATGCTGAAAAAGCTGGGCAAAGGCCTGGGACTGCGCCGCCATGCAACTGGTGGCGAAGGTCAGGGCAAAGGAAAACGTCTTAATTACAACAAACCCAAAAAATAAGGAGCACATTATCATGCCAGGATTTGATCAAACCGGTCCACAGGGAAAAGGACCACAAACAGGCGGCCAAAGAGGTTTATGTGCCTCGGGTCGGGCAACAGCAAAAGGGCGCAGAGGCTTTGGCCAAATGGCGACCAAGGAGGAAAAAATATCAGAAACAGGCGAAGACTGGCGTCCGAACCACGGATTTGGCGGAGGCCGGGCTGCTGGTTTTGGCGGAGGACGTCGCCGGCGTTTCAGAAATGGCCAGTGATTGCTATCCATGTCGCACACAATATTCAGCCTACCGGCTGCTCACTTTATATCATAACCTAAATTAAAACAGATGAATAAACGTATCGCCATTCCTATGGCATCAGGCAAATTATCGGCTCATTTCGGACACTGCGAGGCTTTTGCTTTTGTGGATGTAAATGATAATAAAATTGTAAAAGTTACAAGCTTCGATCCACCCGAGCATCAGCCCGGAACTTATCCCCGTTGGGTTGCCGCTCAGGGTGCAACCGATGTGTTGGCCGGCGGCATGGGGCCACAGGCTGTCGGATTATTTAATCAGTTCGGAATCAATGTTTTTGTAGGCGCGCCTGTGAAAACAGCTGAAGAGCTGGTATTGGATTTTCTGAACGATCGGCTAAACCTATCAGCAAACTATTGCGACCACGATAGCGATGGTCATCACCATGGTCATGGTCATGATCACCAGCACTAAACATCAAAACCTGCGCGACACGCGTTGTGCCGATTGTTTCCGCACCGGCTTTGCCCGGTTGATGAGTCGTCATGCCCTAAAGGATGAAACAGTAAAAAGCGACCTCAACAACAAGCTGGAGCAATTGATACAGGAAAACAGACTAAGCAGCCCGGCCTTGCAAAAGCAGTTAGGCCAATACTTCAGGCAGCTTACAGCTATTGCTGATCCTTTTTCGGAAGAAAAAAGGATCAGCAACAGCCTGGCAGAAACACTGTATTCGGAGTGGAAACCCAGCGTGCAGGAGGCAAGCAATCCAAAGTCGCTGGCTTTGCGGCTGGCCATTGCCGGCAATATCATGGACTATGGCGTCAATCACCATTTCGACCTGGAGCAAACGATCGCCCATGTCATACAGTGCGACTTTGCCATTGATCATTCCCAGCGGCTTCTCGCTGCTTTGGGCGCCGCCAAAAAAGTGCTGTATCTCTGCGATAATGCGGGAGAGATAGTTATGGATAAGTTGTTTATCGAAACACTTGCCCATCCTGATCTTACCGCTGTGGTACGCGGATTTCCCGTTTTGAACGATGCCACCATGGCTGATGCCATGCAGATTGGGCTGCACAAAGTAGCCAAACTCATGGATAACGGTTCCGATGCCCCATCCACTTTGCTTGACGACTGCAGCCCGGAATTTCGGGAAGCCTATCAGCAGGCGGATTTGATCATCGCCAAAGGGCAAGGCAATCTGGAAGGACTGATGCCGGAAATGGATTCGCGTATCTTTTTTCTGCTTATGGCCAAATGTGATGTAATGGCTGAATGGCTGGGCGTGAGCAAAGGCAGTATCGTTGTTTATAACCCAAATTAGCATGGAAATTTTATATGTCGTAGCGGCCTTGATTGCCGGGAGCATCGGCAGTGTTGCCCTGGCAGCACTAATGCTGCTGCTGCCCGACAAAAAACTTGATCAACTGTCGACCTGGCTGATGTATCTGGCCGGTGGCACTTTATTGGGGGCTGCCTTTTTGGGCATGATACCCAAAGGTATCAGCATGATTGGCTCGCGCGATATGCTGCTGGCAGTGCTGGCTGGAATTGTATTTTTCTTCGCCCTGGAAAAAATAATCCTTTGGCGCACTTGTAGCAATGCAGATTGCGAACGACACAAAAATGCCGCCGTGCCTATCATCCTGATTGGCGATGCCTTTCATAATGCCATTGATGGCATTGTGATAGCAGCCTCATTCCTTACTTCTTTTGAGCTGGGTGTGTTTGCCACCATTTCGGTAATGATGCACGAAATACCGCAGGAATTGGGCGATTTTGGAATTCTCCTCAAAAGCGGTCTCTCACGCAGCCGGGCAATCTGGTTCAACCTCTTATCGGGCAGCACTGCACTTATTAGTGGTATTATTGCCTTTTACGCTTTGGAATACCTGCAATCGCTTATTCCTTTTGCATTGGCGTTTTCAGCGGCAAGTTTCCTCTATATTGCCATGGCTGATTTAATTCCTGAAATGCATCGCAAAACAGCTTTAAAGTCATCCCTTATTCAGATTACGCTTATTCTGCTGGGAATATTTCTAATTTATATCATCATCCAAAACAAATAGTTATGGAAAATCAAGTCAAAAAAATCGGTATTATAATCTGTGATCGCTACCGCGGTTGTGCAGGAGGAAAATGTTTCAGGGCAGCCAAAGAAAGAGCAGGTGCTTTTGCCCGCTATCGCGATCAGGAGTTGGAAATTGTTGGCTACACCAGCTGTGGTGGTTGTCCGGGTGGCAATATCGAATATGCTCCGGATGAAATGAAAAAGCAAGGAGCCACAAGCATCCATTTTGCTACCGGTTTTTTGGTGGGCTTCCCACCTTGTCCGTATATGGATCATTTTAAGCAATTTATAGAAGAAAAATATGGCCTTGAGGTAGTTTTCGGAACACATCCTATTCCTGAAAAGTATTTCCTGACCCATCAAAAACTGAATACCTGGGATACCGCCTTTCTGCAAAGCGCGATAGAGGAAAGCCTCCCTGAAAAAAGCGTGCGTCTGGCTTATGATTAATACAAGACCATACAGCATTGCTGTGGCCAGCGGAAAAGGCGGCACAGGAAAAACACTGGTGGCTACAAATCTGGCCGACTACCTGGCCCGTTCGCAGCCTGTTTTGCTTGCCGACCTCGACGTGGAGGAGCCCAATGACGCCTTGTTTTTTAAAGCTGAAAATCAGGAAACCGAAATACACTACAAAATGATTCCTGATTGGCAAAGCGATCGCTGCAGCTTATGTGGCGACTGCAGCCGGCATTGTAAATTTCATGCCGTAGTTCAGCTGGGCGAATTTATCACCGTATTCAACGAGCTGTGCCACAGCTGCTATGCCTGCTCTGACCTGTGTCACGAAAATGCCCTCCCGATGAAAGCCAACCGCATGGGCATCACCAATAGCTTCACCTCAGGGCAAATTCAGCTTTTGGAAAGCCGGCTCGATATTGGTCAGGAACAAGCAGTGCCACTGATACATGCCACCCAAAAACGCCTGCAAAAAACCGATCCCAATATCCGGCTACATATTCTCGACTGCCCGCCCGGCACCTCCTGTCCGGTGGTGGCAGCAGTGGAGCAGGCCGATTTTGTGCTGCTGGTGACCGAGCCAACACCTTTTGGACTCAACGATTTGCGGCTGGCAGCAAAAACGATGCAACAGCTGGGAAAAGCATTTGCAGTGGTCATAAACCGGGATGGAACAGGCAACCAGGAAGTTGAAACATGGTGCAGCCAACAGCAGATTACTATCGCTGTGCGCATTCCTTATGATCGGGAGATTGCCGAAAACTATGCAGCCGGAAAAATAGCCTGGAAGCGCATTCCCGTATTAGAAAAAGCACTGGAAAAGCTTTCGGTATTCATTCAACTAAAACAAGTAAGCGATGCATGAAGTGGTCGTATTATCAGGCAAGGGCGGAACGGGAAAGACTTCCGTAACGGCCAGTTTTAGTGTGTTGGCAGCCGGCAACACAATTATAGCCGATTGTGATGTGGACGCAGCCAATATGCATTTATTGATGGATCCAAAAACACAACAGCAGGAGGCATTTTACAGCGGCGAACTGGCTGAGCTTGACTTAGCAAGCTGCATTTCGTGCGGCAAGTGTAAAGAAAGCTGTCATATTGATGCCATCAGTGTGATAAAAGACACTTATCGGATAAACGCTTTTAGATGCGAAGGCTGCGGCTACTGTGCGCTGATTTGCCCTACAGAAGCCATCAGTATGAAAGCCCGGCGTTCAGGCGACTTCTTTCTTTCCATTGCACGCACCGGTGATCCTATGGCCCATGCCCGCCTCGATCCGGGAGCAGACAATTCAGGGAAACTGGTTGCCAAGGTGAAAACAGAAGCCAAAAAACTGGCAGAGCGATATCAGCGCGATTTTATACTCGTTGATGGAGCACCGGGCATTGGCTGTCCGGTAGTTTCATCGCTGGCCGGAGCAAATTATGTGGCACTCGTCACCGAACCCTCTGCCTCAGGCTTGCACGACTTGAAACGTCTGGTAGAAGTGCTTCAGAAGTTCCGGCTCAAGGCAGGCTGTATCATCAACAAAGCCGATTTGCAGCCTGAGCAGGCCGAACAGATCAAAGCATACTGCAACGAAAAAAATATCGACCTCCTCGGTTCGCTACCTTATGATCCGGCTTTTACAGAAGCCATGATACAAGGAAAAACAGTTGTGGAAACAAGTGCGGCATTAAAGCAAAAAATCTCCCGGATTTGGGAAACCATTCAATATAAAATCAATTCATTATGAAAATTGTATTTACATCCAGCGGCACCGACTGGGACGCGCTGATCGACCCGCGCTTTGGCCGCACGGCCTATTTAGTATTGTTTAATGAAGACACTGCCCACTTCGAGGTAATTGATAATGGGGCAGTACAGGCTGATGCACATGGTGCGGGAACTGCCACGGCCCAGCAAATTTACGCCCTGCATCCCGATGTGCTAATCACCGGCAACGGCCCCGGCGAAACAGCTGCCAAAGCCTTGAAAAATCTGAACATGCGCATCTACGTCGATGCCCATAACCTTAGCTTAAAAGAGGCTTACCTCAAATATCAGCAAAACGCATTAAAAGCCTTATAGTCATGAAAGCACATCAATACCGACATCAAAACCGGAGAAGCCACTTACCCGCCTATTGTGTTTGCGCACACTGCGGCGCGGCTATCCGGCATGTGCCCGGCATTCCGTGCAGTTCCAGAACTTGTCCGGTTTGCAGCCATGCTACCTACAAAAGTTATGAAGAAATCGCTGCCGAGAAAATCATCGCGCTGGACGAAGAAGCAGCGGAGGATTTTGAGGTTGCAACGCCCAAGCGAACAACAAAATATCCGGTGGTGCATCCGGAAAAATGCACTGCCTGCGGAAGTTGTATGGATGTTTGTCCGGCCAATTGTATTCAATATGTTAACGAAAAAGCCTTTGTAATTGAGGCAGACTGTCGCAACTGTAGAATTTGCGTTAAGGCCTGCCCTGAAAATGCTTTTGAAATACGCTAAAACAAATCGGGCTATGCAACAACTTTTCAAAAATGAATACCGCATCACTCCACCTAAACAGTGGAATTGCTGCACAAAAGATGAAAAGGTAAATATTCGACAGCTGATTCATTATTCACATGGCATCCACCCGGGAAGCCGCATTTTGAATGAACCGGCAACCGGAATGCAAGCCTGCCGACCCAATAGAACAGCTCTTTCAACGTATGGTGAAGCTTCCGCTAAAGTTGGCAAAAGCAGCAGGTGCCCTCACAAACTGATTATGAGCAGTACATTACATCAAAATAACTATACAATTACGCCATGATACAACTTTATACTGGCAACGGAAAAGGCAAAACAACAGCCGCACTGGGAGCAGCCGTAAGGGCGGCAGGAAGCGGGATGCGTGTGTTTATCGCACAATTCGTCAAAGGCATGCCTTATGGCGAACTTACCCCATTAAAAGCGATCCCCGAAATACAAATTCAACAGTTTGGCAGAGATTGTTTTATCAAAAACAAGCCTGTTAAAGCCGATATAGACGCCGCACAGGCCGGATGGGAAAAAGTAAAATCCATCATCAGCGAAAACAAGACAGAACTGTTGATCCTGGATGAGCTCTGTATCGCCATCCATTATAACTTAATAGCAATCAACGAGGTAATAGAGACACTTCGCAGCAAGCCACCGGAATTAGAGCTGGTGATCACCGGGCGTTATGCACAGGAAGAGCTTATTGAAATAGCCGACCTTGTTACTGAAATGCAGCTGATCAAACATTATTACGACCGTGGAATACAAGCCCGAAAGGGCATCGAATATTAACGTTTAAATAAAACCAAGATGAAACAGACAGATGTATTAATTATCGGCGGAAGTGCCGGTGGAATGGTAACAGCACTTACAGGCAAAGCACACTGGCCCGAAAAATCCTTTACGCTGGTCAAAATGCAAAAAGAAGTGATGGTGCCCTGTGGCATCCCATATATTTTTGGAACGCTCGAAAGCAGTGAAAAAAATATTATGCCGGTAGATGCCATGATGGAGAAAAATGGCATCACTTCACTTGTAGATGAGGCTATAGCAATAGATCACAACAACCATCAGGTAAGTTTTGCCAGTGGTGAAACCATCGCTTATCAAAAGCTGGTAATCGCTACCGGCTCAACACCTGTAAAACCCAAATGGCTCGATGGCGCTGACCTTGAAGGTGTATTTGTGATCCCAAAAGACAAAGCCTACCTCGATGCGATGAAAGAGAAGCTTGGTGATGCAAAAAAAATTGCTGTTATCGGAGCCGGCTTTATCGGTGTAGAGCTTTCTGACGAGCTCAACAAGCATGGCTATCAGGTTACGCTGATCGAAAAACTACCGCATATCCTCAACCTCGCCTTTGATGTGGAGCTCTCCGAAAAAATTCATCAAATGCTGGAAGAGCGTGGCGTGGAGGTTCTTGTTGGCTCAGGCATAAAAAAAGTGAGCGGAAACAGCAAGGTAGAGCAGATAATCCTCGAAGATGGCCGCAGCTTTCCAATGGATGCTGTTGTGCTTTCGATGGGATATCATCCAAACAGCACCTTAGCTCAACAAGCCGGCATTCATGTGGATGAGGATGGTTTTATCTCCGTTGATGAATATATGCGCAGCCACGAAAAAGATGTATTTGCTGTAGGCGACTGCGCGCAGAAACGCGATTTCGTAACACGCCGCCGTGTGCCTACCATGCTGGCTTCAACAGCCTGCGCCGAAGCACGCATTGCCGGGATGAACCTTTTTAACCTTCATGTGGTGAAAACGTTCAGTGGCACCATCGCTATTTATAGCACTGCGATTGGCGACACCGGTTTTGGAACTGCAGGCATCACCGAGCAACGTGCCAGAGAAGAAGGTATAGAATGCATGTCGGCCTTGTTTGAAGGCATCGACCGCCACCCGGGTCACCTGCCCGATACACACAAACAGATCGTGAAGCTTGTTTCTGCCAGACATTCGGGTGTAATTATTGGCGGCGAGGTGATTGGCGGACTGGAAGCCGGCGAGCTGACCAATGTTATTGGTCTGGCCATACAGAATCGCATGACCGTAAACACCTTACTGGGGATGCAAATAGGAACACATCCTTGTTTGACAGCTTCTCCGGCAGCATATCCCCTGATTAAGGCTGCTGAAATGATTGCCATTAGCATGCTGAAGCGACAATAATATTTAAGAGACCTTAAATGGTGCAGGTTTCTCCTGCATGTGTTTTTGTGTTTTTGGTTTTGGTTAGGCGGGAGAAGGGGTCTCCCGCCTTTTTTTAATTCACCTCAACAAGCACAATAACATCTTCCGGCCAAAGGACTGCCATACAATACCATCAGCATTGGCTTAGACAAGAAGCCATCATCAAGGCTATTTTACTGTTTTTCAAATTACCCCATTTGATGAAAGTAAGGCTTTAATAAAACCGTGCCAAAATTTTCTAACAACCGTTTGCGGAATAAAAGTTTATAAAAACAATTTGTTTAATCCATGTGTTAGCTTTGGAATATTAAATTTGTTACGCTAAATAAGATGCGGTGATATACTTGCCGCCTTAAACAGTCAACACAACCTTAACACTATGAAAAAAAATTTACGCAATCTATGCATGCTTCGCCATTCGGCACTACAACATGCATGGCTGATGCTTTCTGCAGTTATCCTTCTTGCAGGGCTACCCCTAAACACTTTTGCACAAATCTATGAGCCAGACGGACTTCGAATGCCAGGCGATTGGAATGGATGGACAAACAATTTAGACATGGGAGGCCCTTTTGACTTCAACAAAATGAATGAGGGAGTAGCGCGATGGCAAACCACCTTCAATTACACGGGAATCACAGGTGATCAGTTGTTTAAGTTTACAAGCACGAATGGTGGCAATAATTGGGCAAATCAATGGTCAGGAAATGCATCAGTTTCATTAAACGCTCTGAACAATTTCCAGTTTGGTGATCACGGAAACAATAGCATAAGCGTAACCAATGGCAAATGGTATGCTGTGGTCTTCGAAGATGCAGGCTATGCCAACACCCGCGCCATCTTTATGGAAACCTCAGCAGAACCGGTTGACTTGCTTTCGTTGACTGTTCCTGCAGACATTGTTCAGAATGAATCTGCTGATATCACCCTCACTTTAAGCGCCTCCGCCTCGGCCGAAGAAATCTTCTACCTGCGCTACAGCACGGATAACTGGAGCACTTCCGCCCTGACCACCTTCAGCATGACAGGAAGCAGTGGAACGGCCACTATCCCGGGTCAGGATGCCGGTAAAACTGTAAGCTATTATGCCTTTAGCTCTACTGTTAGCGGCATTACTGCAGATTTTGACCTTTATACTATCGAACTGAATAACAATGGCGGCAGCAACTACAGCTATGCTGTGGCCGGATTAAGCAGCGATGCCGAAATCCTTAGCTTCAGCCTGGCTGAACAGACCGGCGCAGCTGTGATCAATTCAGCGGCTGCTACTGTAGCCATTGAAGTAGCTAATGGCACAGATCTCAGTAGCCTTACGCCAACCATCACAGTTTCGGCTGGTGCTTCTGTGGATCCGGCAAGCGGAGTAGCTCAGAACTTCTCTGCTCCTGTGGACTATACCGTTACGGCTGAGGATAATACAGAGAAAGTTTGGACAGTAACTGTCACAGAGGCTGAAATTGTAATTGGATGGGTTAATCTGCAATGGCCTGAAAACGGAAACATCACAACGGCTGATGCTTTCAATGTCTATGCACAGGTGTATGCCGCAGGCGTGACGGATCAGGCCGGACAAGGTGCAGGCATTTCTGCCTGGATTGGTTATTCAACCGAAGATACTGACCCTTCTACCTGGACCAACTGGGTAGTGGCCGGTTACAACAGCGATCAGGGCAATAACGATGAATATACCGCTGATCTG
>Ga0180009_10008203_pt1 | contig 10432 bp, 9 predicted proteins | sample OS_PC_MetaG_FD_123537 | JGI IMG/M metagenome (GOLD analysis project Ga0180009, IMG submission 123537) | Groundwater microbial communities from the Aspo Hard Rock Laboratory (HRL) deep subsurface site, Sweden - OS_PC_MetaG | ecosystem: Environmental > Aquatic > Deep subsurface > Groundwater... | reverse complement strand
TAGGGTTCAAAAGGGATCTAATGTCATCAATGACTTTTTTGTTTTCCCCAGACGCCTTCCCGATGATGATCGGCTCTTTGTTCATGCAGGTCACGGTTCCGGGAGTGACAAACCGTGCATTCAAAAGCAGAATACAAGAGACGATATCGTGTTTTCCCAGAATGCCTGAAGCGATATCGATACTGCGGACACCGTTCTGCATCAGCACGACAGGGACACCCGCCGCGTTAGGCTTGATATCCCTGCAGGCACTTTCCAGATCCTGGGTCTTTACGGCTAAAAAAATGATATCCGGTTTGAATGCCAACTGCTCTGCTGTTTTGATGGCAATTGTATATTCACCCAGGACACCATCAATGAACAGTCCGTTTGACTGAACAGCCGTGATATGATCTTTTCTGCCGATCAGCGTAACATCCTGGCCATGGCAGGCCAGGATTCCGCCTATAAGGCTTCCAACGGCTCCTGCGCCCATGACAGCGATTTTCTTTTTACCGATATTGTTCATGTTCCCTTGCAAATTTTGTCCTGTCGTTATTATTGTTTTTAGCATCTTCAGGAAAATGCCGGGAGGATTTCCAAAAACAGAAAAATCCAATGATGCCTAAACTGCTGATGATCAACAGTGCACATGCAAGTCCGTTTGCGCCGCCGCCCAGCCTGTCCGACAGATAACCGGTAAGGGTCGGAGACCAGGCCCCGCCGAAAATAAGGATAATGGTTAATCCCAATCCCCATACCATACCTTTTGTATCCCGGCTCACAACAGATTGAGTCGCTGCCATTACTGCAGGATTTACTGCAGCGCTTGCTGCACAGAATAATGAAAACAGCACTAGGGCAACTCCCCCCTTGATACTGAAGTCACCTTCCCAATGATCAGGGAAAAAAACAACACATAAAAGTGATGCCATAATTGCCGCTGTACTCAAAAGGACCATAACGGCTGCGAAAAACATTCTGCCGGCAGGATGTTTTTTTTGCCATTTATCTGCGATACTCCCTCCCAGCAAAACCCCGGGCACTGCGAAAGCCCCGGTCGCCGCCATAAACAATCCTGCCATGTCTTCTCCTATTTGAAATTTTCTCATGATCAATGCAGGACTCCAGGTTAACACGGCAAAGGCCAGGGCTGTAAACAATGAATAACCAGCATAAAACCATACCAGGGTAGGAATTTCAAGTAATGATTTTACCTTGGCGGTCAATCCCTTTTTTTCCCCTGTGGCAGCTGGTGTAAAGGCAGTGGAATAGTCCTGCATAAAAAAGGCTGCAAATCCGATCAGGATGCCGGGTACGGCAAAAACAAAAAACGGGGTTTTCCATCCGCCATGGTGGGCTGAAAGATATCCGCCCAATATCAACCCCAAAGAGATGCCGATAATTTGAAACAGGTTGAAAATTCCCATTTTTTTTGCCAGGATATCTTCGGGGAAACTGCTGCTGATCAGGGCCATCCCGGCGGATGAAAAACCGGCCTGCCCGACCCCTGTCATCAAGTGTGGAATAAAGATTCCTAAAAAACTTTTCCCCATACCTGTAAAAAAGGTGGCAATGCTCCAGAAAATGGCCATTATGCCGATGCTTTTTTTCCTGCTCCACTGGTCGGCCATAAAAGAAAACGGTATGGCAAAAACCGCCACCCCCATAAACAGAGAAGTTGTTATCCAGCCGGCCTGGGCATCGGTTAAGCCAAGGTCAATTTTCATGGGCTCAAGAACCACTGAAAGAACCTGTCGATCCATAAAATTAATCATCCAGAGAAGTGAGCATATTACCAATACAAAGGTTGCTTTAGGGCCGCCAACCTCAAAATGTACAGCTGCCTTGTTTGTTTTAATTTCCATCTTGATCTGCCCCCTTGCTATTTAAAACCCATTGTATTTGGACGATTTTTTTAATAGTATAAAATAATTTACAGGAACCACAATGACGATAAGGGGCAATAAAGAAACAATTCGGTGCAAAAAAGGCTTGCAACCCCATGCGTGATACCTTAACCATAGATACAGCACCTGTTCTCGGCCATTTCTGTATACTGGCCGATCATGGCATCCCTGTTGAAGCACTTGAAACAGCAGTGGGAATGACCCGGGACATGCTTGAAAAAAAAGATGCCAGGGTGCCTTTTCTGAGCAATATTAAATTGATTGAAACAGGGATACAGGTTCTGGGGCCTGCGACTCCTTTGATGCTCGGCAGCAGGATCAGCCTTGAAAAACTGGGGGCCTGCGGTCATATTTTCAAACATTGCGAGAATTTAGAAGAGGTGTTACACCAGTTTCTTCGATATCAAAAACTGCTGTATGCCGTCTCTGGGTTTTCAATCACCCAGACCCCGCATTCCGTCATCATTGTCCATGCTGTAAAAATACCCCTGTTTAAGGGTTACAACCGCATCCTGGTGGAACTGGCATTCTCATCAATCATCACGGCGATGCAAGCGTTGACCGGAAAACAGGTAATTGCCCGTGAGATACGGTTTGCCCATGAAAAACCCGGCCATGTCAAAGCTTATCAAGACATCTTCCGCGCTCCGCTCCGGTTTGACCAGGAAAACGACATGATGGTATTGGACAAAATCCAATTAACAGTATCCATTCCCAGCAGCCATGCCTATATAAAAGATACATTGACACAGCATGCAGATGGGTTGCTGATAACTGTCGCATCAGGCTCCCGGTTGACAGATAGGGTCAAAGACCTTGTCAGGGAGAATTTACATAAAGGACATGTTGATATTGAGATGATATCTGAAAAATTGAATATGAGCCGGTGGACCCTGACCCGGAAATTGAAAAAAGAAGGCATTACCTTCAAGCATCTCATGGACTCGCTCAAGATGGAGCTTGCCCGACATTACCTTGTGCATACGCCTTTGTCCATTACAGATATTGCTTTTTTACTGGGATATTCAGAAACAAGCGTTTTCAGCCGTGCTTTTAAGAACTGGACCAGAGAAAATCCGTCCCAATTTAAACAAAAACTTTTCCAGGTCATGCCGGGACAGGTGACCGGGTCATGATGTCATGAAGCAATCTGCTCAGTTCTTTCATGTAATAAAGTTCGGCTATGGAACCTCTAAGCCCGAATTTTTATAATTCATGATGAAAAGGGATTGATTTTTCTATCCGCCCTCATTAAGATTAACCCTGATTTTAATATAACAAGGAGGCTGTGTAAGTTGAAAAGCAAAATAAATATTCTATTCATTATATTGTCTATGACTTTAATTTTCATGCCCGCATGGGCCCTGGATTTTGAGCCGGGACAATATGAAATAACATCTAAAATTGATATGCCTGGAATGCCTGCCACTATTCCTCCTCAGACAATAATCCAGTGTATGACTGACCAAGACCCTGTACCCAATTCAAACCTGGAAAATCAGGATTGTAAAATTACCAATATGAAACAGACTAAAACCACAGTTTCATGGGAATTGGAGTGTGTTCAGCAAGGTCAAAAAATGACCAGCACCGGCCAGATGACGTATAAAGGTGATGCCTTTGAAGGAACTATTCAAACCAATTTAGGTCCTAATGCTGGGAATATGGTTATGACCACAGTTATTACCGGCAAACGGCTTTCGAATTGTGAATAAATTATATTTTCACCTCATATTCTTGGACCAACCATTATTGCGATAGTTGGGCTGAAATGAGACCTTGGAAGTACGATTTTTTTTAATGAAAAACCACTTGAAAATGAACTGAATATTTCAGCTCCAGTAGATAAGGTTTTTAAATGGTTCATTAATCTAGATTCAAATTATTTGAATTGGCATCCGAAAACACATGAAGAATTTGTATGGCTTTCAAAAAAGCCAATTCAACATCACTCCACGCTACTCATAAATTCGGTTGTGATCTGCCAATTGAACAAAACCGCTTCGCGGAGAGGTAAAGCTGACGGGCGTTGACAGGTCATTCCGGCAACCCCGGATAATTCCCTTTATATTTAACAAAGAACCATGGACATGCCCCCCTGCTGATGTCTTATAATCAAAACTATGCTGATGTGCGCAGTTCCATTTTTATTGCACTATCAGGACATTTAGTAACACAAAGACCGCACCCATAGCATTTTTTATTATCATAGATTACCTCACCATCTTTTATGACCCAAGCCCCAAACACACATCGCTCTGTGCAAATTCCGCATTGTGTGCATTGATCTTTATCTGCCACGGCAATATAGTCGGCATGGGCAACGAGATCCGGACGCCCCAGTTTTTTCATAAACGCAATATCATGGCAGCAGCATTCACAACAACTGCAAAGTGCGTAAACGTGTTGTTCAGGATTGTAAATGGTCAGATGCACAAGTCCGTATTCATTCGCCAGCTTCAAAACATCAGCAGCCCCCTCCATACTGACATGCCGCGCAGCTCCCTGGGCAACTTTCTTATCAGCCACATCATTCGTATAAAAACACACCTCCAGCGGATTGTTGCATTGTTTGTGTTTTGCTCTGCAGGCACAGTTTGCCAATGCAAAAGATCTGGAGTTTTTGAGCAGTTCAATCATTTGCTGCGTGGGTAAAACCCACTGTAAGAGGGATAGTGATTGTGTTATGGGTATCACTTTCGACGAGCTGGGAATTTTACCTTCCTTTACCCACCCATCGAACATCTCAAGGCGTTTTTCGAGTTCCTCATCGCGGTCCTGGCTTTTCATATTCCCCCCACCCCCTTATTAGTAAAAAAACAGGTTGATCTTGACCTTATGTTAAACTTGAATGAGAATAAAGTACACTCACTTGTCAGTATACTTATATAGGAGGAACAGCATGCGCAGAAAATCTGCAGAAACACGGCAGCAAATCATTGATGCTGCCTATACCCATTTTTATCAGAGCGGCTTTATGCGTACCGGCGTTGATGCTATTGCTAATGCGGCGGGTATTACCAAACGAACACTATATCAGCACTTTGGCAGTAAGGATGAGTTGATCGAAGCGGTGCTGGAACATCAGCATCAGATAGCTCTCGAACGTATCCGGCGTTGGGCCGACTGTATCACGGGAAAGCCAGATCAGATGGTGATGACGCTTTTTGATAAACTCGCCCAATGGGCCGCCGGAACAGAGTGGCAGGGATCCGGCTTTACCCGGGCGGCTATGGAATTTGCCGATCTGCCAGGACATCCGGCCAGGAAAGCGGCGCGTCGGCAAAAGGAGAAGGTCGAAATGTATCTGGTAGAAAAGTTTGCCGCACAGGATCTGGATGGTGCCGCACAGTTGGTGCGAGAAGTCTTGCTGTTGATTGAAGGGTGTCAGTCCCTTGCCCTGATTCATGATAATTTGGACTATATTGATGCTGCCCGCCATGCCGCCTTGATCCTGGTCCAAAACTATCAATCAACGCCGTTCAACTCAATAATGAGTTGAAATTAATTGGTCATAGGCAGAGGTGGACGTCAAGGGGAGATATTGCTGGATGTAAAAGTAAAATAACACCCGCCGTGCCCTAAATATAGAGTTTGTTAAAAAACAGATAAGGTCCCAGATTGTCATAGTGCTCATCTGAGATAAATTCTGCACTCAGGTATTTGCCTTTTTTTGCTTTGACAACCACTTCTTTTTTTACAATTGACTGTTTGGCATCATCCAGAACAAACTCAAGAAAGAGTTTGAGGCCCGGCCAGATATTCTGTTCAATATTGGTTTTGAGCATGATACCCTTGGAGTTCAGTTTTTTAATGATCATCTTGCCACTGCATTTGATACTGCCTTTGGAGATAAAGGTGCCAAGCAGCTGGGTCTTTTGTATGGATTCGATCTTTTTTTCAAGGATAACCATGTAGGTATGTCCGCATCTGCATTTGCACCTTACTTTGGTGCTCTGCCGTTTTATATCGTATTCTGAAAGCTGCATGATTTTCCCCCGCTGGCATTGTGGGCAGGCAAACCTGGCTGTATCAAGACTGTCAATTAAAATTTGCTGTTCCATTGTTAACTCCTCTCTTTTAATTAAAGCACGGGTATTACAGATTGCCCTTGAGTATTCATTAATACATTTTTTATGCCAATAGGATAAAATAGTATTTGATATTACTGAATTTATTGAATATAATTAGAAAAAAAGAATTTAATATATAAAATTATTAAGGGTTGTGTTTTTATTTCACATGCGGTATCTTTATTTAACTAAAGTTGTTATATTTAACCATTTTTAGAAGGCGTGTTAATGAATCGATCCAATCTTGAACTCTTTAAGGAACTCAATCCTGAGACATTGCAGAAAAAATTTCTCAATTCCTTATTGAAAATCCAGAATGTCCAAAGAGGGTCCATCTGGATAAAGAAAAACGATACCTACCTGTGTGTTGAAGCTGCGGGTGCCGAGAGCAGTCATATCAAAGGCGTCTCTCTGGATGTTCAGCATCCCAGTATCGTGGGATGGGTGATTGAAAATAAAAAAATGACCGTGGCGGAAACAAAAAGTGACCGCCGCCATTACAAGGAAGTAGAGGATAAGTTTGCCGTTAAAAGCAGTCTGATCCTGTGTTTTCCGCTTTTTTTCCGTGACAAAAAGGTGTATGGGGCGGTCCAGATCATTGATACCACACCGGATAAAAGCAGTTTTAACCTTGATCAAGGATATCTGGAACAGCTTCAGAATCTGGTGGATATTTGTTCTATCGCCTTGAGCAATGCTATTTTATATGCCAATGAAAAGAAAAAGACCCAGAGCCTTAAATCGGCATTAAAAGAGGCTAAAAATGAGGATCTTATCATTGGTCAGAGCCCGTTGTTCCAAAAATGCATTGACCTTGTAAAAAGCTATGCTGATACGGACTTCCATGTGTTGATCACAGGAGAGAGCGGCACGGGTAAGGAATTGATCGCCGAAAGAATTCACAGGTTAAGCGCTCGAAAGGATAAACCGTTCCTGGTTCAAAACTGCAGTGCTATTCCGGAAACGCTGTTGGAAAGTGAATTGTTTGGATATAAGAAAGGGGCCTTTACCGGTGCTTCCAGAGATAAAATGGGGCTTTTTGAGGCAGCCGACGGCGGAACCGTTTTCTTAGATGAGATCGGGGACATGCCCATGAGTCTCCAGGCAGGCCTTTTACGGGTGCTCCAGAAAAATGAGATAAAGCCCCTGGGAGAAACAAGTGTTCGGCAAATTGATGTCAGAATCGTTGCGGCAACCAACAAGGAAATCAAGCAGATGATTGCTGACAACAGTTTCAGACAGGACCTGTTTTACCGGTTGTCCGTGCTGCCGGTTCATCTGCCGGCGCTAAGGGACAGGCGGGAGGACATTCCGCTTTTGGTAAAACATTTTCTTGAAAAAGAATCTTTAAAGGCCGGAACTTTTGAAAAAAAGATATCCACCGAGGCCATGCAGTCAATGGTGTCTTATTCCTGGCCCGGAAATATCAGGGAGCTTGAAAATCTTATCCGCTATCTCATGGTAACGGCAGAAGATGAATATATTGAGCTTTTAAATGTTCCCCTTCATATAAGGAAGCAGGGCGCAAATATTGATCCTTACGGCGCGCCCGGGGCGCCTTCCAGGGACGCTGCCACTGAGTTTATCATGAACCTGTGCAGCATGACCTGGCCTCAGTTGGAAAAAGAATATGTGATATCACTTTTGAAAAAAAACAACTGGAACATTACCTGGGCTGCCAAGGCTTCAGGTGTCAATCGGTCCACGTTTGCATCCAGAATGAGAAAATTGAAAGTTCAGCGTGATCGTCAGGATTTTGAATCCATGTAACAAAGCTTGTTGACGCTGCCGGATGGACAAAGAACTTTCCTGCCCTTGCAAAGGATAAAAACAGCATTAGAAACAGCCGGTATTTACGGCCTTGTATTCGTGGATTGAATGTCCATATTAAAGAAGTATTAAGATAGATGAACAACAGGTTGACTAAAGGGGGAAAAAAATGAGCAACTTATTTGAACCCATATCAATGGGAAATTTTCATTTGAAAAACAGAATCGTCCTGGCACCCATGACAAGAGGCCGTGCCGGATCAAAGCGGGAACCCAATGACGTGATGGCCCAATATTATTTTCAGCGGGCCTCTGCCGGGCTTCTCATCACCGAGGCGACTGTTGTTTCAGAACAGGGTATCGGATGGATGGATTCCCCGGGAATTTATACGGATGAGATGGTCAATGGATGGCAAATCGTCACTAAAAAAGTTAATCCCACCGGTACGCCTTTTTTCCTCCAGCTCTGGCATTGCGGCAGAGCATCCCACAGTGACTTTCACAATGGAGATCTTCCGGTTTCCGCCTCGGCTGTAAAGCTCAATGGGGATGGGATTCATACGCCTTTGGGAAAAAAATCCTATGAAACCCCGCATGCCTTAACAAAGGATGAAATCAAGGCCATTATCGATGATTACCGCAGGGCAGCCTTGAATGCTAAAAATGCGGGTTTTTCCGGTGTGGAAGTGCATGGTGCCAACGGATACCTGATCAATCAATTTTTAGATTCAAAAACCAATCTTCGGGATGATTCCTATGGTGGAAGTCTTGAAAATAAATTCCGGTTTTTTAAAGAAGTGCTTGCAGCGGTTCTTGAGGTCTGGTCACCGGATCAAGTGGGGGTCCGTATTTCGCCCAATGGAATTTTCAATGATATGGGAAGTGCTGATTTCAGAGAAACCTATCTTTACGTGGCTGGAGAATTAAACAAATTAAACCTGGGGTATCTTCACATCATGGATGGCCTTGCCTTTGGCTTCCATGAAAAAGGAACTCCCATGACCCTGGCGGAATTCAGAGCAGTATATAAGGGAATCATTATGGGTAACTGCGGGTATACCAAAGAAATTGCTGAACAAAGAATAGAGCAGGGTCATGCAGACCTGGCCGCCTTTGGCCGGCCGTTTATTACAAATCCAGACCTGCCCGAACGGTTAAAAAACAACTGGCCGCTTGCTCCCTGTGAGGATATGTCACTGTGGTATACTCCGGGGCCCCAAGGATATACGGATTATGAACCGTTTAAGCCATAAATAAACTTTAGTTCAGGCCCAGGCAGATTGAAAATCTGTGATAAATTGTGCCACTATTTTCGCAAGCCCAATGTTCCAGCCGGCGATGAGCTGGGCCGGCTGGCGGGATAAAATGGATTCTTTCGTCAGATATGTCTTGCTGGAAACAGTCTGAAAGTCAGGGCCGGTATTTTTTTCCAGGGTCATCCTGATTTCAATGATGGCTTTAGGATCATCTGCATTCTGAAAATCCCCATACAGCCGGGTGATTTTCCCGGACAGCCGGTAGGTGATATCCTGTTTCATGCTGGTGGGTGCTGGCGTAAAATAGCTTGATGAACAAAGGGTTTCTGTTATTTTTTCAGTAATGAGTTTTGCAGGATAGCTGATAAATTCATTGTAAAAATCCGTGATATATTCGTTTTTGGTCATGCGGTAAACAAAGGAGTATGAGTCAAATTCAGGAGTGATAAAAAATTGTTTGACAATCAGGGTGTCATTGTTTCCACGTTTTTGGGAAGGAGAATCGGCAAGTTTGATTTCCAGGTCAAAATAATTTTTAATGACAGGCTCTTTTTGAAGGCCGGAACACCCTAAAAGCATATTTAAAAAAAATACAAGTCCAATAAAAATGATTCCATTTTTTTTCATCAGTCCTTTTTCTCCATATCGATTTTTTCCGGGGGCTTTTCAAAGAGCAGCCTGCCGGGGTATCGTTTTAAGTCCTTGCTCATCTGTTTTAAGTTTTCAGAAGTGGTTTCAAGATTATCAATGATGAGTTTGATTTTGTCGGAATTGAGCCAGACCATTTCCTCCAGAAGTCCGGACGTGGCAGCAAGGCTTTCCATTAATTTGTCCAGGTTAAAAGACAGGCTTTCAATTTTCGGCGATAATGTGGTTTCAAGTCCGGCAGTCATTTTTTTCGTGCTTTCAGCCGCTTTTTGAAAGTCATTGATCGCTTTGTTCAATGGCGTTTTCGATGTCTCAACAATGGTTTTTAAATCTGAAAAAGAGGTTTGCGCGTCATCTATAAGCTGTTTGACCTTGGCAGAGCCAATGGTCGTATTGATCTTCTGGTTGGTATCTTTCAGCTCTTTGAGCAATGAGGCGGTGAGAGACGAAATCTGTTCCATGTCAAAGTCATTGGTTTTTTTATCCAGGGACTTCAAAAGGGTTCCAAGATCCAGGATAATGTCTTTTAGATTGACGTTTGCAAGCTTATCAAGGGTCTGGTTAAGGGCATCGCCAAATTGTCTCATTGTGCTTCTCTGGGACGGGATATAAATGCTTTTGGGTTTCCATGAGATATCAAGTGCATCCTCTGGATTTTGGACTGAATAATCGGTTTCAAGATAAGCCACCCCGGTCAGCCCCTTGAATGAAAGGCGGATAACCAGGCCGTCCCTGATGGCATTCTGGATTCTTGTTTTAGCGGATGTGCCTGTCTGGCCCAGGGATATGGTGTCTTC
>Ga0180009_10008202_pt1 | contig 10432 bp, 13 predicted proteins | sample OS_PC_MetaG_FD_123537 | JGI IMG/M metagenome (GOLD analysis project Ga0180009, IMG submission 123537) | Groundwater microbial communities from the Aspo Hard Rock Laboratory (HRL) deep subsurface site, Sweden - OS_PC_MetaG | ecosystem: Environmental > Aquatic > Deep subsurface > Groundwater... | reverse complement strand
CCGATGGCTTCCCCTAGATTTTCCTCGGTGGATTTAATGTTGCCCATGGTGCTCAGGTGGTTGCGGGCGTGTACCGTCTCCGCTTCGGCGATGGCCCGGAATAACCGCGCGACCTGCGGATGCCCGTCCTTCTCCGCCTTCTCGGCAAAGAACAGATAACGTCGGTTGGCCTGGCTTTCACCGGCAAAAGCGGCCTGCAAGTTTTCCTGAGTATTGCCCATATGCGTAGCCTCCTCGTCCTCTTTCATTCGTTGTATATTTCTAGCCAATAATTATATCATTTCATTTTGCGGCTGTCTTGCTCTCGGGCTTCTCCGAAGCCCCCATAATTTTCTGTCACATATCCGCCGGACTGCAGCCTTCCCCGCCCATCATGGCCATCATGTTGCGCATCATCCCTGCCATCATTTTGGGTATAGCCCGTGAAGCCAGTGCTACCAGAATCCCGCCGCTAATGGCGCCGACAGTCGTCACAACCATGTATTTCCTGAGATTACAGCCTCCGTTAGACATCGCTACATCCTCCGTTACCAAATCAATTAGTGCGTAATGATTGGATAATAATCTGCCCTGGTAATATTGTCAATATCTATATCTGTTTTCCAGCTTGACAAGTGTTAAACAGCTTGGGTAAAGTGTCCTTTATTGAGTGTATTTAAGAAAGGAGAAGGATTATGGCATCCAAAGTCTTCGCACTGGTGAGCAGCGCGGATAGGGAGGTGGCGCTGGAGGTGGGGCTGGTCTACCCGTTGAATGTGGCCAAAAAGGGCTGGATGGACGAGGTGAAGGTCATCTTCTTCGGCCCTTCGGAGAAGGTGGCGGCCAATGACGTGGAGGTGCAGGGAAGGATAAAGGAGCTGATGGAGGCCGGCGTAGAAGTGCTGGCATGCAAGTGGTGTGCCGACCGCATGGGCATTACCGAGAAACTGGAAGCCGTTGGCATCAAGGTGGTCTATGTTGGGTCGGTAATTTCGGACCTTCTGAAAGAAGGCTGGGCATCATTGACCTTTTAATTTTAAATTATTTTATTGGAGGTATTATCAATGGAACTCTTGGAAGGAATAAAAACAAGGCAGAGCACCCGCGGTTTCAAGCCCACCCCCGTCCCTAAGGACGTGATAAACAAGATTCTGGAGGCGGTGAGCAACACCCCCTCCTACACCAATACCCAGCCCTGGGAGGTGGTTGTGGTGAGCGGGAAAAAGAAGGATGAACTGAGCAAAATTATCTTTGAGCTGGCGAAGGCAAAGGCGCCGACCAATCCCGACCTGCCCATGCCCAAGAGCTGGCTGCCAGAATACGAAGCACGCTCCGGTGAGCACGGTGCACGACGGCTGGCCACGCTGGGCATCGAAAGAGGGGATGAGGAGGGGAGAGAGAAGTTGCGCCTGATGAACTTCGAGTTCTACGGCGCGCCCTGTGCCGCCTTTCTCTTTATAGATGGGTCGCTGGGAGAATGGTCCATCTTTGATATGGGGCTGTTCGCCCAGAACCTGATACTGGCGGCGCACTCGCTGGGCGTGGAGAGCGTCCTGCAGGCCTCGGTGACCAACTACGCGCCGGAGATTAAAAAATTCCTGGGCATACCGGATAGTAAAAAGCTGATAATATGCATCCCGCTGGGCTACCTGGACGAGGAGGCCAAACTGAACGCCTACCGCAGCCTAAAACAGAAACCGGAAGAATTTACCAAGTGGTGTGAATAGGGAGATATGAAAAGAGGGGGCTTTCGCCCCCTCTAGAATTTCTGGCCTTTTATTTTGGCCACTTTTCAATTTTCCAAAGATACTTACCGAATTTTTCCATTGCTTGCGCAAGACGAAGCGAGTAGACGGCGAAACCGTCTCTTGTTATATGCCCTAACTGGCTAAATGTTTCTAGAGTACTCATCGCTAATTCAAGTTCACTTATCGGCAATAGGTCTAAATCAAAAATCTCCAGTTTTGAATACATGAGGTTTAACATTTGTTTTATCCACGACCGAGGAACGTCTGGGTCACCGCTCTGAAATGGATATTTCACGTCTGGTGGCGTTACCTTAGCTGTCCATTCCTCTTCACTGCAAAGCACCTTTTCAAATGCTTTACCTACAATTATTGCTATCCCTTCAGGTTCTTTTCTACCTTCACGGATTTTTTTCCAAACTAATAAACTACGACCTAATCCTTCTATTTCTATTATCCCGTTACCTACAGGGTTTAATCGTTCAATAGCATCTACACAGCTACCACCCCATTTTCTCAATAGTGCTTTTACCAAGCGTTTCTCTCGTCTAGTTTGTAACCATTTCAAAATCAAGGGTATAAGAATGACTGCTGGTATAAAAAATATAAGTCCCGTAACAAGCTGCTGGACGAATTCAATGTTCCCTACAATTTTCCATATATAGCTGAGTACTACATTCATTCTTGTTTACTCTCCCCTTATCAACCTCTCCCCGTACTCTAGTAAGACCTTCGCGCGCTCGGGGGGAGTCTTTTTTGTCTCCAGGTATTTTTTCAGGGCTTCGAGAGGGGTGATTTCCTCGGCGGTGAACTGACCAAGCCGGTGTCTCGCCTCACGCTGTATCTCCCGCGCTACGGTGGAAAAATGGGCCTCCTCCAGTGCCTCCCTGATGTCAGCGTCGCGGAGCTGCCCCTCGAGCTGTGCCGGCACGGTGATGTCGAGTCGCACAATGGCTTCTTTAATCTTTTTCCCCTGTTTCGCGATAGCCTGGAGCACGGTGGTGGTGGGGTCAACGTCCTGCTCCTCCAGCGCCACCTCAATGGTGAGGAAGCGGCGGCCTTCCAACGGATGGAAATTAAAAGATGCCTGCCGTTGTCCGCCGGATTTTTCGGGCTCAATCTCCACCAGATAGAAGCCTTTTTCATCTGCCTCGTCGGTGAAGTCGAGTCGCGACAGGCTGCCGGCATAGGCGACGGGCGGGTTCTCGGACAAGACCTGGTGCTTGTGGATGTGGCCCAGGGCAATGTAGTCAAAAGCCGGGTTGGCCACGTTGCTCAGCAGCAACACGTGCTCCTGCCCGATGGTCATCTGCTTCTCCGTGCCGGGCTGGGCGCCGGCGACCCATACATGGGCGGCGAGGACGGCGGGCAGGGAGGGGTCAAGCCTGGAGACGTGAAGCTCGATAGCGCCGGTCAGCGCCTGTTGCAGCCTTTCCCTCATCTGCTCGAAGTCGAGGTTCTTCGTTTCCTCTCGACTGAGCAGGACACTGCGTCTCAGCCACGGAAGCGAGGCCACCTGGACGGTACCACTGCGGGTGGGGATTTTGAAAATTTCGGGGCGGTTGGAGACATAGACGTTTTTCACCGATAAGGTGTCAAAGATTTCGGTGCTGGTGGCCCGGCCGATGGCGTTGGGCAGGTCGTGGTTGCCCACGAGGAGAAAGATGGGGATGTCATTTGAAGAGAGGCGGTTGATGCGCCTGGCAAATTCTCGTTGCTGCGTCTGGGTCGGCTCGCGGGTCTTGTAGGCATCCCCGCAGAAGATGACCAGGTCCACTTCGTTCTCTATGGCGAAATCGACTACTTTGTCAAGGGAAGCGAGGAAATCAAGGAGACGCGTTGAAAGTCCCGTGGTCGGGTCGGTGTGTCCGTAGGTCTCAACGCCGAGGTGTAAATCGGCGAAGTGGAGGATTTTCAATTTATCCTCCTTTAGTTTCTTCTTTCCATATCTGGCCGCCGGGAGGGAGCACAAAGAGGTCTTCGCCGGCCAGCTTGGCGGCGAGCGTATCTTTGAGGGTGGCGATGGGAACCCGTATCTGGTTCATACTATCGCGCTCACGGATGGTAACCTGGTTGTCCTCCAGCGACTGAAAATCGATGGTGACGCAGTACGGGGTACCAACCTCGTCTTGGCGGCGATACCTTCGACCGATGCTCTGGGTATCATCGTAATGGACCATCCAGCATGGCCGCAGGCTATCATATACCTCTCTGGCGGCCTTCGCCAGGTTTTCTTTCTTGCTCAACGGCAGCACAGCTACTTTGTAAGGCGCCAGGGAGGGGTTAAGGTGTAGTACCACCCGGAGCTCGCCCTGAGCGATTTCTTCATCATAGGCATCGCAGAGGAAGGCCAGCACGGAACGGTCAACCCCCGCCGACGGTTCAATGATATAGGGAACGATGTGCTCGTTGGATTCCTCGTCAAAGTAGGTCATTTCTTTGCCGCTGTGTTTGGCATGCTGCACCAGGTCGTAATCGCCGCGATTGGCAATGCCTTCAAGTTCCGCCCAGCCCATGGGGAAATTGTAGTCGATGTCATAGCACTTCCGTGCGTAGTGCGCCAGTTCTTCATCGCCATGGGGACGCAGGCGAAGGTTTTCTTCCCTGACGCCGAGGTTCAGATACCACTTGCGTCTCTCCTCAAGCCAGTAATCGAACCATTCATCCGCCGTCTCCGGCTTTATAAAAAATTCGATTTCCATCTGCTCGAACTCGCGGCTGCGGAAGATGAAGTTGCCGGTGGTTATCTCGTTGCGGAAGGCTTTCCCGAGCTGGGCGATGCCGAAAGGCAGCCGTTTCCGTGTCGTGTTGAGCACGTTCTCGAAATTGACAAAGATTCCCTGCGCGGTCTCAGGTCGCAGGTAGACCACGTTGGCGTCCTCCTCCACCGGTCCCATAAAGGTCTTGAACATCAGGTTGAACAGGCGGGGTTCGGTAAGCTCACCACCGCAGGAGGGGCAGGTGTTGTCGGTCACCTCATCGCTGCGCCATCTCAGATGACACTGCTTGCACTCCACCAGCGGGTCGGTGAACTGCTCGAGGTGTCCACTGGCCGCCCACGTCTGAGGGTGCATCAGGATGCTGGCGTCCAGTCCCACCATGTCATCGCGCCCCTGGACGACGGCACGCCACCAGGCCTGCTTTACGTTCTGTTTCAACTCCACACCCAGCGGCCCGTAATCCCAGCAGCTTGATAGTCCGCCATATATCTCACTGCTCGGAAAAATGAAGCCTCGCCGCTGGCTGAGCGAGACAATCTTCTCCATGGTAACAGTGCCCGGCGTTTTTTCAGTCATTACAGGTGTTCCTTAAATGTATGCCGTATGGTAATTATAACTTCCTTGCCAGGGCCTGCTGTATGGCGAGGAAGAAAAGTGCACCCAGAACGATGCCTCCAAGGCCCATGGCAATTATAGCGAATAACCATAAAGGCATGAGGTATAGCCCGTACGAATTGTAGCTGAAAATGGCCAGCATTGCAAAAACGAGGACGATCTGCGGCAGGGCGACCATATTGCCCATGAGCAATAGCAATGCTTCGGAACGTTTACCGGCGGTCGACTGGAAGCGACTGCCAAGCCGGATTACGCCCATAACGATGGCAACACCGAGTCCGGTCAGCAGGAACTGTGGCACCAGAAGCCAGGCAGTAGCAGCGCCGCGGCCTGTCCATCGGTCGGGCAGGCTGTCCCTGAAATGGTAAGCAACCTCCCCGGGAAGCTTGGGGTAAAAATAAATGGTAAGGCCGATAGCAAGGAGCAGGAAGAATACAGGAAGGGCGATATATCTCCAGCGAAAGGGCATCATTTATCTTTACGTGGGCGTCCCCGCTTTCTCCACCCCAGTATCTCGAGGAGATAACCAACTGCCGTCTCCTCCAGTCCAGGGTGACGCAGCGACAGGTCAGGGTTGATATGATAGCGATTACGTCTCCCCTCCCGCTCCTTGCTGATGTAGCCATCCTGTGACAAATCGGCGATTATTTTGCGGGTGGCTCTTTCCGTAATGCCAACAGCTCGGGAAAGTTCCAGGGCGGTAATCCGGGGGTGGAGCGAAAGGTAGCTGAGGATGACGGCGTGGTTGGTTAAGAAAGTCCACTTAGACATTGCCATTTAATAAATAAAAATGAATTGTAAATCATCATTGTCAAATCATGATAAATAGACTGTCCATCTTTATAACACAAGTGGGTGGGACAATGCAACTCCTTCTCTCTTTGCTGCGCCTTCAAATATAAGTTTTCGCCGAAAAAGGTAAATCAATTTACTAACCACGTGATTGAGGAAGCTACAAAAAATTTAAATAGGAACTCTTGTGTCTATTGACAAGATATAAATAATGTTCTATAATACATGAAAAAGAAAACATAAATTATAAATCATAACTAATATTACATGGGTAATTATACCAAAATCAAGGTAAGCACCGGAAAAATAATAACAAAGAGGCTTGGTAAATGTTCTGGCGAAAAAAGAAAATCATGGCGGCTCCTGTTGAGGTAAGCCCTGCGGGAACTGGTACTGCTGTCGCGAGCATGGCGCCGGTTGCTGTCGCGAAAGCGACGCCGTCGGAAATCGAAACAAAGGGAAAAAAGGTTGAAAAATTGCCCGGGCCCAAACCAATCCCCGGCATATTACAAAATCACCTTGTCAAGCACATGGGTAAAGAACCGAACTGGGTGCGGCAACTGTGGGCGGTGATGCGTCCAAGGTCAGGTGGAGAAAAGGTGTCTGACGTCAGAATCTTTGCTGAACATGAGGCCAGTACCAGCAATATAAAGGTGAAAGACTATACCACACTTGACCAGAACCCAAAATTGATCCTTTTCGAGGGCTGGGTCGATAACGAAACGAAGAAAGTGGAACTTGAAGAAAAACGGACTATGCCCAAGATCACCATTTGCACTGAGAAGGAGATTCAACAGCAGATAGGGGCGTTGAGCGAGCCGGGGAGCCAGGTCTTTTTCTACCTTAACGCAAGCCCGGCGTCAGGTGGACCCCTGGGGCGGGGCGCCGCTTTGGTCGAACTCAATCCCAAGTATCCAGAAAAAGGACAGAAGAAGTATACCCTGACAGCAGTTTACGTGGATGGAATGGAATTGACCAGCAAAGGTATGAGGATGCTTGATTCTAACGAGCCCAAACATGTAGCCCGATGGATTAAAGAACGCCATTTCAAGGCATCGGGATATTGAATATAAGTACTGCCAGCAGCCAGAAGAGAGAGGAGGTGATATAATCATGGTCAAGAAACCGGGCAAGCCGGGGGGTGGCCCCAACAAACCGCCTTTCGGTGGCAAGAAATAATAATAAGGCTGGTACAGGTTCAGAATGGGGGGAGTAACTTCCTCCCATTCATTTATGCATCAGGTGAAATAGTGCTGTTTGTGTCAACATAAATAATAATTGGCGGAAAGAGGAAAAACTAATGGTGGCGATAAAAAAGGACATAATTAGAAAGCGACTGAGCGAAGTTCCGGATGTTAAGGTTTTCTGGTGCTGTAACGGCAGGGAGCTTAAAAATCTGCGGGAACTGGCTACTTACCTGCCGGAAATGGCGGAAGAGGTCTATCAACGCCATGTCAGCAGCGTCAATAATGATTTCAGCAACTGGGTTCGCGATGTTATCGGTGATGTGACCCTGGCCAACGAGCTAAAGAAGGCCGGGTCTCGTGCCACCGCTGCCCGTCTTGTAAAAAACCGTCTGGAGTGGCTGCAGACCAGGGCATAGTTGTCAGTATTACATTATATTATCATCGTTTATCAAAGCTAAATTAACACTATCCAGCGGTTACGCAAAGGCAAACCCTATCTGGAAATGTCTCAGATTTTGATAATAACTGAAATAAGGCTATAATTCAATTCAACTGAACGTTAATAACCTAAATGGAGGTAAGCGATGTTCTATCATTTTGGTCATGAGAGCTTTAAGGTAATTGAGCCAGCACCGGGGTTCCTGGTTCGTGCTATTTCGGGAAAGAACGTCATGCTCTGTGACGTTACCTTACAGCCTCACTCAGAATCACCGTTACATAGCCATCCATCTGAGGAAATGGCCATAATAATCGAAGGCGAGTTTGATATGAAAATGGGTAATGAAAGCCAGTTATTGAAGCAGGGTGATGTATTTCTTGCCCCTCCTGGCGTTATTCACGGAGGTGTAACTCACGAACACCGGACGGTGATGATTAGCGTATTCAGCCCACCGAGAAAAGACTATGCGTGAATCGGGCTGTAATTCGATGACGTTTTCAAACAGATATTAGACCATATTCAAACACCTATTGTCCAAAACCACGTACGGGATTATTCAAACGAATGATTTGGGCCGGCGCACCGCCAGAACGGCGGGGATGGCTACGGCATACAGACATAAGAATACGATAAATGTCCAGTAATACGTATTCGTGGTGTCGAACATATATCCGCTGAATAGAGGGCCTGCGGCGCCGCCGATAGCCTGTAACAGTGATACCATGCCGATGATGGTTCCATAGGAAGCAAGGCCAAAATTACGGCTGACCAGCATGGACATGGTGGGCAGCCAGCCTCCCGCCCCCAACCCAAAAATGAGGGCGTCAAGCCAGATAATGGCCAGAGGGGATGTGGAGCGGATAAACATCAGTATAATGGCGGCAGCCGACAGCAGGACAATGCTGAGGGCACATGCCTGTTTCGCTTTAATCTTATCGCAGAGCCAGCCGAAGAAAAATTTACCGATGGCGCTGCCCAGGCCCATAATGGTCAGGGCGCTGGCTGCCAGTGCCACCGAGAAGCCGGCATCCTGTAAATATGGTACCAGGCTCTGGTTAAACCCCAGCGAGCTGAACGCGCTGATGAAAAAGGTGACTGACACCAGCCAGAATGCCATGGTGCCCAGTGCTGCTCTGAGGTCCAACCCTTTTGTGGTCTGGTTGGATGTTCCTGTTTTGGCTACTTCTTCAGGGCTGGTGACGCCGTCTGGATAAAGGCCCATTTCGGCGGGCTTGGTTCTGATAACGAAGATGGCCAGCGGGATTAGACCCCAGGCCATTATCCCCAGTGCAAGGTAGGCCACCCGCCAGCCAAAGAACGGGATGAGGAAGCTGCCGACCAGCGGTGCCACCACGAAAATGCCCATGCCAATGCCGGTAGACATGATACCGATAGCCCTGCCGCGCTTCTTGACAAACCAGTTGGTAACCATGGCGCTCGACGGCACGTGGCCGAATGCTGACATGCCGGCGCCGATGAAGAAGTAAGCTACATAGAGGTGCCAGAGGCTCTGCAGCATGTAAAGAGAAACGAAGCCAAGACCGGTGACCAGCGCTCCAGCGGATATTACTCCCCTGACTCCATAGCGGTCAACGATGCTGCCGACCAGTGGCGCCGCCACACCCGTGAGCAGGAAAAAAATGGTGAAGGCGAGCATAATCTCGCCTCTACCCCAGCCGAACTCGGACTGCAGGGAATTGACAAAGAGACTGAAAGAACCAACACCGCTTCCGGAAAAGGTGCCCAGACACAGTACCGAGACCGCAATTATCCAGTAGCCATAAAAAATTCTGGATTTTTTAACGACCGGCGTTCCCTCTGTATCGCTCACGAACCCGTTTTCCCCGGCTGATTGTCCGACTTTGTAGATTGATTTGTTTCCGAGATGGCACTTACGTAGGCGACGGCATATTCCTTGGAGTGGGAAAGGCTGACGGCAATCTCTTTAATGCCCATCTCACTGGCCCTGGTCAGTGCTCTTCCGTACAGATTTACCAGCGGCTTACCACCGGGATGTGATAACGTCTCAATCTCGCGCCAGCCAACGCCGTTTCTGCCCGTGCCCAGAAGCTTCATGACCGCTTCTTTGCCGGCAAAGCGCGCCGCCAGCGACGATGGTTTATTGCGGTAAGCAGACAGTTCTGACTCGGTGTAGACGCGCCTGAGGAACTTTTCTCCCCAGTGATTCACTGCCTCTTTAATGCGACCTATTTCAATAATATCGACGCCAATGTAATGCGACATGGTAACCTCACACGGCAGACCCGGTTAATTCCTCAAGCAGACCGGAGCAGAGATCATTCATAAGCGCAGACAGCTTCCTTGTGGGCAAACTGAAAAAGAGGGGGGTTATTGATATATTGCCGTGGTCAACGGCCCAGACGTCCGTTTTCCGGTTCTGGCTGCTGTCATGTCTCTGCCGCACCAGCCAGTAGTAATTCCGCTTGCCGTCATTTCCCTCGGTGACGGTGTTGATATGGCTCTTGTTGGCCAGCGTGGTGACCTGAATGCGTCCGATTTTGGACAGCGGCACGTTGGGCACATTGATGTTGAGAAACAGGTTAGCTGGTAGTGGGCTGGCATTGAGCCGTCCCGCAACTATAGTGGCTAGGTTGGCTGCGGTCTGGAAACCGGATTCACTATCTCGTTCGGCGGAAACAGCCAGGGCGGGATAGCCATGCAGATAACCCTGCAGGGCGGCGCTTACCGTTCCCGAAATATAAATGTCATCCCCCAGATTCATCCCCCCGTTTATGCCGGAAACGACGAGGTCGATCTTGCCTTTCACCAGGCTGCCCAGCGCCAGCAGGACGCTGTCTGATGGCGTACCTTCCACAGCATACGTTTCCACGCCCGTGACCACCGGATGTACCTCTTTTATCCGCAGCGGCTCCCAGAGCGTTACCGCGGTACCGGTGGCACTCTGTTCTCTATCCGGAGCAACGACCACGACCT
>Ga0180009_10008201_pt1 | contig 10433 bp, 6 predicted proteins | sample OS_PC_MetaG_FD_123537 | JGI IMG/M metagenome (GOLD analysis project Ga0180009, IMG submission 123537) | Groundwater microbial communities from the Aspo Hard Rock Laboratory (HRL) deep subsurface site, Sweden - OS_PC_MetaG | ecosystem: Environmental > Aquatic > Deep subsurface > Groundwater... | reverse complement strand
ACAGATTTCGTCAAGCGTTGTGGGTCATTGTCACGGGTTCCCGCCTGCCATGCTTTGAGCTGGGCGCGGGTGTAGCTGCTCATCTGCCCTGCGAGTGAGGGGAAATGCGGTGCAATCCCTGCGCCGCCCGCCCCGTGACATGCAAAGCATGCCGGCATCCCCTTGTTCCAGTTTCCCGATGTCGCCAACTTGAATCCCAATACCGCCTGGGGCGAGCTGGCAACGGGGTTCGCATCAGATTTCCAGCCTGGCAGGCTGGCATAATATTCGGCTACATCGCTTATTTGCTGGGCGCTGAGTGCACTGGCAATGGGGTCCATCACAGCGTTTTTGCGCTGGCCGTTAGCAAACGCCTGGAGCTGTTTGACCAGGTACGCTTGATGCTGTCCTCCGAGTCGGGGATGGCCTGGCGCTGCCTGGCCTTCTCCGTTCGATCCATGACAAGCCAGACAGGCGGGAATGCCGGCGGCGCCCTTCTGGGCAAGCACACTCCCCGCAAGCTTGTCAGCGGAGGCATGGCTTGCCCAACCGTTCGCGAATACAGTTAAAACAATCAATGCGAGCAAACGCACCGTATCCGCATAGCGTTGGCGGGGTTCGAAACGAGTTGATTTGCGGCGAAGCATCCAGGTATCCGATCTGTAAAGTTGGCATAGTCTTACACTGACAGACTCTCGCTTTGCCGAGTCATACAGCTGAACCATAGAAGAAATTACGCACGTGGACTACCGTTTTATTCTCGCAGCCCTGCGTAAATACAGTCATGCCTCAAGTGGGTTAGCCGATATTCAGACAAACTTGGGATAACGAAGAGCGTGGTGTTGACGAGCGCTTCCTGCGTGCTCATGTACCGTTGTGACACGGATACACCTGTCCGGACGCAGCAAGGGTACGCCGGAAAGCCCCGTGATTGTTAAAGCTTATAGGTGTAGCGCAGATAGAAATCGACATCCTCGCGTTTGTGCAAACTGCCAGTGCGCTGATCGATATCCTCACGATTCCGCACACGCGCCTCCAGGGCCTGCTTTTTGTCGATGGCCCATTTGTAGCGCAACTCGACCAGGTTGGCATTGGGCCCGAAATCCGGAGACAGCAGCCAGCCATCGCCAGCGCGACCGAACACAAGTCCTGCACTGTGCTTGGGGACAATGTCGATAAAATTGAATGTGATCTGCGCCGCGAGTCCATCGGCATCACCAGTCGTGCCGGTTTTAGTTACGCTGCGTAGAGGGGTGTTCGGGGCGTAACCCACTTCGCCTGCCAGCATGAAATTCATGCTGCCACGGATCGGCCACTGCCCGGCGAGTCGACCGACCAGCCCCCAGTAGTCTTCAACCGGCCCGGCACCGGCACCGCTGCTGTGCAGTGCATTCGGCAACCAGGTGATATCCACCGCGCGCTGAACCAGCGGTCCGGCCTTTTGCGTGTTTTCAAGACCCACAAAATAAGACACGCGGCTACCGTCGTCTCTGAAATCAAGCGGTGCGCGCCGCACCTGGGTTGCGCCTTCACTATCGTTGTACTGGACAATCGCAGTCGTATCCCAGCCGCTCACGGATTTGTGCTTGACCTGAGCCCCATCGGTCCAGGTGATGTCGGTGTTCGGGCTATCGTTCCGGTCCAGTGATTTCTTGGCCACACCAACGAGTTCGGCCTTGCTCTGGAAGCGGCCCAGGCGCACTTGCCAGGCACTATCCGGGCGATATTCAACATACATTTCGTCCAGCGTGGAATCGCCGCGGCGCAAGCCGTCTTCTGCAGGAAGGCTATTGAACAGCTCGAAGTGAAGATCGTTGCGTTCATCTGTGGAGTAACGCCCGGCAAAGCGAACCTGTGCCAGCCATTGCTCGTTGAATTTAGCGCCGATACCCGGACGCACGCGCAGCCGTAATTCATCGGTTGTATCTTTTGTGCCATTTCGGTCGTCGCGGTGCAGCGAATAAAACCCCGCTCGCACATCGCCGTTTAAAGAGAATTCAACGGCCGCTGAAGGGCCGGCCAAAACCAGGCCGGTGACTGCGAGCACTGGACTCGTCCATTTTCTTAAACAAAGCATGGTGATTCCTTTCTAAATAGAACAAAGCACCCGGCCTGACCAAAGCCAGATCTTTTCGCGGTCTTCCTGGAAAGTTGGTTCAGGTCTGTGGCCAGGCCGTTCGTAAAGGGGTGTGCGGCAGTTTGTGTGGCGGCCCCGAAACGTAAACTGCCGATCAAGTTAAAGTGTAGTCCAACAGCTTGCAAGTGGCCGGGCGCACCCGTGAGAGGGTCGAGCGCCCAATCCACACCATTGTGGAGGAATGTCCTTATTGCCCCTGCAGCCCATCCAGCAACGCGATCCCCCACGCCACGCCAAATCCGTTGGTGTCGCTCATCACTGCACCCAAACCGCCCTTGCAACTATGGCCCGACAAATCCATGTGCAACCACGGCGTGTCGCCGACAAAACGCGCCAGGAAAAGCGTGGCGAGGATATGGTCGGCCTCGCCTTCCATGCTGCATTGCTTGACGTCGGCCACGGTCGAGTCGAGGTGGTGGTCGTAGTCTTCGGGATAAGGGAAGACGACGATGCGTTCGCCACTGCTGGTGCCGGCACGCGAGGCCTGGTGCGCCAGCGCGCTGGAACTGGCGAACACGCCGGACATGCGGCTGCCGAGTGCATAGTGCATCGCGCCGGTCAGGGTGGCGAAGTCGGCGATGAGCGCGGGCTTGCTTTTAGCTGCCAGTGTCAGCGTGTCAGCCAGCACCATGCGGCCTTCGGCGTCGGTGTGGACAATTTCAATGGTGGTGCCGTTGAGCGCTTTCACCACTTCGTTCTGCTTGTAGGCCTCGGGGCTGATGTGGTTCTCGGCGAGCGCGACCCAGCCGTCCAGTGCAACCGGGAGTTTCAGCTTCGAGGCCGCAGCCAGAATGCCGAGCACCACCGCCGAACCGTTCATGTCCTCGTGCATGCCCTGCATGAATTTGGCCGGCTTGAGATTGTGGCCGCCGGTATCGAAACAAATGCCCTTGCCGACAAAAGCAACCGGTTGCGCTTTGGTCTTGCTGCCTTTGCCTTTGTAACTGATGCGCACGATGGCGGCATCCTTGGCGGGCGAACCCTGCGCCACCGCGCAGAATGCACCGGCGCCCATTTTTTTCAGCTTGGCCAAGCTGTATTCCTCCACCGTCCAGCCGTATTGCTTGGCCAGCGCCTTGATGCGCTTTCGGTAGACGCCGGGCGTGAGTTCGTCCGGGCCCTGCACCGTAAGGCTGCGGGTCAGCAGGTTGCCTTCGGCCAGCGCTTTCGCACGTGCAAAGCCATCGGTCGATTTGTGGCCGAACAGCTGTACTGCTTTAAGCGCTGCTTCGCTCTTGGATTTTCTCGACGGCAGCGGCACGGCGTTCACCAAGGTCGCATAGACCGCGGCCTCCGATGCGCGCTTCTTGAATGCCGCATCACCCAATACCGCCAGGGTCAGCGACTTGGGATGTTCGGCCATCAGCAAGGCCAAACCTTTGCGTACCAGCTCATGCGTCTCAAATGTGCTGGCGTCCGCTTTGAGCATGGCCACCACCGCAAGCGTGCCGCCGGGGAGCTGCACCGCCACGGGCGACTTCGCCAACGAATCAAGCTTGATATCGCGGCGTTTCATCACTGCCTTGAGTTCAGCACTGCCTGGCAGTTCAGGCAAAGTTTTGGAAACGGGCAGCAATAACAACGCGTGACCCGCTGTTTCTAGTAATTTTGCAGTGATTTCCTGTTTGTTTTCAGTCAGTTTAGGCATCATGTGGGGTCCTTGGGGGTGGCGTTTTTCTTGATGGTTGGCGGGGTTTCCCGGATAATTGCGGGGTTTTGTAGTTCCACCGCATTTTTCCGACCCCATCCCACAAGGGTAACCGAATGAAGATTGAAGACAAGAAACGCGTTCTACGCGAAATGGTGTTGCATCGCCGTTTTGAAGAACGCTGCTACCAGGCCTACATCGAACGCAAGATCGGCGGCTTCCTCCACCTCTACCCCGGCCAGGAAGCGTGCTGCAACGGCGTGATGGAAGCGGCTCGCCCGGGACACGATTACGTGATCACGGGTTATCGCGACCACGTCCATGCGATCAAGTGTGGCGCCGACCCGAAAGAAGTGATGGCCGAGTTGTATGGCAAGGAGACCGGTTCGTCCAAAGGACGCGGCGGCTCCATGCATATCTTTGACGCCGACAAGCGTTTCATGGGCGGCTACGCGTTGGTGGGCGGTCCGTTCCCGCTGGCTGCCGGCATCGCCAAGGCGATCCAGCTCAAGGGCGGCGATGAAATCGCCATCTGTTTCCTCGGTGACGCTGCCAACAACCAGGGCGTGTTCCACGAAACCCTGAACATGGCCGCACTGTGGAATCTGCCGGTGCTGTTCGTCTGCGAAAACAACCGCTACGGTATTGGCACCTCGATCGAGCGTTCCACCGCTGTGGTTCACCAGCATAAACGCGTCGCGGCCTACAACATCGAAGCCTCAGAGTGCGACGGCCAGGACATCGAAGTGGTCTACGAACACGCACGTCAGGCGGTTGACCATGTACGCTCGGGCAAAGGCCCGTATTTCCTCGAACTGATGACCTACCGCTATCGCGGCCACTCCATGTCAGACTCTCGCGGCTACCGTACGCGCGAAGAAGAAGAGCTGTGGAAGCAGCGCGATCCTCTTTTCATCCTGCGCGATCGCCTGATCGAAGCCAAGGAAATGACGATGGCGGACTACGAGGCGATGGAAAAAGAAACTGATGCTTACATCGAAAACGAAGTGATCAAGTTCGCTGAAGAATCTCCCGAACCGCGTGTCGAAGATCTCGAAAAATATGTTTTAGCCGACCGCGAAAGCCAGAAACCCTGGCTCACCGGCAACGCTGCTTAAGGAAAAATCATGGCTCAAATCATGCTATGGGAAGCGATTCAGCGCGCCCACGACGAAGAAATGGCACGTGACCCGCTGGTCATCTGTATGGGCGAAGATATCGGCGTGGCCGGTGGCACCTACAAGGCCACCAAAGGCCTGTACGAAAAATATGGCCCGTTGCGCGTGATGGATACGCCGATCTCCGAAGGCGGCTTTACCGGCCTCGGCATCGGTGCTTCCTTCCTCGGCATCCGCCCCATCATCGAAATCATGTCGGTGAACTTTGCCTGGCTGGCGATGGACCAGATGTTCAACTCCGCGGCCAAGATTCGCTACATGTCCGGCGGCCAGCTGGAAGCACCGTGCGTATTTCGTTCCGCCGGCGGCGCTGCGCATCAGCTGGGCGCGCAGCACTCGGCCCGGATGGAAAAGGTATTCATGGGGATTGCCGGTCTGCGCGTGGTCACGCCGTCCAATCCAAAGCAGGCTTACGGTCTGCTGAAGTCGGCGATCCGCTGTAACGATCCGGTGTTCATCAACGAACACGAACTCATGTACAACATGAAGGGCGAAGTGCCGGATGCGGAATACTTCCACCCGCTGGAAGGTTCCGACATCGCGCGCTCCGGCACCGACGTCACCCTGTTTGGCTACAACATCTCGGTGCACTGGTGTCTGAAAGCCGCCGAGATCCTCGACAAGCAATACGGCATTTCGGCTGAAGTGGTCGATCTGTATTCGCTGTCCCCACTGGATCGCGCCGGCATCAAACAGTCAGTCAGCAAAACGCATCGCGCCGTCATCGCCGAAGAAGACGAAGCACCGGTCGGTGTCGGCTCCGAGGTCATCTCCATCATCATCGAAGAATGTTTCTTTGAACTGGATTCCGCTCCGGTGCGCGTGCACTCGGCGCTGGTGCCGCAGCCCTACAACCATACGCTGGAAAAAGCGGCGATTCCAGACCACGAAGATGTGGTCAAAGCCGTTCTCAAACTTTTCGGCAAGGCCTGAGGTATGAGAGGTAAGGCACTTTTTTGCGTTACCTCACGCGCCTCCCGCCTCTAACGCCACACGGGTCACACGCATGTCAAACCATTACGCCATCACCATGCCGCAGCTCTCGGACACCATGACCGAGGGCGTGCTTGTCACCTGGGAAAAACAGGCCGGTGACAAAGTCGAGCGCGGCGATATCGTCGCCACTGTTGAGACCGACAAGGCCATCATGGACGTCGAAGTCTTCAAGGCCGGCTATCTGGCCGGTCCGCTCGCAGAAATCGGCGCCACCGTTCCAGTCAGTGGTGCACTGGGCTACATCACCGATACCGCTGGCGATGTCGCGATTGCAGCCGGAGAAGTTGTTGCCGAACAGGCGCAAACCGAAATGATTCCGCATCACGCGGGCACACCCATCGTGATGCCGCAGCTGTCCGACACCATGCATGAAGGCGTGGTGGTGACCTGGGAAAAACAGCCCGGCGACGTCATCAAGCGCGGCGACATCGTCGCCACGGTGGAAACCGACAAGGCCATCATGGATGTCGAAGTGTTCCAGGAAGGTTTCCTCTCCGGCCCGATTGCCGATGTCGGCAGCGTGGTCGAGGTCGGCCATCCCATGGGCTTCATCGTCAGCGATGCGTCCAAGGTCAACGACACCGGCGTGACGCTGGGCGCCGATCATAAGGTCAGCGACACCCACAAGGTTGCGCCGCACGCAGCCGACCGGCCCGCACACATTCCCACCCCCAAGGCCAGCCCCTCGCAAATCTCCGCCACGGGCAACATGCCGCCCGTACCGCGCCCGGAAGGCCGTCAGGCCAGTCCCTACGCGCGCAAGGTTGCCGCCCAGTTGGGCGTGAACCTCGTCGGTCTGGCCGGCACCGGCCCCTCTGGCGTAATTGTTGCAGCCGACGTGGCGCGCGCGCGGCCGTCGATGCAGCAGGTCGCGCATTCGCTGCCGCAGGTGGATGTGCCGGGTCAGGGCCGCGCGATGTCGTCGATGGAAAAGGCTGTGAGCCACGCCATGACTGCTTCGCTTACGCTGCCGACCTTCAATGTCACGGTGAACATCAACACCGCTGCGCTGACGGCTGCGGCCAAAGCGAAGAAGGTTTCGGTGACCGTGGCCATTGCCAAGGCCTGTTCGGTGGCGATGGCGAAATTCCCGCGCATGAACTGGGCGTATCAGCCGGTCGACAAACTGGTCGAACGTGCCAACCACGACTTCGGCGTGGCGGTGATGTCGAACGACGGCGGTCTGGTGGTGCCGATCCTGCATGGCATCGAAAAGAAACCGCTGGATGCACTGCAAAGCGACTGGACCGGACTGGTCGAACGTGCCCGGGTGCGCAAGCTGGCCCCGTCCGAATACGCCAACCCCACCTTTACCATTTCCAACATGGGTATGCTGGGCGTGTCGCACTTCACTGCGATCCCCACCCCCGGCATCTCCGCGATCCTGGCCATTTCGGCCAACGGCCCGCAGGGTACGCCGTTCACCATCACTGGTGATCACCGCGTGCTCAATGGCGCCGATGTCGCGTTGTATCTGGTCGCGTTGAAGCAGACCATTGAAGCGCCCGAGGCCTGGCTAAACACTGAAGGTGGCGCAGTGGCCGCATCTGTTGCAGCGCCTGCCACCACCAGCGCACCAGCAGTGTCACCCATCCCTGAAGGCAATTGGGACTTCCCCGTCGTTGTCGTCGGCGGCGGCCCCGGTGGCGAAGACTGTGCGCGTGATCTGGCCGACCATGGCATCAAGGTGATGATGGTCAACAACGAGCCCTTCCCCGGCGGCGAATGCCTGTGGCGCGGCTGCATCCCGTCCAAGGCCTGGCGCGCTGCGGCAGACGTCATCCGCAACCGTCCGCACGACGCCGAGATGGGCGTCGATGGCACCAACACCCCCAAGCTCAACTGGGCACAAGCCGAGAAACATCGTCGCTGGGTGCAGAGTAGCCGTGGCGAAATGGCGCTGAAGGCCGACAAGGGCATGAAGATCGACGTGCGCGAAGGCTACGGCGAATTTGTTGACGCCCACACGCTGAAGATCACCCCGGTCGAAGGCGAGCCGTATCAGCTTACGTTTGGCGCCGCAGTCATCGCGACCGGCGCGCCCGCGTTTGTGCCGCCGATACCCGGCGCGCGTGAAAATCTGGCGACCGGCGGCGTCGTCACCTCCGACACCATCTGGAACCTCGCCAACCCGCCGAAGAAACTCGGCATCATCGGCGGCGGCGTTATCGGCGTCGAAATGGCACAGATTTTCCGCGACTTCGGCACCGAAGTCCTGATGCTGGAACGCAACGAGCGCATTCTGGCTGAAATCGAAGATGAAATCGGCAAAGTCCTGATCGCCTCGCTGGAGAAGGAAATCACCGTCGTCACCGGTGCGGATATCAAGGAAGTCAGCGGCAAGCCCGGCGCAATGAAGCTGCGTTACGCCAACAAGGAAGGCGCCGAGTCCACTTTTGAATGCGAAATCATTCTGGTTGCTGCCGGCAAGCGCCCAGACACCAGCAGGCTGGGACTGGACAAGGTCAACGTCGAACTCGACGGCGCCGCGATCAAGGTCAACACCCGCGGCCAGACCAGCGCACCGCACATCTACGCAGTGGGCGATGTGATCGGTGGCTACATGCTGGCCCACACCGCCGCCACGCAAGGCCGTGTCGCTGCCGACAACATGCTGGGTCACGCTTCCGAATACGACCAGGACAAGGACTGCGGCGTCACCTTCTCGCGTCCGCAAGCTGGTTTTGTGGGATTGAGCGTGGCGCAGGCCAAGGCCAAGGGCATCGACGCGGTGGAAGCCAAGATGCCGATGAGCATCGACGCCAAGGCGATGATCACCGGCGAGACTGAAGGCATGATCAAGCTGGTGGCTGACAAGGCCACAGGCCGCATCATCGGCGTACATTATCTGGCTGACCACACCGACACCCTGATCGGTATCGGCGTGATGATGGTGGCTGGCGAGATGACGCTCACACAAGTGGCCAAGGCAATCTTCCCGCACCCCACGCAAACCGAATTGTTCGGTGAACTGGCGCGGCGTTTGTTGAATCGCCTGCGACGGACAGCGAAGAAATAAATATTCACATTTCCGCACAATAAGGGCCGCATTTGCGGCCCTTATTGTTTCAGTCCGCTAATTCCGACAGCGATCCAAGCAGAAAGCGAACTTGTACGCGGTTACTCGCAGCGGATATGCACACTGGTGTAGACAAGCAATCTTCCATACACGTGATCGACGCGGACTTCTGTTGATCGAACTGGCTGACAGCACAAGCCAGTGATTCTCAGCGTAACGCGTGCACCGTGGGGTTGGCCTGTGAGGTAGGCTGCCTAGTAGCCCTGACGCTCCAGCCGCGCCAGAAACTGTTCGAGTCCCGCCTTGGCGCCTCCGATCCAAGGGGCGCCGTGGGCGCACAACAGGTGGTCGAATTCACACTCACGCAGGCGCTTGAGCAATATCTTTCGCAGGCCGTGTTTGACGCCTTCCGGGTCGTTGCCCATGTAGGCATCCGGCACGAAGCCAAGCTTGCCCTGCTCGCGCACGATAGCGTCGCCGAGGCTCAGAATGCCGCCGTGCAGCGGTAGATGGAGCGCTGTTTCCTCAGGGCACAAGGTGGCGATTTTGAGCGCCATGACACCGCCGGGCAGTTGCCTGCCGTGGCTAAAGCCCCGGATCTTTTCGCCGTGGGTGAATTCGTGCAATCCTTCTTTATGGCACCAGACCTGCGCGCCAAAACGGGCGGCAAAGCGGTCGCTATGGCGGTAGTGGTGGCGATTGGTCAAGTAGATATGCTGCGGCGCGCCATGCGCTGCGAACCACTCGATCCCCTGCGCCGGAACGCGCGGGTCGATCACCACCGGCGGGTCGGTGGTGTTAACGTAATAAGAGTGGACGTAGGCTTGGATACCTTCGTGGTAGGTCTTCCAATGGAAAACGGCGGGCAGGATTTCTTTCATTGCTGAGACTCCTTTACTTGAGTAAAGGTGACGCGGGAAGAAAAGGAAAGCCGCCTCACCTGCATTCTGGTGGGTCACGGGGCAGTGTGAACGCCTATACATCCTTGGGCTAACAGTTCGTTGTGACCGATGAGCATCCACCTCGCGTTATAAAATTGCGACGCAACACCGTTTAACCGACCGTCAAAGCATCGAATCCAGAATGGCTCTTGAGGGCTGAAAGTAACCCGGGCTTCCTGAGATAGCTCGCAAAAACAGTCAGGCGCGAATCAAGTGGACAGCATGGCGTAGCGGGCCTCATCCTTTCAGGGAAGGCTAACGTAATGGCAGATGCTGCGGGAGAGATGGTACGAGGGGTGCCCGCGATAACGGACAGGATGAACTTCACATTCTTTAAATAGCCAGACGCTATTGAAAGGGGGCGATGGTCACTGCCATGAATAGGCAGCGATCCATCTGGTCTTTCCGTTATGACGGAAAGATCAATACAAGCTTACTTCTTGACGCCGTTTACAACTGCCTTCAGCGTTGCACCAGCCTTGAATGCCGGAACCTTGGCAGCCTTGATCTTCAACTCTTCGCCGGTCTTGGGGTT
>Ga0180009_10008200_pt1 | contig 10433 bp, 10 predicted proteins | sample OS_PC_MetaG_FD_123537 | JGI IMG/M metagenome (GOLD analysis project Ga0180009, IMG submission 123537) | Groundwater microbial communities from the Aspo Hard Rock Laboratory (HRL) deep subsurface site, Sweden - OS_PC_MetaG | ecosystem: Environmental > Aquatic > Deep subsurface > Groundwater... | reverse complement strand
CGGATACTTTTTGAAGCTTTTCTTCAGGTGGGAAAATGCTTGTCAGAGGTTGAGTGGCTGAAAAAAAGCTTCTGTCCATGGAACGACAAAAAGCCCTTCAAGTCAAGATAAATTTCCATTGAGGGCACTTCCAGGATCAGAGGCCGCAACCCCCAAGAACAATGAGACCGGAGCAATAATAAAAGAGAGCATGCCATCATGCAACGGCAGATGCCCTCTCTACGCTCTCAATGAGAGACTACAGGACGGTCACGTTAACCGCAGAAGGGCCTTTTTTCCCCTGCTCAATGTCAAACGTAACCCTGTCGCCTTCTCTAAGGGACTTGAAACCTTCTGAATTGATACCCGTGTGGTGAACGAAGACGTCCGGTCCGTCTTCTTGCGCGATGAAGCCATACCCTTTTTGGTCACTGAACCATTTTACGGTACCATTTGCCATGGTGACAACCTCCTTTCTTCCAGATTCGCGTGGTTCCAAACTTCAGGCCGCCACTCTTGACAAATGGATCTTTCCCTCAGAACGAAACCAACTCACCGGCAAAAGCGCCCCTTTGCCGATCGCGGCTATCATACCCCGTCCTTCTGTAAAATCAAGTTATTTCTACAGGAAGCCTTTTTTTTGGCCCCCTCGGTCAGGACCGAGGTTCGGGTTCTTGCCCCCAAAATGGCGCCCCCGTCTCCGGGCCCGATGCATCAAAAAACCCCCAATGGACGAGACCCCCAATCAATACTCTACGACGTCTTCCAGGAGTGAAGCTCCCCGCGCTTCTCCACCCTCCGCAGTAGCACTGCTACGGAGGACGGGCGCGCGGCGCAGCTGTGGCAAAGCTGCGCCGAAGCCAACCCGGGGGCGGCCCCAAGAACATCCTCTGAGCAGGAATTTGGGCAACAGCCTGTTATTTTTTGAGGATGAGACGGGCAGCGAGCTTCAGCTTGCCGAGCTTCCCCTTCTTGTTTGCCATGATGATGTCGTACAGATCCTCATTGGTCTCGGGAGGTCTTGCTTCCTCCTCCTTTTTTTCAAGATGGACGGCCTCTGACGGGCACGTGGTCACGCAATTCCCACACCCGATGCAACGATCGAGGTTGACCTTGGAAATGCCTTCGGTATCGTCAACCTTGATGGCGTCAACCTGACATCTTTCCTCACACGTGCCGCAGCCTGTGCACTCATCTGGGTCGACGGAAGCATGGTAGTTGGTCGCCCAAAATGCCACCGGCCGAGGCAGCGCCTTGTGAACGGCCAGCATGCCGCAACAGCACCCGCAACAGGCGCAGAGGAATTCGGCCTCCTGGGCATTTGAGGGCTGGAGCACCAGGCCTTCCTCTTCGTTACTCCGTGCAATGGCAAGGGCTTCCTCCTTGCTGACTTGGCGCCCAAGGCCAACCCTTATGCAGTTCTTCGCAATATCCCCTAAAGCCATGCACGTCTCCATTCTTGTTGTTTTCCGACACTCCTTTCCCCTGATCTTTGCCGCTTGCCTGCAGATGCATTCATTGACAACGGTCGGCCCATCGCTCTCCATTAAGAGTCTTGTCAGTTGGTCATAGGTGGCCACATGATGTTCCGGGGTTATGCTTCTCGCAACCGGAATGGTCCGCATCTGGGGCAATGCCGTGGCCAAGAACTCCAGGCCGAATGCCCTGTCTCTGGTGTATTCATCGAAATCGGCGAGGAACTCGGGGGTAAGTTTGTTCAATTGCCCTTCATACATACCCACCACAAGGGGGACATTAAAAAAGTACCTCGCCTTTTCTCTTTCCATATGGCCGATGACACCCTTTTTCAGCATCCCTTCGAGCATTTCTTCCATTTGCTTCAACGAGATGCCGCTTTGCTTGATCCCATCGAAGATCTCCTGGGCGGTCTTGGGCTTATAACTTAGCTTCATGGCCAGTTCAGCCTCCTCCGGCTCAAAGAACCGCCTGAGGAGCCTGATGTCCGCGCCCGATTTGGTGGCCGGATAACCGACCGGCTGCTTGTCGAGATGCCTTTGAAGATCCTTGTAGACTTTCTCCTCTTGAATCATCTCCTCTCCTCCTGTGAACATCCCCGAGGCAAAAGGTTCATTGAAGCCTCATTTGCCATGAAAGGCATATCCTTTTCTAGCTGTTGCCATCGGTATGACCTCCTTGGAGAACGAGGAGTTCGTTCGTCTGATCGGGTCCGATCGCCGCCGGAAACCCAAGCGCGATGGGTTTGGAAAAGCCTTTTTCTCATTTGAAGAGGAGGCTCAGGAGATTCCGACCTATGAGCAGCTGCACTCCCGTGAGGAAGAGAACGGTATAGACCACCCGGTTGAACCACCGGTCGCTGAAGCGCCTGTTGAAATAGATGCCAAGCCTGACGCCGATAAAGGTCAGGGGGGCCAGGATCAGGACGGTGGTCAAATGGCCCACCTTGAACAGCCCCAGGGCCTGGTAAGGCACCAGCTTGATCAGGTTGATGACCGCAAAAAAGATAACCGTGGTGCCCACAAAGAGGTCCTTTGGCAACTTCTGGGGCAGGAGATAGATCACGACCGGAGGGCCGCCGGCATGGGCCACGGTTGAGGTGAACCCGGCGATGGTCCCCATCAGAATCCCCTCAACGGCGCGGGGCCGACGCTTTTCCAGGGCCCCAAGGATCATGGCGCGAAGGGCCTGAAAGGCGACAAAGGAGAGTGAGAGCAGGCCAATGGCAATCTGAAGGATGCGCGGATTCCCGCCGAAATAATTGAAGAAAAAGGCCCCGGCAGCGATCCCTACCATAGAGGCGGGCAGCATCAGCTTGACGCTGCGGCGGTCGAAATTGAGGCGGTAATGATAAAAAGAAAAGAAATCCGTGACGATCAAGAGGGGAAGCAGGAGTGCGACCGCCTCGGTCGCAGGAATAGCCAGGGTCATGAGAGGCGTCGCCACAACGCCGATCCCGGTGCCAAATCCGGCCTTGGAGATGCCGAAGAGCGTCACAGCCAGAACCGCATAGAACCAAAAGACAGGAGGATAATCAGGCAACATCTACTGTCTCCGTCTCCGCGAAAATAAAGGCTAGAAATCGAGGTGAGTCCCGATTCCCACATATTCGATCTTTCGGTTGTAGAACTGGCCGTGGGGGGAATGGCCGTTATAATACTCGAGCAGGAGCCGGTACCTCCCCTTGCCTCCAGTCTGCCGTTCAAACTGGACGCCTGCCCGAAGAGAGAGATCCGTATCCCAGTTGCTTTCCTCGCGGTGCTGAAAATCAACAGCCCCGACCGGCCGCACCCTATTGCCGACGAATGCCCTGGGGCTTTCAAATTCAAGGCCTACCTGGGTAGACCACGGCTCCAAGTCAGGAGGATCGGTGTGGAAGATGTAGCCCATGCCACCGTAAAACCGCCATGCCTTCCAAAAGTCGTAAGAGAGCTTCAGGCTCAAGCCCTCGTAGCTCAGATTCACACGATCCATCCTGTCCCTCAAAAGGTATTCGTCACCCAGGTGCGAGCTTTGGTGAAAGAGCCGGCCCAGGGCTGAAAAATCTCCCTTTCGGAAACTGAGAGAAGGAAAGGCCACCCAGAAATCGCTGTTGATGAGGTCATGCGAGTCGGCGTTCAGGTCAAAAATGGAAAAGACGGCCGCCTCAATACCCAGTGCCCATCGACCCTCAGGGGAGAATTCACCCCTGTAGATCCCGAAGCTTTCTCCGAAGCTGACTGCCCCCACGTTGCTAAACTCCTTGGAACCCATGCAGTCAAGGTAGGAGGCGGAGAAGTGGGGCCACTTGGGGTCTGCGAGGAGGGCCTTAAAAAGCTCCCTGGCAGGTCGGCCCTCTCTCTCGGCCACCACGTCTTCGTCGTAAGGGGCCGGGTCGGAATCGGGCACTCGGCCCGCCTCCGCGTCGATAACAAGCACCTGCTCCACGCCGTGAATGGATGAAAGGGCTTCTTTGATGCGTTCACCCTGTTCGCCCGTAAGCCATCGAACCTTCACCGTGAGAACCCCTTCGTTCACCTCCACAGAAAACCCCTCGACTTTGACCTCCCGCTCAAGCACCGCCGTCGCATACCCTGCGACGAAGCGGTCGTCGGCCTGCGCCGCCCTGCCGGAGGAGACCATGCTCAGAAGGGCAAGAGAGATGGTTATGAAAAAAGAAAGGTTTTTGACCATTAGTCGTTCTCCTAGACATGGGGCGCCAAATCCCCGGGCCCATGGAGCCCCACGGGCAAAGCCCTTGGTACCTCCATGAAATACCCTCCTCCGCCAAGGCTTCGGAGGGTTATCCGCCTGTGGCGAAATCCGCCGAAGCAGCAAGTATCTGGGCACAGAATCAGTTTGGGTACTTCTCACGCATTCATCCACGGGCAAAGCCCGTGGTCTTCTGCGTAGGCGGATAAAAGGCCAAGAACAGCATGCTCGACCCCCTATTTTTGAGTTTCAAAGACACCCAAGAGCGATTTTCACCGCACGAAAAGCCGCACGCCGATTCAGATTTGTTAATCACCAAAGAGTTTCTTGATGGATGAGCCGAAGCCCTCCAAAGCCCCTTTCTTCTGTTCAGAGGGTTTCTGGGCAGGCTCCTTTGTCTCTTCAGCCTTCTTGTCCTCTGAAACCTTGATCCCCTTTTTCGCCGCTTCAATGGCTGCCACGCAGGGGTTCTCATCGCCGGAGCTTCGACCGGCCAAGGCCGCGGCGATGCCGAGCGGGCCGAACAACAGAACGCCCCCAACCGCCTTACCGAAGGCAAGAGCGGTCAGGCCCGGATCAAGACCAAGGGAAGGCTCAGCAAGGGTGCCGCCCAGTTTCATGGGTTTGGCCAGTTCTCCAAAACTCAGGCTCAGCTTCCCGAAAAACCCTGTCTGGAGGCCCTTCTTCGGAGAAGGTTTGAGGGCCATGTCGAGCCCTTCATTCTTCAGATTGACCTTGCCCTCCACGATCACCGTCGTCTGATCGGTATCCAGAACCAAGGCGGTTATTTCAGCGAGCCCATCCTTTACGGCGAATCCGCTGACAAAGCACTTGAAGTTAGTATACTCTCCCCGATCTTTAAAGGGGTTTATCAACCTGAAGAGTCCGGTGGCGAGGCCGGCCCCCAGGAATTCTATGTACTCATTCTTGATTCGACCGTTTCCAGCCGTGACCACGGTCTTCCCGTTCAAGTCGGCCATGAGGGATGCGACTGACCGGCCGCGACCCCTCAATTCAATATCCGCGTCCAGCTTACCCTCCAGGCCCTCTTTGGTATTCAATGCCTTGAGGACGTTCTCGACCCCCAACTCGCGAACCTTCAGCCTCAGCGACAATGAGAGGCCATCCCCCCAGGGGAGCATGTCTAAATGGCCTTCAAGGGCGCCCCCGCCGATTATGGACTTCCACCTCTTTACGGTGAGCCAACCCTCCTTGGTCATCATTTCAAGGTCCACATTCTTGAGCGTCAGCCTAGGGAGCAGCACCTCCGCCGCCTGCAACGTGATATGGACATCTGCTTTCTTGAGCCTCTCCACCGGCAGAGGCGCTTCTGAAAAGACTTTCTTTTTCTTTGCTGCGACTGGGGCAGGAGCGCTCGCCCTTCCCCCCTTCACCTCATTCTTGGAAAGAATAGTCCGAAGATCCATCTTCTGCGACAAAAGGGTCGCCCCAACGCTCGGCCGTGTGCCGGCCAAGTTGGCATCCACGGAGCCTTCGATGCGGGTTTCCCCCAGAAGGGCCTTTAGTTCTGAAAAAACATATCTCTTGGGGCCGGGGCTGGAAAACCGGCCGGAAATCTTGAAAGGACCGCTGCCCGGCAGAGGTCTTTTGACGAGTCTTTCCAGGCTGGAAATGCTTTTCCCCTCCACCTTAAAGTTGAGGTCAATGCCACGCTTCCCAAGAAGATCTCTGATGGCGCCCGACAGGTCCGCTGCAACGACCTCCTCTGTGCCGACACGGAGGCGGAGATCCTCGACAGCCACCTTCCCGGCCTGATCGTTCAGCTTGGCCGCCCCATTGAAAGGGCCTGTCAGCGGAAATTTGATAGCCCCCGCCATCTTGGCCACATTGGAGATGGAGCTACCCCGGGCCGTGACCGTCAAGTCGAAATCCCTCAGCCGAAAGGCATCTCTGATCGCACCGTCGACCGAGAATACGGCGCCGGCCAACTCGGCCGTGATCTTTACTGGCCACTTCTTGTTGGGGTCAAGGAGCAGCGGCAAGGGCCCCAGGCTTCCGGATGCCTCAAGGGGGATGGATTTGTACGATCCCTTCATTCTCAGATCGACCGGTGCCTCCATGTTTGCAGCACCTGCGGTCAGATAGGCCACCCTGATTGCATAGGATCGACCTGAAGGACCGTGTTTATAGGAGAGTTGACCCTTTTCGATCCGGACGTCATTGAAGGTCAACATGGATAGGATCTGCCGGCCTTTTTCACCACCCCCTTTCTCGGGCGCGGCCGGGCCTGGGGACCTTGTTTTTATGAATTCCAGGTTTGATCTGCCCGATTTGTGGGTTTCGATGAGAAGGTCGGGCTCGATCAGGACGAGACGTCTGACCTCGATCTCCCCCCAGAGCAGCGGAAAGACCCTCGCCTGTATCTCGAGCCGCTTGATTTTGGCCATCTCAGGTCGTGAACCCCACGATGCATTCTGGAAACCCACATCCCGTACCACGAGCGCGGGCGTCAAACCTATGGCCAGTTCGAGACGACCCTGCAACCGCAGGTCACGTCCCGTCGCCTTCTTGACCTCCTGGATGATTTCCGGCTTAAACCTGTCAAAATCGTAGGTCCTGAGTACCACGTAAAAGGTCGCCAGCAGAAAAGCGATCAGGATCGCAAAGATGCCGAGAACCCGTTTCCAAGGCATGATGACCCCTCCGTAATCGTTTCATCATTGGCGGCTGGATCGCAACTTGGTCGGCAAGATAGCGGTTCCGGGCGGCCGCTATTTGACAGGGCCTATCCATCTTGAACGGAACAAGACCCGACAGGAGGCGAATGAGGTTGGAGTTGAAAAGATATTCCCAATAAGGATACAGGAACGCCGCTTCCCCGTCAAGGGTCTACCCCCTCACAAGATTTTCCCTCGCTGCCATGGGCCTGCTAAGTTGTCTTGCAAGGCGTTCTAACGATGGTTTTTCCTTAGTGATGAGCCTCTGGGCCAAAGCTTCCAGCCTTTTGATGTTTTCAGGCCTGGCATCGTCCATGTCGTCGTTCGGCGCCTCCTCATCCCAAGACCCTGCACCCAGTTCGATCTCAAAGCGAAAGTAGTCGCGGGATCGGAATTCCTGGCTCAACTGATAATCCACCGTGTCGCTCACACCGTCAAAGATGATGTAGAGCAGCGGTCTGGCCCAGCCGATGAGGCCCCAATCCTTCGCCTTTTCGTAGGGTATCTCCCGCCTAGTTTCGCCGGTTCCTATCGATACCACCAGATATCGCGACCTGTTTGGATAAAGGAGACGGGCCGAGGAGAGAGCGCACATGGCCGGATTGTTCGCAAAGACACCGCCGTCAATGAGTGGGAAGGTCCCGCCCTCGCCGTTCTTCACGTAGGACGGTTCAAAGTAGGTGGGCGCTGCAGAAGTGGCCCGCGCCACACGACGCAGCAAGAAGTCCCGCCCCTGCGCTGTTTCCCCCTCTCTCAGCCTTTCCCCGCGCGCCTTCCAGCTCTTAAAAAAGAAGGGCTGTCGGCTCTTCAGGTTGTAGGCCGTCACAAGCAGATCTTCTCGGATATCTGAAAGCTTTGTCTCTGCAAGGTATTCCTCCAGAATGCTCTCCAGGTTCCTGACATCATATTTCTCATCCACCATGCCGCCAATAGAGCCGAAGCCATGGCAGAAGCTGCTCTGGAAGATCTCCTGGCCTCGTTTTCGGTAAAGGTCTGCGATCTCTGCTGCGGATCGAGGTCTCCCTTCTTTGACGGGAGCCACCAGTGCGCAGGCGAGGATGCCGCCCGTGGAGGTTCCGGCGACCATGTGGAAGAGCTCTGATATCCGCTTTTGGGTCCGTCTCTCGATCCAATCAAGGATCAGGGCCGGAATGATCCCGCGAATGCCCCCGCCGTCTATCGACAGAATCCTTGCAACACCAGCCATTTTTACACTCCTTGGTTCCGCAGAATGGGTTGATCTCCGTGCCTTTTCTTATTCGGCAATACCTTAAGCCTGCAAGTTCGATTGACGTTATCATGGCCTACGGCTCGGAGGTCCAGGCCCTCCCCGCAACTGTTGAGACCCCTGATTCGGTGTTTGTGCTCGGGATTCAGCGCCGGCGCTCCAGGCCGCCCAGGGTCGCCCAGAGCCCTCCCCCCAAAATCAGCCCGCCGAAAATGATGTGCACCGGACCAAGGGCCTCCTTCAAAAAGACCGCCCCCAGGACGACGCCGTATAAAGGAAGCGTGTAATAGAAGACCATGGCTCCACCTGCCCCCAGGGCCTGAACGGCCCGGTTCCAGGACCAGTAGCCGACGATCGTCGGAACAATGCAGATGTGGACGATGGCGGCGATCGTTTCCGGCCGCAGGTTCAGGGGAACATATTGGAGCTCAAAAAAGGCGGCTGCGATCAGGATGGGCAGCCCCAGGAAGCTGGACAAGGCCGTGGCCGCAACCGGCGAACGGCGGCGCATTACACGCCGTCCGAAGATCGAGTAAAAGGCCCAGACCAATGCCGAGGCCAGGAGGATCAGGTCCCCGCGGTTGAACTGGAGACGCAGGAGAAAGGTCAGGGAACCGCCCGAGAGCAAGCCCGTCACTCCGATGAGGCCGAGGACCGCTCCCACCATCTGCCTTCGGGTGACCGGTTCCTGAATGATCCATCCGGCCAGCAGGGCGGTAATCACGGGGGAAAATCCCTGAATCAGAGAGGAATTGACGGCGGTTGAGTAACGGAGTCCCAGGTAGAGCAAGGGACTGAACCCGACCACGCCCGCCAGGCCCATCCCGAGAATCCACCACTTGTCCTTCCCGTAACGCCGCTCCTCGGGTGGCCGGCCCCTCAGCAGGAAAAAGAAAAAAGCCGTGGCCAAGGTGAAACGAAGAGCGGTCAAGGTCACGGGGCCGATATCGGCCCTCAACCAGCGGCCCAGGACGGCGTTGGTCGCCCAGGCCATGGTGGCCATGTTGACCAAGATCACCCCCCAGGCCCTGTGCCGTAAGGAGCCGGCATCACTCATGACCCCACCTCCCTCTGAGAATGGAAGCGGCCAAATAGTTCAATATCGCTGAGACGTCTCATTTCATAGAGTAATAAGGGCAGACAAAAAATCCGTTGCATTAAGAAAAAAGGGGAGCAAGCTGAAGCCCGCTAAGCGGTCAAGAGACCCAAATCGAGCCAACCCTTTCCGTCATAATTTCCTCTTGTGGCAGTCGTAGCAGTTCCTGTAAGGGGCGTCGTCCGAAATCCCCTCTTTCTTCATTCGCTTGTGGCACCCTTTGCAATTGATGTGAAAGGCGATCCTCAGCTTTTTCATGTTGCCCTCATTCACCGAGGGGTCGTGACAGGATCCGCATTTTTCAACCGGGTCGCCCTCCTCCCAAAGGCTCTTTCCATCCTCATCATAGTCGTGGTGGCATTCCTTACAGGCCACGTCGTAGTCCTCGGCATGGATTCGATGACTAAGCACAACAGGCCCTTTCCGGTCGGTGTCGTAGACGTCCGAATCCACGATGACCTCCTCCGGGCTTTCGGTAGCCGTCAGCGCACCCATACCGGAAAAGACGAAAAACGAAAAAAGGATGATTAAGGAGATCGTGGTTCTTCTATTCTTCATGATCCTGCCCCCCCTTCTCTTGCTTCCTTTTCGAGACGTTCTGAATGGATATGACCCAAAGACGGCGGGGTTTCCATTCTCTTCGTGATCATGGAAACCGTCCAATAGAGGTGTCGGAGTCCGCCCTTTCCAATTCGCTTGATATGATCCCGTATTCGGCCATCATCTTAACCCTAATGGCTCTTTCAGGTCAAGGTCTTGCCGCGAAAGGGACTCGGGCCCGAGGAATGAAGGTTTGACGAAATTTCAACGTAGCATCAAAAAGAAAAGGGGCATTCCGCCATAAATCGACGGGATACCCCTTTTGTCTGTTTAGGCTATAACGAGCTAAACTACTCTAACATTTATTGCAGCGGGACCTTTTTTCCCCTGCTCTACGTCAAAGGTAACTCGGTCGCCTTCATTGAGAGACTTGAAACCGGAAGCATCGATTCCCGAGTGATGAACAAATACATCCGGCCCGTTCTCTTGCTCAATGAAGCCAAAGCCTTTGTGATCATTAAACCACTTGACTGTTCCATTCGCCATAGTGACATCCTCCTTTCAAAAAGTTTCTCATTGTTTCAAACTTCAGGTTGCCACTCTTGACAAATGGATCTTCCCTTCAGAACGAAACCGGCCCGCCGACAAGGGCGGACTTTGTTGATTAAGCCCATTATAATCTCTTTATAACCGAAATCAAGCTAAATCTTAAATTGATTGCGGTTCGACCCGGTCTTGGATTATT
>Ga0180009_10008199_pt1 | contig 10435 bp, 17 predicted proteins | sample OS_PC_MetaG_FD_123537 | JGI IMG/M metagenome (GOLD analysis project Ga0180009, IMG submission 123537) | Groundwater microbial communities from the Aspo Hard Rock Laboratory (HRL) deep subsurface site, Sweden - OS_PC_MetaG | ecosystem: Environmental > Aquatic > Deep subsurface > Groundwater... | reverse complement strand
TTTGGCTGCCGTTAAATATATGGTGCGCAGTAACCAGATACCTGTTTTCTACAATGCACCATGCCGTACCAACCATGGAAGTATGAACCTGGCCGCCCTGAAGCGGGTGAATTCTAAGGACACCACAAACAGCATTTCGTATGGTTGCGATGGCTTGGGGGAATTGCATTTTAATTCTCTTTGACCTCCACTTTTACCATACGATCACCTTGGCGGATTGCATCTACGACATCCTGTCCCGCAATTACCTTTCCGAAAACCGTATGATTGCCGTTCAAGTGAGGCTGCGGCGAATGCGTAATAAAGAACTGGCTTCCATTCGTGTTTGGTCCTGCATTTGCCATCGAGATTACACCTGTCTCGTGTCTCAGCGGATTTCCTTCTAACTCGTCTTTAAACTGATATCCAGGGCCTCCCCGCCCGGTACCCGTCGGATCTCCGCTTTGGATCATAAAATCGTTGATTACCCGGTGAAACAATACTCCGTCATAGAAACCTTCCCTTGCCAGGAAGATAAAGTTATTGACCGTTTCAGGTGCGTGTTCGGGATAGATCTCAAGTTCTATGTTTCCCTTGTCAGTTTCTACGACTGCCTGATAAATTTTTTCCGGGTCGATCTGTATTTCCGGTGGACCGGCCCACTTTTTTATCGCCATGATATTTTCCTTCCTTATATATTTGAAATGTTGTCGGGGACCTTGCAGATGCCGGCGGCTGTCATGATGGGCCGGCCCTGTGGCCGGCCGTACCATAATGCTCTGCGGCACATTCAGGACATATGCTGTGAGAGAAGTCAGCTTCCGAATGATCTCTTATGTAGCTATCAATAGGAACCCAGCGATTATCCGCTCGGATCTTCTTGCAGAACGAACATACCGGAAGGATTCCTTCCAGATACCTTATTCTTTTGAGCAAAATGTGGGTTGAGAAGGTACTCAGGGCAGCCAATACCAATACTATCACTGTTTCAAAAATACTTTCCATGAAGTTTATGGGTGTGGCGGGGGCCCCAAAAAACCAGTGAGGCAAATCAAGCAATTCATCCAGCCACAATATCGTGATGACAAGGATAAATCCTATCAGCTCGGCAATAATAATTTTCTTTGAAAATTGTGCTTTTGTCATTTTTGACTCTTTAACATTTATAGATTGAGGTTATGCTACTTTGATAATTTAGACTATGGCAACATTTTGTGTACCTGGAAAGTTATAATACAATGGATGTCCCCTGAAGGGTCCTTTCTTGCCCCAATCCTTTCGGTGTAGGTTATGAATCCGCGGCTATTTTATATACCCTGTCCCCTTTTCTTACCCTTTCAGCCACCTTTAAGCCAACACTGTCGCCTTTCTTTGCCTCTATTACAGATTTGTGCTCTATCTGCATAGAATCTACTGTGGACTCACAATTTGTTGTTTTCCCTAAAAAATGGAGGTTATCTCCCTCTGAAATTGTTCCGTCCGTTATCTCGACGGCAGCGACTGATATTTTGCTAAAGTAGTTGGAAACAAAACCGATTTCTTTCTCTTTCATAGCTAAACCCTCGCTGTTTAAGGTTTGAAAATTAATTGTGAATTATCGCTTTTCTAATTTCATAGACTTGCCAATTTACCTCCTGAGGAAAAAGTTATAATACAATGGATGTCCCCAAAAGTTGCTCCCATCAGAGAGAGACATGGGTACGCTTGTAAACACCACACTTAAGAAACTGCATCCTGTTATCAGCAGAACATATAACGCAAGGATAGCTGTGCTTTTGTGCCCATGGAAAATTTCTATCATTCGAAATATAAATCTCTGTGATGAGCTGCCCCCCTAGTCACCGCGCTCATACTTGAAGGACACCTTAACCTTTGCGCGGTAAGCGCGGACCTTTCCGTCCGCCAACTGCATATCCAGTTCGACTACCTCAGCAATGCGAAGATTATGTAAGGACTGCGAAGCCATCTCCACAGCAGCAGCCGCAGCTTTCTCCCACGACTCGGTGCTTGTTCCAACCAACTCGATTATCTTGTATACACTTTCCGCCATTTTGTTCTCCTTTCGCCCACATACTCGATGAGCATAGCAGGCACTATGGTTGATAATATTCAAACCCTGTTACTGGCGCAACAGCGCCCGATAGTATTTATAAAAAGAAAGTTTTACCTGGTTTACACTATTCCAAGGTTATACCGAATCAAAACCATCTTTTTTTTAGGAATATTAACACACCAATAACCGACAAAGAAAATGAAATCCCAGTGGTTATAAAGAAAGCATGAGGAGAATGTTGAAACGGTAACTCAACATTCATTCCATATATACTAGCCACCAATGTAGGAAGCATAAGGATTATAGTGACCGATGTCAGAAATTTCACAACAATATTAAGATTATTCGAGATGACTGATGCAAAGGCGTCCATCATTCCACTAAGGATGTTGCTATAAATATTTGCCATTTCAATAGCCTGTTTATTATCTACAATTATATCTTCTAATAGATCTTTATCATCGTCATTCAATTCTAATTCCCTGATTTTCGGTAATCGTTCCATCATGAGTTCGTTAGACCTCAGTGAGGTTGTGAAGAATACAAGACTTTTTTCTATGTCCAGGAGTTTTATCAGTTCCTCATTTTTCATCGATCTCTGTAATTCTTTTTCAACTTCGTTACTCCTCTTGTTAATTTCTTTCAGATATTTCAGATAGAAAAAAGCTGCTCTGTGAAAAAGAATTAAAATGAAACGGGTTCTGTTTTCAGTAGAAAAGTGTTTTTTCTTCCCGCTGAATAAATCCAAAACCTCTTTTATATCCCTTAAACATACTGTAACTATAATGCCTTTTGTAAGGATTATACCAATTGGCAATGTTGTAAATGGAACTCCTGAATTCTCTTTATCAAATTTGGGTATTCTTAATACAATTAAGGTAGTATTATCTTCTGTTTCGATTCTTGATCTTTCATCAACATCCAATGAATCTGTTAAAAAGTCTAAAGGAATATTTAGATCCTTCGATAACTTTATCAGCTCATCTGTGCCAGGGCTTGAAATATTTATCCAGCAATCTTTTTCGATTTCTTCAATCGAGATTAACCCGTTTTCTGTGGTTTTTAATATCTCAATCATCTGATTATTCCCTTTTTACAAAATTTACAGCCCTCAATATTTTTTAAAGGCGGTATAATGGTTGAGCTGAGCTGCAGTGCTCCGGCTATGTATTAGTCCGGCCTGTCCGAAATCGTACGGCCTTTGCCCGTTAGCTCCAGTGAGTTGTGTGCGCTCGGCATGGGCGTGAACTTATTGGGTGAAAGTCCCCCTGTACGTGAACCCTGTTAATATGCTGTGCACATTAACAAAAGTATTAGCCGAAGGCAAGGGCGGAATCGTGAGAGACCGTCTGAAGGCGGAGCGAAGCGGAAGGTGAGCCTCAGGCGAAAGCGACTGAAAGGAGCGGCCAACCTGGAGTGTAATTCTTCTATTGCACCACTCTATTGTTGGAAGACTCAACTCTTCGTTTAATTGCTTCCAAAATTATAGGAAGATCTCTCTTTTGGACATAACGAGTAATAAATAGAGGAGCAAAAAAATCTGGTTTTACCTCGGATTTAAAAGTAAGAAATGTTCCTTGTGCTTCCTGATAATATTCAAGTATCCATTCTCCTTTATAAACCTTAAAATCGCCACCAATTTGTTCAAAGTAAATATGTTTGGAATACTCTTCTTTTACTTTCAATTTTATATGAGACGTTTTTTTAAACAAAAATATTTCTGTTCTTCCAGTCTGAACAATTATTTTTTCATCGCCTTTATCTTTAAGTAACCCGCTCTCTATTATATTGGGTATGAAATTTTTAAGGTTGTCGTAATCAGTCAAAACCGTCCACACTTTTTCAGGTTGAGAACCAATATAAATTTCTCCTGTTACGCCGATCACCATATTTTCTAAATTAGAAAGAGTAACAATTATCTCTCCCTTTATTTGCTTCTCTTTTTCTACAGATAATGTATCAGAAGAGGTTTCTGTCGCAGATTGCACAATTGCTGGATATAAAAGTAAATAAATTGTAATAATTGTAATAAAAAGAGTATTTGTATTCATTATTAGACGCATTTTGGTCAGGCTTATTTTGCTTCTTCAATCATTTGTATTGTGATCGCTTCAACCTCTTCAGCAACATTCATCAGAGATTTTGAATTTGACAACGCCTCCAATAGCGCTTTAGGCCTTATCATTCCAATCTTTGTTTTACCCTCTTCTGAATATACAGAGATACGGCATGGTAATGCCATGTTCATGCTCATATCATCGGTCAGCACTTGTTTGGCTTTTTGAGGATTGCAAATCTCAAGAATTTGGCATTCATTGGGGAAATCTACGCCCTTTTTCCTCAGACTTTCTTGCAGGTTGTGGATGTGGAGCACTCCAAAATTGTGTCTTTTCACAGCTTCCTGCAAATCGGTTACGGCCTGCTCGACTGATTTTTTGGTTTCAACTATATATTTCATATGACGACCTCCTGCATCTTCCTTCCGGGATTCACGGTTTAGGCGCTCTGTCACATAGTAAGTAATCAATACGGCGATTGAGGTAATGTATTATCCTGCAGATCAGAGTGGGAACCCAAGGAAAGGGCTGTTTTCTGATCGCCTCAGTGATCTTGTATGCAGATCGGGTCACTTCGGACTCGCCGTTAACAGTCAAATTCATGATTGCAATCCATTTGGTTACAGAGCCGAACGCCGGGCATGAGTGCGCTGGGAAAAGTCCATCTCAATGCCCTTGTTCGGCAATTCTTTTTTCTCTTTTTTTAATTATAGGAATTAATGATCGCAAGGCGTCATTTACTGAGTTCTCATCTGGAAAAAACTCAGCCACCTCCGGGTCGATGAATACAACATTTGTTCCTTTTTTGTATTTTTTAGCATATTTGCCCCTTACGCCCTTGCTAAAATCATATTCTTCCAGCATATCTGGATCATTAGACATTACTTTCATAATATTTCCTTTCTTTTTTTGTTGCTTTTCTGGCACTAATAATCCTTATATTGTCTCCTCTTTCAGTATGAACAACAACCAATATGCTATTATTATAGGACATTCCAATAAGAACCAGTCTTTTTTCATCGCTTGAATGTAAAGGGTCATCTATGGTTAATGATAAAGTATCTTTAAAAGCCGTGCTCGCTTCTTCAAAAGATACACCATGTTTTCCCAGATTAGTTTTAGCCTTTTTAAGATCCCATTCAAATATTAACATTTATTGATTCCCATTCCAAATTTATATTATCTGCCGAAGGCCGGTCTTCAGCCGTAGCGATCATCTGTCGGCCGAAAGAGCCTTATTGGACGCATTTTGGTCAGGCTTATTTTGCTTCTTCAATCATTTGTATTGTGATCGCTTCAACCTCTTCAGCAACTTTCATCAAAGATTCTGAATTTGACAACGCCTCCAATAGCGCTTTAGGTCTTATCATTCCAATCTTTGTTTCACCCTCTTCTGAATATACAGAGATACGGCATGGTAATGCCATGTTCATGCTCATATCATCAGTCAGCACTTGTTTGGCTTTTTGAGGATTGCAAATCTCAAGAATTTGGCATTCATTGGGGAAATCTACGCCTTTTTTCCTCAGACTTTCCTGCAGGTTGTGGATGTGGAGCACTCCAAAATTGTGTCTTTTCACAGCTTCCTGCAAATCGGTTACAGCCTGCTCGACTGATTTCTTGGTTTCGACTATATATTTCATATGACGACCTCCTGCAATTGTTCTGCCAAATCAGCATCAATAATAACTTTTTCACCTCGGATAAGCAGAATTTTGTTCTCAATTTTTTCCACTGGAACAAGTGCCTTATTCTTTGGCATAATTTGGGTTCCCCCCTTACACTGAAATTTCAACTGGTCACCGAATGCGACCACATTCTATAAGACACTAAAGTTAAAGGGAAAAGCTTGGCTTTATCTCATTAAATTTTTATTGCCTGTTGACACGGAAAAGCTCATATGTGTTCGGCGTTTCCTTGGTGGTGCATTCGGTCTCAAAAGGTTCATGAATGCAGCTCTGTTCGAGCTATCAGTGCGAGCCTGTTGGCGCCAGAAACCCATTAGTCTTTGCCATGCACCTGTCTTCTGAAGGGCCTCGAAGCAGTCGGGTGGAAGGTGCCCTTTAAGATCGTTCAGCGCATAGCAGACTATCTGGTAACCGCCATTGGGATTGCCAGGATCGATGTGGTCAACCGCTGGATAGAGGGGATGGCATCCTTTGCCGCCTTTCATGGGAGTCCCCTCCTTCACGTCGAAAATCATGTTAACTCCAGAGATGGCGCACCGGCCTTGTTGTTTGACGAGAATCTCTCGGAGTAAGGTCTTTGCGGCATTTTGCCGTCGTTTGGACGCCCACCTTTCCTGTTCTGGAGTTAGTTCCATCGTCGCTCCGCCGAACGGTGCCCTTAACCGGCTGGGTTGAGCGGCAGCGAAACCCAGTCCGAGTTGAAGGGCTATGTTTTTCATTTGCTCAGTTTGAGGCGGAGGCCTTTTCCCTTCGCCAAACCATCAAAATATACCTCAAATTCTGTTGGGGCCATTTCCATTGTTGGTACAACACTATCGGAAACTATTCCAAGACAAGCGACATTATCTACAAACTTTGCCTGCTTCTCAGCAAACAGTATCAGGTTCTTCGATATAGGCAGTTTGAATGAATTTGCTGTCCTTGCGAACCAAGCTTTTAACATTCCGGGGTAAGTGAGGTGTTCTGAATTGTAAGACCGATATATTTCGTGAATGAACAGTTTTTCCAATGCCTGTGAAATATTGTCTCTTGGATATAATGCACGTGCCAACTCAATAGGAATGTTAGCTTTTGTCGTTTCTTCACAAATCAACAAACTTGGAGAAGCACTATCCTTTCGACAGTTTTTTCCGCACTCGTAATCCCCTCGTTCCAATGCATGCAACCTGTCAAGAGTCGTAAGGGCAGCTATTCCGCACTCCTGTAAAGTATTGAAGTTCCCGATTTTGAGAGACTTGGTAAGGTCTTCTCGATCCGGATACACAACACAATTCCATGTATCACCTGAATTGCAAGCGAAGAATATGGGTGCCAATATTATAGTAAGTAACAGTTTGTAGGAACGCATTTTCATAAACCCAACTTATATATTGAGCAGATTCTATATTTATTAAGAATAAGTCAATTAAAGTCTTTCTAATTAAATAGCACAGATATCTAATAGATTAAAGATGAGACGTTTGCAAAACACCCCCTTTTGCCCAATTTTGGCGTCAGACTCAAATTTTAAGCCTCGAAATACTCAATGTATTCCTGCATTTAAAATTTTCGCCTTCCTTGAACTTGAATCCAGCTTATAGCGGGAAACATTTTTCAAAGGTCTCAAGATGCAATTATTATTTTTAATAATTTAATGTGGTTATGATTTATATCAGGTTATGGATTTGGTATAATTTTTTATAATTCGTTTTTTGTCCTCGTCTGCCTTATCGCCTTTAAAATAAATCTCTATAAATTCAATAACATCTTCATTTTCATAATATGCATATATGATTCTTATGCCGCTCATTCCTCCACGCCCTTTTAGAGCTTTGCAAGCAAATTTTTTTGCTTTATATATCTTAGGATTTTCAATTCCCAACCCGGAGATATGAACAACTCCTTTATTGTCAATTCCCAGTTTATGGGTAAGTTTGAGCTGTTTATTAATAAAAGTTTCGATATCATCATCGAGAGTTTTAAATCTTTTTGCCAGCTTCTTGAAATCTTTTTCAAATTCAGTGAGTTTCCGTATTTCCTTAAAGACTTTCTTCACTATAATTCCTCACTGAATAAGGCAAAGTTCGATAAAATACCGCTTCATATTCAATGATTTCTCCATCTTCGGTAGTTTGCCAGGGAACATCGTTGTGGGAGTACTCGCTGATCTCAGAAGCATTCATATTTGACAAATTATTTAAAACATCATCAATGATTTCTTTTTCATGTGCTTTGAACTGAGTAAGATCGGGTTTTCTTAAAGGCAAATATTTAGTCTGAGGATATTGAAAATAGTTATCCATCACCTTTACTAAATCTTTACCCTCCATTTCCTTTACAACCTTTATGAATTCTTTAGGTGTTGGTCCATGATGGTTTTTTATATAGGTTGCTCCTATTAATTGCTCTTCATACTTCTCATAAAAATTAAAATCCATGAAATAAAGAAGTTTATACAGAACCGTTTCTCCTACATTCGGTTTAGACCCAACTTTCTCAAGAATATAAATTAATATCTCCTTGAATTTTTGCAGATTCCGCTGAGGAACACTAATTCTAATTTCCTGTTTTTTTTCTGATTTTTTCAAGGCTTTTTCAAATATAACCTCAATATCTTTTTCAACATCTAACAGAACATCCGTAGGAATATTAAATGTTTTAGCAAGCTTAACTATCTCTTCCGCACTAATTTTTCTATTTCCAGTTTCTATTTGTGAAATAGCGACTCTGCTTATTCCCAACTTTATAGCCAATGCTTCTTGAGATAAGTCTATTTTTTCTCTTATCTTTTTAATCTTTACTCCCAGATTTTTATAAAACCTATCCATTTATAACCTCCATTTTGTTATAAATTTAGCGCATGTTTGATTTTATGTCAAGATATTGTTTTATTATCTAACACAAATTAAAGATATAGGGTTTTTATTTGAGCCCGCTTTTCTCACAAGCTGAGTTTGCAGTAGGCGCAAGGCGCAGGCCATGAAGCTGTGGTATTCCACTGCGAATGGCCTGCAACACAGCGGATGCGGTGAAATCGGCTTGCCCGAAGGGTGAACAAATCATAAATTTGTTATAAATTCCATAAGCAAAGTGTTAATCAGCCTGTAAGGCAAAAATAGTAATAAGTTTCAATAATACAATTATGTTACACATTATTTTATGAGTTGTTCATGAGAAATGCGGGTTTGGTCAACAGATAAGAAGAGAAGGCAATTATTATTTTTAATAATTTAATGTGGTTATGATTTATATTAGTTTATGGATTTGGTATGATTTTTAAATTAATACAAGAAGTTCCTGTGGTTTTTCTATCAGGGTTTTTGCTCCGCTTTTCTGAAGTTCTTATGATGAAAACTATGCTTCATCTTTTAATAGATTATGCTTTTGCAGATAATCAAAAGAATACCTGTCTTCCCTTAAAATATGATTTTGCAGCCATTCACTAAGAAAAACAAACATTTTTTCTGCTATTATTTCCGGATCTTTTGCCAGAAACTTATTGTTATATTCCTTGACGTTATTGATGAATTCAAGATGCCTCTGCCGGTGATGTTCAAATTCCGGATGTTTCTTTATTAGTTTTTCTTCGCTGGAAAAGTGATAGTCAAAATAATCAAACATATCATCCAGAATCTCTTCAAGGTCTTCAATAATAATTTCCTTTTCCATTAATTGCAAAAGGGTGTTTATACTTTCAAAGAGCTTTTTATGCTGGCTGTCAATAATCTCTACATGAACCGAAAATTTTTCATCCCAATTAATGTACTTTTGCTGCATAATTTCCCTCTTTCATTAATATAAACATAAGCATTACTCAATTAGATCTCCAAACTATTGGTTTTCGGTCATGTTGAATGTGTAAGAATCAACAATTCCGTTTTTGTCAAATCGAACTACCAGATCTTTAGTTGTCGCCTGTCCAAACAATTTATAGCGATACCTTCCGTATGTCCAAGTCTTTAGACCATCTTCAATTCCGACTCTCCACGGAGGACCGAATATCGAACGTATTTCATCCTGAGTAGTTTCTTTAATTTGAATGTCAGATACTCTGACGACAGAAAAATCTCGACCAACTGTGGCACAGCCGATTACAAACAGAATTAACATCGCCACAAGACACAACAAAACTCCTGGTAAAAGTTTACCGTTACCTTTTGTGGAAATTGAGGACAAAATGTAAGTTTTCATCTCAAAATTTCTCCTTTTACTATTTTTATAAAATGTACTTATTTTATTAACTAAATTGCGCGTTTCAAATTGCTATCATTCAGCCTATGGTAAGTGCCTACTCTCTGACGATAAAAAAGGATTTCACCTTAGCAACTATTTGGTTTTCGGTTAACCTGTCGGAGGCTTCGACTGCTGCAATCCTGTCGTGCTGGCCTTTTATTTTCTCAATTTCTTTTGCCAGTTCAAGTTTCGCCTCACTGGGACCAAAGATGAAGATATTGTCGGCTTTGCCGGCCTTTTTAATTACCATCTGATAGAAGTCATGAAACTGGTGTTTGCGGCGCTCGTCCGCTTTTTGCTCTTTTGATACTGACTGAGCCACGCAAGTGCCACCCGCCTTCCGTCCGCCTGATGGACGAAAGTGGCTTTCGGCGCCTGACTCGATACGCTCAACCGTTGTTTGGTCGCCTTCTATCGAAACCAAAATTGCCTCCTTGTGATCGATC
>Ga0180009_10008198_pt1 | contig 10439 bp, 8 predicted proteins | sample OS_PC_MetaG_FD_123537 | JGI IMG/M metagenome (GOLD analysis project Ga0180009, IMG submission 123537) | Groundwater microbial communities from the Aspo Hard Rock Laboratory (HRL) deep subsurface site, Sweden - OS_PC_MetaG | ecosystem: Environmental > Aquatic > Deep subsurface > Groundwater... | reverse complement strand
ATGATTATTGATTTCTTTAATAGCATAGAGCGGTGAGGTACCAATATCACCATAGACCACTCCTAATGTAGCAATAGACACAATGATGTGTTTTTTCCAATTAGCTAATGACATGAATTTGTATATCTTATCATGAATAAACTGGTTTAATAGCCGAGTGAATCAAGTAGATAAATGCAATAGATGGATTTCTTCTTTTATTGATATAATATATCTTCCTGGATCAACCAGGAAGTGTTTGATAACCTGCCCGCCTTTATTGCAAAGGTTGGGCAGATGAAAATCTTTTTTGCAGGAGGATGAGAATGGAGTTTTTATTTGCTAGATGGGCGCAAGCCCTACGTTGTGTCTGGTGCAATAAAAAAATTCCACCAGGCAGTAGGTTTTGCCCCTACTGCAGACGCCCTCAGAATTAAGAGGGCCAAGTAGTAGGGTTTCAACTCAGGTAGGGAGTCAAAATCTCTACCTGAGTTATCTTCTTGTATTTCTCTACCCTTTGACTTAATATTTCACTAAATAATGCTGGAAAATAAATCCCAAATCTTTCTTTCTCTTGATCAAGAATGCTCTGCTATTAGTTTACTCGAAGAATTTGGAATTTCCCAAGCTACGATAATTGAGATACTATCTTTGGTTGTTAGTTATAAGGATCACTATGCGAACACCGTGGCAAAAGCCAAGTTTTTATCAAAGCAAGAAAAATATCTTGACGAGTATGGTTATATTAATATAAAAAATCCCCACGATGCCAGGGGTGTTTTGAAGTTTGGGACGTGTGGTGATCTTGCTCGTGATTTGTTGTCTCGCATGATATCTCTTAGGATAACCGATGCGCTGAATGAATTAGGACTTTCGATTACTCTTGCCGCAGGATACGAACCAACATTTTTTAATCAAAAAGACAATAATCATGTTTTTCTCATAATATCTAATAAGCGTGTAAAAAACTTCTCAAAAAACAATTCCATTGTTTTAGATCCATCTTTGCAAAGAGTGGGGTTAGCCAGTGTACTGGGATATCAAATGAAAGAACGAGCTCCTAAGCTTAGTAGTTTAGAAGAAATATATACAAAGATGATGTCTAAAAAAGAAGGATGGCTTGATATGTCCAGGATAGGAAATAAAGTTTTTTTGGGAATAACTCAAGATATGGAATATACCGTTTCATTCCATTATGAAGGGGAGAGTGAGCGGGTTTATCCGGTTGTTAGTCTAGTTGATAAGAATGGAGTCTGTTCGCAGTATGAAAATGACAGACGGGCTGCGGTGGTGAAAAGAGCGGCGCCTAAAACAAAAAATCTTTCTCACAAGAATCTTAATGTAGTAAGTCAGATTTTAAATAATTTAAGCAAGCCAATTATTACAACAAAGATATCTCATCATTAAGAAATAATTAAGACTTTTTGAGAGGCAATTTTCCTTCTTTGAGCAATTGAGTTATATCCCAAATTTGCAAACAGGGCGAATTATCTGGGCGACAGTATTCGCGAAGTAGATTTCCTTGAGGCAGATCAATTTCTAGGCGATGACTGTTGACTATGAGTAAAATTTGATCAAAGTTTATTGCTCGATTCATAAATTTTTCTGAAATTTCTCTAACCGGGAAACCAATTCCTTCTATGTAAATGTTGTCTACATTTTGGCGGTGAAAATACAGCAAAATTCCATCTGGGAGAGTTCCAAACGAACCCTCGGTAGCAACAGCTATTGTTTGATCTCGAGCCAGGTCTTTAATAAAATTTACACTTTCTTTGATTCCATGACCAGATGACCATCTGTAGAGATATTGCTCTTGATCTGCACTAACAAAGGGAGTTTTGCTGGGATTGGTAAGTGAGAAATAAATAAATTTACTTGAGATAATCACGGTATTGATCAACATTACTCCTAGGGTTATTCCTAGAAAAACCCTTTTCCAGTAAGTTTTTTGTTTTAGAGCCATTAATACTAACTCTTGTACTACCAAAACTGCTGAAACAGTCAAAAAGATACTAACGGGTAAGAAATACCTGGGATAAACTACTTTACCAAGGAGCGCTATTGGTCCGGCAAACAGAAGTGCTGAGCCAACTAAAATATGTTGGATTCTTCGCTTTTTAGTATCTGGGAGCAATTGCCCTAGTAAGTTTAGTAATAAAATAGGCCAGGTTAGATAGGCTCCAAAATAATTGATGTAATTTGGAACGTTAATGACGGTCTCTCTCCATTTACTCTGAAAAATGACTTCTTTCCAGGGGTAGAGAAAATCTCCCCCTCTAGAGAATAATTGCGAAAAAACTGGGTGCAGTCTGAGACTAAAAAATAGTGTTAAACCACCCAATATCGCCAGGGAAATATGGGTAATGTGCTTAGTTTTAGAGTTTAATTTTGCCCTCTTTAGCCAGGGATAGAGAAACAAGCTGGGTATGATCAAAATAGCCGGTAATTTAGCCCATAATGCTAGGCCAAGAAATAAACCAGTTAGACTTATCCAGAGAAATTTTTGTTTATTTCTCACTATTTGAATTACCCCAATGATTGTCCAGGTTATCCCTAAACACAACAAAGCATCTGTTAGGGCCATGCGGTGATGAAAGAACCAAAAAGGTAAGACACTTCCTAAAATCATAGCTAACCGAGCTGTTTTTGTTTTTCCATCTAATAATTTCACCAAATAACCTAAGCTTAAAATTTGTCCTAAGCCAATCAAAACGGCCACAAATCTACCGGCGAATAACTGATCTTTGAATAAAAATTGAAACGGCATCATCAACCACATCAAGAGCGGTGTTTTACCATCATTTAGGGGGAAAAACAAATATTGTCGCCAGTCATCAATTATGAGCTGAGTCCATCTGATATAAATGGCTTCGTCGGCAAATACGGGCAAAAGTGTTAGGCGATACAAATGAGAAAAAAGGTAAAAAAGAATAATTAAAGTAGGTATTATCCAAAGGCGTAAGTTTTTCACCATTCTATTGTAGCCTAGTGGCACTTGCTCGCCAACTTGCCACTTGCGATGAAACACTTGCGATGAAAAAATTTGCGATGAAGAAAAATAGTGATCCAAAATAGAATGAAGGGTAACCAGGTAATTAATTTTTGATGAAGGATTACATCTCCTTCATAGTTACCAGACCAGAGGTAGGGAATATAGCGAAACATCGAGCTAATAGATAAAATCACCAGGCTGATTTTCCATAATTTCCACTTTTTATTAATCAATGGAATCCAGACAAGAGACCAAATTAGATACCAGGGCAAAAACTGTTTAGATCGTAGGGTCAGTAGGGGCAAAAATAGTAAAACTGAAGTTAGGAGGGGCCAGTTATCCAAAATCAGATCATGAAGCTTAGGCCAGATTTTTTTCCAAGGGGAAACTAAAACCAACCACAGGGGGAATAACATTAGAGTAGCTAGCTTGATTGAAGCTGATAATAAGAGCAAAGCCAATGATAAAAATATGTTTTTATTGGTTTTTTCTCTAGAAATTAATAGCATTGCCACTAAAGCTGGCGCCATCATCCACAAGTCATTATGGACATTACTTACCACTTCAATTAATAAAAGTGGGTTAAAGAGTAAGAGCGGTAGCCAGATATTTTGTCTATCTTTTAGGTAATTAACTAGAGAAAAACTTAATAATCCTAAGCTTGAAAAATTAAATAAGCGAAAAGCCATCCAAGTAAGTGAGAATTTTCCACCTCCTAGGAAATAAGGTAAGAGAGATAATCCGGTCCATCCATAAAAATAAGGAGCCGGTGTGTGAGTATTATGCATGAATCTAGTCCAGTTATCGTAAGCAAAGTCTAGAGCTGTTTGCAGATGGGGGTTGGCTTGGTAAACGACAACCATCTTGGCATTAAAAATATAGTTGAAAACATCATATGAAAGCGCATTATTAGAAATAAGCAATGGTGATGCTATTAACAAAGGCAGCCACCAGGGGAGATGATTTTTTTTGGGCCAGGATTTAATTATTTTGATGTATGTAGTAAATAGAGCAATCATCAAAGTAACAAAGCTAAAAGTAAGCAGTTGTCTATTATTAAAAAAAATAGCCCACATCCAGGTTTGAAACCGCCAATATGGCGACCAACTACTCAAAACAAGATTGGGAGCTGTTAGTGAATAAGAAAAAACTGCGTAGATAGTCAGCAACAAAAAATATAGTAGTAGTCTTTTGTTGAGTGGATTTTTTAATAAATCAAACATTATTCTTGTATCTACCTTTGAGATCCGCGATTTTGATCCAAATAATGTCGCGCAGCATCCTCAGCGAATCTTTAATTGGATCTACTCGATCACTTTCTCGGTGGTGCCACTCAATTGGCACTTCGCTAATTTTTAGACCATATTTTTTAGCTAAGAAAAGCAACTCCACGTCAAAGGCGCCGGTAAAAGCATCGCCGCGTTGTTCTTGCTGACCATAAACTTGCAGGCCATTAAATAATAGTTTAGTAGCTTGAGCTGAAAACAGCTTGAAACCACACTGAGTATCTAAAATACCAGGAATAGCGAGCATTTGAACCAGAATATTAAAGCCACGTCCCATTAGATGTCGATACCAAGGCTCATCATCTCTGATTGATCCTACCATCTCTCGAGAGCCAATGACTACTTCGTAGCCATGTTTGGCCCTAAGCCAAAGTTTTTCAATTTCCCAGATCGGAGTTGATTGATCAAAATCGGTGAACAAGCGCCATGCACCTCTAGCTGTTAGCATCCCAGCTTTTACCGTGGGTCCTTTACCCGCGTGGACATTTTCTAACACCTTAACTTGGGGGTGTTTTTGGGCAAATTGATGAAGTTTTTTGATAGTACCATCGTCAGAACCGTCATCGGATAAGATCACCTCCCAGGAATAATCTTGTTTTGTTAAATAATCAATTACTTTATCCAAAACTTCTCTCTTAAGATTTTCCATTTCATTATAGGAAGGGATAATAATGGATAAATAAGGTTTAGTAGACATTGTTGTAGTATAGAAAAAACTTGCGCATAGCTCCAGAGGAACTATCGGTCTTCTCTGGTGCTAAGAATAATAATTTCTGGGCCATTAGGAATCATCAAAGTTTTCTTGGGATTTTTATCTGGGAAAACCACAATTTCATAAACAGGAGAATCAGCCACATTCTTGATTGAATGATCTTCATTGATCACCACTAAAGTTTCTGCTTCTCCGCGGCTTTCTCTTTTGAGTGGAGGACGATCAGTAGTGGTTAAAAAGTATCGATAGTTTTGCGCATCTAGATCTCGTGATTCTGAGAATAATACTAAGTTGTATTTTTCACCGGGTTTGATTTCTTGATAAATGCTGTCGCTTACCACCTGCATGTCGTCAATTGTCCAGCCTTGTTTGTAAATTGGTAAGTGATTGAGGTTGAACCATAAAAAATATGCTATGAAAGTTCCACTAATGAGTTTTCCAATGAACTTCCATTTTGTTATTAAAAAGTCCAAGATGATGCCGTAAATCCAAAAAGTGACTGGGAATAAATAAGCAATATAATGATCAAAAACAGTGTGTTCATAAAAGGCTGTGCCTATAATACCGGCAACTAGATAAGCTGATATTACTACAAAGCCGGCCCAATGTTTATCTTTTTTATTTTTAATTAATAGCCAGCCCAAAATGGCAAGAGTTACGATTAACAAGATGGTATTGAGTAGTCGTTGCTGACCAATCGCGATCTCAAACAGGGCATGCAGCCCGCGACCATGTGTTTCTTTGAGAGCTTCAAAAGCTTTAGTGATTAGACCGCTGCTGGTAGTGGCTTTAAAATTATTGTCTTGAAAAATAAGATTATAAAAAGCATTGGCGTTTAACCAATTATGCTTATAGTCAAATAAAACCAACGGTGTAAAGGAAAGAAATAGGAAGAATATTCCTACCGCTGTGGCTTTTAGTTGTTGAGTAAAATTTTTTGATCTATTTTTTTCTTTCCAATTTTCAAAAAAGCTGATTAGCCAGATTACACCTGCCCCTCCGATTGATAATAAAGCCAAATAATGAAGTTGAAACAAAACCGCAAGGCAAACCATTACCGCGATCCAGTACCAAGGTTTTTTTTGCCAGGCTTTGTAAGTAAAAAAAATCATCCAAGCTGAAACGAATGGAGCGGGGTTGGGATTCCAGCTAAAGCGAGTATAGGCAATAACCGTTGAAGAAAAGGTAAAAAAGATTGTGGCAATCAGAGCCGCCCTTGTGCTAATTAAATTTTTTCCTAGTTGATACATCAAAAAAACGGTAATAATCCCTAAGATAGCGATAGCATAAGCTGGTCCAATCGGGCTTGGGTAGCTTAACCACAGAAAAGGTAGCATGAAGTAGTAATAAAGAGGTCCGAGATATAAGTTGCCAACACTAGTGACAGGACCAATAAAAACTAAGTCTCTCTGTGTAAAGATTTGAGATACGATTATGGCATCGCGACCCTGATCTCCTTGAAATTGTAATGAATCACTTAAATTATAAAGTCTGAAAAAAGACGCTATTAAGATTAAAATAATTAGACAGATTTGGGATAAGGACAGGCGTTTTAAAACCTTCATAGTCAGAATAGCCTATGATTTTTTCTTTTTCCAGATAAAAGTATTGTAAGCAAAAAAGTTCCAAAAAAGTCCTAGCAAGATACCGATCATGACGTACAAAGTACCAGTATCAAAATTCATCTTAATAATGGGGATGATAAACAGATCAAAAATTCCAAAAACTCGTTCTCCAATTGTGGCAACTAGCAATTGAATTAAGATTGAGCCGGCAGAGGTAAGATTAAATTGCAAAAATTTGAGCGGCGCTTGAGCTAAAGTAAGTTTGCGATCAGCGAATGTCCAGATATTATTGAGAGTAAAGTTAGAAAGAATTGCTACTTCAATACTCAAAAAAGTAGCTAAAATAAAACCAGTTATAAATAGCCAATCAAAGTTAGGCATAATAGCTCTAAAAAGCACAAGAGCAGCTAGCTGTATTAAAGTACCAGTGCCTCCGACCATTAAGAATTTAAATATACGGTGATTAAAAATTTCCTGGATTTTCATCTTCAACATATATAATAGCGCATTTTTAATATATTCGGGGCCGATCTTAGATTTTCCATGAGTTCTGTCTTTAAATTTATAGGGTATTTCGATGATTTTAAATCCCTTGCGTCGTGCTTTATGTAAAAATCCAATTTGAAAAGTATAGCCAGCAAATTTTTCTGAGTTCATTTCTGGAGAAACAGCATCATAGACTTTTTTGGTGATAGCTCGATACCCTGAGGTCCAGTCACGAATATAAAAATCAGTGAGAATGGTCATGGCCACGAGATTCCCCACGCGACTTAAAATTTTACGATGCAAGCCCCAGTTGTTTGGAATACCGCCCCCAGGCACATAGCGTGATCCAAGCACCATCTCTTCTCCTTGGTCGATTCTTTGCAGGAAAGATGGAATTTTAGTTTGGTCGTGTGATAAATCAGCATCAAATTCAAATATCACATCTGCTTTAAATTTGCCAAAAGCTTCTGCCATACCTTTTAAATAAGCCACACCTAGGCCAACTTTTTGTTTATTTAAAAGTAAGTGCAACCTAGAGTCATATTTTTGTTGTTGTTGCAATTTTTTAACCACTTCATAAGTTTTGTCTGGAGAAGTGTCATCAACCACTAAGATTTCCATGCGCCATGTTTTGATTTGGGCAAAAACATCGAATACTTCAGTGATAGTTTGTTTAATATTATCTTTTTCGTTATAAGTGGGAATAATAACGACAGCCTTTTTCATTTACTGGTCTTGCTTTCTCTTTCTAGTTCAGCTTTAACCATGAGGATAACAAGTTCTTCAAAGGAAACCGAGGGCTTCCAGCCTAGTTTTTCCCGAGCTTTTTTTGGATCAGCAATCAGTCGATCAACTTCAGCTGGGCGATCAAAGTCCGGATTATGTTTATAGGCTGTTTCCCAGTTATCTATGCCAGCTACCTTGCAAGAAAGTTGTAAAAATTCTCTGACCGAGTGAGCTTCGCCCGTGCCAATGACAAAGTCTTCTGGTTTATCTTGCTGAAGCATTAACCACATCGCCTCTACATAATCTTTGGCATAGCCCCAATCTCGTTCTGATTCAAGATTGCCAAGCTCCACATATTTTTGTTTACCTAATTTTACTCTAGCTACGCCGTTAGCAATTTTGCGAGTCACAAACTCTAATCCACGGCGGGGAGACTCATGATTAAACAGAATTCCAGAAACAGCAAACATCTCATAAGATTCACGATAATTAACCGTGATCCAGTGTCCGTATACTTTAGCTACGCCGTAGGGTGAGCGAGGATAAAAGGGTGTATTTTCGTTCTGTGGAGTTTCTCTAACCTTACCAAACATTTCCGATGAGCTAGCCTGGTAAAATTTGGTTGTGGGGCAAGCTAATCTGATGGCCTCCAAAACTCTAGTCACACCAATGGCAGTGAAATCACCAGTTAAAACTGGTTGGCTCCAACTAGCTTGAACAAACGACTGTGCAGCCAAGTTATAAACTTCATCAGGTTGAATTTCTTTGATGGGGTTAGTGAGAGAGTGTTGGTCGACCAAATCACCAGATACTAGTGTTAAGTGGGGATGGTGGATTAAATGTTGAATGCGGGCAAAGTTTTGAGTACTAGTACGCCTAGTTAAGCCATAAACCTTATAGCCCTTATCTAATAAAAATTCTGCTAAATAAGAACCATCTTGACCAGTGATGCCGGTAATAAAAGCTTTTTTCATGACTGTGATCTCCAATATGCTAATACTCTTTTTAGTGTTTCATTAAGCTCAATTGTGGGTTTCCAACCCAAGCTTTTAATTTTTCTAGGATCAGCCATAGCGATCGGCACATCTGACGGCCTTATTCTTGTCTGATCAATCTCAACTTCAGTTTTTACTTTAGCTAAACTCATGAGTATATCAAGTACTTCCTGCATGCTATAACCTCGACCGGTCCCAATATTATAAACTTGACCAGACTCACCCTTTTCCATTAACAGGAGATAGGCTTTGACCATGTCTTTGACATCAGTAAAGTCGCGAACAGCGGTGAGATTGCCAACTTTAATTTTTTTCTGCTGATTGTTTTCAATGGCGACAATTTGCTTGGCAAAAGCAGATACTGCAAAATCCGGAGATTGACGCTCTCCGATGTGGTTAAAAGGTCTAACTCTGATTATATTCAGGTTAAAACTTTGTGCATAAGCATATGCCAATAAATCTTGGGATACTTTAGAAACAGCATAAGGACTAATGGGTCCTAGCGGGTAAGTTTCACTAACGGCCTGTGGATCAAAACCAGGGTAGGTAGTGATTAAGTCATACTCCATAGCGCTGCCAATCGCCAAAATTTTTGCATGCGGCACATACTGGCGAACTGCCTCTAAGACATTTAGTTGCAACTGATTGTTGTTATCTAAAACTTGTTTAGTATTCTTGAAACTTTTACCTACTGCGGCCAGGGCTGCCAGATGATAAATTTGATCGGGTTGAAGTTTTTTAATCAACTCAAAGGTTTTTGTTTGGTCGGTTAAGTCTATTGAGCGTATTTGATTAGTGGGTAATAGAGCGTGAACAAATCCTGGGTTATCAGAGTATGAAGTCACGTGGATATTGGCTTGATCGGCTTTTAGTAAGGCTTCTACTAAATGTGAGCCTACAAAACCTGTTCCACCAGTGATAAGAATAGTAGCTTGATTCATATATTTATCCGTTTATCCTCGGCCAATACCTAAATAAGTATAGCCCCAGCTTTTGATTGTGGCAGGATCAAATTGACTCCGGCCATCAATGAAAAATTGAGGCTTAATCGTTTTAGTTTTTGAAAAATCAAAAGAGATAATTTCTGGCCATTCAACTAAAACAATAATGACATCGGCATCAATAACAGCTGCTTCAATGTTGCGTTGTTGAGAAAAACCAGCGTTTTTTTGCGGCCAAACTGCTCGAGGATCATAACCCATAACTTTGGTTTTTTGTTCGAGTAGGTAGGATACAACCGATAAGCCGGGGGCTTCACGAGTATCATCGGTATTGGGTTTGAATGATAGTCCTAAAACCGCTACTTGCTTGCCTTGCCAACCACCAACTTTTTGACCAAATTTGCTCATTAAGTAAGAGATGCGAGTTTGGTTTAACTCATGGACTTTGTTCATCAGATTATTAGATTCACCCACTGCCCTAGAATAAGCAGCAAGTTCGCTCACATCTTTAGGAAAGCATGAGCCTCCATAACCAAAGCCGGGATACCAATAATGTTCACCAATTCTTGGATCTTGCCCCATTCCAGTCACAACTTCTTGGACATCGGCACCATTTTTTTCACATAGATCGGCAATTTGATTAATAAAAGTAATTCGCGTTGCCAGATAAGTATTAGAAGCATATTTAGTCATCTGAGCTGACTCTGGCTTCATAATAATGATATTGCTAGTTAAAGGACGATGCAGTTGGCTGAGT
>Ga0180009_10008197_pt1 | contig 10442 bp, 11 predicted proteins | sample OS_PC_MetaG_FD_123537 | JGI IMG/M metagenome (GOLD analysis project Ga0180009, IMG submission 123537) | Groundwater microbial communities from the Aspo Hard Rock Laboratory (HRL) deep subsurface site, Sweden - OS_PC_MetaG | ecosystem: Environmental > Aquatic > Deep subsurface > Groundwater... | reverse complement strand
TTACTCAAGGGCTGAATGGTCACAATAGCTCATGTTGCTCAGTTGGCAATCAACCTCATGACCCAGGTATAACAGATTGCAATTTCAACTTATAACCTCATTGGGAAATCCGGATAGACCCAATTTTTTGAACCTAAATTTCATAAATGGCCAAACCGAAAATGTTGCCATGTGAAAAGCTAATTGCCACAAGCTAACAGTGAAATTTAACAAGGTTAAATTTCTTGGCGGAGGGAGTAGGATTCGAACCCACGGTCCCTTTCGGGACAACGGTTTTCAAGACCGCCGCCTTCGACCACTCGGCCATCCCTCCGGGAATCCCCATTCGTGGGGATTACCTTTAGCTTTTGGCTTGTAGCGCAACCCTAATTGAGTCAATACTCAATTAGGGAGCCGTCAGCGATCAGCCTTCAAGCTTGGGAACCCTGAAAGTGTATTTATATCTCACCCATGTCCGGTTTATAAATGTTGTATCAAAAAGGTTTAAGCTGATCGCTAATAGCTGAATGCTGGTAGCTCCCAATTGAGCATTTTCGCTCAATTGGAATCTTCTTAATATATCACACCTAGGCTGATGGGTCAAAATCTTTTCATGTCATGCTGCCATTGAACGTTGTTTAACGACTCATCCTCTCCCGCATCATCCGGATGGTCTGAGCGTAATCCTCGCTGTAAAATATGGCAGACCCTGCCACAAACACATCGGCGCCAGCCTCTGATACAAGATGAATAGTATCGGGGTTAATACCGCCATCAACCTCTATCTCTATGTTCAATCCCCTCTTATCTATCATCTCCCTCAAACGCTCTATCTTGGGTATCACTTCAGGGATAAATTTCTGAGCTTCGAACCCGGGGTTAACGGTCATCAGGAGAACCATCTCCAGGTTATCAAGAATGTACTCTAGCATCTGTAGGGGTGTAGCAGGATTCAAAGATACAGAGGGTTTTGCTCCCGCACTCCTTATGAGCTGAATGGATCTGTGAAGATGATCCACAGCTTCTGCATGAACTGTAATGATATCGGCACCGGCCTTAACGAAATCATCTATGAACTGATCCGGATTCGATATCATCAAGTGTGTGTCGAGGGGTAGCTTAGTAACACGTCTTACCGCCTTAACAATCATGGGTCCAATTGTGATATTGGGAACGAAATGACCATCCATAACGTCAATATGTATATAATCGGCACCGGCCTGTTCAACATCTTTAACTTCCTTCTCAAGCCGTGTAAAATCAGCCGATAGGATTGAGGGTGCTATCTTTCCCATCTTTTCCTCCCTATCTATTCATGCCCATTCAAAAAGATTTTTACCGTGTAAAAATTATGTGATTTGCCAATAAATTTCCACTTCTAAAAGGGTGACTTTAGAGTGAGGTTAATGGTTTAATAACTTCTCTGTCAAGATGAATTTAACCCATTGGCCAATCATTCCGGTATCTCAATGATAAAAGACAGAAACATCATTGATTAGGTTGAATTATCTCTTGTTTATCACTATCATGGTTTATCAACAGATACAGAGCCCTCAGTTCCGCCTTGAGACATGATGCCCTTTAATCCGCCGGAGGCGGACAAGGGTTTAATTCCCCGCCGCTTGCGGCGTTACAATGTTTTTGTAGATACCCCGCTGCTCTGCGGCGGGGTAGTTCATTTGATCGGAGTAAAATGGATGCGTGTCATTGCTGGCCAAGCCAAATCAAAATTCCTAAAACAGGTTCCCGGCAGAGGAACCCGTCCCATTACTGACCGAGTCAAGGAATCCTTGTTCAACATCTTAAGAGAGAAGGTTCACCAATGCCGCTTTCTAGATCTCTTTGCAGGGACTGGCGCAGTGGGGATAGAAGCTCTCAGCAGAGGCGCCGCAGAAGCTGTTTTTGTGGAAAAAGCACCCAAAGCAATCAGAGTCTTGCGAGAGAATCTGCGCCTCACCGGAATGACGGATTGTGCGAGAGTTTTTCAGGAAGACGCCTTCAAGTTCATTCCCAAGTCACATGAACAGTTTCAAATCATCTACATTGCGCCGCCACAATTTAAAAATATCTGGTTGAAGACCTTAATATTGCTGGATAAACACCTCATTTTGGACCCAGAAGGCATTATCGTGGTACAGATCTTTCCCAAAGAGTTTGAATCTCTCTCTTTAAACCGATATGTACTGACCGACCAACGAAAGTATGGAAGCACCATGCTCTGCTTTTACGAAATGGCGCCTGACTAATCCCAACACAACCGGTTAAATAAACTCCCTATGGGTTTTATTTGAATGCCACAACACCAAAGGCACTCGGCCGGCGCATAACTCGCGAAAATCCCACTCCCCGGAGACGATCTATCACACCCCGCGTGATCTGGCTTACGGATCTGCTCTCCGGATTACCAATGTAATGAAACATGCGACCAGCATGACGAAGTACGCGATATAGTTCAGCGTAGAATTCAATGGCGTAGAGATGGCCAGCTAACTTCAAGGTCGGGGGATCATGGATAATACGTGTGAAGGTATTGTTTTCAAACTCCTTAATGATAACGTAGCTATCACCAATGCGTTGAGTGATCTTAGGGTTATCAAACAAGAGCTGTGACCATGGGTTCAATTTAGCGATCTCCTGCGCAGATGGATCAAGTTCTATGGTGATAACGCGGCTGGCGGTCTTGGATGCTTCGATCGCAGTATAACCCAGGCCGGTGGCTGTATCCAGAACATGGCCAACCAGAGGTTTGACTGTCTTTATCTTCTCCAGGGTATCGCTGTACGGATCGGTTCCTTTGATTCGGTGCATGAGGATTCCAGAGACAAGCATTGTGGGAGCTTTGGGTGTGGGCATCAGGCTGTAGTGGCGGTTCGTAAGCTCAGAATAGAGATGAATCTTGCGTGGCTCACCACCTTCAATAATAAAACAGTTGTTTTCAGATGCGCTGATCTTTTCTATCGCCTTCCATGACAGAATCTCGCCATCTGAAAAACGTGCCCCTTCCGGTTCCATAGAAACCTCAACCATCGTAAGACCCAGGTCCCGGGAACTTTTAACTCGATGTCTGCCTTCCTTTCGAGCTTTCAGAAGAGGCTCTGTTTGAAAATGGGAAAGGACAATGGGGTGTGTCATTGGGTTCAGAATAGAGTTACGTGTGAAACATGAAATGGACGGTTCGCAAAAAGTGTAAAGCCATTAACTAGCCCGTTCAGTACCCTCCGGGCCAGTTCCTTTAGTGCCTGTGCCTGCGCCTCTATATTCCAAAAAATTAATCATTCCCTCCTCTACATGTTCCAGATCAACATCCGTGTCATAACATGGACCATTGGGTCGCCTATTTAAAATCCCATAAACAGGGACCGGATAAGTATCCTGTATCCCGCTCGTAAGGTCCCTCTCACACGCCACCGCTATGATCATATGGGGCTTCTTTTCCACCACGATCCGCCTGGCCAGAGTCCCGCCAGTGGCCACTGATATGGAGACATGATACTTTTGAGATAACTCCACCAGATCTTTTATTTTGCATCTACCGCATGCCTTACAGTTCTCCACATTTCCGGTAATTCTTACATCACATTCATGATATTGAAGGCACTGGGGGAGCAGTATAAGTAGCTTCTCAGGCTTAACAAGCTTGGCTTCCGCCAATACCAATTGGTTGTTTATGGTAACAAAGGCCCTTCTTACCTGATCTTTGCCAATCCCCACAAATTTTCCAATCAACACCAGCAAGGGAAAGAGAAACCGTATGACAACGCCCCGAATACGGCGATTAAAAAAGAGATTTTTCCCCCGGATGATAGTAAAAACCAGGGTCAAACCTCCACCGATTAAAAACAGAACAACCGAGGCAAAAACGATGGCCATGATAAGAGGGAGCTTTGGGTGAATATTGGTAAAACCTATATACGGTACCAACCAGAGTAAGACAGCCGTCACCACCAACACCCCGCACGTGAGGAGCAGGAGGAAGATAAATGTCATCTTTTCAGGTCGCTCGTTTTTCTCCATATCTCTGACTTCTATCTCCATTCATAATATTTTGGAAAAATTATCATCTTCCCTTTTATTGTCCCAACACAGTCCCCTCGGGTAATGAAAAACCCCTAAGAAAATCATGGGAAGAGAGTCTCTTCTTGCCAGGATACTGAATCTCCCTGATCTCCAACACACCTCTGCCCGTCTCCACCAGCAAACCGCCCTCTGCATCTCTTACAACTCTTCCAGGAACCACGTCAAGGCGGTCTTCATCCGCAACCCTAGATGAGAACATCTTTATCTCCTTGCCCTCCAAGGGGGTATAGGCACCGGGTTTTGGGTCTAAGGCTCGGATAATAGCGGAGATCTTTACGGCAGGTTGTTTCCAGTCAATGAAACAGGTCTTTTTTTCAATCTTAGGGGCATATGTTGCCTTAGAATGATCTTGTGGGCTCTCCTTTATGGATTTTTCGGTCATCTGATTCAGTGATTTGATAATGAGATCTCCGGCCTTAAGGGCAAGCCGATCATGCAGTTGTCCGGCCGTCTCATCCCTTAAAATGGGAACTTCCTCCTGAAAAAGGATCGGGCCGGTATCAAGCCCCTCATCCATGCGCATAACGGTTAGGCCGGTCTTTGATTCATTATTCATGATAACCCATTGGATGGGGGCAGCCCCGCGATATTGAGGTAAAAATGAAGCATGAATATTGATTACCCCCAATTTAGGTATGGTGAAGAGGCTTCTCTTGAGAATTTGACCGAAAGCAATCACGATAATAAGATCGGGTTCCTTCCCTGTGATGAGTTGGCAAAAATGCTGATCAGATGCCTTTTCCGGTTGCAATACTTCGATCCCGTGTTCCATAGCCAGTAATTTAACCGGTGATGCCATGGGCTTTCTCCCTCTACCTTTTGGCCTGTCCGGTTGTGTGACCACTGCTATTATATCATGTCCATGATGTATGAGGGACTTTAGCGTAGGAATGGCGAATTCGGGTGTCCCCATAAAGACCAGTTTTGGATGGCTGGGCAATCTATCTAATAAAAGGCCTGTCATTTCAATGCCTCGGGATCTCTATCTGTCTGCAGAAAAAAATAGAGGCTCGTTAGATTCTTGTTGGAGTCTATTCCTTTTTCAGTATTTTCTTCAGCTTTTTTTTATATAGGGCTCGTTTGATGCTGCTGATATGGTCTATAAAAAGAGTCCCGTTCAGATGATCAATCTCGTGCTGCAAACATACGGCCAACAGGTCCTCCGCTTCGACATCAACCGGATTGCCATCTCTGTCCACGCCACGCACTTTAATCCTGGCATGTCTTTTAACTTCAGCTGCAAAATCAATCACGCTCAAGCATGATTCTTCATGGACAATATCTCCCTCAGCCAAGACTATCTCCGGATTGATCAGCACACACAGATTTCTGCCCTGATCTCTAGGTGTGAGGTCGTACACGAGAATCCGCTTTTTCTCTCCCACCTGATTGGCTGCGAGACCGATTCCCGGTGCCCCGTACATGGTTTCACCCATTCCATCAATCAATTTTTGGATATCCTCATCAATATTTTCTACAGGTTCAGTCTTGGCTCTTAATACTGAATCCGGATATGTATATATCTTCAGCTTTCCTTCCATGTTCATACTCAGTTAAATAACCCTTCCCGTTGTCATGATCTATAGTCGCCTAACCCTCCCTCATTTCTTCGCTTCGCTCAGTCCCCGCAAGCGGGTCCCCGGTTTCATGGGATCCCGCTATAGCGGGACTTAGCGTTGAAATTCTTCCCCCACATCTTCTCTGCCTTTTCCATAGTTTTAATGCACTACCCCGCCGCAGAGCAGCGGGGTATCTACAAAAACATTGTAACGCCGCAAGCGGCGGGGAATTAAACCCTTGTCCGCCTCCGGCGGATTAAATGCCTGGGGGCGTTCCACGAGCATCAGAAGTAATTTTATGAGGCGGCTTTTGAAAGAAACCTCCACAGCCGGGTTTTAATGGCTTTCAAAGAGCTAAAATGTTACGGGTTTTCAAATAAACAATTTCAACCCGCCATTTATAGAATATTAAATACTATCATCAAATAAATCAAGGTATTGTATGAATAAAACTTGCTTGACTTTTTCGAGACTTACACCTATTCAAAAAGAACCATGAAAGGAATGATTAACTTTCTATTTGAAGTGGGCATGTTAAAAAAGACCCCCAGAACAGGATATCAATTCCTTGGGTCCGGGAAAGAATCGGTCGCTGAACACTCATTTCGAACCGCTATTATAGGGTATGTACTATCCCTCCAGGAGCCTGAAGCAGACTCCCAAAAAATCACCCTTATGTGCCTTTTTCATGATCTACATGAAGCCAGGACAGGAGATCAAAACTATGTGAATAAAAGATATGTCAATGTAGACGAAGACAGGGCTGTCCGGGACCTGGCCAAGAACATCCCATTCGGTCATGATATAATATCACTTACCCGTGAATTTAATACCGGAAAATCCCTGGAAGCGCGTATCTCGAGGGATGCAGATCAACTCGACCTGATTCTGGAATTGAAAGAGAAGCAGGATCTGGGCAATAGATATGCAGGGGAATGGTTACATTATGCCGAAAAAAGGCTCATTACGGAAAGTGCCAGGAAGATGGCCCAAGAGATTCTAAAAACTGACAGCACCGAATGGTGGTTTGATAAGAAGAAACGTTTCTGGATCCATAACGCCAAAGATGATCAATAGGTCAAGCCATGATAATGAAGACTAGCCTGATCGTCTCATCCCTTTGCCATGTCATCTTATTCTTAGCTTTACATAAGGCCTTCCCCCTGCATTGGCGATGGGAGGAGCTACGAACCTATCAGGTGGAACTGATCAGACCTCCTGTAAAAGATATGGATACGGATGAGATGTTGGAAGCCCATATCTCACGTCTCAAACAAGAACAACGGCCTGTTCGTCCTGTGGAACAAGATACCATCTCCTTAGATACCAAGGATAAAAGATATATTACCTATGCCAGAATAATAAAAGAAAAGATCATGTATCACTGGATGTATCCTACAGAGGCCAGGGAATTGCTCATGGAAGGGAACTTGATGGTAATTTTCAGTCTGAACAGGGATGGAAAAATGATCCAGATTAAGGTCCATAAACCCTCTGGATATGAAATCCTCGACAAAGAGGCAATAAGGGCAATCAGCACTGCTGCCCCCTTTCCTCCCTTTCCAGAACATGTCACCGCCAGCAGGCTGAATATCAGGGCCAATTTCGACTACCGAATCACAGCCCGCCGCTGAATATATTAACCGGTATGCCTACTTAGATACTCTTCTGAAGATGATAAAAAGTGGTTTTTCAGGAAAATGGATCTTGTAAGCGGATTTCTATACAACATTCGCGGTTTATCAATGGGCATTAAAACGGGCAAGCTCTTGTTCTGGGGCCTTCTTCGTTTCACGGTGATCGTTATCATGACATTAATATCTGCCACTCTTGTCCTCATGTTCCATCAGGATATCCTGAATCTCATATGGAGCAGACCTGAAAGTCAGTGGATTCTCTGGTTATGGTACCTCCTCTCCTGGATTCTTTCCCTCTTGTTGATAGGTCTTTCAGCCATTCTATCCTATATCATCTCACAACTCCTTTTCAGTGTGATGGTTATGGACCATATGTCTCGAATGACCGAATTCATGATCACGGGCATGGTGAGAGAGGCAAAAGAAGTCTCATCATTCAAGCTATTCTCTCATCTACTCAAACAGGAGATACCCAGAACTATCCTACCCGTTATGGTATCTATTCTACTTATGGTTCTAGGCTTGTTAGTTCCATTTGGGTCCATCCTGATGATCCTCTCTTCAGGGATCGCCATCATCTTTCTCGCCTGGGACAATACAGACCTGATCCCTGCCAGGCGTCTGGTCCCATTTAGAACCAGGTTCCGGTTCTTGTTAAAGACTATCCCATTCCATATCGGCTTCGGGCTCCCCTTCTTAATACCCGGTTTGAACATCCTTTTTCTCTCATTCGCACCGGTGGGCGCCACCCTATACTATCTGGAAAGAGATAACAGGAAAGGGATTCAAGTTACCCCAGACAAAGCCGGAGATTTACCCACGGTTAATAAGCAAAATACCTTAATTTAATCCGCCGGAGGCGGACAAGGGTTTAATTCCCCGCCGCTTGCGGCGTTACAATGTTTTTGTAGATACCCCGCGCTGCTCTGCGGCGGGGTGGTTCATTATAAAACTAAATAAATTTGTTAATATTAATGATTATATCATTCCAGTTTAGTGGAACTTATCCCTTATTCACCTATAGCCCAATACTCCTTTCTTGACTTCATGGATATGGTGATTATCATTTCTCAATAAGTGTAAAATCATCAATTTCAAAGGCAAAACATGATATGGGGACCTTATGTCGGGCAAAGATTACTATAAAATATTGGGTGTTTCAAAATCAGCCTCTCCTGAAGAGATAAAAAAGTCCTATCGTAAACTGGCCATGAAATACCACCCTGATCGAAACAAAGGGGATAAGGAGGCTGAGGCAAAATTCAAAGATGTCAGTGAGGCCTATGCTGTTCTGAGTAATCCTGAAAAGAGAAAACAGTATGACATGTTCGGTTCTGAAGGCTTTCAGAGTCGATTCACCCAGGAAGACATCTTTCGCGACGTTGACTTTGGAAGTATATTCAAAGAATTTGGCTTTGGGAGTGGTGGGCGATCCCAAAACATCTTCAGTCAGATATTTGGTGGAATGGGACAGACCCATTTCAGGGGCGGTGGATCACCCTTTGATTCTTCTTTTGGCTCTCAAAGGGGCCGTGCACATGGGGTACGAGGCCAAGATCTGGTCTATGAACTCTCTTTGACCCTTGAAGAGGCTGCCACAACAACCGATAAGGTCATCTCTTATAATATTGAAGGTACTCAGCAGGATGGGGTCTCTGTTAAAATTCCTGCAGGTATCTCTACCGGAAAAAAATTGAGATTACAGGGAAAAGGGAAAGCCGGTCTTTACGGTGGTCCGCCCGGAGACCTTTACATTCAGATCAAGGTACTTGAACATCCGTTGTTTAATAGGGATGGAGATGACCTCATTTTAACCAGAGAAATCAAATTTTCAGAGGCTATTTTAGGCACGGATATAGAGGTTCCCACCATTGATGAAAAGACATTACGATTAAAAATTCCTCCTGGAACCCAGAGCAATGCAAAATTTAGACTTAAGGGCTACGGAATGCCACATATGAATGGAAGCGGACGGGGTGATGTATATGTGAAGATAACCATAGCTGTACCAACAAAATTGAATAAAAAACAGAAGGCTTTGGTAAAAGAGATTGCAGAATTAGGATTATAATATGAAAGCCTTATCTGTTTTTTCAGGGGGCCTAGACAGCATGCTGGCCTCAGAACTCATTAGGGCCCAGGGCATTGAAGTCCAGGCCCTTTTTTTTGAGACCCCGTTTTTTCCATCACCACAGGCCATCAAATCTGCCGAAACCATAAACCTGCCCATCAAGGTGGTGGATATTACGGAAAGGCATCTGGAGGTGGTAAAAAGGCCAAAACACGGGTATGGGGAAAATATGAATCCATGCATAGACTGCCATACTCTGATGCTCCGAACGGCAGGTGAAATGCTCCAAGAAGAGAACGCAAGCTTTATCATCTCGGGTGAGGTACTTGGGCAAAGGCCCATGTCCCAAAACAGAAAAGCCTTATCACTGATTGCCCATGAAAGTGGATTTGAAGGTCTTATACTCCGTCCCCTATCAGCCAGACATCTTCCCTTAACCACACCGGAGGAAAAGGGATGGGTTAACAGGGATGAGCTAACGGACTTTTCCGGTCGTTCTCGCAAGCCCCAGATGGAACTGGCAAGAAGATTGAATATCAAAGAATACCCGTCTCCAGCAGGTGGTTGTCTGTTAACTGACGAGGTATTCTCCAGGCGTTTAAAAGATCTGCTCTCCTCTGGGCCCAACATTGAGCGGCGGGAGATTGAACTCTTGAGGTTGGGGCGCCACTTCAGAATTGGACCCAAGACAAAATTGATTGTTGGAAGAAATAAAAAAGAGAATCAGGCCATAAGTTCATTATCAAAGGAGAATGACCTCATTCTTAGAACCGTCTCAGTTCCAGGACCCACGGCTCTGGCAATCGGTAAACCTTCACGTCACTCTGAGGAAATGGCCACCATCATTGTTGTCTCTTATAGTGATGCAGACGATAATGAATTGACAGAGGTCTGTTTAATGACGAAAGGGGTGGATAAGGTATTGAGGGCAAAAGGAAAGAATAAAAATGAATTAAAACGATATCTGATTTAATGTCAGTTGGTTCTCGGGGAGGCTTTACCCTATTGTTGCATTAGATATGACACTAAATCGATGCTGTCTCGACGAAACACCTTGCGGTCATTGGCTGATCCTTGATACTGGTTTCTGGATACCGGATGTTTATGGATTCCACTCCT
>Ga0180009_10008196_pt1 | contig 10442 bp, 3 predicted proteins | sample OS_PC_MetaG_FD_123537 | JGI IMG/M metagenome (GOLD analysis project Ga0180009, IMG submission 123537) | Groundwater microbial communities from the Aspo Hard Rock Laboratory (HRL) deep subsurface site, Sweden - OS_PC_MetaG | ecosystem: Environmental > Aquatic > Deep subsurface > Groundwater... | reverse complement strand
GTGGATTTGAGCGATACCGGCTACGAAGGACTCACAGTTTGGATTGGCTATTCCGATACCGATACCGATCCTGCTGGCTGGACGAACTGGACTGTCGCAGATTACAATGGCATTTCAGGCTTTACTTCCCGTCCGGAGTATCTGGGCGAGATTGGAAGCGACATAACTGCCGCAGGAACTTATTATTATGCTTCCCGCTTCCAGCTGGATGGTGGCACTTTTGTGTATGGCGGCTTTGACGGTGGTTTCTGGGATGGCGTGGATAATGTATCGGGTGTGCTAACTGTTAATGAGGAAGCGCCTGATCCGGAGATTGGTTTTGCCAACCTGCAATGGCCTGCTTCGGGCAACATAGAACCGCTGCAAGAATTTAATGTTTACGCGCAAGCCTGGATTGACGGCATTACCGGCTCAGGGTCGGCAACTGCTGACCTGCAGGCCTGGATTGGCTATTCCACAACGGATACTGACCCATCCACCTGGACCAATTGGGTAGCTGCTGACTTTAGCTCGGCACAAGGGAATAATGATGAGTTTGTGCTCGATCTGGGCGCTGAAATGGCAACTGAAGGTACTTTCTATTATGCGTCCCGCTTTAAATATTTGGAGCAGGATTATGTGTATGGTGGTTTTGACGGCGGATTCTGGGATGGCGTGGATAATGTTTCCGGTGTGCTTACTGTGAGTGCTACCCCACCCGATCCAGAAATCACTTTTGCCAACCTGCAGCATCCCGAAAGCGCTTCAATCCTGATTGGCGGAAGCGTGGAAGTGTATGCACAGGTAGAAGCAACCGGGGTGGATTTGAGCGATACCGGCTACGAAGGACTCACAGTTTGGATTGGCTATTCCGATACCGATACCGATCCTGCTGGCTGGACGAATTGGACTGCCGCAGATTACAATGGCATCAGTGGCTTCACTTCCCGTCCGGAGTATCTGGGCGAGATTGGAAGCGACATCACTGCCGCAGGAACTTACTATTATGCCTCCCGCTTCCAACTGGAGGACGGCGCTTTTGTGTATGGTGGCTTTGACGGTGGTTTCTGGGATGGCGTAAATAATGTATCGGGTGTGCTAACTGTTAATGAGGAAGCACCTGATCCGGAGATTGGCTTCGCCAACCTGCAATGGCCGGCTTCGGGGTCTATCACGCCTTTGCAACAATTTGATGTGTACGGGCAGGTGTGGATTGAAAATCTCACCGGCTCCGGAACAGCCACCGAAGGTCTGCAAGCCTGGGTGGGCTATTCAACCGGCAATACCGATCCGTCCACCTGGACAATGTGGATTGCAGCAGATTTTAATGAAGCAGCAGGTAATAACGACGAATTCGTCGCTAACCTGGGTGCTGAAATGGGTTCGCCCGGCACCTTCTATTATGCCACCCGTTTCCAATACGAAGATCAGGAATTTGTTTACGGTGGCTATTCTGCTTCCGGCGGCGGCTATTGGGATGGCGTGGATAATGTGAGCGGCGTGCTGACAGTAACCGAAGAAGGCACTGATCCCATGATCGGCTGGGCGAATTTGCAATGGCCTCCTGCCGGCGTGATAGAGCCCGGCGAGGAATTTATCACCTACGCACAAGCCTGGATCGAAAATACTACCGGCAGTGGCACTGCCACAGATGATTTACAGAGCTGGATTGGCTGGTCAACAGATGATACGGATCCGGCTGACTGGACCAACTGGATTGTAGCCGACTTCAATAATGCGGTTGGAAGTAATGATGAGTTTATGGCTGATCTGGGGGCTGCCCTCACCGAAGAAGGCACCTATTATTATGCCTCCCGCTTCCAATACCTCGATCAGGATTTCGTTTATGGCGGCTATTCCGATGCCGGCGGCGGATTCTGGGATGGCATAAATAATGTTTCCGGACAGCTACTCGTTGTAAATGAAGTGGTGACTTATCCGGTAACCTTCACCGTTACGGATGCTACCGACCTGTATTCCAATATCAAGCTCAAAGGCGAGATGACCAACTGGGAAACTATCGCCATGCAGCAAAACGGCAGCGAATGGACACTCACCCTCGATATCCTGCCCGGCTCGTACGAATGGGGCGTGATAGAAGATGACGGCAGTCCCGATGGCATCTGGCTGATCGAAGGGCCTAACCTGTTGGTGAATATCGCACCCGATGGCACCATCACAGGCGATACAACTTATATCATTACTTACGTCAACCTGGATGAAAAGAGTCTGAAAATCAGTCTCTACCCCAATCCGGCCAAAGACAAGCTATTCCTGGAGTTCAACAACAAGGCAGAAACTGAAATCAGCCTTACGGATGCGCGCGGACAATTGATACGTCATTTCAATGCTGACGAAAGCCGCCTCATGCTGAACCTCAACGGCCTGAAGCCGGGCGTTTACATCCTCAACATCATTAGCGATCATCAATTGATCACCAAAAGATTTATCAAACAATAAAACCAGCATTCACCTTAACACCCATCTCACTTATGAAAAAGTACGCAATTGCCAACTGGCTGTTTCCCGCACTGATGCTTCTGGCACTGGCTGCACTGCCGGCCGGCCTCAGGGCACAGATTTACGAACCCGAAGGGCTTAATATGCCCGGAGCCTGGAACGAATGGACCAATCCCCCCGTCAACAACCTGGCACTGGCCAGCAGCACCCAGGTGCCCGATGGCCGTGTAATCAAAATCAGCACCGGAATCCCGCGCTGGCAAACCAGCTTTAGTGTGGCTGCCAGCGGTGCCGATCTGGTTGGAGGCACTTACGACTTCCTGTTTACCAGCGGCCCGTCGGATAATGCCTTTGCCAACAAATGGTCGGGCGTAACCATTACGATGAATACCCTGCAGGACTACCTCTATCAGGATCCTGCTGACAATAACATCACCCTTACCGATGGCAACTGGTACACCATGAACTGGGAAGACCAGGCCTATGGCAACACCCGCGCCATCTTCATGGAAACCGGTGCAGAACCTGTTGAAATAATGACAGTGAGTGTACCGGGAACCGTTGCTGCCGGTGAAGCAGTAAGCATCACCCTAACTACTGATGCTGCGCCTTCGGCCGAAGAAATCCTTTACCTGCGCTACAGCACCGACGGCTGGAACAGCTCGGCCCTGCTTGAGGCAGTGATGAGTGGCAGCACAGGAACCGCCGAAATCCCCGGACAGTCCGAAGGCACCACGGTCAGCTACTACGCCTTCAGCAGTACAGTGGCCGGAATTACTTCAGATTACGACCTCTACACCATCAAGCTCAATAACAACGCAGGCGTAAACTACAGCTATACCGTGGAAGGCACGCCACAGCCCGAGATCAGCTGGGCCAACCTGCAATGGCCTCCCAACGGGGAAATTGCACCTGCCGGCGATTTTACCGTTTACGCACAGGTGTATGCCGATGGCATCACTTCGGGCGATGGCCAGGGCGCAAATATCACCGCCTGGATTGGCTACAGCACCACGGATACCGATCCTTCGGGATGGACCAACTGGGTAGCAGCCACCTACAATGGCGATGATGGCGACAACGACGAATACCTCGCCAATATCGGAACCGGAATCACCACAGAAGGCACTTACTATTATGTCTCCCGTTTCCAGCTTTCTGATGGCGATTTTGTTTATGGCGGCTACAGCGATGCCGGCGGTGGCTTCTGGGATGGCACCACCAATGTTTCGGGTGTGCTGACCGTTACCGACGACATCACTCCGGACGAAATCACCTGGGCCAACCTGCAGTGGCCTGCCGATGGCGAGATCGAGCTGGGTAACGAATTTATCAGCTATGCGCAACTCTATGTAGAGGGCGTAACGGGAACAGGAACAGCATCCGACCGCATACAAGCCTGGATTGGCTTTAGCACCGAAGATACCGACCCCGCCTCCTGGACCAGCTGGATCGGCGCCGACTTTAACGGCAATGTGACCGACAACGACGAATACTTAGCCAATATCGGCCCTCAGATTCTGGAGACCGGAACCTTTTATTATGCCTCACGCTTTAAGCTGGACGATCAGGATTATGTTTATGGCGGCTTCTCCCCTTCTGGTGGTGGTTTCTGGGATGGCACAACCAATGTTTCCGGCGTGCTCACCGTTACCGAAGACCAGCCCGATCCCGATTTCGACTGGGTGAACCTGCAGTATCCCGGCAGCGGAACAATAGAACCCGGAGCCGACTATGACGTTTATGCACAAGCCTATATCGAAGGCCTCACGGGAAGTGGCACTGTCAATCCCGAAATAAGCGCCTGGATCGGCTATAGCACTTCCAATACGAATCCCGACAGCTGGACCAACTGGATTGCAGCCCCTTTTGCCTCAGCACAGGGCGATAACGATGAATTTATGGCCAACCTGGGAGCCGAATTCCCCGGCGAAGGAACCTATTATTATGCCTCCCGCTTTCAACTGGGAGAAGGAGAATATTATTATGGTGGCTATTCCGCTACAGGCGGCGGCTTCTGGGACGGCACCACCAATGTTTCGGGCGTGGTAATCGTTCAGGAAACACCCCCCGATCCTGAGATCGACTGGGCCAACCTGCAATATCCCGGCAGCGGACTAATTGAACCCGGCGACAGCTATGATGTGTTTGCCCGGGTGTGGATTGATGGCCTCACCGGAGGCGATGAACCCCTCGATGGGTTGGAAGCCTGGATTGGCTACAGCACCGACAACAGCAATCCCAACAGCTGGGACACATGGCTTCCTGCAAGCTTTAATGGCGCCATCGCAGGCAACGACGAATATATGGCAGAGATTGGCACGGCCATCACCGAAGAAGGTACTTACTATTATGCAAGCCGATTCCGCTACAACGAAGGCACCTATGTGTATGGCGGATACTCCGTGAACGGCGGTGGTTTCTGGGATGGCGTAAACAATATATCAGGAACGCTGATCGTAGAAACAGAAATTCCCGATCCGGAAATCAGCTGGGCCAATCTGCAATGGCCGGGCAGTGGCGAAATCTACATCAACGAAGTGTTTAATGTGTACGGACGGGTATTTATCGAAGAACTCACCGGTAACGGCAGTCCGGCCGACGGACTCGATGCCTGGGTTGGCTTCAGCATCGAAAATACCGATCCAGCCGGCTGGACCAACTGGGTAACGGCAGGCTTCAATGGCAGCATTGGCGATAATGATGAGTTCAGGGCCAATATCGGCGCGCTAATCAACCAGACAGGCACCTATTATTATGCCACCCGCTTTAAACTGGGCGATGGCAGCTATGTGTATGGCGGTTTTTCACAGAGTGGTGGCGGCTTCTGGGACGGTACAACAAACCTTTCGGGTGTGCTTACGGTAACGGAATCGCCTTCGGCCTGGCCGGTTAACTTCACCCTGATCGATGCCACCGAATTACACGACAACATACACTTCAAAGGCGAAATGACCGATTGGCAGCCCGTGCCCATGATTCCCGATGGCCATACCTGGACGCTCAGCCTGCTTGTTGAGCCCGGCAGCTACGAATGGGGCGCCATTGAAGACGATGGCAGTCCGGATGGCATCTGGCTGATCGAAGGATCCAATTTGGTAGTAAACATTTCAGAAGATGGCGTGATAACCGGCGATACGCTTTATACCACCCTTATCACCTCGGTGAGCGCCATGCAGGAACAAGCCCTGAAACTCTATCCCAATCCGGCACAGGATCAACTCAGGATCAACGGATTGAGTCAGGCTGCCGAATACCGCATCAGCGACCTCAGCGGACGAATGATTCAAAGCGGAACCCTGGCACCTGATGAAAGCATCCCGCTCTCAGCACTGTCAGCAGGTGTTTTTGTGCTCGAAATCAGACAGGCCGGCAGCATACAGCAATTGAAATTCATCAAGAGATAAATCGCATAACAGTCCTGATCCTTCACCTGTAATGATCAGACAGGATCAGGACCTGTTTTGCTTTTCGAAAATACTTAAGTCAACCATCTTATGAACAATTTTACCTCAAAGAAACCTTATATCCTCCTCAGTCTGTTCATCCTGTTCCTGAGCTTTTCGCTACAGGGGCAGATCTACGAGCCCGACGGCCTGCGCATGCCCGGCAGCTGGAACGAATGGAACAACACTCCCAATATGGGTGGGCCTTTCGAGCTGCAAAAAGTTGCCGGAGGCACCGCGCGCTGGTCCACCAGCTTTCAGCATACCGGCGAAAGCGGAGCACAGCAGTTTAAATTCGTGAGCACCTCTTTCGACGATCCCTGGGGCAACCAATGGGCCGGCAACGAAAGCGTGAGTCCGAACAGCGAAAGCAACTTCACCTACGGCACGCCTTCCGATCCCGATAATAGCATCGTACTGCAGCAAAACTACTGGTACACCGTGGTATGGCGCGACAACGGCTACGAAAACACCACCGCCATCTTTATGGAGACGGCTGCCGAGCCGGTAAGCTTCGTTGAGCTGTTGCAGGAGCCTGTGCTCGTGACTGCCCAGCAGCCGGTAACCATCAGCGCCACCCTCACAGGCGTGCCTTCGGCCAGCGAGAAACTCTTTCTGCGCTACAGCACCGACGACTGGGCCAGCGCCTCCTTGCTCAATCTGAGCGTGAATGGCACACAAGCCACAGCCACCATCCCCGGACAAGCCAGTCAGACCGAAGTGCAGTATTATGTCTTTAGCTCGGTACTGGACGACCCCTCGGCCGATCCCGATTTTTATACGCTGCGGCTCAACAACAACGGCGGCGCTTTTTTCAGCTATATCGTTGATCAAACCTTCGACTGCGGCGGTTATGAAAGTCTGGTAAGCACCGAACCCGCTTTCCCGCTGATGGGACAACCCATGACCATCTTCTTTAATGCCGCTTATGGCAATGGTGGCTTGTTCGACTACGCAGGCGATGTGTATGTGCATACCGGACTGATCACCAGCGAAAGCACCAATTCCTCCGACTGGAAATACGTGAAGACCGAATGGGGCGAAAACACCCCCGAAACCAAACTGGAACGCCTCGAAGACAACCTCTACAGCCTTACCATCAACGATATTGGAAGTTATTACGGCGTGCCTGCCTCAGAAACGGTTGAACGCCTGGCTTTCGTCTTCCGCGGAGGCGAAGAAACACCCGAAGGCTATTATCCCGAACAAAAAAATGCAGACGGCTCCGACATCTTTATCGAAGTGTATCCGCTCTCACTACAGGTAAAGATCATCAGTCCCAACCGCAAAGAGCCGCTGGTGAGCCCCAACAGCGTGCTGCCTGTATGTGTGGAAGCCATGGAAAACAGCAGCATCAGTCTGTATGTGAACGATGAGCTCCTCGGGCAGGAAAATGCCAGCAGCATCTCGTTCCCTCTATTGTTGCAGGAGCTGGAGCCCGGCGCCCACTGGCTGCGGGCTGTGGCTACCGATGGCAGTGCCAGCGTGCGCGATTCGGTGCAGATCTATCTGCGTCCTGCCGTGCAGGTGGAAGAACTACCCGAAGGCTATAAAAACGGCGTAAACTACCTGAGCAATACCTCAGTAGCCTTGGTACTCCCCGACCCTGCCGGCCTCAAGCAGTTTGCCTTCGCCATTGGCGAATACAGCAACTGGCTACCCAACGACGACAACTATATGAAACGCACGCCCGATGGCAAACATTACTGGGTGGTGCTCGAAGGACTCACCAGCGGCAAGGAATATGCCTACCAGTATTATATCGACGGACAGCTGAAACTGGCAGATGCCTGGTCAGAAAAAATACTCGACCCCTGGAACGATCGCTGGATACCCACAGCGACCTATCCCAACCTGAAGGCCTATCCCTTCGATAAGACCATTGGCACGGTGAGCGTGTTCCAGACCAACCAGCCGGCATACGACTGGCAGGTGACTGACTTTACGCCGCCGGCAGTAAACGAAACACAAAGCGACCTGCTGATCTATGAGCTGCTGCTGCGCGACTTTGATGAAGCACAAAACATCAAAGCCGCCACCGACAAGCTCGACTACTTGCAAACACTGGGCGTGAATGCCGTGCAGCTGATGCCCGTGATCGAGTTCGACGGGAACGAAAGCTGGGGTTATGCCCCCAACTTCTTCTTTGCTACCGACAAATACTATGGCACCAAGGCCGCTTACAAAGCCTTTGTGGATGCCGCCCATGAACGCGATATGGCTGTGATACTCGATATCGTGCCCAACCACGCCTTTGGGCAAAGCCCGATGGTGCAAATGTACTTTAATCCCGATGCCGGTGATCACGGACAGCCTTCGGTACAAAATCCCTGGTTTAATCCGCAGGCTACACACCCTTTTAGCGTGGGCTACGACTTTAACCACGAAAGCACCGCCACACGCGAATTCTTCAAAGAAGTTTTCGCACACTGGCTCACCGAATTCAAGGTGGACGGCTTCCGGATCGACCTTTCGAAAGGCCTTACGCAAACCTGGAGCGGCGAAGATGTAGGCGAATGGAGTGCGTACGATCAGAGCCGCATCAACATACTCACCGATTATTATGACCATATCAAATCCGTAAACCCCAATGCCTATGTGATTCTGGAGCATTTTGCCGACAATGCCGAAGAAACCGTGCTGGCCAATAGCGGCATGCTGCTCTGGAGCGGGATGCACAACACTTATAAGCAACTGGCGATGGGCTGGAGCGATGCCTCCGACTTTTCGTGGGCCTACCATGGCGAGCGCGGCTGGAACTACCCCAACCTGATCGACTATATGGAAAACCACGACGAAGAACGCATGATGGCCGAGGCCCTGCAATACGGTAACAGCAGCGGTGATTACGACCTCAAGGACACCCTCACGGCCATCCGCCACCAGGAGCAGGCGCTGGTGCTCTTCCTCAGCGTGCCCGGCCCCAAGATGCTGTGGCAGTTTCAGGAAGTGGGCTACGACTACAGCATCTTTTACGGCGACGACCGCCTGGCACCCAAGCCACCCCGCTGGGACTACCTGTACGAGCCTGCCCGCGAGCAGCTGAGCCGTGTTGCCGCAGCCATGGCGGCACTGCGCAAGAGCGATGCCTTCCGTATGGGCAACTTTAGCAAAAGTCTGCAAGGCGATGGCAAACGCATCTGGCTTACCCACAGCAGCATGGATGTGGTGGTGGCTGCCAATATGGGCGTGAGCAGCTTTGAGATGAGTCCCGGCTTTACCAAAACAGGCAGCTGGTACAACTACTTCACCGGCGAAGAACTGGTCGTAAATGATGTGAATATGAACCTGAACTTTGGTCCCGGCGACTACTATGTGTTCACCTCCGAGCCCATGCCACAGCCCTGGCATGCCGTGAGCGTAACGGTAACAGACAAGGAAACCGGATTGCCGCTTGAAGATGTGAATATCCGCTACAACAGCGCCGTGGTACGCCAGACCAATACGGAAGGCGAAGCTGACTTTTTGGCCATGAACGAGGCCTACACCATCACTGCCGAGAAGTTTGGCTGGCTGAGCCAGAGCAGTACGGGCAGTCTGAGCCAGAACCTGCAACTCAGCTTTGAGCTGGAGCGCGACCTGAGCAGTGTGGACGAACAGGCAGCAAGCCGCGGCATACAATTTTACCCCAATCCGGCACAGGAATGGATAAGGATTGAAAAGGCCGCCGGAAGCAGCATCCGACTTTACAACCTGCAAGGGCAATTATTGCTGGAACGCACAGCCGAAGCGGAAAGCGTGCAAATACCGATACAGCACCTCAGCCCCGGTACCTATGTGCTGATGCAGCTTAGCGGGCGGCAAGTACAGACCGACAAACTGATTGTTAGGTAATTAACAGAAAAAATATTTAGTTTTAAACATATTTCTATTTAGAATATTTCTAATTTAGTCGCAAAAAAAAGAATTAATAAACAATTTAAAAATTTGGGTTATGAAGAAGATTTTATTTTTATTAATGTTAATGTTTCATGCTGTTATCATAATTGGTCAGACTTCAACAGTCTATTTGTACCACAGTAATAGTAATAACTGGGAAGGAAATGGTATTTCTGGAACTTACAGGGATTTAGCTATCGATTCTTGGCGCTTCACCTTTCAAGCATCAGACGATATCGATAATTATTATAAAATTAGCACATCAAACAATAATGTTGTTAATGGTAATGTATGGAGTGCTAATATTTTAATTGATGAGACATCTTCAACAACCATATTTGATTATGGAGATCCAGGTGGTGGTGCTGGATTTTTTCCTATCCTAAATGGAAATTATTATAGCTTTATATTTCAGGATGTTAACACTGAGTCTAATTCCAATGGATATGTATTAAAAACATCAAATGAACCACGAACAATTACAGACGTTTCTCATACAAACTCTTCTGCAATCAATGATAATGATCCAGTTATTGTTACAATTACAATAAATGATCTAAGTACATGACAAAAATTTACAACAATTTCTAAATTCATCTAAATCATTTGAAAACAACACCTTAGCAAGATAAGTCAACCCATACTTGAATAAGCTTTTGGCTCTTCGCCCGTGCTTTT
>Ga0180009_10008195_pt1 | contig 10443 bp, 9 predicted proteins | sample OS_PC_MetaG_FD_123537 | JGI IMG/M metagenome (GOLD analysis project Ga0180009, IMG submission 123537) | Groundwater microbial communities from the Aspo Hard Rock Laboratory (HRL) deep subsurface site, Sweden - OS_PC_MetaG | ecosystem: Environmental > Aquatic > Deep subsurface > Groundwater... | reverse complement strand
CTTCCCGGAGATTGGTTTCATACCGCGATCTCTAAAATCCGCTCTTTTCCGGTTGACTTTGGTAACACTACATCGATCGAGAGACACCCTTCAACTGCTTCATAGATATTCTGTAGAAGTTCTTCAAACGTTTCACCCTGTGTAGCACAACCCGGTATCGATGGAACTTCAGCCCAATAACCGCCTTCTTCAGCTTGGTGAACTACAACCTTTATCTTCATTTTAACAACCTCAATTAATTCGTGTTAATCTAATTTAATAACCTTTTAGCTAAGATTCAACAATTGAAAGTTTATCTTCCAACTTCTTGAGCCTTATACTGCAGTTGATACAGCTTATAATAAATTCCTCCTTGTGCGAGCAATTCCTGGTGTGTACCAATCTCCCGAACCTCGCCTTTATGGAGTACGATAATTTTATCTGCCCGTTGTATAGTAGAAAGCCGGTGCGCTATTACGATTGAGCTTCTCCCCTTTAATAACTTTTGAATTGCATTTTGAATCAGTAACTCTGTTTCCGTATCAACACTCGAAGTTGCTTCATCGAGTATTAATATTTTAGGATTGTAAGCTAATGCGCGCGCAAACGAAATTAGCTGCTTCTGTCCTACCGATAAAGTTGCGCCGCGTTCTTTTACTTCTTCGTGATAACGGTTTGGAAGAGTATCGATAAACCGGTTCAACCCGACCACGCGCGCAGCAGCTTTTACACGATCTATTTTTATCTTCTCATTGCCGAGGTTAATATTAGATTTTATATCGCCCGAAAATAAAAATACATCCTGATGAACTACGCCTATGTGTTTTCTAAGGTCCTCTTGATCGATTTTACGGATATCAATTCCGTCAACTAAAATTTCGCCTTGCTGTATCTCGTAAAATATTGTCAGCAAATTAATAATTGTGGATTTTCCGGCGCCCGTATGCCCGACTATGGCAGCCGTTTCACCGGGTTTAATTTTGAAAGAGACATCTTTTAATATCCACTCATTGTTTGCTGAACCCGGTTCACCCGAATTATAAGTAAACCACACATTGCGGAACTCGATGTCACCACGAACTGAATTCAACGATACCGGCTTTTCCGGGTTTGCGATTATGCTCTTATCGTCTAAAAGTTTGAATATGCGTTCCGATGAAGCCATTGCGGTTTGCATGATATTGTATTTTTCGGAAAGGTCACGGACGGGTCTCCAGAACATTTCGTTAAATTGAAAGAATGCCATAACGGTTCCGAGCGTTATCGCGCCGCTGAGCGCTTCGACTCCCGAATACCAGATTATCAAACCTACTGCAATCGCTCCGATTAACTCAACACCGGGATAAAATACGGCATAATAAAATATTGACTTTATATTTGCATCGCGGTGGCTTGCGTTAATATCTGAAAATTTTTGAAATGACTTTTGCTCTCTGTTGAAGATTTGATCAACCGACATTCCGGTTATGTGTTCCTGCATAAATGTATTTATGCGAGCGACTTGCAGCCGTACATCACGGTAGGTTTCGCGCGCCTTGCGCCTGAATAAAAACGTGGCGTAAAACAGAATTGGCAAAACACTCAGAGATACTAACGCGAGCTGCCAATTCATCGTAAACATAAAGTACAGAATTCCGATAATCGTAAAGATATCGGTGAACACCATAACAATGCCAGACGAGAACATCTCGTTCAGCACCTCGACGTCGTTAGTTACGCGAGTGATGAGCCGGCCTATCGGGTTCTTGTCGTAAAACTTCAAGCTGAGCTTTTGTAAATGATCGAATATCTGCATTCTTAAATCGAATATCGTGCGTTGACCGATCCATTGCGTCAGGTATGCACTGAAGTATTGCATTACACCTCTGAACACCAACACTCCGAAAAACATAAGTGCAGTTATCAACAAGCCATGCTTATCGCCGTGCGCGATGTTTTCATCGACGGCTATTTTTGTAAAATACGGACGCACTGCTTCCAATCCCGATACGAGCATACTCAACAGTATGCCCAGGGTAACGTGCTTGCGATACGGTTTGAGCGATTTCAATAACCGCTTCATCAACCGTGCGTCGTATGCTTTACCTAATATTTCTTCTTCGTGCATAAATCAATTAAAAAATAAAAATTTAAAAGTAAAAAATGGTATAGGTCATTCTAGTTCTCAGACTTCTGTTTATTTTTCGATTTACCTCGAAGTTTGCTAACTATCGCTCCTAATATTTTTTTTATTTCTTCGTTCTCGTTTAGTATTTCGTTCAAACTCGTCTTTTCTATTAACTCGGAACCCTCGATGAGCCTTAACCAATAATGAGTTTCTCTGGCTTCTTTCAGAGCTATACTCATCTTGTAGGCGTAATCAGCACGGCTAAAGGCAGCCACACCTTCTTCAACATTGGCTCCGATCGAAGTACCTGAGCGAAGAATTTGCTTTCCTAATGTATAACCGACATTGTTTCCCGGTAAATAACCTGACAGGCTAATTATGCGTAATCCAAAATTGAACGTTCTTTCTTTGATGTCCTGGTACATGGTTATTCTCCTTTTTTATTTTTTATTTTTGACTTTTGACTTCCTTATAGTTTTTCCAATTCTTCTTCCAACATCTGCTTATAGTGTAAATCTGCATATATACCACCGATCACTACTAACTCACCGTGCGTGCCTCGTTCAACAATCTGTCCTTTATCTATTACCACGATCAAGTCCGCATCTTTGACGGTGGAGATACGATGGCTTATAATGATACTTGTACGATTTTCCATAACTTTTTTCAAACGTTTTAAAATTTCTTCTTCGGTATGAATATCTACCGCCGAGAGCGCATCATCGAGTATCAATATTTTCGGGTCTCGTATAACTGCGCGGGCGATACCGGCACGTTGTTTCTGTCCACCCGAAAGCGTTATTCCGCGTTCTCCTATCATTGTTTCGAACTGTTTCGGAAATTCCTCAACGTCTTTTGTCAATTGTGCTATATCTGCCGCTTGCACGATATTCACTTCATCATATTCTTCGACTCCGTAAGCAATGTTGTGAGCGATCGTATCTGAGAACAAAAATGTTTCCTGCGGAACGTAACCGATATTAGAACGTAAAACTTCCAACGGTATTTTCTTTATATCGATGCCGTCGATCAGAAGCTCGCCATCAGAAATATCGTATAAACGTGGGATGAGATTTACGATCGTCGATTTACCGGAACCTGTGTATCCGACAACTGCAATTGTCTTTCCACGTTCGATTTTTAGTTGAATGTTTTGGAGATCAGGTTGCTTGGACTTCTTGTGATTAAAAGTAACATTCCGGAACTCGATATCTCCTTTTATTTCTTTAATTGAGTAATCGGTGTATTCATTGTTTTCAATCTCAGGTTCTGTGTCGAAAATTTTTGCAAGCCGTTTCATAGATGCAGCGCCTTGCTGCAAAATATTTATCACCCATCCGAAAGCGATCATAGGCCAGATCAACATAACGAGGTATGCGAAGAAAGCTGTGAGCGTTCCTATAGATAATTTGCCGTCGATTACTTTCGAACCTCCGTAGTAAATAGTGATAACGAGGGAAACGCCGACAAGGAGAAACATCGTGGGCCAGATTATTGATTGGATTTTCGCAAGCACCAAATTCTTTTTAAAATATTCCCAACTGATACTTCGAAACGACTCGATTTCAAAATTTTCCCTGACATAAGCTTTTATGACGCGAATACCGGAGAGACTTTCCTGTGCGCGGGTAGTAAGTTTTGAGTACTGTTCCTGCCGTTCTTGAAATCTTTGATTGATTAGCTTACCCAATTTATATACAGCGAACGAAACAAGAGGTAATGGAATGAGAACCATTAGCGTTAGCTGCCAATCTTTCAGCAGCATCATAGTTAAAACCATCACGAACGTAACCAGTGTATCGGCAGGATACATAATACCTGGTCCGAGCGTATTACGAACAGCGCCAATGTCATTTGTCGCGTGTGCCATTAAATCGCCGGTCGGTGTATTTTGAAAATATGAGAAGGGGAGTTTTTGTATGTGCGATAAAAAATCGTTCCTGATGTCATACTCGATATGACGCGAAACAACTATGATCGTTTGACGAGTCAAGAAAGAGAGCACGCCCGCGACCAAAGTAAACCCGACAATCAAGCCGGCGTAAAAAAGCAGGTCAACCGGATCCAGGTTGTGAGTTGAGATACCTCGCTTTAGCTCGTCGATTGCTTTACCGATAAAGTGCGGCTGTATAACAGTAAAAATGTTACTGCCTACAATGGAGAGTAAACCCATGAACAAAGTTTTTTTATACTTTGATAAATATGGTAGTAACCGTAAAAGGGGTTTCATAAAAACAATTAAAAATAAAAAATGCAAAAGTAAAAATAGTATTCATAAATTGGGATTACGTAAAAAGACTTAGTGAGCCTTAGTGGTGTAATTTTTATTTTTTAAAAAAATCGGAATATTTTTAATTTTGACTTGTTTATCCAATCACCTCAAACCCTGTGTATTTATGTAACACTTTCGGAACGATAACTTTTCCCTCGGGTGTCTGGTAGTTTTCTATAATCGCTGCAACGATACGCGGTAGAGCCAAACCGGATCCGTTTAGCGTGTGCACAAATTCCGGCTTACCACCGGCGAGTCTGAAACGGACATTTATGCGGCGCGCTTGAAAAGATTCAAAATTCGAAATTGAAGAAACTTCGAGCCAACATTTTTGCCCTATCGCCCAAACTTCTAAATCGTATTTTTTTGATTGAGTGAAACCCATATCACCGGTGCACATCAGGAGAACTCGATACGGTAAATTCAGTTTTTGCAACAAAGCTTCTGCGTCCGAACGCAAACCTTCGAGCTCGTTGTAAGAAGTACCCGGATGGACAAACTTAACCAACTCAACTTTATCGAATTGATGCAATCTGTTTAGACCGCGAACATTCTTGCCATACGAACCTGCTTCGCGCCTGAAGCAAGGCGTGTAGGCACAGTATTTAACCGGTAAATCTTTTTCCGATAAGATTTCATCGCGATGCAAATTTGTTAAAGGAACTTCGGCTGTCGGCACAAGATACAATTCGTCACGGTTTACCACATACATCAAATCTTCCTTATCCGGCAACTGACCTGTTCCGGTTGCGCTTGCCGTATTTATCATTAACGGCGGCTGTATTTCTATGTAGCCCTTGCCGTGAGCTTCGTCTAAAAAGAAATTAATCAGCGCGCGCTGTAATTTAGCGCCTCGATTTTTATAAAAGGGAAATCCCGCACCGGTCACTTTTACACCGGTTCCAAAATCTATGATGTCTAACTTTTCAGCCAATTCCCAATGCGGCTTCGGCTCGAAATCTGTCTCATTTACCCCGATGTATTCGGGATGCAATTTACCCCACGAGAAGATCGCTTGATTATCTTCGGGCTTGTGCCCCTCGGGCACCGACGGATGAGGAACGTTCGGAATCGTCAGCAACAGATTGTTAAACTCTTCTTCAATCTTTCTTAATTCATTGTCCAACGATTTAATTTCATCTTTTACCTTATTCATCTCGGAAATTGCCTGAATAGCATCCTGACCCGACTTTTTTATTTTCGCAATTTCTTCGGAAACAACATTTCGCTGGTTTTTCAGAGCTTCGGTCTTTTGTATTACTTCGCGACGCTTCTTATCTAACAAAAGAACCTCATCGATTCTGTCAACGTCGCCTTTTTTCCGTATTCCTTCTTTTACAAGATCAGGATGTTCACGAATAAATTTGATATCTAACATAAATTTTTTCTATCCTTTCATATCATTGTTTTTCTTTACAATAGAATTGAGCCCATTTCAAAAAGGTTACGAAACTGTTAAATCCCGTTTTACGGGATAAAACAGTTCGCTGTTCTTGAATGGCTTCCATTAAGGGGCTGTCCCAAAAGTTCTCTCGTTACCCCGCCCGAACCGCGTGCGGGGCGGGCGCTTCGTCTATGACTTCACTACTCGAGAACCAGCAAAACTTAATAATAACTTAACAAAATTAAAACATAAAATCAGGATCATCATCCACAGAGCGAGCATTAATGAGTTGATTACGAAATACTGTTAATCCCTGTTCCACGCCCGACATTTTTATACTGAGCTCAGTTTCTGCTTTTAAGATTATAAAACCTGATTTCATCGGTCTTGGCGCCGGTTGTTTCAATATCGAGGTTTTAATTGGTATGATTAATTTTTTATCGAATTTGAATTTTTTCGCCAGTTCCACGGCAAAATCATATCGGCTCACCAAATCATTGCCAGCGATGTGGTAGAGACCGTCACGATTAAATTCCACAATTTTCAGGACAGCATACGCAAGGTCGTCCACGAGTGTGGGGTTGCAGATTTGGTCGCCAACAACGCGAACTTGTTTGCCTTCGCCTAAATTATCTACCAGCCATAGTGCAAAATTATTTTTCACTTGATTAGCCACACCATAGAGAACCATAGTTCGAACGATTGTGTGTGGAATACCCGATGTAAGCAAAAGGTTTTCACTTGCAAGCTTCGTCCGTCCATAATACGATAACGGATTTGGTCTGTCGGATTCGTGATAAGGCCCATTTTTACCGTCGAAAACATAGTCGGTTGAAAAATGAATAATTTTTGCGCCAACCATTTTTGCTGCGTAAACAAGATTCTCTACTCCGTTTACGTTAATCCGCCAGGCGAGTGCACGTTCAGTTTCGCAAAGGTCAACGTTTGTCACTGCGGCTGTATTTATTATTACTTCGGGTAAAATATCATCTATTAATTTCAAAACAGAAGACCGGCTTGTTATATCTAATTGCCGGTAATGAAAATTATCAACGTTAGGCAAGAATGGTTTATCTTCTACCGAAGTGTTTAATATCTCGTATTTTTTGCTGCGTGAGAAAAGTTCGGTAATTTTTTGCCCTAACAGTCCGTTGCTGCCTGTAATCAAAACACGTTTCATACTACCTCAAACTTTCTTCTATCGTAGTCGCAGCATCGGTTTTTGCGTCACGGTATTTGATGATGACGGGCGCATATACTGAAATGTTTTGACCTTTTGCCCAATCGTTACTCAACGGACGAGAACCCGAAACTACTACGGCGTTCTCAGGAATAGTAAACGGTCTATCGGAAGATTTTTTATAAATTGTTTGATTGACGATATCGTAAACCGGCGTTGACCCCGTAATGATTACACCCGAAGCAAGCACACATCCTTTTTTAACTATTGTGCCTTCATAGACACCGCAATTACCGCCAACCATTACATCGTCTTCAATAACAACGGGCATCGCGCCGATCGGTTCCAAAACACCGCCAATTTGGGCAGCCGCGCTCAAGTGAACCCGCTTCCCAATTTGGGCACACGAACCGACAAGAGCGTGCGAATCAATCATCGTCCCTTCATCTACGTATGCGCCAATATTAATGTAAGCAGGCGGCATTATAACGACTCCTTTTGAAACAAAAGCTCCGTCGCGAACAGCGCTGCCGCCCGGAACAATTCGCACGTTATCGCCTAAACTGAAACGGCGAACGTGCATCGTGGATTTGTCGAAATATTTGAATAAATCGTCGCCAGAGAATTCAGTCAGCGCCCCTATTCTAAAAGCGAGTAGAATTCCTTTCTTTACCCAAACATTTACTTTCCATCCGCCATCGACAGGTTCTGCTGATCTTACTCTGCCGTGATTTAATAAATTTTTTAATTCATTAAAAGCTTCACCAACTTCATCGCGATTAAGACCATCGGCGGGAAGACCGTATAGCTTTTCTATTTTTTCTTGTAGAGTCATATTTATTTAATCAGTTTCAGATTTTTCAGCAAAGAGATCATCTTTGACCGGTGTTTATCACTTAATGGAATTAATGGAAGCCGGTAAACTTCTGCTATATATCCCATCTCTGCGAGAACTGCTTTTACGGGAATCGGATTTGATTCGATAAAATTGAAATTCATCAACGGTAAAAGATTGTTGTGAAGTTTCAAAGCTTGGTCGAATTTTCCATCCAACGCAAACCGGACCATTCGAGAAAAAAGTTTTGGCACTTCATTCGAGACTACAGAAATAACACCGTCGGCTCCTAAAGCGATCATCGGTAAAGTGATAGCATCATCACCCGACCAGACGCCAAAGCCGGCATGACGGTTACGAAGGATTTCCATAATTTGACTTAAATTTCCGGATGCTTCTTTTACACCGATTATGTTTGGAATTTCTTCGGCGATGCGAAGAACAGTTTCTGCATCCATATTGCTCGCTGTTCTTCCCGGAACGTTGTACATCACAATCGGAGCGTCAACTTCTTCTGCGATGACGGCGTAATGTCGGTACAATCCTTCTTGGGTCGGCTTGTTGTAATACGGCGTAACGGAAAGTATCGCGTCGGCGCCTGCTTCACAAGCAAGCCGTGCTAGTTTTATCGCCTTGCTCGTATCGTTACTACCTGCGCCGGCTATTACCTTGACCTTACCGCGCGCTTTTTCGACTACAGTTCTTATTACAAACTGCAGTTCACCTTCGCTGAGCGTTGCGCTCTCGCCCGTGGTTCCTGCTGGGATTATTGCTTCCACGCCATTTTTAATTTGAAAATCTATAAGAAATTTAAGTGCGTTCTCGTCAACGACGCCATCCGATGCGAACGGCGTTACTAATGCCGTTCCAGTTCCGCGAAAAAATAAATTGCGTTTCATTATCATTCTTTCATTTAGTTTAAGTTTGTTTCGGATTTCGTATTTCGTATTTCGTGCTTCGTATTTTTTGTTGTCCGTTGTATTTGGGTTCTTGCGTGACATCATTCAATTATATCGAGTTCATTACATCTTTCATTGTGAATACACCCTTCTTGCCGACTAACCACTCTGCGGCTAAAAGAGCGCCTAATGCAAAACCTCTCCGGTTTTTTGCCGTGTGGGTAATTTCAATCGTGTCCGCTTCAGAATCAAACATTACTGAATGCTTACCTATTACTGAACCGACACGCGTAGATGTTATGTGGAGTTGTTCGGGTTTTATTTTTGTGTGTGAGGTTTCGTGCAACACTTCATTTTTACGTTTGATGTTTTGCAGGATGATATTCCCCAACGATAGCGCCGTGCCGCTCGGACTATCAGCTTTATTTTTATGGTGAATTTCAGATACCATAACATCGTAAGCGTCGAACTTATTAAAAATATGCGAAGCATTATTTACGATTTGGTACAAGAGATTGACGCCGAGTGAAAAATTGGGGCAATATAACAATCCGATATTTTTGCTTTTAACTAATTTTTGAACGTCGGCAAGCTTGTTGTACCATCCGGTAGTTCCCACTACGATATCTTTTCCGCTAGTGGCGACTGCTTCAATATTATCCCATACCGCAGTTGGAGTAGTGAACTCAATACAGACATCCACATTTTTTAAATTATTTTTATTGATCGCCAGCGCTTGGTAGTTTTCATCTTCAGTAATAATTTTGACTACTTTAATCTTTTTTTCGGCGGCAGCTTGTTCCACCTCCTTGCCCATATTTCCGTAACCTATTATAGCAATGTTCATATTCTATTCTCCGTTGCTTTATTTAATTTCATTGATTTTAAATTTTGAAAGTTTATCTATCTCGGACGAGCCGTTGCATTCGGCGTTGTATGCCGCCACCTTGTTCGCAAACTCAGCAGAGATGGTTTCATTCTTAGACCGGATGTACTTCGCGCAATAAGCAGCAGCAAAAACATCGCCGCAACCGGTTGAATCAACAGTTCGTTCAATTTTTTCTCCTGAAAAATCGAAGCGTTGTATTTGTTTGCGTTCATCGTGATACAATGTGCAACCGTTGGCGCCACGTGTAATAATTACGTTGTTGGAATTCAATGCGGTTACCTGTTTCACGAAATTTAATTCGTCATACTTTTCTACGCTTAAGCTCGCGGCTTCTTCCTCGTTCATTTGAACGGTGTGCAGCATAAAAAGCCATCGTCGCCAGTCTGTCAATGGTCGTCTGTACCTGCTGCCGTCGCCGTTTATACCTAACGACAGACTGTGCGCGTCCATATAAATCGGTATAGCGTCTTCTCTTACGTGCATTCGGATTTCGTCTAATGTATCTAGTGTAATGTCGAATCCGGAAACCATATTAATCAATATCATATTTGTTTCAAGATACGACTTTATTTTTTTAAAAGGAATCGGCGGCGCGATGCTTTGAGAACATTCGATTCTTGTTTGCTTTTCGTCATAAAATAGATGAACCTGATTTGTCAGTCCGTCGTGCTTGAATATCCCGTCGGTGTCGATATTCGGATAAGCGCTCAACCTTTCGATTAGAGTAGCATAGTCTTTATTACCGACGCTGAAAACGGGAAATAATTTTGTGTAGGGATCGACAATGTTCGCCAATGCTACGAGCGAGTAGTAAATGCCGCCGTATCCCTGTGATTCTTTTCCGTCGGGATGCCGGATGACATCCATACAAATATGACCGATTACTGTGATTTTCATT
>Ga0180009_10008194_pt1 | contig 10443 bp, 7 predicted proteins | sample OS_PC_MetaG_FD_123537 | JGI IMG/M metagenome (GOLD analysis project Ga0180009, IMG submission 123537) | Groundwater microbial communities from the Aspo Hard Rock Laboratory (HRL) deep subsurface site, Sweden - OS_PC_MetaG | ecosystem: Environmental > Aquatic > Deep subsurface > Groundwater... | reverse complement strand
TACAGAAATCTTTTTATCAATGCGGTCAAGTACGGGGGCAGGGGATGCACCATTTCCTTTGGTTTTGAACCGTGCGAGTCGCATTATCGGCTGAACGTCCACAACAGTGGCAGACCGGTCGCCGAGGAAGATCGAGGGAAACCGTTTACCCGGTTCGTGCGTATCCACGAATCGAACAGCCCCGTCCCGGACGGGGTCGGCCTTGGTTTGTGCCCCGTCAAGGAAATCATCGAGGCCCATGGCGGCGAGATATGGTACGAGGCCCAACCGGACGGGTCGAACTTCGTATTCACCATCCCCAGGGAAGCCGCTGATGCGACGAACCTTCAGAAGGAGAAAGATGGCCCAAAAGATAACCGACCGTGATGATGCCGCCGGGCTGCGCAAGAAAGCCGAAGACATTGCCCACTCCGAGGCGGCCCGAGACCTGGACTCCCTGTCCCCCGAGGAGGTCCGCCACCTGATCCACGAACTGCGGGTCCACCAGATCGAACTGGAGTTGCAGAACGAAGAATTGCGGCGGGCGCAGCTTGAACTCGAAGAATCGAGAACCAGGTATTTCGACCTCTATGACCTGGCCCCGGTCGGCTATTTCACCGTCAGCGAAAAAGGACTGATCCTGGAGGCGAATCTGACCGCCGCCAACTTCCTGGGGATGGAACGGGCCGCATTGGTCAAAGAGCCCCTGACCCGCTTCATCCTGCCCGAGGACCAGGACGTCTACTATCTGTACAGGAAACGGCTCTTTGAAACCGGCGGGTCCCGGGCGTGCGAGATCAGGATGTTGCGCCGGGGGGACTCTCCGTGCTGGATGCGCCTGGAAATGACACTGGCCCGGAACGGCGAGAGCGAGGACCCGATCTCCCGTGCCGTTATCAGCGACGTCCACGAACGGAAACAGGCCGCCGAAGAGCGGGAAGTATTGATAGGCCGTCTCCAGGAGGCCCTTGATAAAGTCAAAACCTTGACGGGTTTGCTGCCAATCTGCGCCAGTTGTAAAAAGTTAAGGGACGATGTCGGGTACTGGCATCAGGTGGAGGAGTACGTCCAAGAACATACACAAGCCCGGTTCAGCCATGCTTTATGTCCGGACTGCTTGAAAAAGCTATATCCTGAATATTATCCGGCCACATGACCGTGAGACCCGGGACATGTTCAGGGACACATTACTTAATTATTGTCAGCGGAATACGCACGCCATGATATGGTCCGAGCATGGTCAGAGTAGCTCGCATAGCGGCTCCCGGTATTGTTTTGCTTCAAATGGAATTGGACTAATCCTCTCGATCCGTTAAGATAGGACCGGGAAGGGGGACGGACAGGCTTTGACCGATGGCTCGGAGGCGATAATCGGGATGACGAAAAATGATGAAAATTATGGTGTTAGGGAAACTCCACCCTTTTCCCTCCCTCGGGCGGGTTTATATATCGTCAGCCCGGCATTGCTCATGCCTTGCCTCATTTTGCTTGAAACCTGCTTCATTCCGGCTATTGCCCAGCCTTCGTCCAGATTGTTGGACGGCCCCTTTGCTTCTGATCTGATCTCTACCGCTTGTGTCCTCTTCGTTTCGTTTAAACCCAGACGCCGCTTTTACTGGCGCTGGTTCTACGTCTGGTGGCCAATTCTATCTACCCTGGGACTATTGACCATATTGATTCTTGCCGCCTTGGCCGGTCTGCCGATCGGTCGGGAAGAAAGATTTCCGGCCGTCTTGGTGATGCTGCCAACTATCGGCCTTCTTATGCTTATTTCCCTCGGATCGTTGATATTCCATACTGCCAGCATCCTGCTCAAATTGGGACGATCCCGGAAGGTTTCAGCAAAGCCGCCAGAAGCTGCTTGATGATGCACCGAATAAACCCAGCCGTTCGACTGGGTTTAAGTCCTGTTTCAGTTGGGGACACCCATTTAATATCATATTATGGCGAAAAACGTCATGGCCGCCGGGCGCGAGTTGAAGCTCCCCGCGGCAAGCCGCGGGGAAGCTTCGACATGTAAGGAGGAAATCCATTATAAGTTGGCGGGCTAACCCCGCGAAAAGCCGCGGGGGAATGCGCCCGCCCCACATGTTCGACGGCTCGGGCGTCCCTTCGGTCGTGTACACCCTTCCGTAAGCCGCCCCGGTCGGGCTGACCGGGAAACAGGCCCGGACCGAATACCACCGTGTCGTGGTCGGAGAGGTCCTTTCCGGCGTCAACGCCCGCGCCAAACCCCAATTCGTCCGTCTCTCCTTCCTGTGTGACCTTTCGGACCGCCCTTTCCACCGCCGGACAAATCAATCACCTTGATAATACAACATTTTTTAATAAATCTCTTTTAACCGACGGGTCATTGACTTTTCCCCGCATCGGCCCTACAATTTAAAAATTGCCATAGGGGTAAAACGGTTTCGACGGGAATACTTAGAACTTAAGGCTGCATGCCGAGGTTCTCGCCGTCTCGTTTAACAGGCGGGGACAGACTCGCAAGGGTAATCCCTGGCTGCTCAAGCCAGCGTCCACAAGCTCCTCTCCCGCCGGGGTTTGCCGGGCGAGGATCAGCGGAATAGACTGAAGGAGGCTCGGAAAGCCCTGGCAGGTGTAAAAATTCCCTTACGCAGGCCTGTTGAGCACCCATTCCGTGCAGGGCCTTCCGGGCGAGCCAATAAGCGCGGAATGCGCAAGCAGGCCTATCAGGGGAAGATATTCAGGCGCGGGCTTGTGCGCCTCCGGCGCATTCGACTCCCTTCGCCTCCCCGAATATTTACTTGTTATTTCAAGTAAATAAAAAAGTCTGTACTCAAAAACCCCTTACCGCTTTCTTGCCGGACCCAAGGAAGTCAAGCGCTCTCCGGAACGGCTGATCCCAAGGGCGGCCAAGGCGGCGACCGGGTTTTCATCCCCTGGCCGGTAATGGCAGGCGAACGTGGCCTTTGATTTTCCGCTCCGCCGCCACGACCAATCGGCGCCTGGTCATGGCCGACGGCAGTATGTCGAGTTGACCTGGATCGTATGAGTGGATTTATGCATTGAGTGCGGCCCTGGCCGCCTAATTCGGGTTAAAAGGTTTCTTCAGTTGCCGGCTCTGTTGGCAGTAACGGATGAAAAGGTATTCAGACGTGATGGGATATGATGATTTATCAGGCCGGGATTCGATAATAAAAAAGACAAATAGTCCCGACCTCCTCGGTTCTGAAGTAGCCGGACATTTGTTTAAAAGGCATCTGCAGGGGGCTATCGTCCGATCCGGGGCCAGCCTTTTCGTATGGCTTTTTTTCGTTGTCGGCTTTTACTACAATTTCGTTGATTACAAAGGGATAGTAGGTATCACCGCCGCCGCCTTGTTCCTGGTCCTGATGAATATTCCAACCCTGTGGGTTCTTAAATACATTCGCAGGCGCGTTTTCCACGAGTACTTTTCCCTGTTGATCAATGCGCTGGAAATCTTCGGATACACGGTGGTGATTTATTTTGCCGGCGGCATCCGGTCCGGATATCTGGTTCTCATGTATGCCGCCGTCATTTCATATGTGGGCGTAGCGGCCTCCCAGCGGTTTACGTTTTTTGTGGGCGGGTTTAGCGTAATCGGATTCAGCCTGATGGCCGTTCTGGAGCATCTCGGCGTCATTCCGCTTCAAAACCTGCACCTGGTGTACAAATACGAATCGCATGATGTTGTAATCATTTGCCTTATTTTTAGCGCCCTGCTGGTGGCCGTCGCTTTTATGGCCGCGTTCAACGGTCGCATCTTAAAACGGAACCGGGACCTGCTCCGCTCTCAAAATACGGAATTGGAGAAATCCCGCGGCGATCTCACCAGGGTCACTGAAGACCTGGAGGAAAAAAACATTCAACTTGAAGAGGCCATGAAAAAAGTCCAGGGGTCGGAGCGCCAGAAGTCTCAATTTTTGGCCAACATGAGTCATGAGATACGCACTCCGATGAATGCCGTCATCGGCATGACCACGTTGCTGGCCGATACCAGGCTGACCGAAGAACAGCGGGAGTATACGGCCATCATTAGAAACAGCGGCGAACTGCTGCTCACGATCATCAACGACATCCTCGATTTTTCAAAGATTGAAGCCGATAAGCTGGAACTGGAAATGCGGCCCTTCAACGTCCGTGAGTGTGTTGAAGGCGTCATGGACCTTTTATCCATGCAGGCTTCGGACAAAGGCCTCGAGCTGGCCTGCTTTATTGATGAAAATACGCCGGCTGCCATAACAGGGGATGTGACCCGCCTGGGGCAGATACTGGTCAACATTGCCAACAATGCCATCAAGTTTACCGAAAAGGGCGAAATCGTTTTGACGGTGAGGCGTCTGATCGAGCAATCGGACGATGTCTCGGGTGCAGAGGAAGAGCCCCCTTCGCCGGGGACCACCCGGCTTCACTTTTCAATCAAGGACACGGGTATCGGCATACCGGAAGACCGAAAGGAACGGCTTTTCGAATCGTTCAGCCAGGTCGATGCGTCCACGACCCGGCGCTACGGGGGTACCGGGCTGGGGCTGGCAATCAGCAAGCGGCTCGCGGAAATGATGGGGGGCGCCATGTGGGTGGAAAGCGAGGAGGGCAAAGGAAGTACGTTTCATTTTACCATCGACGCTGAAGAGGCTAGCATGCCGAGGCCCGTTTACGCCGACCGTGCCCAACCGGATTTAACCGGCAAGCGGGTCTTGATCGTCGATGATAACGCCACCAATCGTAGAATCCTGAACCAGTTCGCCAAATCATGGGGTATGGAGTCGAAGGATACCGGACTGCCGCGGGAAGCCCTTTCATGGATTTGCAGCAAGGAGCCCTTTGACGCCGCCCTTCTGGATATGCAGATGCCGGAGATGGACGGCATTTCACTGGCCGGGGAAATCAGAAAAGAGTTCGATCAAAAAGAACTGCCTTTAATCATGCTCTCTTCAATGGGACAGAATGAATCCGAAGTGCTCAAAGCCGGATTTAACGCCTCCCTGAACAAACCGATCAAGGCCTCCCTCCTGTTCAATACCCTGATTGATATCTTTTCAGGGGCTTCAACGCCGATCAATGTCCCGCCGGACAAACCTGAATCACTGTTCGATCCTGAAATGGCCAAAAAGCATCCCCTCAAAATACTGCTCGTCGAGGACAATACCAATAATCAAAAGCTTGCGCTTCGCCTTCTTGAAAGGATGGGTTACCGGGCCGATGTGGCGGGGAACGGTATCGAGGCCATTCAATCGCTTCGCCGCCAGGACTATGACGTCGTACTCATGGATGTCCATATGCCTGAAATGGACGGCCTCGAGGCGACCCATGTCATTCGGAGCGAATGGCCGGAAGAGCGACTGCCGAGAATAATTGCCATGACGGCCAGTGTACTGGCGGAAGACCGGGAGTCCTGCGAGAGGGCGGGCATGCATGAATATGTCACCAAACCCATCCACGTGGCAGACCTGGTCAACGCGCTTTGGAGGTGCCGGCCCTTGATGGAGGCGCCTTCGCCCGAGACGGAAACCCGGGCGCCGGCTCCGGAAGAGATCAAGGCGGACGAAAGCCCACCGGCGAATGATGTCCTTGCCCCGGAAGCACTGTCAAACCTCGGGAATATAATGGGGGGCGATGAGTATGTCGTGGAACTTATCGATTCATTCCTGGAAGAAGCGCCGGAAATGCTGGCAGACATGCAGGCCGCCTTGGATGAAAATGACGCCAAGCGGTTTCAGCGATTGGCCCACAGTCTGAAATCCAACAGTGCCGAATTCGGAGCCGCTATCCTGTCTGATCTCCTCAAGGAACTCGAGTACCAGGGGAAAACCGGGGCTCTGGATGGCGCGTCGGAAAAGGTTGGCCGGGTAAATTCCGAATATGCAAAAGTCGAAGCGGCCCTGATAAACTATCGGGCTGATATTACTAAATAACTATGCTACTTGCTTGTCGAAGAAGAGAGCTGTCCCATGAATGATATATGCGGCCACATCCTTGTGGTGGATGACAACCGGATGAATCGCTTGAAGCTGACCCGAGGGCTCGAGCATCAAGGGCATACGGCCGCCTCGGCCGAACATGGCGTCCAGGCCATGGAGATGGTTCGGGTTCAGACGTTCGATCTGATTCTTCTTGATATTCTCATGCCCGAGATGGACGGGTACCAGGTCCTGGAATGTTTAAAACAAGACAAGGCGCTTCGGGATATTCCGGTTATCGTTATATCGGCCCTGGATGAAATGGAAAGCGTGGTCAAATGCATAGAGATGGGGGCCGAGGATTACCTGCCCAAACCCTTTGACGCCGTATTATTGAAAGCACGAATCGGAGCGGCTTTGGAAAAAAAAAGGCTGCGGGACCGGGAACAGCTCTATTCAAAAAACATGGAGCGCGAACTGGAAATCGGCCGGCAGATTCAAGGCAGCTTTTTTCCTGATTCGGTGCCCGATGTACCGGGCTGGGAAATTGCCGTGCAATTTCGGGCCGCCAGGCAGGTATCCGGTGATTTTTACGATACCTTTCCCCTTGCGGAAAGCGGCGTGATCTGCATCGTCATTGCCGATGTATGCGACAAGGGTGTTGGGGCGGCCCTTTTCATGGGGCTCATTCGCAGTCTGATCCGATCATTCACCCAAATATGCTATGAGAAAGACCCCAAAGGCTGGTTCGACAAAGCGGACTCCGGAACTGAAGGCGCGGATGTTCCAAGAGACCCGTTTGACGATCAGGATCATATGAATACAATGGAAAAAATATCCTCTTTTACCAATGACTACATAGCCACCACGCACAGCAGCGCCAATATGTTCGCCACCCTGTTCTGGGGAGTGATCGACACGGCCAGCGGTGTTCTTTATTACGTGAACTGCGGTCATGAAAACGCGGTCATCGTAAATGGAAATGGTATCAAACAACTGCTTGAACCCACGGGACCCGCGATCGGACTGATGCCCGGGATGGAGTTCGAGGCCAAAAAGGTTGAACTGGATACGGGGGACATCCTGTTCGGGTATACCGACGGAATCACGGAAGCACGGGACGCCGAAGGGGGATTCTACGGAGAGGACAGATTGATGGGCCTGATATCGAACCGGGTTTCCTCGGCCGCTGAACTCCTCGAAAGTATCGAATCGAGTCTCTCGACCTATACGGAGGGTGTGGATCAATCGGACGATATCACCATGCTGGCAGTCAGGCGGCTTCCAGTTTAAAACTTGACATATGATGGTTGCCAGGAAATCAAAATGACGCAACCGGGCATTATCCATGAAATAACCCTTGACGCTCGTCTGGATAACCTGCCGCATTTCCGTGATTTTATAGATCGCTCCTGCCGGAACTGCACGGTTGACGACTCGACGTGCCATGATATAAAAATGGCTGTGGACGAAGCCTGCACGAACATTGTCACTTATGGATATAAAAACGCTTCCCCGGGCCTCATCACCCTGGTTTTTTTTCGGGACACCGACCGGATCGTCATTAAAATTCTGGATAATGCGGAGCCTTTCCACCCTGAAAACGCTCCCGAGCCGGATATGGACGCCCCGTGGGAAAAACGCGGTATCGGTGGGCTGGGCATGTACCTGATTGGAAGGCTGATGGATGAGATAAGTTACCAGAGCGGCACGGAGGCGGGCAACTGCCTGACCCTTGTCAAGAGATTTCCGCGGCTGGAAAACGAACAACCCGTAAACAGTTGATTTGGGGGGGCTGATCATGATTCGAGAAGTATCCGGTCCGGGGATCGACGATCTGTTTAAGATACTTAAATCGACCTATTTATTTGAAAAATCGGACGACTCCATACTGGTCGATCTACTGGAAGACAGCGAAATTATTTCCTTTGAGAAAGGGGACATTCTCTTCCGTCAGGGAGACCCGGGCGGCACCATGGGAATCGTGATCACCGGTTTACTGACGGTAGCCATCCAGACGGCGGAAGGAAAAGAAATCCAGGTTGCGGAAATCCACCCCGGAGCCCCTGTCGGAGAAATCCAGTTGTTGACCGGAGGAACGCGCACGGCGAGCGTTTATGCGGCGGAAAAAACCGATCTCCTGCAATTGACCAAAGCGGCCTTTGATCGAATTGACGGCAGACATGCCGATTTTATTCAGGAATTCACTGAAATAATCCGCTGGCGTCTGCGGCGGAATCTGCTGATGTCCATGCTGCCGGGTGTTTTCGGAGCCCTCGATGCCGAGATGCTCAATAGCATAGAGGACGAGGTCGAGTGGGTTTTCCTCAAAAGAAATGAAATGCTGTTTAGTCAAGGTGACTCGGATGACAGCTTTTTCATTCTCATCAGCGGCCGCCTGATTGTCGTGATTAATGACCCGAAAGACGGTGACAAGAAAACAGGGGAAATCAGGCCTGGTGAGAGTGTCGGCGAAATGGCGATGATTGCCGGGGAAAGACGGTCCGAGAGCGTTTTCGCGGTGCGTGAAAGCGAACTGGTAAAAATTCAAAAATCGGCCTTTGAACGAGTTATTTACCGGTACCCTCAGGTCACCTTCCACATCATGAAGCTTCTTGTCCATCGTTTTCAGAAAACGATTTCGGCCAGCCAAACGGTCAGCAATGTGGTCAATTTCGCCATCCTGCCCGCCTCCCCAGACCTACCCCTGACCGACTTCGCCGATCGACTGGCCGGCGCCCTTTCAAACTTTGGCAATGTTTTGCATCTGAACAGTGAACGGTTGGAAAAATTTTGGGACATGCCCGGCATGAGCCAGGTCCCGGCCGGGACTCCAAAACACATCAGGCTCACGTCCTGGCTTGACGAACAGGAAACCAAATACAACTTTATTTTGTATCAAACCGACCGGGAAACTTCACAATGGTCCATTCGCTGTATCCAGCGGGCGGACTATGTGCTAATCGTTGGAGACGCATCGCAAGACCCCAAACCGTCCGGGATCGAGGCCGAGCTTTTTGGAAAAGGCGACCTGTTTGCAAGGCCCGAGAGCACATTGATTATCCTGCACCCGGATGGCGCAGCCCTGCCGCGGGGCACCAAAAACTGGCTGATTCCCAGACGGGTTGAACGTCATCTCCACGTCCGATGGGACAATCAGGCTGATTATATGAGAGTGGCGCGGTTTCTTACCGGAAATGCCGTGGGACTTGTATTGGGGGGTGGCGGAGCCCGGGGGTTGGCCCATATGGGCGTTATCCGGGCTCTCGAAGAAGCCGATATGCCCATTGACATGATTTGCGGAACCAGTATGGGCGCCATCATGGCCGGAATTTACGCCATGGGCTGGGACCACGCCACCCGGATGCAAAAAGCCAGAGCCTCATTTGTGGACGTCAATCCCGTGGGTGATTATACCTTCCCTACCATCTCCATCGTTAAAAGCAGCCGACTCGAGTATTACCTGAAACTCGTATTAGGGGAAACACAAATCGAAGACCTCTGGTTGAACTATTTCTGCGTATCGAGTAACCTGACTACCGCCGAACTGGTCATCCATGACGAGGGCACCCTCTGGCAGGGAATACGGGCCAGCATTTCCCTACCCGGAATTTTAAAGCCGGTGCTTCGTAACGGCGAACTTCTGATAGACGGAGGCGTAATCAACAACCTTCCGGCGGATATCATGCGGGATCGGTGCAAGGGCATAGTCATGATGGTTAACGTCAGTCCGGACAGCGATCTGATAATGCCTGAAAATTGCCAGACCATCCCTTCTTCGTGGGAATATCTGTGGAGTCGCATCAACCCTTTCAAGAAGACGATCGATATGCCGACGATCATGGACATCATGATGCGGACCACCATGCTGGCCAGTATCAATCAGGCCACCCGGGTCAAAAGCGAAGTCGATTACTACTTCAGACCGCCTGTCGATCATTTCGGCCTGTTGAATTTCAAGGCACTCGAGGATATTGTCGAGGTGGGCTACCAATATGCCAAAAGAGAAATCGAAGACTGGAAAATGCTCAGAGAGGAACTAAGTGAACTCGATCTTGACTGAAACCCAGGTTGGTATAAACGGATATCGGCAGCGCATGTCTAAGTTTTTTGCTGCCCCGAATTCGGACTGAATCGTCCGGGCTATACGATTTTTTTCATTAAGGAGAGCTAAAGTGGACATCCATGCCACGGATCAGGAAAATGTGACGATCGTCTTTATTAACGGAGAGGTGGACGCTTCCACGTCCGAAGCGCTTCAAGATGCCTTTACGGCATTGCTGGTTCAGGGGAAGAACCGCCTTGTCGCGGACCTGACCAAACTGGCCTATATGAGCAGTGCCGGGTTCCGGGTCATTCTGGCGACCATGAAGGAGGCCCGTGCCCAGGGGGGTGATCTGCGTTTATCCGCCGTGCAGGGCAATGTCGAGAGGATGCTCAACCTCAGCGGATTTACAAAATTTATCAAATCGTATCCGAATCTCGATGCGGCTGTTAACAGCTATCAATCATAATCGACGGTCAGGCCCCGTCAGGTGGTTCGATTTTTCAGAATATTGGTGGGACACTCCTTTGTTTT
>Ga0180009_10008193_pt1 | contig 10443 bp, 9 predicted proteins | sample OS_PC_MetaG_FD_123537 | JGI IMG/M metagenome (GOLD analysis project Ga0180009, IMG submission 123537) | Groundwater microbial communities from the Aspo Hard Rock Laboratory (HRL) deep subsurface site, Sweden - OS_PC_MetaG | ecosystem: Environmental > Aquatic > Deep subsurface > Groundwater... | reverse complement strand
CTGGCTCAGGGAGTGTCCTTGTTCCACCTTGGTGATAGCGAATTCAACCAGCCCATCCGCCATGCCAAAGAGGTATGCCAGTCCATCATCCGGGCCGGTCTGGGCGACAGGCTGAGGTGGTACTGTTATTGCTCACCGGTTCCCTTCGACCATGACTTAATCAGACTTATGAAGCAGGCCGGCTGTGCCGGTATCAACTTCGGGGTTGATTCCCTCTGTGATGAGCAGCTGCTCAGGCTGGGGCGAGGCCACTCTACCAGCGATATCAAACAACTGGTAAGTCTCCTCCAAGACGACGAAATGAACTATATGTTCGACCTGCTCGTCGGTGGGCCGGGTGAGACTGAGGAAACGGCAAAGACGACCATTGAAAGGGTCAGGGAACTTGATATTCCTCTGGCCGGAATAGCCAGCGGTGTGAGGGTATATCCCGGAACTCCTCTGGGCAAAGCCATAGCCAGCGGAGCTGTCAAAGGAAGACTTTATCCTGAGACCGGGCAGCCGGACCACGAGCCTTTCTTTTACGTATCTCCTGACCTTGGTGACGATGTTTCAGCTTTGATAAAGGAGCTGGTGGCAGGCGACCCACGGTTTCTGGTTCTGGTCTCACCGGAGGAGGAGAGGAGCTACAACTACGCCGACGATGAAGCGCTCTGTAATCTGATAAAAGAGGGAGCCCGGGGTGCCTACTGGGACATCATTCGACGTAGCACAGGGCGCTGATGTTACCTGTCCTCTGTTGGATAGATGGAAAAGAGCCTGGAGGATGCCGTAACTATTCTTTAGTATTAGCGGCTTTCGATTCGGATGTCAGCTCGTTAAGCTGTTGTTCCAGCTGCTTTATTCTGGCTTCCAGCTGTTTTATCTCGCTTGATTCGTTGGCGGCTGACGCGGTTACGGCTGCCTCCATAGGCAGCACCGGCTCATACGATTCCTGCCGCACGTTTATGTTTATCAGGTCCCACCGACTGTAGATGCCGCTCAAACTGACGGCATAGCGGCTTCTGTCAACTTCCTCCATATCGACGTCGCCATATACGATGGTCTCCTGGTCGTAAACCGGTCCGGCTATGTATTGGCCCGCGGGATTAATTATTCCACTGCCGCCGGCAAAAGCATGGGGCACGCTGAACTGGCTGTTGCGATAGAAATTCTTAGGCAGGTCAGATTCCGGTATATATGTGGCTGCCAGCACGCCGAAAGCGCCCAGACTCAAGCAGGTTGCCCTGGTTTTGATATCCTGTGCTGTTTGCATTCCGTTATGGCCTGGCCAGAGGGAACAGTGTATCTGCACCCCCTGTATCATCCAGTAGTGAACCAGCGTGAGTTGCGAGTGCTCCCCGCAGATAGAGCCTCCGATGGTGCCTATTTCAGTCGGGAAAACAGCCCTCAGATTATCCCCGCCGTCGCCTGGCGTGTGAAAAAAGCGCTCCTGCACCGTGATGCATATCTTGCGATGCGTGCCCATTATCTCTCCTTGTGGGCTCACATACAGGATGGTGTTGTGCATTCTGTCGCGGAGTTGCTTATCGCGTTCGTTAATGCCCATGACCACGTAGGCGTTAGCCTTTTTTGCTGCGGCACACAGGGCTTCCGTCTCACGACTGGGCACCTCCACTGAGTTCCAGAGGAGCTTAGCCCACATATCGGCAAAGGCAGCCCGCTCGTTGTGGTCCATAGACCAGTAGGGAAAGCATGGCAGCCAGCCCTCCGGAAAAACAATCAGCCTGGCTCCCTGGCCGCTAGCCTCCTCGATAAGACCTATAGCCTTGTCCAGGGTTGCCTCCACGTCAAAATACTGCGGGGCGTCTCTGTATATTGGGCCAGCCTGAACTGCGGCGACCTTAAACTTAGGATAACCGTAACCGGTAGACATTATCAGCCTCCTTTTGGCGAATTTACTCAGGACAGGTTGATGAAAATACTATAGAGTGAAAATATATTTGTCAACTCTCAATCGCTGCCAGTTAGATTCTGCATTAAGATGTGGATTCCCAGACGGAAGGATGGTGCTCTTTGAACATTCTATCGGTTAAAACCGGACGCCTCAGGAACAGTAATAAAAGAGCGGCAGCCAGGTTAACTGCGGTAAAAATCATGAAAGCCAGGAAGTAGTTACCATTGGTGTCATAGACCCACCCGGCTATTAATGGTCCCGTTATGCCCCCGATGGTGCTTATCCCCTGTATTACTCCGTAGATTGTGCCGAAGTTCTGACGGCCGTAGTATTCCCCCACTATGGCTGGTTTGAGCGCTAATGCACCGCCGTAACCTGGGGCGTAAGCCAGCAGAAACGGGATGATATGCCACATTTGCTTCACCTGCGCCAGGGCAAAGATTCCGAAGCCCTGAAGGAGGAAGATGATAATAAGAAGGCGCTTCTTGCTGACGAAGTCACCCAGCCATCCAAATCCCAATCGGCCTGACATGCTCGTTAGCGTGAGCAAGGTTACCGCCACAGCTGCCAGACGGGTCTCAATGCCCACCGTAACCAGGAAATTAATCAGATGCACGTAGACAGCCGCCATGGTCATCTGGAAGGCTAGCAGGCACAGGGTGAGTATCCAGAAAGAAGGCGTCAATGCGGCGTTACGTAACGAGAAATCGGCCTCAGTGTTATTCTCCGCCTCCGGGCTAGTTTGGTTTTCATTGCTATTTCCCGGCGGTTCGCCGTCGGGTAACAGCCCGTGTTCTTCCGGCTTGTGCCGTAGGATGAAAGCGAGGGATAGGTCAACCAGCCAGATAACCGGGCCCATGGCAAGGATGACCGGCCGCCATCCGTAGAGAGTTATCAGGTGGGATAGCACCGGGACAAAAAGACCGCCTAACCCGAATATGGTGGCGTAAATGCCCAGGGCTCTGCCCCTCCTTTTCACAAACCACTTGCCGATTAAAGGGGCGCCGATAGCCGTTCCGGAAGTAAAAGTAAAACCGGTGGAAATGATAATGAAGGCAGAGTAAAAAGGGACCACGGTCTCTGCCTGGCTCAGAAAGATAAACCCGGCTCCCATAAGGATAGCTCCGGATATAACCAGTTTTCTGGGGCCGAACCTGTCTAAGAGGAAGCCGGCGATAGGAGCCAGTATACCAGCCTCAAGGCGGTAGAGAGAAAAAGCACCGGAAATAAGCATCATGCCCCAGCCCAGGTCCAGGGCCACCGGGCGGACAAAAGCGCTAAAACCGTAATGAAAGGTACCCGCCCCAAAGGCGCTGATGAGGGAACAAGCCAGTAATATCCACCATCCATAGAATACCTTTCTCCGTATATCGCATAAAGACATGTGTTGATGTTACCCTCTACCTGCTGGTGTTTGTCTTTGCTTCTCTGCCTGGTTAGACCTTCGGGTTAAGCCGCCGTGCCGGAGGGGTAGTTGACATAATTATTACTGCAATGAAGGTCAGGGCGGCAAAGATAAACCATATCCCCTGGTAAGAACCCCAGGTGTCGTAGGTCCAGCCGGCCAACGGGGCACCGATGATTTGCCCCGCCATCATCAGCCCTATTATGAAGCCATGAACAGTGCCGAATTTAGCCCGGCCGAAATGCTCCTGTACCAGAGCGATTCGCATGGTGTTGTTACCTCCGTAACCGAAGCTGAAAAGTATGATGAAGATTACCAGGAACCAAATTCCCCTGCCGGGTGCCGCCCCAAAAAATAAAAGTCCGGCGGCGGCAAGGGCGAAGCCCAGAACGGCTATCCATTTTTTTTCGTATTTGTCACCCAGCCAGCCAAACCCAAGGCGGCCGCCGATGCTCACTAACGGGATAGCGGCTGCCACCTGACCGGAGATTGACCTGGCGATGCCGATGCTGCTGAGGTAAGGCATTACATGGGTAACCACCGCGGCTATGGCCATACCCAGAAACATCTGAGCTAAGGCTATGTGCCAGAAAGATTTGTTGGTTAAAGCCTGTTTTAGACTCATCTTGTCTTGCGGTATTTGAGCCGGGCCCGGAGCCTCGTCAGGAGTGGCCACGATAATGGTCTCGCCGTCAGGCAGGTAGCCATATTGTTCTGGTTTGTGACGGACCAGCAGCGATATTGGGGCGCATAATGCCCAGGCGCCGAGTCCCCAGATAACCATTGCTGTGCGCCAATCGAATATGTCAATCAGCCCGACTATCACCGGGACGAGGAGACCGCCAAGTCCGAAGCCACTTATGGTAATCCCCGCAACCAGGCTGACCCTTTGGTGAAACCAGTTGGCTACGCCGGTCATCAGCACCGTACTGCTGGAGGCACTCATGCCCAGCGATATCACAAAAAAGGCGACATAGAACATGGGTAGCGAGTTGACCCGGCTGAGCAATATCAGGCCCGAACCAGCCAGCAGAGCGCCAATAAACATCAGCCGCCTTGGTCCCCAGCGGTCCACCAGCAGCCCGACAACCGGAGCGAGAAGACCAATCTCTACGCCGCGCAGGGAAGCCGCCAGGGAAACCTGGGCATAACTCCAGTGGAATTCGTCCACTATCGGCTCAAAAATTGTGGTAAACCCGTAGAAAACACCGCCACCGATGTAAAATGAGAAAACAAAGCAGGCACCGACAATCCACCAGCCATAGAAAATTTTAGGTTGTGATTTATTCGAGGGCATCGATATCAGCTTTACTCATTCTATTGCCTGTTCAAAGCGACCAGGGAAGTTGTAGGCGGCGATTCCTTTCCTTGATGTAAGTCCTGTTTTTTCTGTCAGCTCCTATGTTGCTTGAAAGCCGCGCTTCACTTCGGAATAAGGTGCAGTCATTATAATTGAGGGCTGGTTTGATTATGTTAAAGCTTGAGCTTGGTGCTGTCAAGGTTGCCATTTTAACGCCTTTCTTGCTTGTATGCATACCGACCGTAGTAGCCACAGGGACTGACCTTTCTGAAATTACCCTTAGCGGTGCCAGAATTGCCTGGGGAGCAGGGAAAGAAGGGCTGGGAATCGGGCGCTTACCTGGTGACTAAGCGGCGTAGCCCGGGTCCTTTCATGAAAATCAGCGCCGCCAGTGATAAACCAAGGCTTACCAGCGCAATGAAGTAAAATACATCGGTTATTCCAAAAACATCCATGAAATGGCCGGCCACCGGTTGCGCCAGGCTCATGCCCTCCATGCTCAGGCCAAAATAAATACCGAATATCGTGGCTCTCAATTGCGGGGGTGTGCTATCCATCAGCCATGTCTGGATGGTCACCTGCCTCATGTACATCACAAAGCCAAAAAGAACGAAAGGGGCTATTATCAATGGAAAGGGCAATATGTTGAGCAAGTACAGGATGGGCCCGATGGCCGCCAATGCCAGGACAAGGGCATTGGCCCTCCCCCATCTATCTGACAACCATCCGCCGAACAGGCTACCGGCTATACCGCCGCCCCTGACCACACCCATGAACATGGCTGCGGCGGCCGGGGCAATGGCATGTTTATCTACCAGATAGACAGGTATAAATGCCATAGCGGAGCCGGCGATAAGCTGAGCCAGGACAGCCAGGCTGGTAACCAGGGCAATGGGGCGCAGAACCTGCCAGATGCTGGGCCGTTTTGGCGCTGGGTCTGCGGGGGAGCCATCTTTAATGGCTGCCTGTTTTACCCGCTCATGGAGGGCAAGCTCTCGCGGCCTGAATTGCTGCCATACCAGTATAACCGCCATAATGGGGAGGATACTCAGAATGATGTAGGAAAGGCGCCAGCCAAGCATGGCGGCGATAAGACCGCCGAGGATAGGACCCAGCGTAAAACCAATGCTCCCGCCCAACATATGAAGGGCGATGGCTTTTCCCCGCCGCGCCTCTTCAATAAATCCGGAAAGCATCGATGTCGCCGATGGGTGGTAGGCACCGGCAAAAATGCCCATGAAAATCAGGGTGGCTAACAAGGGGTAATATGCTGAACTCAAGCCGATGGCGATAGCAGCCAGGCTGACACCGAGGAGGCCAATAGAAGCCACTACATGCCGGCTCCATCGGTCACCGAGCCATCCACCGGGGAACTGGGAAATACCGGAGGTAATGGTGATGGCGGAGAGAAGCAGTGATGCTTGAAAGTAGTTTAGGGACAGGTCTGTTCTAATCAGCGGCAATAGCGCTGGAAGTAAACCGGTAACCAGGTCATGGCTCATGTGGGTAAAGGTAAAAAATATGGCGGTAATCCCGCCCCACTGAAGGAAAGTTTGTTTCGCCTGCCCGCGCTTAGACAACAGACGCTACCCGGCATGTGATATTTGGCGCAAACCCGCGCAGGATAATATTGCTGGTCTCAGTTAATTCCTTCTGGCGGTTACTACCATCCGGTTGGTCATACATCCGTAATCCCCTTCGTCCTGGCGGCTTATAAAATTTCCTCTACATATTATCTCAGAAAATCCGGCGGAATGCATCAAAGCTGTTATTTTTTCCGGGCGGTATAGACGGGTGCAGCAGGTTTTAACACCTATGAAGGCAGAGAGGTATCTAACATCAAGAGCTCCCTATTTCATAACAATATATGCCATATTGACGGAGGACAAAAGATACACTAGTTTATAGACGCTCCGGCGATATCACAGCTTGTCGATATCTAGCTGAAGGGGATTAGCTGTTAGTTTTGTTTATCAAGGCTCTCTAAACAGCCTGCCATATCGGGATAGAATGTAGTAGAATGTAAGAGAACTGCTCCTGGAGTAAGGGCTAATGCAACAATTGGACCCCATCGTTTCAATTGCCATTCTGCTGGCGGCCGCCCTGGTGGGTGGGACGATAGCCCATCGGTTGAAACAACCGGTTATCCTGGGCTATCTCGTTGTCGGGATAGCTGTTGGCCCACATGCCCTTGGCTTGGTTGGAGATATGGAAATTGTTGAGGCAGCCGCCACTATCGGTGTTACCCTGCTTATGTTTACCCTTGGGCTGGAAATTTCCATAGTCCAGTTGCGTGAAGTGGGCAGAATAGGCATTTTAGGTGGCTTGTTACAGATCATTATTACCATTGGCTTTGGGATAGTAGCCGGTATAGCCCTATTTCACTGGTCGCTGCAGCAGTCTGTCTTGTTTGGCCTGATTATCTCGCTGAGCAGCACCGCAGTGTGTCTGAAGGTTCTGATGGATAGGGGCGAGCTTGCCTCAGTACAGGGACGGATAATGATTGCTATCCTCATCCTGCAAGATATCAGTGTTATCTTTATGGCATTGATAATACCGCTTGTGGGTCAAGCTGCCGGGAATCTGGCTCTTACACTGATTGTATCTGTTGGTAAAGCGCTGCTTTTCATCGGGATTACAATTGTGACAGGGCGCTGGGTGCTTCCCTGGCTGTTAGGTGGGGTTGGCGGCTTCCGTTCGAGGGAGTTATTTTTACTGACTGTCCTCGTATTGTGCCTGGGTGCTGCCGTAAGCACCCAAATATTCGGGTTATCCATTGTCTTCGGGGCTTTCATTGTGGGGATGGTGCTGCGTGAGACGAAGTTTGTGCACCAGGCCCTCGCGGAGATTACACCTCTTCGGGATATTTTTATCAGCCTGTTCTTCGTATCTCTGGGCATGCTGCTTGACCCGGCTTTCCTGGCTGATAACTGGACGGCCATTTTGCTGGTTATAGCCGTTATCGTTGCCATTAAAGCTTTAGTGATTTCTGGTATTGTGCTGTTTTTTGGATATAGTATCCGGGTGGCAATGTTAACTGGTGTGGGCTTGTCTCAAATTGGTGAATTTGGCTTCATTCTGGCCAAGGCAGGTCTGGGGTTGGACATAATCTCTGACCGGTTTTATTCTCTAATTCTCGCCAGCGCTGTCGTCACCATGATGTTGACTCCGTTAGCTATCAGCCTGGTAGCACAACTGCATCATCGCCTCCTTCCAGCATGGCGCAGAAAGGGTCCCAGTATGGGCAAGCCCGAACATAAACCCGCGGGAGCATCGGTAGATGCTCCAAGACGTGTGGTGATTGCCGGGTACGGTGAGGTAGGCCAGAGCATCGCCCTTGGTCTTAAAGAAGCACATATCCCCTTTATTGTCATTGAAGACGACCCGGAGCGTGTGGCAGTGGCCAGGAGTAGCGGACACCCGCGTATATACGGGGATGCCACCAATATCAATGTGCTGTCAAAAGCTGATTTAGCCCGGGCTAGCGCTTTGGTAGTGGCTTATCCTGACCCGGCGACAGTTATGACCACCGTGAAGATGGCTCATCACCTTAATCCCATGGTAGTGATACTGGCGCGGGCTAGCCGTAAAAAGGAGGCTGAGGAGCTAAAGCGGTTAGGTGTTAAAGAGCTGGTAATCCCGGAGCGTGAGGCCGGTTACAAATTCGTCAAGAGGCTGCTCAACATCGCAGGACTGGAAAGAGAAGAAAGAAGACGCATACTGGCTATCTTACGCCATGATGCTTATCGCTAGCGTTGAGCCATTAGAACACGCTCTGGCCGATATCGTCTACGGATGATGCGATATCTGACACCATGTACTCTTGGCTTCCTTTAACTATAACTTACTGGCTTAAAGACAAAAAAAAGGTCGTTTTTAGATAATGCCTGAGTCTTAGACTTCGGCAAAGGTATACCCTATACCGTCAATGTAGCTATATCTGCCACGGAACAGTGATTCCCAAGACCACATGTGGGCGTAGGTAGGACCTGTCAAATTAAGACACATCCTGACAAGCCACTATTTCCTGGGCATATCCTTTTCATCCTCTGGAACTTGCGTGTCAAGCGCCTGGAGCTCTCCAGTTTCTATGGCCACCACGTGGTATCCCCCCAATGTAGGGGGTATATGTTGAAGCAACTCATAGTTTTTTTGGACAAGGTATACATTGATGCACGGCTTCCCCTTATATTCCCCTAAGGCAATACCAATGATACCCGGTACCGCCATCAGCCTATCCCTGTGTTCCTTAAGAACCATCTCAATAGTCTTATTTACCATAAGTCACTTCGCTGCCGGTTACATTATGTCTTAACAAAATAACGGGGGAGAGTTCTCCCTACTCTCCCCCTTAGCATCTCAATGCAAATCCTCCGTAGCAGGCTTAATTCTTATGGTTGTCCATCGATGGTTACGCCGAACGCTGCCAGTACTATGTTGATATCGTTGGCAACAGCTAATTTACCAGGGAGGTTACCGGCGAAGAGCAGACCCACTGGATTTCGCCCCGGGTCTGTCACCAACAGTGACCCGGAATCACCTGCCTTGAGGAACGGCTTTTTGCTCTCGACGATTATCTGATTTACAAACAGTGCCGTGCCGGAGTTGTAAGTCACCCTTACTACCGCGTTAATGCCGGTAATTTCCCCCGTGGTAAGCTCAGTAGTGCGGCCAAACTTCTGCACCGCCATCCCTAGCGCTGCGATGGTGGTGGCTGTCTTTGGCGTTCCGTATCCAGCAGAAGGCGTGGCATTACCGAGGAGACCGGGGGATGATTCAGCTATAGCCGCGTCCATGGTGTTAGGAGTCGTACCATCAAACACCATCGTCTGGAAATCGGCCAGATAGCCCAGGTGATTGGCGGAATCGTAGGCGCAGCCAGTATCATAGAGCCCTGGCTGGAGCACCTCCTCACCGATAGCAGCACTGTTCTCGCGGGCATACACATGGTTATTGCTTAAGGCATACACTTTTATTCCATCGGTAACTCGTGCCCCGATGGTTCCTGATGAACATTCATTGGCGTTGCCGGTAGAGATGCCGATGGGGACAGGGCGATCCCACCTGTCGGTCGTGGCCGGCTCCTCGGCAGCCCCCCCACCAACAGTGATACTGACGGAGTCGCTTCCTGTTTTGCCTCCTAAGTCAGTCACCGAGGCGGTGATGGCGTGGATACCATCGCTAAGCACCTTATTAAACATGCCCCCATCTCCGATGTGTCCATCAATACTGGATGTCCAGTAGAGGTCACCGGTGAGGTCTCCATCCTCCTTGTCATTGGCCATTCCTTGAAAGAGGATTGATTCTCCAGAGGCAAAAGTAGCGCCGTCTTTGGGGCTGGTAATGGTCACTTTTGGTGGTGCTCCTTTTCCCTGTGGCGGACCTTGGATGGCGAATATTTTGCCGGTCACTCGCACTACTACCGGGACACCGTCCAGCGACTTCGGAAGCCCCCTTACCGTAGTCGCCTCAGTGAAGACTAGAACCACAGCTTTGCCATCACCCGCCAGACCCACGGCTGTGCCGACAACACCTGGCTTACTCAGCAACTCCCGGTTATGCGCCTCTTGAGCTGCTATGGCACGTTCCAGACCTGGTGGGCCATCTGGCGGCGGGGCAGCCTGGGCTACCCCAGCCGACAAAGCTAACAGCAAGGCTAATATGATAAAAAACAACCGATTAATCATTATTCCCCCCCATTCCAGTATTTGAACCATTTAATGGCGTCTCCGCAAAAAGCTCCTGACGGAGTTTCGATTGGATCATCTTGATATTGTTGTCCCACAACATTTGAGGTCTGAATAGGCTGGTTGCCGGGTTAACATTATTGCCAAAACGAAT
>Ga0180009_10008192_pt1 | contig 10444 bp, 7 predicted proteins | sample OS_PC_MetaG_FD_123537 | JGI IMG/M metagenome (GOLD analysis project Ga0180009, IMG submission 123537) | Groundwater microbial communities from the Aspo Hard Rock Laboratory (HRL) deep subsurface site, Sweden - OS_PC_MetaG | ecosystem: Environmental > Aquatic > Deep subsurface > Groundwater... | reverse complement strand
CTGGGAAAGAAGTGTTTAAGTGGCGTTTCTTGCCCCCAGGGGGTGTCTATACTTTTGCCTCTAATAGCGCGACTTACTGAGCTGGGAGCAACTCCAATCTTTTTGGCCAGCTCCTTTTGACTGAAGGGTAAAAGAGACCTTAAATTACCAGAGTCTAGATAGAGTGCCTGCTTGTCAATAATATTTTGCAGTATTTGAGTTAGCGTGTCCTTACGGCTATTAATCAGTTCCAGCTTCCTGAATAACTGCCTAGCTTCCTTGGCTTCAGCTTTAGTGAGCACACCAGCCGCTTTCAACTCCTCGAATCTTTCATAATCAATCGAATACCAACCTCGGGCAAGAGAAGCTGAGAAGTAGCCAATAACAAAGCCCTCCCCATCCTTCTCCACTGAGGCAACCTTGGAATAGCGAATGCCACCTGAGGTGACATTGGAGGGATGATAAAACTCACTCATAATAGAGAGGTCATCAATAAGGTTATTTATCTTCTGAACCTCTAGGACCTCCAAGTCGCACTCTCTGGCGATTTCTCCAAGGGTCATCCCTGATTCAGGGAATAGGAAATACCGTTTGAATTTCTCCAGCCCCAATTTCTGTATCTGGCGGACGATATGCTCCTTATTCAGCAAAAGGGATTCAACATCTAGCGAACCCCTATCGGCTACCACCTCTTCTCTAAGTTGATAAAAACTGGAGGAAATATCGGTTCTGGGAAATCTCTGGTAGCGGATTAGCTTTTCTTTCTGGTATAGCTTCTTAAAAAGGGGACTCTGCTCGGTCTCAGCGATGAACTTATGAAACTCATCCTCAGGCATTTCGAGCAGGTTAGCCTGTTCCATTCGCAGAATCTGCTTTAGTTCCTGCCGCATCTGCAGGGATTGTATTTGCTCTAACTTTAATGCCATGCTATCTTCACCAGAGATAATTTGTAATTTGGTTTACACCAGTACCCCTTCAATCTCAGCCATAATTTGCTCGCTGGTGAAGTAGTCACTGGTAATAGCACTGCTGGGGCAAGCCGCCATACATACACCACATCGCTTGCACTTAAGGTCATCTATAACTGCTATCAGCCTCTTATTGGAATTCACCAGTTTGACAACGTTATAACTACACGCACCGACGCAAATTCCACAGCCGCTACACATATCTTGGTTGACTTTAATCTCTGGTATCTCAGGCTGAAGTTCCAATGCGACACATGCCTTACAGCTTTTACATGGGCCACAACATAGACACCTTTTAGCCTCTTTCACTGCTTCTTCTAAGGTGAAACCTTTTTCAAATAATTCAAAGTTTAATCTTTCTTCTAGCAGTACCCATTCCGATTCAGGCTGAGGCTTGTAATCCATAAGCTGGGGGATAGCAGCACCTTCATATTCCTTTTCCCTGCCTGCCTCTAAGTCCTCACCCCTCAGGTAGCGGTGAGCAGACTCTGCTGCTACCATCCCATCTTCCATTGCTTGTGCGGCAAGACCTAGCCGCCTTACATCACCTCCGATGAAAACCCCTTCTTGGCGATTACTCATAAGAGTAAGTGGGTTGATATCAAGCCTGCCTCTCCCATCCAGCAAGTCCTCCTGCCGGAAAAATGCCCGCTCTGAACCCTGTCCTATGGTGATCAGCAGCACATCGCCTTCAATGTACATGACATCGCTTCGGTCAAACTTAGGATTGAATCCGCTTTCATCAAAGACCGATGTGCATCGAGGACACTTTATTTTTTTGAATTTTCTACCATCTCCGATTATCTCTTCTATACCCCGGCAATAGTTTATTTTTATGCCTTCTTCTTTAGCGCCTTCTATCTCTTCTACATCGGCTGGAATCCCATCCTTGGAAGACTTATTTTCACACTCCAGGCAGACAAGGGAAACATCTCCACCGAGCCGCCGGGCAGTTCTTGCCACATCAAATGCCACATTGCCGCCGCCCACTACTGTCACCCTCTTATCTCCAAAGAGCCGGCGAAGGAGTTGCTGAGAAAGCTTACCTTGGTTCATGTCGATGAGGAGATATAACCCCATCGCGACGCCGTCTAGGTCTGCTCCTGCTACTAGTTGCTCCTCAAAGGTAAGGGGTCTGGGAGAGGGGGTACCGGTGGCAATGAATATAGCTCGGTAGCCTTCATTTGTAAGGTCATCCAGCGTTTTTCCACCATCGCCCATTTCCACTCCGAATTTAACATCAATATGGGCAATCCTTACCAGATTATTTAGAGTAGTATCCACAATGTCTCTGGGGAGACGATATTGCGGGATGTATCTCAGAGCACCCCCTAACTGTGAACTCCTTTCCAGAATAGTCACTTGATAGCCGTTTTTACTCAGCACATGAGCACACATCAATCCCCCAGGACCTCCCCCAATCACAGCAACCTTTTCTTTGGTAGGAGAGGGAAGCGGGGACTTAGTTTCCAAATATGGAAGATAATAATCGGTGAGGAATCGCTTGAGCATCTTTCTTCTTATTGCCCCAGTCTGGTCTTTATAATTGCACTCTCTCTCACAAAGCCCACAAATGTAGCTGCATATTGTGAATAAGGGATTCTGCTCATAAATTTCATCACCTATCTTTATTATCTGGCTGGAAGCCTCCTGAGCATCCAAAGGAAGAAGCGCAATCATAGCATTAGTGCGCTGAATAGGCTCTCCAATAGGACAAGCTATCTGGCAAGGAGGCAGGTATACTTTTCCCGTGGCTTCATCAATCACTTCCTCAACCTGTACCCGCTCTTCTTCCTCCTTTACCTCCATTACTGCAGGCAGTTCGGCTATAGCTGTCTCAGTAGCAGCCTTGGTCCTTATCTCCACCTGAACTGGTCCGAGGGTCTCCCGGATCAGTTTCTCTAGGTCATTAAGGTCGAAGGGTTTAGGTAGATAATCAACAGCGCCTTCCTTCATCGCCTCTACTGCTGTCTGCACCGAAGGATAAGCGGTAATAATGATTCCCTTAAGCTGGGGGCTTTTCTCTTTAGCCTCTCTTAATACCTCAATCCCGTCTTTCCCTGGCAACCTTAGGTCAAGGATGACAACACCAAAGTCCTGCTCGCTGATGGTTTTTAACGCCTCGTCACCTTCCTCGGCGGTCTCTACTTGATAGCCACTTTCGGTTAGCCAATCTCTAAGTGACTCTCTCATAATAGCTTCGTCCTCTACTACCAGTATCGGTTTCATCCTTTCACTCCCTTTGGTAAAATTCTACCCAGATTGGCAAATTGGTTTACACTAGTATCCCCTCAATCTCAGCCATAATTTGCTCGGTGGTGAAGTGCTTACCGGTTATAGCCCCACTGGGGCAAGCTGCCGCACAGACACCGCAGCCCTTACACAGAGCCTCGTTAACCCGGGATACCTTCTTTTCTTCATCAAAAGAAATAGCCTTATAGGGGCAAAGTTCTTGACAAATTTTGCACCCGCTACACAGCTCTTCATCAACAGCAGCCGTGATAGCCTCAATCTCGATTGTGCCAGCACTAATCATAGCCAGAATTCGAGCTGCAGCCGCCGAAGCCTGAACCACGCTCTGGGGAATATCCTTGGGGCTTTGACAACAACCTACCACGAAGATGCCGTCATTCATGGTAGCTACCGGGTCCAGCTTGGGGTGCTTCTCCAGGAAAAAGCCATCGGCACTACGGCTCAATGAAAACAGCCTGGCAACCTCTTCTGCATCTGCCTTTGGTTCAAGGGCTGTACTCAATACCACCATATCCACTGGGACCTGGCGCTGGCAATCGGCTAGCGTATCTTCACTGTAGACAATCAGCCTGCCATTCTGTTTGACCACATCACTGGGCCGACCCCTAATGAAGCGAGTCCCTTCATCTAGAACACGGTTATAGAACTCTTCGAACGCCTTACCGACAGCTCTGAGGTCAATATAGAATTCATAGACTTCGGCTCCTGGGATATGCTCTCTTACCAAGTGGCTAAATTTCATTGAGTACATACAGCACACCTGTGAGCAGTACTCATGAAAGTTCTTGTCACGGCTGCCCACACAATGGATGATGGCTATACTCCTGGGTTCTGAGCCATCCTTGAGAGTGATTTTACCCTCGGTGGGCCCAGAGGCATTGATCATCCTCTCCAGCGCAAGAGCGGTAATGACATTATCCAGGTGACCATAGCCATACTGGTAGAGTGGGGAGGGGTCAAAGGCATCATAACCGGTGGCTATAATTATGTTGCCGACCTCAATCTCTTCATATTCATCTTCCATCTCGTGGTTGATTGCTCCAACTTCACAGACCTTAACACACTCCATGCACTCTGAGCACACGCCACAGTTCAAACAACGCTTAGCTTCTTCGATAGCTGTTTTCTCATCAAGGCCTAGCTCAACCTCGGCAAAATCCTTTCGTTTCTCTGGTTCAAGTGTTGGCATTGTGCTCCTTGCCTTTATCTCTACACCCTCCTTTGACACCTCTTTTACTCGTTTAATCGGGGTTGGTCTCCCCTCTTTTAGGTCCACCCCCTCAAGGTAGCGCTCAATGGAGATAGCTGCTTCCTTTCCGGCAGCCATAACAGCGATAACATCAGCCGGACCAGAAACCACATCACCACCAGCAAAAACGCCTTCAATGTTCGTTTGCAAGGAAACAGGGTCAACGGAGAGGGTTCCCCAACTGGTGTATTCAAGCTCCTTAGGCAGCAGTGCCTTATCCACCACCTGACCGATAGCGATGATTACATTATCAACATCCATATTGAATTCCGAACCTTTGATAGGTATTGGGCGTCGGCGACCACTGGCATCGGGTTCACCTAGCTCCATCCGAACACATTGAATACCAGTTAGTTGGCCATCCTTGGTTAGGACTCTAACCGGTGCTGCCAGAATATGGAGCTTCATCCCTTCCCGCTCAGCTTCATCGACCTCAGTCCTGTCAGCCGGCATTTCAGTTCGGGAGCGGCGATAGATAATGGAAACCTCTTTTGCCCCCAAACGCAGAGCTACTCTAGCCGCGTCTACAGCCGCATTGCCACCACCGATAATAGCCACCCTCTTGCCGAGATTAACCTTCACCCCGGAACCTACCTCTCTCAGGAAGGTGAGGGCATGGATTACTCCCTTTGCGTCTTCATTGGGGATACCCATCTTCTGGCTTTCCCAAGCACCAGTGCCCAGGAAGATAGCTTTATAACCCTGATTGAAGAGGGTGCTTAAGTCTCTCACCGGTATATTTGTCTTTATCTCTACTCCTAGCTCCTGAATGTAGCTGATTTCATTATCTAATACCCTATTAGGCAACCTGTATTCGGGGATACCATAGCGCAGGAGCCCTCCACTCTCAGGGGCGGCCTCAAAGACGGTAACCGGGTATCCCAGCCTAACCAGGTCGTAGGCGCAGGCCAAGCCTGCTGGCCCAGAGCCGATGATAGCTACTTTACCTTCCTTTGTCTTTTCAATGGGGATTGCTTTTTCTCTTCCTACTCTAAGCTCATAGTCAGCCATAAAACGCTTTAGAGAGCGGATGGACACAGCCTCGTCAACCTTCCCCCTCTCGCAATCTAGCTCACAGGGATGAGTGCAGACTCGCCCGCAGACCCCGGCAAAGGGCATAGTTTTCCTTAGCACCTCGAGAGCCTCTTTGAACTTGCCCTGTGAGATGAGGGCTATATAGCCCTGGGCGTTGACCCCGGCAGGACAAGCAGCCCGACAGGGTGGATAGCCCTGTTTGTCAATAGTGAAAGCATTTGGGACAGCCTGAGGAAAAGGCCTATAAATTGCCTTTCTTTGACCTAATCCGAGGTCAAACTCGTTAGGCACCTCAACCGGACACACATTAGTACACTCGGCGCAACCAGTACACTTGTCAACATCCACATATCTAGCCTTTTTCTTTATCTTAACCTTATAGTTGCCCACGAACCCCGAGACATCTACCACCTCACTATAGCTCATCAGCTTAATATTAAGATGAGAACCTACATCACTCATCTTGGGAGTGAGAATACAAGCTGAGCAATCCAGGGTAGGAAAGGTCTTATCTAGCTGGATCATATGCCCGCCGACGCTGGGCTCCCTTTCCACGAGGTAGACCTTGTACCCAGAAGCAGCAATCTCCAGGGCAGCCTGAATCCCAGCGATACCCCCTCCCACCACCAGGGTATTGGAGTTGACCGGAACTTTCTTAGTCTCCAAGGGCTCATGATAGAAGATACGCCTTACCGCGGCACTGACCAGAGCCTTGGCTTTCTCGGTAGCTGCCTCCCGGTCTTCAGTTACCCAGGAACAATGCTCCCTAATGTTAGCCATCTCAAAGAGATAGCGGTTCAGCTCAGCGCTCTCGCAAACCCGCCGGAAGGTGCGCTCATGCATCTGCGGGGAGCAGGAAGCTACCACCACCCGGTTGAGCCCCATATCCTTAATATCTTGTCTAATGAGGTCTTGTCCTGGGTCAGAACACATATACTTGTAATTGCGAGCAACAGCCACACTAGGCAACGTTTGGGCAAACTCAGTAACTGCCTCTACATCGACTGTCCCCGCGATATTACTACCGCAATGGCAGATATAGACACCAATTTTTCTATCCATATTATCCATATGTCACGCCTCCTCTGGTTTGCACTGCTGGTTCAGCCACCTTGGTATACGGTGACAGAACCGCTTCAGCTGAAACTATGGCTTTATCCAAAGCTAATGCCTTAGGTTCAACTCCTAGAGCTAAACCTATTAACTGGGTAAAGAACAAAACAGGGAGGTTATATTTAGTTCTAAACTTCCTATTGACCATATCTTGGTATGCATCTAGATTGGTCTGACACAAAGGGCAGACGGTGACAATACATTGAGCACCGTTGCTGGCAGCGCTCTCCAGCAACTTGTGAATCAAACCCAAGGCTAAATCCAGTTCGGGTATGACTAACGAGCCACCACAGCAGCGGTCTTTTAATGGGTAGGGAACAGGCTCTGCCCCCAGGGTAACTATCAAATGGTCTATCGACTGAGGGTTCCACGGATTGTCGAAGCCAGGTTCAGGACGAACCAGTTGACACCCATAGTAGGGAGCTACTCTCAGCCCACGAAGCGGGTTTACCACCTTGGATTTAACAACGTCAAGCCCGATATCATTATAGATAACCTCAAACAGGTGGCGTACCTTGACCTCTCCTTGGTACTTCAAACCAGCGGCAGCCAAGCACTCATCAACCTTAGCCTTGAGGTCAGGATATTCCTTGAGCTGAGAATTCACTTTGTTTAGCGTGGTGTAACAGGAGCTACAGGGTGTTACCAAATCAAGCCCGGTCTTCTCGGCTAAAGCTAAGTCGCGGGCGGCGACGCAAACTGCCTCAAGCTCCTCAGTCGAGCCGTAAGGGGTTGACCCACAGCAGTTCCAGTCTTCCAGCTCAATTAGCTCCATCCCGAGGGCACTGGCAATGGCTTGTGTAGACAGACCATAAGCCACCGCTGTACCTTCAGATGAAGAGCATCCTGGAAAGTAAGAGTAGTACTTCATCTTGCACCTCCTAAGGCCTGGGCTCTTTCCACAATGGTCTTGAGTTGCTCGCTTCCTTTTATCTTCGTGGGCTTAATGGACATGCGTCCGTGTAACAGCAGTTTTAGCGCCAGCGGAAGCATCTTAATGGTAGCCAAGGGGTTCATCTTCCCGGTTGATAGAGTCAACAGGTAAAATCTCGTCATCATTCCGAGCTCATGGACACGCCCGTTGTTCTTAATGGAGTCAATAAAGGCTCTATACATAGCCGGGGTGGCTCTCCCGTAGCTTAGACCATGGCGAGTGGATAAGCGTTCAAGAGTATGCATGAGTTCAGTAATCTTAACATCCTTGGGGCAGCGCACCGTGCAAAGGTAGCAGGAGGCACAGATCCACATCGTATTGCTGGTTAGGATATCGTAACGCCTCCCAGCCCGGACTAGGGCAATGATTTTTCGGGGTGAATAGTCCATCTGAGCGACATTGGGGCAGGATGCTGAACACAGACCACATTGGGCACACCATCGAATACTCTTGCCACCTGGTGTGGAGCAGACCTCGTCTAGAAAGGGGTTAGGTGCCGCTGGCTCAACCTTGAGAACATGGAGTCTTTTAACCCACTCCTTGGCCTGTATTTTGTCGGCTATTACCCCCACCCTTATCGGGATATCCACCGTGGCTTCAACTACAAGGTCATACTCCCCGGAGACTGGGGCAACAGCCACTACCTCAGGCATTGCCTGTAGCTCTTCTACGGCATTTCTGTGACCGTCTCCACCATCTTCCCTATCCATCTCAATCATTAAATAAGCCTTTATTTCCATCTTGTTACTCCTCGCTCTGACCTTGCTTGTTTTTTTCTTTCCATCAACTCCCGCTCTAAAGCCATTGCTTATCTAGGAGAGCTGGCCCGAGTCTTCAGCGGCTCTCGTGCAGCAGGCTTTAGAGCCTCACTGGGCTCAGTGTATTCAATCCTGAGAACATGGAGGCTTTTGAGCCATTCCTTTGCCCGTATCTTGTTGGCTACGAAAATTACCCTTATCGGGGCATCCACCTTCACCAAAAGATCACATACACCGCTGACCTGCTCAACAGACTCTACCTCGGGCATTGCCTCTAACTCCCTCACCGCATCCAGGTAATATCCATCTTCGTTGAATTTCTTCTTCATATTAACCATGAAGTAAGCTTTTGTTCCCATCTCCTACCTCCTTGTCTTGGTAGCCCGCCTGACACTGCGAGGCACCAGACCGGCTCTTTGGTTATCAAGTTGTTTCTGTGCGAAGAAGTCTTTTGAGCTTTATAAGCTCATCAACGGTAAGACCTAGATACTCTTCAGGTTGAATAGGCTCAACCTTAAGAACATGGAGGCGTTTGACCCATTCCTTGGCCATTATTTTGTTAGCTACGAAAATCATCCTGATGGGGGCCTCCACCTCTACCAAAAGATCGCAACCACCACTGACTCGCTCAACGGCTTTTACCTCGGGGATGGTTTCCAAGTCCTTCAGTATGTCCTGGTAACCATTCTGGGAAGATTTCTCCGCCACACTGACCATGAAATAAGCCTTTGTCGCCATTTTCCTCACCCCCTTTCTTTATTATTGGCCTTCCTAAAGTTTTTCAAACCGCCGGACTGGCTCTCTACTTGTAGCTTACTATATTGTTTGCCTCACGCCATCTGATATAGTGCCTATATTTGGTTGCCGGAAAGACCTAATTAAAAACCTAGTCTAATAAGCATTTTGGCTTACTCCATATGCTAAAATTAAGCCATTTTGCTTACGCCACTATGAGATTACCTTTATTGAAGTGCTGGTTGAGGTAGGTTATAATGGCAGTAGGTAGATATTAAGGGGTGTCATGGGTAAGATTAAGGTTCTGTTGGCCGAGGACCACGTGATAGTGCGGGAAGGCACGCGCGACCTTATACAACGTGAACCGGATATGGAAGTCGTTGGTGAAGCTGGCGATGGTGAAGAGGCTATTGAGATGGTTAATAAGGTGCGGCCAGATGTGGTCATAATGGATATCTCTATGCCTAAGCTTAGTGGCATAGAAGCTACTAAGCAGATAAAGGCGCTTCACCCAGCTACAGTCGTTCTAATACTCACTGCCTATGATAATGACCAGTACATTTTTGCCCTCTTGGAGGCAGGAGCTGCCGGCTACTTGCTGAAGAACGTGCGAGGCCGTGAGCTAATTGATGCTGTTCGAGCGGTATATGCTGGTGAGTCGGTACTTTATCCCACCGTCGCCCGTAGAGTTATCAGTCAACTAGTGTCGCCATTCTCCAGTACCACTGAGGCGCGAGTAACCGAACCTCTCAGTGAGCGCGAGATGGAGGTGTTGAAATTAGCCGCTAAAGGCATAAGCAACAAGGATATTGCTGAGCAGCTCTTCCTTAGTCCACGCACGGTTCAGGCTCATCTGGGAAACATCTTTAATAAGCTAGGTGTTGGCTCGCGTACCGAGGCTATACTGTGCGGGTTGAGAAGAGGCTGGTTTACCCTAGAAGACTTGCCCTAACCTTTGTTTGAATGCCCGGGTGTGTTGTGCGTATGGCTTCACATATATTAAGTCGAGTGCTAAGGATTATCTCCAACCCTCATTTCTGGGTTGTGGTGGTGATGTTTGCCATTGGCATAGTCCTTCACTACCCGCAACAGATACTCCACACAGATTCACCATCACTCTTCTTATTTCTAGGTCTAACTCGGCACGCTGTGGAACGGATTTTCTTCCTGTTGCCTGTAACCTACGTCGGTTTCTTCTTTGGGATAAAGGCGGGGTTGGCTAGCCTAACAATTGCCCTTGCCATTATGCTGCCCCGCGTTTTTTTAATCTCTCTATACATTCCAGATGCTCTCCTTGAGACCGGTGGCATCATCCTTATTGGTGGTCTGGTGAACCTGGGGTTTGAGGGCTATAGAAGGGAGCAGGGTCGCCGTCAACAGACGCTCTTAAAACTAGAAGCGGCTCAACAGGAGCTTCAAT
>Ga0180009_10008191_pt1 | contig 10445 bp, 12 predicted proteins | sample OS_PC_MetaG_FD_123537 | JGI IMG/M metagenome (GOLD analysis project Ga0180009, IMG submission 123537) | Groundwater microbial communities from the Aspo Hard Rock Laboratory (HRL) deep subsurface site, Sweden - OS_PC_MetaG | ecosystem: Environmental > Aquatic > Deep subsurface > Groundwater... | reverse complement strand
TGATGGACGAAGAACTGGAAAACGCCCTTGAGCTAAACAGGGAAATCAAAAACCTCTGGAAGCTCAAAGGCAGAACCGAAGACATCCCCCACGGATGCCTTTTGATTCACGAGAAGGCCAAACTCAGGAAACTTAAGTCTGCTAATTAACTCTTATTTTTACATCAATCTATTGAATAATTCACGTTGATTGAAGTCCAAACATCTCACAACTTAACAAATAAGCTTTTTTATAAGATTTTTCATAATTTTTTTAGTCCCGGAAAAAGATTTTAGCATCCCACAATTTAACAAAAGTATTTATAGGAGCAATTACAACATTATTACCACGCTCCCGTTTGGGGTTTAAGGAGGTTCGAATGTTATGAAAAGAGATAAAATGACAATAGCGATTGCTATATTCCTGGTCGCAGTCATTATGGCAGGCTCGACTAGCAGCGTATTTGCAGGAACGAAACCAGAATGCAACGATAAGATAGACAACGACGGCGACGGGGCCGTTGACATGGCGGACGCAGGCTGCGACAAAAGAGGGGACAATGATGAATCTAATTGCGGAGATGGAGTTTGCGAAGGCGGAGAGGACACGGGTTCTTGTCCGGCTGATTGCGGACCGGCTGACTCATGCAGCGACACAGATGGCGGGTATAATATAATGGTATTAGGCACAACCTCAGGCTATCTGAACCAAGTTCCATACAGCAATGACGATTACTGCATAGACGCAGACAACACCAACGAGTATTACTGCATGGGCGACTATGAGGCGAGCCAGCAGCAGAGCTGCGGACCGGACGAAAATTATCTTCCCTATTGTGTCGGTGATTCAGTATACCATGATTATATAGATAGATTCTGTGCAAGCGGAGCATGCAGCAATACCACAACGCCTGCTCTAATCGAAACATGCGAATTTGGCTGCAGCGCCGGCGCATGCCTGCCACAGCCAGATTCCTGCAGCGACACCGATGGCGGATGGAATACGGAACTCTTTGGCACGATTTCAGGATATCAAAATGGCACCCAGTACGGCTTTGATGAGGTGTGTTTGGATTCAACAATGTTGCTTGAATATTATTGCAATGGCGGCAGTGCAGAATCCTATGTCTGGGACTGTGTAAATATGACCACCTCGTGCGTAAACGGAGCCTGTGTATAGCGATATCCCAGCAGCAAGCAAAAGTGTAGGAAGGGCCACACCGGCCTTTCCTTTTTTTCTTTTTTTTAAAATCAAGAAACCGGCGTATATTTTTCCAAAAAATCCTGCTTTTCCGCATCCAGTATCCGAAGCATCGCCATTGAACCCACGTCACCCGAAGCCTTTTCCTCCACCAGCTCCCTGAGGGCATTGGCGCGTATCGATTCCCTTATCTCTTTTGTTATTTTAACGGCCTCCTGGAAGTTGTGCGAAAGGAGGAGGTCGAAATCAAGCAAATCCTCAGGTACCCTGCCGACACAAACACTGCAATTGCAGGGCAGCTCTTTTAGGCTTGCCATGTCAGCCGGCCCTGGCAGCAGTATTTTTCCAACTCTCGCGTTCAATATGCACTCCGCTGAATCAAAGAAATCAACGCCCATGTATGCGAGCACATAAAAAAGATGTGGGAGTGCAAACGGGAAATAGAGTGCTGCGTTTGGGGGTACCGTTTCCCGGACCGATGAAACAACATCAACGAGAAGCCGTGGGTTCCTTATAAGCCGCCTGCCGTTTGCGATAATAAAAAGAGGACGGTCCCCGAGCCCTTCTGCACACTCCTCCCGCAAATCACCAAATCTCGAGCCCTGGATTACGGCACTGTGTTCAGGATAATTCTCTGCAAATCGAAGCGTCTCGCGTACAGACTTCTCGGCCATCTCCCGCGGGACATTGAGGCCAACGTGATAGTCAGGGAGGATTTGATTATCTTTTTTTATTTTTATTTTGTCAGAAATATTGAGGCTCCCGGAACCAACAAAGATTGGAGTTCTTTTTGTTTTGACCTCAGGCGATGCTATGTAGATGTCGTGCTCGATGTCCACCGCCTCTGTTAACACAGAAAACATATTCGGAGTCGCAAGCTTTTGTTCGCCCATATGGAACTTCCCGAGCCGTGCTGGCCCGCTGTGCCGTGTGATTTCAAGCGTCATCATGGACATTTTGACCCTTATTAGATAAAGTTTTATGTGCGAAAATCGAGGTATCCCTGATGTCAGACAATCAGGTATTGGATGCAATCCACGCGCGCCGAAGCGTGCGGGAATTCGAGGACCGCGATGTTCCAGACGAAATAATCGAAAAGATTATTGAGGCTGGGACCTGGGCCCCATCGGGCCTCAACAACCAGCCATGGCGGTTTATCGTGGTGAAGAAGGGGGAGAAAAAGGGCGCGCTTGCAAAACTAACCCATTACGGCCACATAATAGAGTCCGCCCCGGTCTGCATCTTGGTATTTCTGGACGCCAAAGCAAGCTACGACCGCACAAAGGACATCATGGCAATAGGCGCATGCAACCAGAACATCCTCCTCGGGGCGCACTCGCTTGGCCTTGGAGGGGTGTGGCTTGGTGAAATTCTCAAGAAAAAGAGTGATGTAAAAGAGCTCCTGCAGGCGCCTGCGTCATACGAGCTTATGGCCGTGCTTGCCCTTGGCTATCCAACTCAAAAAAAGAGGACTTCAAGCAGAAAAGACGCCCGCGGCGTAACTTTTAATCCCTAGCAACCGGCAGAGTGAAAAAGAACCTGCTCCCTTTCCCCTCCCTGCTTTCAACGCCAATTTCCCCGCCGTGCGCTTCAATCAAGTCCCTGACAACAGAAAGCCCAAGGCCTGTCCCTCCGTATACCCGAACTGTGGATGAATCTGCTTGGTAAAACCTGTCGAAAATTTTGGGAAGCTTGTCTTTTGGGATTCCTATGCCTGTATCTTTTATGACGACCTCCACCACTTTTCCCTTTTTCGCAGCCGAAAGGGTGATTTTACCGCCTTTTTTGTTGAATTTTATTGAATTATTAATGAGGTTCCTTAGGATGTGTTCGAGCTGCTTTTGGTTTGCCCTGACAGAAGGAAGACCCTTCTCAATGTGGACTTCTGTTTTCATCTCGCGCTTAATGAAAACCGGTTCGAACTCAGCGACAATACTGTCTAGATTATGGCCCAGGTCAATACTTTCAAACTCAAGCTCCAGTATCCCCATCCCAAGCTGAGAGGCCTCGATAAGGTCGCCCACGATTGTATTCTGGCGCGTGAGGGCCTCTATTGCCATGCCTAAAAGTTCTTTCTTCTTTTTTTCGTCTTCCTCATCCATCGCAAGCTCAAGCGCGCTTTCCGCAATCGTTATCGGGGTGCGCAGCTCATGGGTCACGTTAGCTATGATATTCCCTTTTAGCTCGTCAAGCGACTTCAAGTCCGTGTAGGCCGTTTTAAGCGCCCCCTCAATCTTCCTTTGTTCTGTGACATCCCTTGATATTGTCTTCGTTCCAATAAGGGTTCCGCCGTTCTCAAATTCACTAATGACATTCAGGCTGGCCAGGAACGTGGAGCCGTCTTTTCGGACGTATTCCCTTTCAAGGTTTATTCTGGTCTTTTCTTTATTCAGCTTAGGAAAATCCTTTTCAAAAAGCGTCTTGGACTCCTTCGTGAGGAAGTCGGTAAGGGGCCTCCCGATAATCTCATCCTTAATATACCCAACAGCCTTCACCCAGGTCTCATTGCAGTCGACTATTATCCCCTCATTGTTTAGCGAGTGGTACATGTCCGGCGCGCTGTCGTAGAGGTTTCTGTATTTTGCTTCTGATTCCTTGAGGGCTTCTTCTGCCTGCTTGCGGTCGGTAATATTTTGAACAATGACCTGCGTTGCCGGCTCTCCCTGATGGGTACTGGGTATTGCGACAACCTCCACATCGATAACCTGTCCATCGAGTCGGACGAATTTCTCTTCAATGAGTCTCCCTGCATTTCCCCTCTCTTGTGTCTCCTGCGCTCGTTTCTTGACGACTTCATGATAATCCGGATGCACAAAATCCATCATTGGTTTTCCAATGAGTTCGTCAGCGCTTTTTGCACCCATGAGTTCTGCTCCTGATGCATTAACGTAGACCACCCTGCCCCTGCTGTGAATTGCAATCCCGTATGGGGAAAACTCAACGAGTTTCCGATATTTTTCCTCGCTCTCTTCAGACATCTCATCTTTGATGTTTTTCTGTTCGTTTTTCATTCTTGTCCAGCACCACCCTACCAGAATCTAGTGTCAATAAAATTTATGGGGAAAAATTTGATTTCTTTGCCTGCTTGTGTCTTTAGTATCTTTTACCACCTCTAAAGCACCACTCGAAGTAGGGAAAATTTCCTCTAAAATTAATTATACAAAACCTCTATATGAACTTTACTCCTGTTTAAACAATTTCAAAATAATGGCCTATATTTTTAAAAAATATAAACAATTAAAAAGCTGAATCTCACTCAGTGATTTCTTCGTCAGTAAGATAGCACTGGGGGTCCTCTTCCCATATGTCACCGTGAACGGTCTCGGCGCGAATCCTGCACCCGGCGCAGATTGCATTGTGCTTGCAGCGCCCGCACTTGCCCTTGAGGTGCTTTGGCTTCTCGCGCATCATCGCCAGGAACTCATTGTCCTTGTCGTTCCAGATTTCGCTGAATGGCTTTTCGCGCACGTTTCCGAGCGTCTTGTGGCCCCAGAACTGGCACGCATGGACGTTCCCGAGGTTGTCGACGTTTGAGAACTTGTGGCCAGCGGAGCACCCTCCGTGCATCTTTAGAAGTTCCATTACCTCGTCGGCCCGCTCTGGCTCGTTTTCCAGAACGTAATTGTAGATATACGCGCCGTCCGCGTGGTTGTCTGTTGTAAGAATCTCAACGTCAACTCCGGCGTCGTGGAGCTCTATTGATTTTTTCATGAGCTTCTCTATGACTTCCCTGCTTTGCTCCTTTGTCACGTCCAGCTTTTCCATTTCCTTGCCGCGGCCCGCATAGACGAGGTGGTACATGCAGAATCTTGGTATTCCTTCCTTTACCACGATGTCGATTACCTCGTCGAGTTCTGTGTAATTCATCTGGTTTAAAGTGAATCTCACTCCGGTCCGAAGCCCCTCATCCATTGCATTTTTGATGCCCTCGATTGATTTCTCAAATGCGTTCGGCTGTCCCCGGAACTTGTTGTGCGTCTCGGGCCCGCCATCAAGGCTGATGCCCACATATTCTATGCCTGCTTCCTTCATCTTTTTCGCGGCCTCTTTTGTAATGAGCGTGCCGTTTGTTGATACCACTGCCCTGATCCCGCTGTCTGTGGCATATTTTGCAAGCTCATAAAAGTCCTTTCGCAAAAGCGGCTCACCGCCCGAGAAAAGGAGCACCGGTATGTCATGTGCTGCCAAATCATCGATAAAGACCTTCGCCTCTTCGGTCGTAAGCTCGCCTGTATAATCCATGTCTTCCGACTGTATATAGCAGTGCATGCAGCTTAGATTACATCTACGGGACATGTTCCAGACCACAAGGGGCTTCGATTCAGTTGAGAACTGAAGCATCTTGGCAGGTATTTCGCTTGATGGCATCCCTCGATATTTCACGGCATCAGAAACAGTCGCTGTTCCGCACAAAAGCTTGGTACATCCTATCATTTGAATCAAGTCCTCGAAAAGTCTTCACCCAAAAATTCAGGAATATCGTTTGTAAGAATATCTGTTTACCAAGCGGTATTGGCAATTTTTACAGAACCTTTATATAGTGATAAATTAAATCTACTTTTAAAGCAGTTAAAATAGAATTTAATAAAAAGAGGTGGGAATGTGGACACATTGATTCTGGACGCAATAGTCAAATACAACGAAATGAGTGCCAAGGGGGCCAATATGATTGAGTTGGAGCGCAAGTTCCCTGAAATTGATTCAAAGGAAATTAACACGATTCTAGAGCGTTTGGTACAAGAAGGAGAAATCGTAAGGCAAAATTACCTCTATTACCCTAAAAGTTCTTAGGAATATCTCTTGTAGGTCTTTTTGAATTCCCTGGTGCTGTAGAGGAGTTCGTAGTCATTGACCCCAATCTCACGTGCTATTTTTTCAACCATCTTTTCAACTTCCTCCCTGTCATAGCCGTGGACCATTGCAAAGACGTTGTACTCCCATTTCCCTGGCACGGCTGGCCGCTCGTAGGCGTGCGTAACCTCGTCGAACGATGCGAGTTTTTCCCCCACCTCCCTGACTCGCCCCTGCTCCACCTTGAACCCGCACATGGGATTTGCAGTAATCCCAAGCTTCCTGTGCCTTATTGCAGCGCTGAACCTGCGCACGATTCCGCTATCCATCATTTTTTGCACCCGCTCGATTATCTCGTCTTCGGGAATGCCGAGCTTCTCTGAGGCCTCCAAAAAGGGCCTTGAAACAAGCGGAAAATCGTCCTGGAGGAGGGCCAGTATTTTCTTGTCATTCTCATCGAGCGTCATTTGATATCGAACCTCACATTTATCTTGAACTTTTGAAGGACCGGCAAATCGAGCAGGTCGTCAAATTCCACTTCCCTTTTTATCCTCTCAATCGCATCTTTAAGCGCATCCGCATCGCGCTCAATAACAGTAAACCATAGATTATACTCATGGTCCCGCGCATAATTGTGCGTCACAAACTCGTACCCGCTGAGCTTGTTTGCGGTCTCATCGAGCATATCAGGCGCCACCTTCATGGCCATAAGCGTGCTCTTGAACCCGACTTTTTTGGAGTCAATTCGAAGGCCGAACTTGCGGATGATGCCGTCCTTCGTAAGGCGTTCCACCCTCTCAAAAAACTCCTTCTCGCTTATGCCAACCCGCTCTGCAACCTCCAAAAACGGCTGCCTTACAACGGGAAGGTTCCCCTGGAGCTCCCTCAAAATCTTCTTGTCAGTATCATCAAGTTCCATCAATTTCACCTTATCCCATGATACATTTATCTATTTTTGCCATTAAAGGGGACTTGGTGAGAGCTTGATTGCGATAATGACCGAGGTGCCTCTGTTCTACTACGAAGCGGCGCGAGAACTAAGGGAGCGCCGTGTGGATTTCCTGACGCTCGCTATGGGCGATGAGATTCCCGAAATAGTGGGGGCGGTCCTAACGACAGAAGAGGAGAGGGAGCAAATCGATTTTAAAGATGTAGCCAGCACCATCGACGAGGCCCTCTGGCTTGACGGGGGCCACAAGTCCGCCTATGAGAGCATGGTGCTCGGCATCGACCCGGGGCCAACTCCAGGTTTTGCCGTGGTCGGGGACAGGAAAGTCATCCACAGTGAACTCCTCCGCTCCCCTGAAGACGTTTTAGGGGCATCGAAAAAGGCGCTCGATTCATTCACTGCAAAGAGCGTCACATTCAGGGTCGGCACAGGCGGCGGGGTTTACAAGGCAAGAACACTAAAAATCCTTCAGGAAAACCTCGACATCCCGATTGAGGTCGTGGATGAGAAGAGCACAACACCAGCATACGCAGGCACGACTTCAACAAAAGACATCGAGGCCGCAATCAGCATCGCACTCAAAGGGGGCCGGATTTTAAAGAAAAAAATCGAGGTCTCCCCAACAGAAGGCGAGATAAAAAACATCCAGAGGGACTCAAGGAAAATAAGCGGAAACATCACGATAAGCAAGGAACTTGCAGAGAGGGTGGCAAAGGGGGAGATTACGATTGATGAGGCTATTTTGGTGCAGAGGGGGAAGTGAGTCTATTTCTTTTTTAATTTTTTTTAATAATCGTTGTGCCGACGCCTTCGGTTTCCTGGTTCAGGGATTAGATTTCGCCCTTTCTGAATTTCGAGATGATTTCCTTTTGTTCCTGGCGGGCAAATTTGAAAATGAAACTGTTTATCTCTTCGAGCCACTCGAGTTTTTCCGAAGCCGGAGGATTAATCCACTTTTTCAATGCATCTTCTGATACTTCATAGTAGAATCCCTTTTTTGCCATTACCTACCTCATATTTTTTATTTTTTCAAGCGACTTTATGTCGGCTTCGTCCTGCGCTCGGCCAGATTTCTCTTTGAGTTTTATCAGATGGTCCAGGGAGACTAAGGGGATGCTGATATTTTTGGCTTTAATAACCTCTTTCGCCTTATCAATTTCTTCGAAATCGACTGGGCTGTCTATCAAAATGTCAATCTCTTCAAAAGATTTTTTGGGGTTCCAGAAGGTGAAGGCCAGCATCTTTTTTTCCCTGCGCCATTTTTCAAGAGTTCCAAGGTTCGAAAAATCTTTGAACTCGACGGGAAGTCTGGGCACAAAGCCAATCCTCTTTAAAGCAGCAGCGATTTTTTCCAGGTTCTTTTCTTCTATCTCGACCGCCAAATCCAGGTCTGCAGTGGCCCTGGGAACTCCGTGCAAATTCAAGGCTATTCCGCCGATTACTACGTACCTGACTCCCTCTTTATTCAACTCGGAGAACACCCTTTCGTAGAACATCGATTAAATCTTATCGAACATGATTAATTAAATCTTCGGCCCGCCTAAAACTCAGCTGTCCTCTAAAATGAGGGCGTCATACCCACTCGTCTTCGGGCCCTTTATTCTTTTTCATATAGAACAAAATTGCGCCGACGATGACCACCCCGATGCCCACTCCAAGCAGTACCATCAAAAATGGTGAGGTTTGCTCTTGTGGTGCGTCTGTTGGCGCCGTAGTCTCTTTTGCTGTAACAGTTACCTTCACCGTATCATACGCACTGGCCCCGGTGTTGTCCTTTACTGTAACTTTTATTGTATGTTCCCCGGCGTCGAATATTTTGCCCAACGTTTTGTCTTCTCCGAGCAAGGTATCCCCTTCTGTCCATGTGTAAGAGACAATGCTCCCTGTCGAAAGACCCGGCGTCGCTTCGGCATTAAGCGTGACCACGGTGCCCTCTGTGACAGTCTTATCATCACCCAAATCAACGCTCACCTCTCCGGGAACTGGCGGAGCAGTCGTAACAGGTGCAACAGTCGTTGCCACCGGTGCAGTCGTTGTCTGGACTGGAACCGGCGCGTCCGTCGTGTGGGCGAGAGCAAAATATGCCCCATTCGTGACGCCAAATATGTCGTCAAGGTACCCGTCATCGTCAAGGTCCACTGCACTAAGTGCTGTGGCCCCGGTTATGTTGTAAGGACCCTCTTTTGCGTCGTTGTCTTTTAGATAGTACCCAACCTGCTGCCCTGTGGCGCTTATTGCGTAAAGGTTGTTTGAAGTGCCTGTTACGACACCCTCCATTTTCCCGTCCCCGTTAAAGTCGACTTGTGTCATTACGTTGCCAACGAAGGTGCTGGACCATGACCTGGTGCCCGCCGAGTTCAGGGCATGGACAGTATCTGCATTTACTATGATATTGCTGAAAATGCCAGTGGAGCTAAGGTCTGCGGGATACAGCTTGATTTTTTTGCCGGGGTCTACATAAGCCCGGTATTCCCAGAGATATTCCCCTTTGCTGTTAAGTGCAGTCACGTTCCCGTCCCCGCTCCCGACCACGATGTCGCTTCGGTACCCGTCATTGTCAAAATCGACCGATATCACAGAATACACGATATTAGAGGCTATCTTGCTCCACATCCTGCTTCCATTTTTGTCGAGAACATAGAAGATTTTGCCTGATGCAATGATTACACTTTCTGGAACCCCGTTTTTGTCAATGTCAATGCCGGAAACCACCTCTACTGCCCCAGAGACGTCTGTAAAATTCCAGAGCGATGCGCCGCTTGAGTCAAGCGCATATACATTTTTAAATCCCCCAGCAACTATCTCATTTGCCTTTCCATCCCCATCCAAATCGACCATTGCAAGGGAATAAATCGAGTCGGCAGTTTTAAATTTCCACATAACTGTCCCGGAGTTTATTGCGAATATGCCCTTCGCGCCGGCAATGATGTCGCTTGATTTGCCATCGCCGTCAAGGTCGCCGGCTATAATAGTTCCATCAGAACTGCCTGCCGCTATATTTGGGGTGCTAACGGTCCACATCTGGCCGGGGCCGCTGAAGCTAAATGCCAGCACCCTGCCGCCTTTGCTGTCCAGCGCCGCAATGCCGTCAGCTTTTCCATCGCTGTTAAAATCCGCAACGGCAAAAGAGACTGCCCCCGTAGCGCTTCCAAGCGGTGTGTAGTCTTTTTCAAACTTTTCAGTCAGCGTTGCAGCAGAGGCTGCGCCTGGAAGGAGAATCATAACAATAAACAAAAACTTAAGAACATCCATTTTACTCACTCCACTCCTGATTTCTTTTCCATATAAAGTCAAGTACCTTCTCCCTAATATATATTACTGCCACTATAACGCCCCCTATTATAACAATCCACTTGACGGCCGTAAACAGGACGCCCGGAATTTTATCCATAATAGAGCCGCTTGAACCTGCAACGAGGGGATTCGGGTCTTTCCCATCCGGTATGCCGTCCCCGTCTGTGTCCGGGTTGTATTGGTTTGTGCCCATCTGGATTTCAAGCGCATCGCTTAGCCCGTCGCCGTCGGA
>Ga0180009_10008190_pt1 | contig 10445 bp, 8 predicted proteins | sample OS_PC_MetaG_FD_123537 | JGI IMG/M metagenome (GOLD analysis project Ga0180009, IMG submission 123537) | Groundwater microbial communities from the Aspo Hard Rock Laboratory (HRL) deep subsurface site, Sweden - OS_PC_MetaG | ecosystem: Environmental > Aquatic > Deep subsurface > Groundwater... | reverse complement strand
GTGATGGGCAGCAATGTCGGGGGACCGTCGGGTGGGATCGGTTGCATGGCGGCACCAACGTAACCGGACGGTTCCAGGGCGCAACTGTCACAGGGAGCGAAGGCCCACCGTGCCGGAATGCGCCCGAATAGGACTGCAAGTGAACACGGCTCTGTCGCTTGCGCGGCGCGGGGCCCCATGGAATCGTGACGCCGTGCCCATGACCATTCCTTGCTCGAGCAGCATCGTCGATGTGGCCGTGTACGGCCGCGGCGCCGTCGTCACCCGCAACATCGACCTTCCGGACGACCTCCCGGACGGTTCGGTGGACTTGGAGGTGTCAGGCATCACGCCAATGTCCGAAGCGGGCAGCGTGCGCGCGGTGCTTGCATCGCCGGAGCGCAACCTGGTGGCCTTGCAATCGAGCCTGTTCGTGCCTTCGGATGAAGCAAAGCCGGGCCCGTCTGTCGAACGCGTGGTGGAGTTGTCGAGCAAGCTGGAGCGACTGGAAGCCGAGCGGGTCTTGCTGCACGCGCAGCGCAAGCGGCTGGAAGGCATGGAGCCGACCAGCAAGGCGGGGCAACTGTTGAGGGCGCCACGGCAACGGGTGGAGGACGGGATCGCGGTGAGCAAGACCATCGACGCCCTTCTTGTTCAGCTCGATGCTCGCATCCTCGAGGTCGAGTCGGGGTTCGTGCGCACGAAAAAGGAGCGCGACGCGGCGATGCTCGAGGACGCGCAGGCACGGAGCAAGGATCGGATGGGGACGGGTCACCCGAGTCGGCGCGTGATGCTTCGGCTCGACGGTACGGGTCCGGTGGATTCGCTTCGCATGACGTACGCGGTGATGGCGGCACGCTGGTGGCCGATCTACACGCTGCGGCTCGAGGAAGGCGGCGCGCGCGCTACGTGGTGGATCGAGGGGTTGGTTGCGCAGCTGTCGGGAGAAGATTGGACCGGCGTGCGACTTGGCCTGTCGACGGCGAGTCTCATCGCGGACGTGCGTCTACCGGAGTTGCCGTCTTTGCGAATCGGCCGGGCGCGTCCCGAGCCTCGGCGGGGGTTTCGTCCTCCGCCCCCCGAGCTCGACCGCATGTTCGCCTCGTTCGACGAAGCCTTTGCGCCACCACCGGCAGAGGAGCCGGCCACGTCCTACGCGGCACCGGTCTCCACGACCTCGGAAGATCTCGACGGCTTTGCGGAAGCGGAAGAAGAAGAGGTGGTTTACGAGAGGGCTCGGTCGATAGGGCGAAAGAAGGCGAAGGCGCGACCGGGCGCAGCGCCGCCTCCGATGGCGCGGATGCCGATGGCGGCTCCGCTGGCCGCGGGCGCGCCTGCTGCCAAGCCACAGGTCGCCAAGAGCGCGGTGCTCTCGACGTTGGAGGTTCCCGAGTTTGCGGCAGCCCAATTCGGCGGTGTCTTGGATGAAGGAGCCGACGAACCAGCCCTTTTCCCTGCCCAGGAGCTCGAGCCGTCGGACGCCTGGCTCGACTTTGACAGCCTTCGCATCGCCGACGGCAAAGACGCGGTGCGAAGGGGACGGTTGTTTCGTGCGCCGGCAGCGTCGTCCGCGAGCGAGCAGCAGAGCGCCCGCGAGCGCGTCGAATCCCTGGAGCCCGCTCCGGGGGTTTGCGACCCCGTGGACGCTCGCGGCTCATTCGACCATCGCTACGACGCCGAAGGCCGTGCCGAGATCCCCTCCGACGGCCGGGCGCATCGTGTAGCGCTCGGCTCGGCAGAAACAAAAACCCAACCGCTGTTTCGAACGGTTCCGGTCGAAAATGCCGAGGTTTACAGGGAGCTGTCGCTCACCAACCCCTTCGATGCACCCATCCTGGATGGTCCGGTCGACGTCTATGTCGATGGCAGCCTCCTGGTGACAACCGGCGTTGGCCGCATCGATCGCGGCGGCAACCTGCGCGTGGGACTCGGTGTCGAAGACCGCGTTCGCGTCGCGCGCAACGTACGGGTCGAGGAAGAGACGACCGGCCTTCTCGGCGGCACCACGGTGGTCAACCACACGGTGAAGATCGAGCTTCGCTCGTCACTCGGGCGGAGTGCGACCATCGAGGTGTTGGACCGCATACCGGATACGGATGATCGGAACGTCGAGGTCAAGTTCCTGAGCGCATCACAGCGAGCAAGCAACTACACGCAAGCGGAGCGTGGCGCACCGATCCGAGGGGGGCTCAGCTGGTCCGTGGAGTTGGCCGCCGGCGGGACCGAGACCCTCACGTACGGATATCGCATCAATCTGCCGTCGAAGAACGAAATCGTGGGAGGCAATCGCCGTGACTGACCAACAGACCATCCCGAACGCGTGGGCCGAGCACACGCTTGTGGACACCTCGGCAGAGCAGGTCACGTTTTTCGAGGACCGCGCTGAGGTGGTCCGTCGCGCCACGTGTAGCATTCCGGCGGGCTTCAGTTGGCTAACACTTGTGGGCGTCGGGGTGTTCGTGGATGACCCGAGCGTGGTGGTCAGGGTGCGCGGTGAGGGCGTGCGCTCGCTGGGCACGCGCGTATTACGAAGGATGCGCAAGGTGCCAGGTGCCAAGCCGGACGAGATCGAGAAGATGGAGGACGAGCTGCAAGCAGCGGAGCGCAAGCGCAAGGAGGCCCAGCAGGCGCTGGACCGGGCGAACCGCGCACGTGCGCGAACCGGAGCGCTCATCGAGGCGTGGGCACGAGCGATGGATCGTATTCCCCGCGAGAGCGCCGAGACGATGTCCGAGTGGAAGAGCGTCTTTGAAAACCTGGGAGAGGAGCTTCGCTCCACGCTGGACGAAGCGAGCCTTCATGGTCAGACGTTACGTCGGGCATCCATCGACGAGGACCGCGCCAAGCTCCGACTCGACCTGGGCAAACAGGCGGAGCCGGACTACCGAGCCGCCGTGGAGGTGCAGCTCGAGTCCGCGCAGGCGCAGCAAGTCGAGCTCGAGCTGGTGTACCGGACACCTTGCGCGCTGTGGCGCCCGGAGCACATGGCCCACCTGATCACCCGTCCGGACGGCGGGCACGAGCTCGAGGTCCTCACACGCGCCACGGTCTGGCAAGCGACCGGCGAATTCTGGGACGGTATACGGTGCAAGTTCTCGACCGCCCGACCGGCACGCTCTGCCTCCCCTCCCCTGCTCACCCAGGACCTGCTCACGTCGAGACGGAAGACCGATACGGAGCGACGCCAGGTGATCGTCGAGGAGCGCGACGAAGCGATTGCGAACGTGGGAATCGACCGGGGAACACGCAAGGTCGAGGAGATGCCGGGGGTCGATGACGGGGGCGAGCCGGTGAGCTACGAGGCGTCGCAGCCCTGCACGATCGCGAGCGACGGCCACCCCTTCCGGGTGTTGTTGAGCGAACAGCGAATGCCATGCGAGGTAGATCGAATTGCGTACCCGGAGCGCACGGAGGCGGTGCACTTTCGAGCGACGGCGACGCTCGCGGGCACCTCACCGCTTCTGGCCGGACCGCTGTGGATTGCGCGGGGTTCGGCGATCGTGGGTCGATCCAAGACGAACTACGTTGGACAAGGGGAGCCGTTCGAGCTGGGGATGGGCATTGACGACGGTCTGCGCGTGCGTCGGACGTTCGAGGAGAAGCGAGACGTGACGCCGGTGATTGGAACGCAGAAGATCCAGCGAAAGATCCGGTTGTTCGTGAGCAATCTCAGCGGTTCGCAGCGTTCGGTGCACCTGGTGGAGCGGGTTCCGATCAGCGAGATCGAAGATGTCGAGGTGAACGTGACGTCGCATCGGGAGGGACGATTGGATGCTCGTGACGGGTTCGCGCACTACGAGGTATCGATTCCCCCGAAGGGCACGAAGGAGCTGATGTTGGAGTATCGAATCGAGGCGACTGCGCGGGTGGTGATCTAGGGATGCGGCTGCTGACCTTTCAAGCGAGGCGATTCTGGTGGAAGACCCATTCCAAGACCCTGGATGAGGTCGAGGCTCTCGAGGTCGAGCGCGAGGTTCTCGATGCGGTGGTTGCGTACTTGCATATTGAGGCACGCGACGAGGGGGACGGGCGAGCGAAGGCATTTCAGCAGACGCTCAAGCACATCAAGTGGATCGCCAACAAGCGTCAGATGAAGGCGGTGGTGCTGCACTCATTCACGCACTTGGGGGGTCGGAACGCGGACGCGGAATTCGCGCAGGCGTTCATGGAAGAGCTCGCGGAACGTCTACGAGGCACGGGATACACGGTGGAGCTAACGCCGTTCGGGTACTTCTGCGCGTGGTCGCTGGACGTCTATGGCGACAGCTTGGCGAAGGTGTACAAGGAGATTCCGAAGCCGGACGGCGACGGGCAACAAGCCTAGCGTTGGTGCCTACAGCCGCGGTCGAACAGGCGCAGCGCGCCCGAAACCGGTTTGCTCCGAGTCGAACGCCCCGTCGACCGGGAGGAGCTCGCGATCAGGGTTCCTCGCAGGGATCGGGCTTGAGCTCCTGGGCATTCTGCACTTCGCCGAGCTGGGCGGACTTCATCTCGAAGCCAAAGCCGACAGAGATTCCGTCACATGCAGCGTTTGGATCCTGCGTGCCGTCCACCATGATGTCCGACGCGGCCTTCAAGCTGCGCTTGATGCTTTCGAGGGTGGCGGGGTCGCACAGCGACGAGCTCAAACGACCGGCGAGCTGCGCCAGCGTTCCGATCAAGTGCGTGGTGCCGATGATGCCGGCGATGACGCCGTTGGTGCCGCCGGTGGGCGGACTTGCTCCATCCAGGTCGAACGCCATGATGGCCTGGCCGATGTCGAGACGGATGGGGATCCCCTGCAGGTTCAGCGAGATGCTGGCGGTCGTCTCCGAACCGGACACCCAGGTACCGTTGGCGACGTAGCTCCACGGGAAGCGCACGACCGACTCGTTGCCGTCGGCGAGCTGCTTGGTGCCGCTGGGCTGACAATCGTCCAACAGCTCGCAGTACAGAGGCCAAACGTCGGAGCCATCCCAGGCGGGCGGGGCACCCAGGTCTCTTCCAAAGTACATTGCTGCGGGCAACCCCAGGTAGTCCTTGCCACCGCCCAAGTCCTCGACTTCGAGAAGAATCGCGTACTTTCCCTCCACCATGCTCTCGTTGAGCGCGGCCAAGTCCGGGACGTACCCTTCGAGGATCGGAAGCAGGTTCGCACCGAAGGAATTGTCGATACCGCCCTCGCCGTCCGTCTTGACCGATGCGTCCGTCGCGCCCTCCACGGGCTGGCAATGGTTCGTGGTCTCTTTCGTGGACTTGATGCCGTCGAGATCGTAGCCGAACTGCTTCCAGGCGTTGGGGTCCTTGGAGCCATCTCGCAGCTTGTCGCCGAGGTACAGATTGGTGATGGTGAACACGGTGCCGGGGCCATCGCCGAGCACGCCATCCTCTGGTGGAGGAGGGGGCGTTCGGCAGTCAGCACACCCGGTACTGCCTGCCGACCCGGCGCTCGAGGAGCCTCCGTCATCCGAGCCGCCACATCCCGTCCCCATGGTCAGGATGCCGATGAGCGCGCCGGCCAAGGGAAGACCGAGCTGGATGATGCCGTGTTTCATGGCTGCGTTACTTCTCCACGATCCGAAGGTGCGGTCAACCTAACAGCGGCGGGCAGAAGCAGGCAAGGTGGACGGATGAAACAGCGTGAGACCTGGCGGGGCCCACGTTGGACCCAAGCGATCACTCGGGGCCGGCTTCGGATTCGGTCCCCGAGGAACGATCCTCGATCATCGGTCGGACGGACGCGGATCCACCGCACGGCAGCTTCACGGTCTGCCCCTTGGACAGCCAACGAAAACCGTCCCCTTCGCCCTCCTCAGGCGCCGCTGCCACCCGAACAAACCGCAACCCGCACACGCGTGTGACAATGGATTCACCGGTTCGGCCAGCGGGTTTGCCATTGACGAACACGATGCCGTGCGGGGGCCCATCGACGATCAAGCGCGACTGGTTGAACGAGATGGTTGGAATTGAAGCGACGGGCGCCGTCGATGAGACGGGTTGGGCTGCAGACGGAGGAGCGGAGGCAGCCTCGGCTGCGGAAGGAGGCTCGGTCGGCTTGTCCGATTCGGCCGCAGAAGAGAGTGCAGGCGTAGCGGATTCGGCAGTGGAGAGGGGAGCGGCGGGCTTGGCGGCGATGGAGGGGGCACGGTGCTTGGCGGGCCTGCCGGCGAGAGAGGGAGCGAGCGGCGCCGCGTGCTCGGCGAGAGGGAGAGCGGGCGGCGTGACGGGTTCGGTAGGATGGGGTGACGGGTCTTCGACCCCGGCAGCAGAGGGGCTCTCCGTCGTCGAGGCAGCGACCAAGGCCGTGCTCGCCAACAACGCGTCGGAGGTCGACGGCTGAGCTAGTGCGGCGTAGTGCCCCACAATCCACGAGAAGGGGAGAATCGACAATACGGCCACTCCGACCACGATGTGCCATAGGCGCAGGCCATGCGACGCAGGGTGAGGCGGTTCGATATCATGTCCGACGGGGGCCAGGCTGTGCGGTACCCGCCGAACCGATGGGGGCTCTGCAGGGACCGGTGCGGCGGTGGTGGCCGCGAAGTGGTGCGATGTTGAGGTCGAATGGGTATTCGTAGAAGCTTGTGCGGCAGTTTCGGTTTCGATGGCGGACGTTTGCTCCGCGCGATCGTGGGCGAGGAGCTCCGCGAGCAGGTCCTGCGCTATGCCCTTGTCGTTCACCGTGGAGAGGCCATCGAGCTCCTCGGTCCTTCTGGTCTTTTCATCGCCGTAGTCCAGATCGGAAAGAGCGCTTACGCCACTTGGACTGGGAGTCGGGTCTTGCGGCTGAAGGTGGTTCTCGCTTCGCGTTTCATCATGGCTCGGCCCGGGTGCAACGTTCGATTCAATCGCAGGGAAGTTGGGGATGCTGCCTCGGCACAACGCACGAACCTTCGGAGGCAGCCCGCGAAGCACCATGCGATAGTGCCGTTCCAGGCAGTCACGTCCCGCGTGCACGTTGACCGTCTTGCCCACGGTTGCGGCCACGGTGGAGGCGAGCAAGCGGCGGTGACCTGGGTCGGACGACAGACAGACTGCGAGGACGGCAGCGACCTCGGGCGACAAGTCCGGGTGGGTAGTGGCGAACGACGGTGACTCGCCCCTGCCCAAAGGGCGACCCACGAGAAGGTGCCAGACGAGCGCCGCCGCGCCATACACATCGGACAGCGTTGAAGTGGGTTCGCCGACGAAGAGCTCGGGTGCAGCATAAGGGCCGGGGACGAGGTCGCGATGAGGATCCGGGTGTGCCATCGGGATGGGGCCAGCGCCACGGAATCCACGCAACACGACATGCCCGGTGCTCCGCACAAGCACGTTGGCGGGATGAATGTCGCCGTGGACCAGCGGGGTCCCGTCGCGCTCTTTCTTGCCGTGGGCGTGGGCGAGCGCGTCGAAGACCGCATAGGCCACGAACATGGTGGCCTGAATATCGAGCGGCTCGCCCCGGGGACCTGCGGCGGCGGCGACGCTATCGACGGGGAAGGCGCCGTAGAAGGCGAGCACCAAGGTTAGCCACCCATGCGCACAATGGGATTCATAGGCGGGCAATATGTTGGGGTGATGAAGCTGGGTGACGATAGCCGCCTCCCGACTGAGCGCGTGGGCGCAAGGCAGGTCATCGACCTGAGCGAGGCGGACGGAGCAAAGTTGCTGGAATCGCGCTGGGCCTTCTCGGACGGCGAGCAGCTCGCGAGGCAGCCCTCGCGTTCGGAGACCGCGAAGCGCACGGTAGCCCGGAAGCGCATCCAAAGGGCTTCTTGGGGGAATCGATGGCATACGGTCAGCTTCGGATTGAGCCGAAGCGAATGGAGCGGGTGTGGAGGATCGCATCGGGGACCTTGGTGGAACGTCGGAGTCGCATGTTCACGCAGACTTCCGACGGCGGCCCAATGCGTAAGCAAAGCTTGGGCCGAAACGAACGACAACCAACTACATGCGAGCACCCGGTTCGCCCGAGAGCTCTGGAGCGGACTGCACACGGTGATTCTCTGCTTGGTCCGCTGGAGCAGCGCTTCCGGCTTTGGCCCTTTTATGTCCCCGATGAATACAATCACACGTTCTGAGTGGGGCCCCCGCGGTCTCACTGGGACCGAGCCGGGCGCACGCAGTCGACTCGAAATCTTGCCCGGCGTCAAAGAGACGGCGCAGTCTTAGGGAACTACACGGGAATAGCTGGTCCACCGACTGCGACTTTGGGTGGCACGGCCAAGCAAGAGTGCAATCGCCGCGAAGGGATCGCTTGGCCGTGTTTCGTGCTTCGCGGGGCTCCTCGCCGCCCACGGCCAAGCAGAAGCTTGGAGACGTTCAAAGGCTTGCTTGGCCGTGCCACCCGCTTCTCGGCGCCGGGTGGACCAGGCTATTCGCTGGCGGTCCCTTACTTTCTAACCAGCTTGTCGGTGAGCACATTGACGTAGATGCCGCGTCCGGCCGGGTCCTGCTCGATGGCAACCCAATGGGTTCCGACGTGGCGGATCTCCGTCGGAGTCTTGCTCGCGAGCATCCAACCGGTCGTTCCCTTCGTGAGCGAGTAGCTCGCCTTGGCCGCTTGACCCACCGCGTAGTCGTAGAGGTCGCTCGCGACCTCGGCCTGAGCCGTCCTGCCCTTGAACACCGTACTCACGTTGAACACGAACGCAGCGATTCCCTTGGCTTCCTCGGGCGAGTCCGGCGTCGGCGTGATGATCTTCCCAAATCGCGCGCTGGCGTCGCCGCGCATCACGAGCATGGCGGGCTTGATGTCGTTCGCCGGGTTCGGGGTCTTGCCGTTCACGACGGGGATGACGAGCCCCCCGAACACCTGGTTGCCTACGGGCAGCTCGCCCACCGTTCCGCCCGCCCACCCGTCTGTCGCAATGCAGAAGTCGCGATGTCCCGCGGTGGTGGAGGGACAGCCCACCGCCTTGCCCAGCGTAGCGAGCAACGCAGCGGTCTTCGGATCGACTGAACCACCACGCGTCGTGGTCGACCCCTTGTCGTCCGTCGCCCCCTTGTCGTCCGTCGACTTCGACTTACAACACCCGGTGGGCACGGCAATCCCCACCGCCACGACCGCGAAACGCGTCAGTCTCCCGATATTCATTCTGAACCCTCCTGGCGGCAAGGTACCCGACCGATGCCCCGGGGAGCAAGCGCGCCGATAGCCAACGGCTTGGCACTCTTCCTTTCCGAGGATCGGTCTCAGGCCGTGAAGACGCAGGCGCTGCCTGAGATCGACACCATGATGGAGTGCAGCGTACAATTCGTCGACAACGCGCTCGTGATTCTTACGCTGAACGGCGTGATGCGGGTGGAGAGGAACTAGACACTCGTCCACAAGCTCGAGGACTGGACAGAGCTGCCCGTCTTCTCGAGCGGTGGCCGTTACGTGGCAATTGATCAGGGCAGTGCGACAAGGTTGTTCGACGTTGCACTTTGGTCGGAGACCATCCTTCCTGCGGGAGGGAAGGCAGTCTTCGACCCCTCGGAACGAGTCTTGGCGACGGGCGGTGTCCTGTGGTTGCTCGCGACGGATCAGCCGCTGGGAACGCTGGACATTGCTGCAGCAGTCGTGGCTCGGTGATGCGGAGCTGCGGGCGGGCCTCGCGATTCCGTTGGGGCCTAGGGGCTGCTCGCCCTGGACGGCGATGGGTGGGGATCGGTGGCGCAACCGGAACGGCGCGCCCTACCTGCAGAATCCGTCGATGCAGATCTTGCCCGCGGTGCAATCGTTGCCGGCGGTGGGGTCGCATTCATCGCCGAGGTTCGAGCTCGAGCCGCAGACCTCGTAGCCGCCCGTCGATGTCGTGACGCTCTTGCACTGATTGAGATCCGGCGGATTGACCGCACAGCTATCCGGATTCGGTGTGCACGCGATGTAGCAGCTGTGGTGCAAGCAGATGCTCCCCGTGCTGCACACGTCCTGCACGCCCTCGGTGCTGCAGGTGAAGACCGGTTTCTCGTCGGGGACGCAGCCGTTCGCGACGCACACGTAGTCAGTCGGGCACGTGTCACCGGCACCGCACTTGTCCACGCAGGCGCCCGCCACGCACACCATGCCGGGATCGCCACAATCCTGGGTGATGGTGCACCCGGTCGACGGCTCGGTGCAGACGCCCAGACCGGGGTCGCAGGTGAAGCCGTCGGGGCAGTCGGAGGGATCGCTGCAGGAGGCGACGCACTTGCCATCGACGCAGCTCTGGGTGACGGGGTCGGGGCATTGGGTCTTGTCGGTGCATTGGTCGGCCGGTGCGGTGCACATACCGTTGAGGCACTTGTAGTCCGAACCGAGCGCGACGCAGTCGACGTCCTCGATGCAGCTCGCGGAGTTTTCGGGCACGCAGCTGGCGATCCCGGCATCGCCGCCGCCATCGCAGACGTAGCCGTTGACGCATCCATGTTCGACGCAGGTGCCATCCATGCACTGACCGTTGTCGGCGCAGACCTGATCGGGGGCGCAATCGCCTGGGTTGCCGCAGTAGATGGGGACTGCGGCGTCACCAGCGCCGGCG
>Ga0180009_10008188_pt1 | contig 10449 bp, 12 predicted proteins | sample OS_PC_MetaG_FD_123537 | JGI IMG/M metagenome (GOLD analysis project Ga0180009, IMG submission 123537) | Groundwater microbial communities from the Aspo Hard Rock Laboratory (HRL) deep subsurface site, Sweden - OS_PC_MetaG | ecosystem: Environmental > Aquatic > Deep subsurface > Groundwater... | reverse complement strand
TATGCAAGTAGCATCAGTAAAATCATTTCAAGAAAGACAAGTTCAGGTCTTTGCAAAAAATCCTTGGTCAGAACCAATTATTATGCCAGCTCTGTAAAAAACAGGGCTGGTTGGTTTTGAAAACAGTGATAATGCTTTTATGAAAAGAGGACATTTCTATATTGCAGAAAAGCGGACATTTCTAAATTGCTTTGACATTAATAATAGTTCGAGGATTAACTCCCTACATAAATCTTTTCATATTTTTCTGTTTCATCAAAAATAGGAAATAATATGCTAGCTACATATTGAACATCTCTTTCATCTACAGCAACTTCCCATTTTATATTAGCTGGATCAGAAAGATCCCCTCTGCCGACCCCAGCAAAACCTATGTATAGGATATCGCCGGGTTGAATTATGTCGGAAAGCTTATGGGATTTCAAGAATTTTTTCCATGTAACATAAGAATGATCGTTTCCCACTCCAAATATTTGTTGTTTTTGAGTATTGGCAGCCATGTCAAATGGATAAACCACAGGATAATCTATTGTCTTATCGTTATTTGGAGATGTTCTTATATACATCTCACTTCCTGTTAGTGGATTCTGTCCTCTCATATAGAAATCCTCAGAGTCTGGAATAAGCACTACATCTAAAAACTCCATTGTGGCAAAGTTAGCATACTCTCCCCATGGTTTTTCCGGATTTCCAGCAAAAAAATCATAAACAGGTCCATCGCTTACGGAATCGTTAAATAGCCATGGCTTAGTTGTTAAAACCGATTTCCATCCGTTTTTCCCAACATAAAGAAGTTTATTTTTGGGATTTTTACTCTGAAATAACTCCTGCATATCTGCCGGAACGCTTTTATCTGGCTCCTTTAAAGGTTTTCCAATTTCAATCTCTCCCGCTACATCTGCTAACGTTTTCTCTTTTGAAATAAATTCAGGATCTAATCCAGTCAAAACTTCCGTTGTTGTTGTGGTAGGCACTTCTGTAGTCGAAGTTGTAGGTACTTCAGTAGTTGACGTTGAATTACTTGTTGTGGTTTCCTGTAATGTCGTGCCGGTTGTGTTAGTGTTAGGAATGCTTCCCAATGTTGTTGGGTTTTCGGGTTGAGTAATGGATGTTCGCGCTGATGATTCGGATGTAGTTGGGCTTTCATTATCACAGCCCGCTGCAGATCCACCTACTAATCCGCCAAGCATAAGGGCTGCAGGTACAACAATTCTTCTTGACAATCTTTCTCCTATTGTTCTTTGAAGAAAACCTTTTCCTCTGGCTGAATATCCTTGAGGATCGCTTGCTTCTAGCTGAGATTTAGGTTGATTTGGTTTTTGTTCCACCATATTTATATTAATATATTTTTACAAAAATAGTCTAATGAATATATATGTTTTGAGGTTTTAGCAGTAAAAGTAGAACTTTCGTTTCCAAAAGGCCAATTGCATAAGACATTTTTCTCCCTGGAGGCCCTGTCGGGCCTTACTTCGAGTTTCATATCCTAGAGTATGGACAGCCAGATATTTATATCACAGCCAATATTCCCCTGTCAAGCACCCAAATCAGCACCCAAATCACAGAGGTTCAACCCCGTACGGGGTTGAACCTCTAAGGCTATTAGTGATCAATCAATATCTTCTCTGCCCTCTTTAGCTCTTTTGCGTAATCTTTTTGATCTAGCATGAACGATTCATATGCTTTAATTGATGAAAACATAAACAACACTTTTTCTTTATTGCATTCAATATTGGAATTTTCACCTAAATAATATGGAGCGCTCGACCACATGTATTTTCTAGGATCTTTAGTTAAGTTAGCAATAAGCGGATTAAGATGTATATATCTAGAAACGTGCATAAGCATTTCGTCATTATAAACCCTAGCTGCTTTAAACCTGCCCTGCATTAGCGCTCCCGATCTATCATATTTTTTATTAAAATATGCAGTGTATGCATTAATTAGTTGCTTCATAAACTTAGAGACTCCGTCTTTTGATTTTTGCGTTATTAAAAAATGAAAATGATTAGGCATTAGGCAATATGCAATTAAATCCACTTCAGATGAAAGATTTTTTGATAATAAGCGAGGAGGAAGTTTGGGGTATATTTTTTCAATCTTATCAGGAGACATTGCATAAACGAAAAGGTAATAAAGAAATAAGTTATAATCTTGGGAATCCAAAAAAACAAGTCTCTTTTCAACACCTCGGTTAAAAACGTGATAGCAACCGTCTTCGATAAATTCTCTAACTATGTATTTGGAAGGCATACAAATAACATACCACTTTTATTTAATCTAATGTAAATAGCTGCAAAGCTCTGCAACTAATCCGCTTTTTGAGAAAATAGAACGAGTATCTAATTGTCTATGGAAGTGGGAATTTGGAGCACATTCTTTTAACTTCTTTTTTAATTTGAGCTAAAAAATTTTCTTTGGAAATTATTCTTTTAAAATTATCCCAATATGCAAGCCTATCTTCCTTATTTTGTGGCAATTCATTTGTTGGGCACACTTCCACTACTTCGTTTATCCATTTTGCAATTTGCTTCATTTCTTTTTCTTTCATTTCTCTTGTGGTTAGCGCTGGTGTCCCAATTCTAATTCCCGATGGGTAAAAAGGTGGTTTGGTATCATTTGGCACAGCATTTTTATTGCAAATAATTCCAGCGAGTTCTAAGGCATGCGCTGCTACTGCACCATTTACATTTTTGTTGGAAAGGTCTACTAAAATTAAATGGTTTTCCGATCCTCCGCCAACTAAACTAAATCCGTATTTTATTAATTCTGTCGCCAGCGCTTTTGAATTTCTAACCACCTGATGGCCATATTTTTTAAACGTTGCTTTTGCTGCTTCGTTTAAAGCAACCGCAATTGCCGCAGTTTGATTATCGTGCGGACCACCTTGAAGCCCAGGAAAAACTGCTTTGTCTATTTTACTTGGCAAATCCGGATCTTTTTTAACTCCCCTTCTGGTAACCATAATCATTGCACCTTTTGGTCCGCGAAGTGTTTTATGAGTTGTAGTCATTATTATATCTACATAAGGAGCAGGGCTTGGATGTGCTCCTGCAACCACAAGTCCTGCAATATGGGAAATGTCCGAAAGAAGATAGGCTCCAATTTTAGTGGCAATTTCACCAAACTTTTTAAAATTAATTATTTTGGGGTATGCCGTTGCTCCACAAACAATAATTCTTGGCCGCTCCTTTAAAGCCAACTGCTCTACTTCTTTATAATCTATTTCCCCTGATTTTGTTAAGTGGTAAGGCACTATCTTAAAATATTTTCCCGAAAAAGATACCGGCGATCCGTGAGTTAAATGCCCTCCAAATGCCAGTGACAAGCCCATAATTTTATCTTTTCCCGGAGTAAGAAGAGCAAAATAAATTGCTGAATTTGCAGGGCTTCCCGAATAGGGCTGAACATTAACATACGGCACGTCAAAAAGTTTTTTTGCCCGCTCTTCTGCAATAATTTCCACTCCGTCTGCAAATTCGTTTCCCTGATAGTATCTTTTTAGCGGATATCCTTCGGAATACTTAAAGTTAAAAACCGAGCCAAGTGCTTGCAAGACAGAAGTAGAGGGATAATTTTCCGAGGGGATCATTTGCAGGGTTTCTTTAAGGCGGTTTTCTTCTTGCTTAATTAACTTAAAAATCCTGCTATCGGTCTTTTTTAACATTGTCAATATTCTAATACCCTTTTGTTTTTTTGACAATATGTCAAACTATATCAAGCTTTTTTCAATTGTCTTGTGATGCGTAATTTGATTTTTCCCAATTTCCGTAATTTCAATTTTCCAGAATGGGGATATGTTTTTTTGCAGAGAAGAAGTCATGGATGTCATTGTGAAAGAATGAAATGAGCGTGGCAATCTCATAAATGTTCGGATTACTTCGTCGTCTACACTCCTCACAATGGCAATTAAGCGGGAAAATCAAATTGCGTGTAACAAATTGTCTTTTGGTGTTGACACAAAAACTAATTTTTGAAAAAATAACATATGGAATACAAAAACTTAATGGTGTTTGCGCAACCTCTTATGCATTAGCAAAAGAGGTTTTTTGTTTAAATGACAGAACGACGAAACTCTAGATTAAAAGAGAGAAAAATTAAACCACCAAGCACAATAGTGTATGCGGGGGACAGTCCGCGCAGAAAATATTTCCTTGAATGTATTTTTCCTAATTCTAAAATTATTACATCTTATGCAGGTATCGAAAATCAGGCTAAGCCAACAGCCGAAATTGTAAAAGAAAAAATAGGATTTGTTAGAAGAAAACTTGGACCCGTAGATGGACTTGTTGTTGCTGCAGACATAAAAACTCAGACATTATCCCTTGCAACAGAGGGGCATGGATTTTTAAAAGATAGAGCCAAGGTGTCAAAAGAATATGAAATTAAGGAGATTTTCGCAGACATGGCCAACGCTTCAAGGAAAATAGGAATTGCGCCTTATTATCATTTGTTTTCATCTTCAAGAGCAGAGAATAGAAAAGAAAGAGCTTCGCATTGCACAACTAATACAATCGAACTTGATCCAGAAGCAGTAGGGGTGCTAGGAACTGAAACCGGACACAACTATTATCTTGAGATGTTTGAAAGATTTTATGATAGTTGCGAGTATAAAAGTAACGGAAAACTTCCACCTGCAAAGCCAACGGATCTATCTGCGGGAATTTCTCTTTCCGTCTTAAATAATATCGATGCCGTAATATCCATCGATGGAGTTAGAAAAGGCACAATCGGATACAAAGAAACATTAAGAAGCGCTATTTTTAATGCCGGAGTTAGCTTTTCTCCACACACGTTAAAACCTTTTATTCCAGATATTGACGAACGAATTAAAAATTGGGAATGGTTAAGTGCAATGGTTGCACAATCTCTAAAAAAACAAACTCCAATCCCAGGCATGCTAAATGAGATTTTAATTTTTCCTGCTGCTTAAAATATGACTCTTTTTACAAAATCTATTCAAAGTAAAAAGAAAAAACAGATGGAGTAAGAATTTGCATAATGCGAAGAATCAAACCGGAGTTTAAATTTGACATCTGGATGCCCAACTTAGCTCCAAGCACAAAGCTTTTAAGTAGCTATCACGATAAAAAAATAACCTGGGAAGAATTTGAAAAAAAATTTAATAAAGAAGTTTTGGAAAAACAAAAAAAATATTTGGAAATAGTTTTAGACATAGCCCAAAAAAATACTGTTACGCTTTTATGCTGGGAAAAACTTGCGGAAAAATGCCACAGAAAACTTGTAGCCGAAAAAATAGCAGAATTAAATAAAAATATAACCGCAATTATCCAATAGTCGATGTTTTTTCCCTGTGTATTGCTTTTTACAATATAAAAGCCTATAATATACCCTCTATGAGCGAAGCCGTAGCAAAATTTCCCTCCGAAGCACACTTTGATTTCAGAGAGCTTTTGGAATCTGGAGAAAGACTTAAGTCGAATGCCGGCATTATTATTATATGCGGAGAGGCAGGTACTGGGAAAACAACTCTTTCAAAAAATCTAGCTCCTTTTATTGTAAGAAGTTCCGATGGATTGATACAAACCGGCCAAATTGTTAGAAAAACTAGAAAAGAATATCCAAATATGGATCCCTTGGAGATAGACAAAATAGTCGATGTCGAACAAGGGGAGATTATTAGAAAGGCAAACCCAGAAGATCCGGTTATTTTAGAAGGAAGACTTGCCGGAATGCTTGCATCCCAGGAAAAGACCGAAAATCCTTTTACACCTGCATTTTCTATTATTTTAACAGCCTCAGAAAAAGTTAGATTCGATCGAATGATTACTCGCTATTTCGAAGAAAACCCAAATGAACTTGAAAGTTTAAGCGTAAGTCAAATTGCAAAGGCAAAACAACAAAAAAGAAACACCATAATGGAGGAAGAAAGACAAAGGGCAAAAGATGATTTTAAACGATGGACAGAGCTTTACCCAACAATACTAACAGGAAATCCGTTTAACCCTCACTATAAAGACTGTCGAGGAAAAAGAATTTATGATTTAAGTGTAAACGTAAACACACTACAACCCGAAGAAACGCTAGCAACTGTTATAAATAGAATGCTAAACCTTAAAATATTAGCCAGAGTAAAAGAAGGAGAAGAAAAAATAGCGTTTCCACTCAATGGAATTATTTTTAAAAGAGAACCAAATAAAGAGACTACCTCTTAACCACTAATGCTATATCTTTTGCTCTTCTAATCATATCGAATCCACTTTTATCTAAAAGTCGCAATGTGTTCTGTGCGATTCCCTTAGATAAATAATCAATTGGTTCATCTAATTCCCTTACGTTTGGGCAGACAATTAAGGCAGATCCGCCTTTTTTTAACATTGAACTATAAAGTGGAAAAGTTACCGCACCTTCTTGAAGAACGTTTGTGCCAACACAATATCTCGTGGGCCCATGAAAATCTAAAATAAAATGAAACTCTTCTTGTGGGGCTTGCTGTGCAAATTTTTCTACAGAACCAACGAATAATTTATCAATTCTGTTTTCTCGAGTAGCTCTATAGATATGAAACGGAGACATTGTTATTCCTGCAGTTACGACTTCAACCCCTTCAGTTTCTAATATTTTTTTAAAATCTCCAGCTGCATTTCCGTATCCACATCCTGAATCAAATATCTTTATGGGTTTGTCACCAAATTCTAATGCCAACTCCCTTAAATAACTAGAGAAGCTAAAATTAAAGTCTACCTTCCAAAGATCTTTTTCAATTTGCGCAACGTTACGAGAAGACGACCTAACACCTTCAACGTCATGAAATCTTGTATGATCAAAAATGCTTCCTACTCTTACCACTTCTGACATTACACAAGCATACATTAAAACAAGCAAAATATCAAACTATGGGATAGGTTTATTTCTCTAGCTCGAGGAACTTATATTTATAACCATTATCTTCCCCTAATTCTTCAAAAAGATTCTTTTTAAAATCTGAATAGTCTGGAAAAAAGGTATCTGCGTTAAAATCACCTTTAATTTTTGTTAAATAGATTCTATCTGCTATTTTCATGGATTGTCGAAATATTTCTCCCCCACCAATAATAAAAATCCCGCTGTCTAGATTTTTTTGACTAGTAAGTTTTTGCTTAGATAATTTTATTGCTTCTTCCAGTGAATTTACAACAACTGCGCCACCAACTTTATAATCTTTGTCTCGAGTAATAATTATATTCGTTCTATTCGGAAGTATCCTGCCAATGCTATCAAAAGTCTTTCGCCCCATTATGATAATTTTCCCAGTTGTTAACTCTTTAAACCGTTTCAAATCGGCAGGAACATGCCAGGGCATTTTGCCAACTTTCCCCATTCCATTTTTATTATCCACCGCAACAATTAAACTAATTTTTGCATTCATAATTATTTATTAAAATCGTTATCTAACCAAAGATATTTAATTGCATTATTAATTATTGTTTCTACGTTTTCCAGCAATACATACTCTGAAATATCCATAATATCAACCCACTCCGGAACGCCTTCTTCTGAATTTTTAAGTTCTCCAGTATAGGATTTACAAATATAAGGCTTTATAGAAAATCTTGTCACCGAACCGTCTTTTCTTTTAATTTTTGCAACAGGCACTTCGTTTGGAAATTCTATTAAATCTTCTTCTTTAGCTTTAATTCCAGCCTCTTCCAGTAACTCCCTTGCTGCTGCATGTTTTTCCGATTCCTCTTCTTCCAACCTGCCTGCAGGCAAACCATACATTCCCGTTAAATTTCCCGCAGCCTTGGTATGCCTTACCAAAAGCACTTTTTTCTCCTTATTAAAAACAACAACTCCAACTGTTGGAACAATATTCATGCTAAATACATTATACTAAATACCAGATACTCTCTTAGAAGCCGCCTATATTTGCTATTTCTGCCTTAAGCGAAGGATGCGATTTGTAGTTTTTTAAGACAATATCTTCCAATTTAAAACTGTCAATATCCTTAATTTTTTTATTTAACTGCACCTCTGGAAAAGGATAAGGTTTTCTTGCAATTTGCTCTTTTGCAACATCAAAATGGTTTGAATATAAATGCGCATCTCCAAAGCTATGAACAAGATCCCCAGGCTCTATCCCTGTTACATGAGAAACCATTAAAAGCAAAAGCGAATAGCTTGCAATATTAAACGGAACTCCCAAGAAAACATCTGCGCTTCTTTGATAAAGCCCTAAATTAAGTTTTCCACCTGCAACTTGAAATTGAAACATAGTATGGCAAAATGGCGGAACCTGCGATTTTTGCCCCTTGGATGCCATAGCGTAAATAAAATCCGGATTCCAAGCAGAAACTACATAGGATTTGCGGTACGGTTTTGTTTTTAATCCATTAATAACCCACGCTAGTTGATCTATTTCCCTACCATCTTTTGCAGGCCAACGCCTCCACATCCTACCATAAATTGTAATTAAATCCGCCCATTTTTTAACAAACGGATCGTTGTCCGGCAAGTTTGTTAATTTTTTAATAAACTCTTCTTGCTCCATATATTTTTTGGGGGCTTTTTCTTTTGCCCACATTGCATAGTGCTTCCATGCCCATTCGTCCCAAATATGATTGCTTACATTAAGAAGTGGTTTTATGTTGGAAGAGCCGGAAAGAAACCACAAAAGCTCGGTTACAACTCCTCGCCAAAAAGTATTTTTGGTAGTTAACAATGGAAAGCCATCCTTCATGCTAAAGCGAATTTGCCTACCAAAAACCGAGCGAATAAACGGTGGCTTTTTACCTTCTTTTTTATATCTATCTAGCACAACATCATTAAAGAAAAGTTCTTTGTCAAAGCCGTTTGCCATAACGTCTTTTATTAAATCTAAGTATTGATATTCGGGATGCTTTTTAGGCTTTTGATTCATGATTTAAGACAACACAACAATACAACAATTTCGCATTTTTTTAAATACATCAAACTATAACAATTTATTTTTGGTATAATTTGTTTATGACAGAGGCAATAAGAGAGCATTTATTTGTCCCGCCACCTCAAGAACGCAAAAAATCAACATTTACAAGAGTGTTAAAAACCCAGTCTAAGATATATGATAGAAAATGGGGCATACCGCAAGAAGTAAGCGCAGGACTAGAAGTGGAAATTGAAGGTATTAGCTGGCAACAAGTCGCAAGCGAAAGGGATCCAAAAAGATATCCCGATGATTTATGGGTAGAAGTAACAGTTGTCAGCCCAAATAATACATTATCTGGAAGAAAAATGCTTGTAACTATGGGAACCATAAATAGATTGTCACCTGAAGAAAAGAGGAGAAGAAGCCAGGAAAAACAAAGAGAGCTATCCAGAAGAGCAGCAAAAGGACCAAAAAAACAAACGCTATCGAAAGATAAAAAACAACCTCCAAGGGTAAAAGAAGTAGAAGAATCTCAACTAAAAATTTCTGCAGAACCTAAACTGCCTCAAGCTGAAGTTGAAGCAGAATCAGGATCTAAAGAAGAGTTTACTTTATGGATTTTTCCAAGAGCAAGGCTATTTGATAGGCATCCAAGACCTAGAGCAGAAGGAGAAACCAAAGAACAACGTAAAGAATATCTAGATGAAACAACAACGGAAATAACTAATGGTCGCATAAACATAACTGTAAAGGGAAACCGAAAGGAAATATGGGCTAATGATGATCACTGGTTTGAAGGAGAAATTACAATGTTAACAAATCGCGATATGGAATATTTAGAACTTGGACAAAAGGTATTTATAAGCAAAGGCGAAGCTTCCAGAAGACCAAAGAAAAAATAGCGGGAATTCTAAATCCTATTAATCAAAAACACAATAGTCTTACTTTTAATTATTCTCGTTAACAGCAGTATTTTTATCCAAATCCATATTCTAAGTACTAATATACTAGCATGCTTCGCTCTTAGGTATCCTACACTTGCTTTTCTTTTTTTGTGGCCGACACTCTTCCGCCTTGCCACTGTCCACGATACGCACTTCCGGAACCTTTTATTTCGTGGAATATAACATGTACAAACCTTGCACCCATTTCTATTTCTACTGTTATTGGTCCCTCGTTTTTAAGACCACAGGTAAGCTCGCCACAATATCCAGGCTGAATGGGCCCAGTTCGCAAAAATAATCCAGAGCGAAAAGTTGTGGTTCTTGGCAAAATTACCGCCGAAAGAGTTATTGGAAGATTGATTTTTTCTATTGTTTTAACAAGCAAGAAATCCCCTGGTTTTATTTTTATAGAAGTTGTTTTGCCTTCATTATATTTTATTATCGATTTAATATCTGGTGTTTTACGGTGCGTTTCTCCCAAAAATGCTTTTCCTGAAATTTTATAAACTTCCCCAAGACGCAAATCAAATCCTGCACCTTCCGGATTTGTTAATTCCCGCTTGGAAAGACCCTCCACCAATTTTATTTTTTTAACAAGTTTTAATAATTGTTTTGGCCCAAGCACCATAGGAATATAGAATATAGAATGTTGAATAT
>Ga0180009_10008187_pt1 | contig 10450 bp, 10 predicted proteins | sample OS_PC_MetaG_FD_123537 | JGI IMG/M metagenome (GOLD analysis project Ga0180009, IMG submission 123537) | Groundwater microbial communities from the Aspo Hard Rock Laboratory (HRL) deep subsurface site, Sweden - OS_PC_MetaG | ecosystem: Environmental > Aquatic > Deep subsurface > Groundwater... | reverse complement strand
TAAATTTAAAACATATTGAAAATATTGAGTATTTCACTTGAACCCATGCCTGAGGCAGACAAGCCTCGAATCCTTGGCCCCTTGAACCCTCAGGATCACTCCAACTCTTTTGGAGATAATCCATCAATATCAATTCGATTCTATCCGGAATTGTCTTCAATTACTTTCAAGGGCGATCTTTTTCTTTTCCCAAGCCTTATATTTTTCCTCCCATTTCATTTCCATCTCTTTAAGCTGCTTCAATTTTGCCCGGGCCACTGATTTTCTGCCTCGCATTTTGTACCGTTTCGACCATTCCCTGATCGATTCCGAAAGCTCTTCTTTTTCTTTCATCAAGGAAGCGTATTCTTTTTCAAGTTCCTTTTTACTTTTCGAAAGGACGCTTTTTGAAGGTTTTATCCCCTTGTTCTGGTTGTTCTTTTTATCCAGGGTCTGTTTCTGAAAAGCTTTCTGAACATCCCGGGGTATTTTGGAACCGGTGTTTTCGGAGGAGTCGGGGCCGGATTCTCCATCGCTTTCGGGTAACACCTGGGGGTGAACATCGTTTTGGTATTCCTCAGGGACCATACTCATGTCGTCCACATAATGAATCCCGCCGTTTTTATCCACGTATTTATAATAGTCTGCTGAAACCGCAATCGGAAAGAGCACAAGAAAGAAACAAAGCAATCGGAGGTTTTTCATATCCGTTCCCTCATTCAAAGGCTTTCGCTGTAATAAGAGATGCGAAATAAGAGTTTTTTATAATATCCTATCCTGGATAAACGTATCCAAAAAAATTGGAATTTAAATATCGAATATTGAACAAGGAATTTTGAACCGCAGAAGTGTAGGTAAACTTCGAAATTCGACATTCCATGTTCAGCATTCTGCGGTTCAAAAAAAAATTTAAATTTCAATATGTTGCAACTGTGAGAGATTAATTCTTAAAATGAACCAGTAAAAATCTAACAGGATAGATATCAAACTGCTTTTTGAGACACAAATGATATGACATATCTAAACAATTGTTTGACATTATACAAATTTGTTATAGATATGACATGCTTTTGGCGGCATAATCCCGTGGATCCACTATGAGATTTCGTAATCAAATCATCATTCTTATCCTGGCAGCTACTGTTTTTGCCTGTGCCAAACCGCCTGTCACCCCGCCGGTTCCGGTAGACCGGGGAGACAAGCTTTTTGAGCGGGCGGAAGAGCTGTATCAATCCGGCGCTTATGAGGCCGCTCTAAAAGCTTACCAAACCTATCTGTTCAACTATCCCCAGCAACTATACGCTCCGGCTGCTATTGACAGGCAGGGGGAAATATATTTCGCGACAGGCAAAATTAATAAAGCAAAAGAAGCCTATCAGCGTCTCATTAAAGAATATCCGAACAGCTCCCTTACAGTGAAAGCCAGACTTGGTTTGATCCGATCTTTGTTTCGGGAGGGAAGCTATCAGCAAGCCATTACGCTCGCATCTGAAGTTGATATCAGCAGGCTGTCTATGCTTCAGACCTATGAATATTTTATTCTGCTTGGAGATTCTCATGAAAGGCTCAAAGATCTGAAAAAGGCGGTTTACTATTATTCTTTATCCTTGGAGTTGGCTTCTGATGGGGAAAAAGAAGAAATACGAAAAAAATTAAAGGCAGCCATTGAATTGTTGAATCCGGAAACGATCCCGGCCCTTATCGATCATACGGATTATAAAGAAACCAAGGGGTATCTGAGCTTTCAACTGATTCAAAACATGATGCGCATGGAGAAGAATGAAGAGGCCGTAGCGCTTTTATCCGATTTCGTGGAAAAATATCCGGGGCATCCCGAGGCTTCCCGTGCCCTTGAGCTGAAAGTTGAATTGGAGAAAAAATTCAAACCAACGGTAAAGATGCCGAAGTTTCGGCGATATACCGTGGGTTGCATGCTTCCCTTGAGCGGCCCTTACGAGATATACGGGCAGCGGGCCTTGCGGGGTATTGAAATCGCCATGAACCAATTCAACTCAGACGAGATGAATCCTTCCATTACAGTGCTTGTCAAAGATACCGGTTCGGATCCGGATCGTACTCTGAAAGCCGTGGAAGAGTTGAATAACGCCGAGGTTGCGGCCATCATCGGTCCGATCACCGCTGCAGTGCCGGCTGCATTTGCGGCGCAGGACCGCGGACTTCCAATCCTGACCCTCACCCAGAAGGATGATATTACCGTTATCGGCGACTATGTATTCCGGAATTTTATTACCCCTCGGATGCAAGTGGCAACCTTGGTAAAATATATTACGAACAACCTTGGATTAGAGCGCGTTGCCATCCTGTACCCGGATGAGCATTATGGCAATACCCATATGAATCTATTCTGGGACGAGATCATCGCACATGGTGCAAAAGTGGTAGGTGTGGAATCTTATGATCCGAGCAGCATGGATTTTGCCGATCCCATAAAGAAACTCGTGGGTCTCTTCTATGAGATTCCCGAGGACCTGAAACCGGTGCCTTTATCCACGCCCGACGGTGATTTTGAATTAAAACCGGATGATGATCCCGAAGCGGAAAAACCCAAGCCCGTTGTGGATTTCGATGCGATTTTTATTCCTGATGCGCCAAAGAAAGCAGGCCTTATCATCCCGCAGCTTGTTTATTATGACATTGAAGATGTCTATCTGCTGGGCACCAATCTCTGGCATTCTGAAAAACTGATCGAAATGGCCGGGCAATATGCCCAGGGCGCAATCATTGCAGACGGTTTTTTTGCGGCAAGTGAATCGGATAGGGTCAAGGAATTTACAGTGCGATTCCAAAACGCCTACGGTAAACAACCGGAATTTATCGAAGCCATTGCATACGATAATGCCATGATGCTCTTTCAATCCATGAAGAAACCGGAAATCGGATCGAGAGAGATGCTAAGGGATGAACTCTTAAAAATTGCCGGTTATCCGGGAATTACCGGGCTGACCTCCTTCGACGAGAACGGCGATGCGATAAAACAACTGTATCTTCTTCAGGTGCGAAAAGATCGTTTTATTGAAATCAATCGCGGCAAATAGCAAAGTGGTTCGCTTCGCTCACAATCGGAATAATGGAATGGTGGAATAATGAGTTTTTATTGTCTCGCTTTGAAAAATATCACGATTGATGAGATAAGCCCATCAAGGATCGAAAAAGCACCAATAGCGGATTTAAGAAGCTCAGCGTTTAGCAAGATGCGGTCTAACTTTATATCTTGGCCTGTAAAACATTTGTCCATATAAAGTTGAAAATGAATGGCTTCATTCGTTTTTGACCATGGTTCCAATATTCCAACATTCCATTATTCCATATGCACGGCGTTGCCGAACATGTCATTAAAAGCTGCATGATTTCAATTAATTATACAAAATCCGAGAACGGTTAATTCATGAATATCGCTTATTCGGTATATAAATCAATCAGTTCCGGCCTCTTTGTGTCACTGTTTCCGCCATTTTGGCTTTACTCTCGCATCGCCGGTAAATATCGGAAAAGCCTTCATCAGCGGATCGGCCTTTATCCTCAAGAACTCATCTCTTCGGTCTCCGGTTCTCCCAGGATTTGGATTCATGCCGTATCCGTTGGTGAGGTCAATGTTGCCATTCCCATCATCGAATCGCTTAAGGAAATGATGCCGGCCGCCGCGGTGATACTTTCCACCGCAACCGAGCAGGGCCAGGCGCTTGCAAAAGAAAAACTCGATACTGCCGCAACCTGTCTTTATGCTCCGGTGGATTTTATTTATTCGGTTCGGCATACGCTAAAAAGGTTTCAACCGGATATCCTCGTATGCATAGAGACTGAAATTTGGCCCAATTGGTTGATTGAAGCCAATCGAGCGGGCGCCAAAACAGCCTTGATTAACGGCAGGATTTCGGTGCGTTCCATCCGGCGATACCTGAAGATTGTTTCTCTGATGCGGGAGATTCTCAGGCACGTGGATGCTTTCAGCATGATCGGAAAAGCGGATGCTGAACGGATTCTGAAAATGGGCGCGCCTGAAAACCGGATAGAAATTAACGGAAATGCCAAATTCGATTTGTTGCTGCTCCATACGGATCCGGCAGTCAAGGCTGACATGATGGAGCAGTTCAACCTGAACGGAAAACAGCCGGTCTTTGTGGCAGGGAGTACCCGCGGCCCGGAAGCGAAAATCGTTCTCGATGTGTACGAGAAAATTATTCGATCCTTTCCCGAGGCCATCCTGATTATCGCCCCTCGGCATCTGAAACGTGCCGGACAAATACGGGATGAGATTCATCTGCGGGGATTGACCTGCGAGCTCATGACCGAACTGGACGGCAAAGCTGCCCCAAGATCCGCACCCATCGTTATTCTTGATACCATCGGCAAACTTCATTCCACCTACAGCATTGCAACAGTTGTTTTCTGCGGCGGAAGTCTGGTTCCTTTGGGCGGACAGAATGTCCTTGAGGCGGCCGTATGGGGAAAACCGGTACTGTATGGTCCGTCCATGGAAGACTTTCTGGACGCAAAAGAACTTTTGGACAAAACCGGAGGGGGTATACAGGTACAAGACGGAGCCGCCTTGGCCGACAAAGCGCTGTTCTGTCTCAACCATCCCGAAGAAGCAGAACGCATCGGGCTTCGTGCCCGGGAGGCAGTACTTTCCCACCAAGGAGCGGCTCAGAAACACGCCGCTGTGATTAAGAAATTATTGGATTGAACCTCGATACTGGATACTCGTTTCTCGGTGCTCGATTTTAAAATGCCGATGAATACCTTTCATCCAGCATCCAGTATCCGGAATTTTCTTAATCAATCAGTTTCTTATGGATTGGATCGTCTTTTTCCATACCGTACTCAGGATGGTAACGTCATGGCCAATTTCTATGGCCTGAACGCCCAGCTCCTTTACTTTATGCACATCGTCCCACCAGGGATATTTGGCGCCGTAAATAACGAATTTGCCGTGTTTTCGGGAAGCTTCGACCGTGAGCTTCAATGCATCCATGACTTTCTCATGCCCGGTTTGAAGCGGAATGCCGGCGGATATACTAAAATCCGCAGGTCCGAAAAACACGCCATCGAGGCCCTCCACAGACATGATTTCGTCGATGTGCGGTATGGCGTGCACATCCTCTATCATGGGAATGACCAGTGTCTCTTCATCGCTCCATTCCATCCAGTCAACACCGGCATTTGCACCCCATTGGCCGGAAAAGCAGAGGCCGCCGTACCCTCGTTTACCTTTTGGTGGAAATTTAGCCGCTTCGACTATTGCTTGGGCCTCAGCAGCAGTATTCACATGGGGGACAATGACGCCTCCGGCTCCGGCTTCCAGAGCTTTTCGAACGAGATACGGGTTGTCCTTATCGATGCGGAGCAGCGGGACGATATCTGCAACGGATGCTCCCTTGAGCAGATTCTCGGCGCTTTCGTCCTGACGCCAGGCATGCTCGTTGTCGATTCGGCAGAAATCGAGGCCGCAAAAGCCGGCCAGTTCGATGACGGCCGGGCTGAATGAATAGACGCAGGTGCCGAGTGCGACTTCGCCCTTGGATATGATTTCCCTAAGCTTGTTTTTCTTCCTTTCCATGAGTTCCTCCTCTTCTCCCGCTCAGAGTCCGGGATCTTCGACTTGAAATTGAACAAAATTTCTTATTTGTGGATGGACACGATTTAGGTGATATAGGAAATTGAAGACCGGAGTGTCAAGTCCGGGTAAGATGAGATTGGCCGATGGATTCTTTTATGTTATCTAATAAATGGGATCAACTCCAAAAGAGTTGGAGTGATCCTGAGGGTTCAAGGGGCCAAGGATTCCAGGATTCAAGTGAAATACATTATAATATCAGTGTGATAAAAACCCTCGACCCCTTGAATCCTGGAACCCTTTCTCCAACCAAATTGGAGAAGAATCATGAATGCGAAGACTATACGGGTGAATCAAGTGTACAAAATTAGATGGCCATATCTATTTATATTTATTGTGATACTGCACTTGGTGCCTCCATCTGCCGCCCAGGCAGAACAACCGGAAAAAAAATCCGAACAGCAGAAACAGCTGGAAAGATACGCCAATGACAGCCTCAGGCGACTGGAGTACGCCATCCAGACTGGAGGATTCTTCTATTCCCGGTCTGCATTGAACATCTGGAAAGACAACGCCGAGGATGCGGGTATGTTCGATGAATCCCTGTATAACCAATACAAGCGGAAGATATATGAGAAATCGGTCAACGAAAATCTCAAATGGTTTGAAATCTTTTTAATTCAGAAGAATCACAGGGATGCCGGAACCTGCCTCCAGCTCTACAAAATGCATGCCGAAGAAATCAATGTCTTTGATAAAGAAAAATACGAGGAAATGCAAAAGAGACTGAAGAAGTGATGGTCTCAAGGCCGCCGCTTTTTTTTCATACCCAGAATCAAAACCAGCCCGGTAAAAAACCCCCCGATATGTGCAAACCATGCGACTCCGCCTCCGGTATGAGCCTCCATTTCAGCCATGCCGCTGATGACTTGAATTAGAATCCAGTATCCCAGAAGCACAAACGAAGGGATGCTGACGATCCGAAAGAATATAATGATGATGATCAGGGTCTGAACGCGAGCCTTTGGAAATAAACAGATATAAGCACCCAGTACCCCTGCTATGGCCCCGCTTGCCCCGACAGTAGGTATTTTTGAATTCACATTCATGAATCCATGGATTAGGGTGGCCGCAATTCCGCAGAACAGATAGAAAAAAAGATATCTCCGATGCCCGAGGATATCCTCCACATTGTCCCCGAATATCCATAAATAAAGCATGTTGCTCAACAAATGCAGCCAGCCCGCGTGCATGAACATTGCTGAAAACATGGTTAACGGCACCGGCATTGTGTTTTCAGGATTGATGTCCACCAGATGAGTGAACTCGTAAGGAATAAAGCCGAGCCGTAAAAAAATTAAATCCGGGTCTTCAGGATAAAGAAAGTACTGATAGAGGAAGATCGAAATGTTGCTGAGGATCAGCGCGATATTGACAAAGGGTATGCTTTTTGTGGGATTATGAGCTTTTAGCGGTATCATTCAGGTTCTCTCCCAACATATTCTCTCCGTTTAACGAGTTCTTGGCAAGTGTATACTTTCTACCCGCTTTGAGATCAAATGATTTATGAAGTCGGGTAACAAGTATCCAAACTTTCGATTCGTTAATCTTCAGTCGGTATCGCCCTTTCCCGGCAGACAATAAATATTTCAATTTAATTCAACAGGTTATTTTATAATAGAGACCATCTTCGGCGACTCTGGCACAGGGCTTGCTCTTATGATGGCCAAACAATGATGAAGAACTAAATCCTATTCAATAATTTTAAATAAAGGAGGAAGTTATGAAACACATGAATATGAATAAATTTTTGGTTATCGTCGCAGTGATTTCTCTGGTCGGCATCGGAACCACCGCCTTTGCCGGTTGGGGCCGGGGATCTTACGGACCCATGATGCACGGCAGGGGATGGGGTGCCTATGGGACAGAAAGGCTGAGTGAAGAGGAATATAAACGACTCGAAGAACTCAATGAGGCGTTTTTCAAGGAAACAAAGGCCCTCCAACGGAGCATCTATGAGAAAGAACTCGCACTTCAAAGCGAAATGATCAAAGAGAATCCGGACCCTAAAAAAGCAGCGGATGTGCAGAAAGAAATCTCCGATCTGGAAAGCCGGTTTGATCAAAAGCGATTGGAACGAAGACTGGAAATGCAGAAAATTAATCCTAATGCAGGGCAGGGGTACATGGGGCGAGGCGGCATGGGACCCGGTTATATGCACCGAGGTGACATGGGAAGAGGATACATGGGTATGGGCGGAGGTCAGGGTGGTTACGGACCGAACGATTGCCCCAGGCGCTAACTTTTGAATCGATATAAACCGTAAATCCGGGGGACAAAAACGCCGCCCGGGTTTACGGTCTCCGTCCCTCCAATCTATATTGTTTTTGAACCGCAGAATGCTGAACAAGGAATGTCGAATTTCGAAGTTTTCCTACACTTCTGCGGTTCTAAATTCCTTGTTCGATATTCTAAATTTCAAATATTTTTGGATGGCCTCTGGGATATTGACATTTTTTTTTAATCAGGGTAATCCGAATAGCTCTCAAAACCTAAATAGCTTTCAGCCCCCGATTGAACCAAGGAGACTCGGGTATGATTCATGTTGAGAATCTGACGAAATACTATGATGATTTCTGTGCCGTAGACAACATTACCCTCGATATCGAGAAGGGGGAAATCCTGGGGCTTCTCGGGCCTAACGGTGCGGGAAAGACCACAACCCTGCGAATGCTTACCGGCTACTTTTTGCCGTCATCCGGAGATATCCGGGTCAAAGATTATTCGGTCTATGACGATCTACTGGATATCAAAAAGCTGATCGGATATTTGCCGGAGTCCGCACCGTTGTATCAAGGCATGCTGGTCTATGATTATCTGGATTACATCGCAAATATCCGCCAACTGGACACAGAAGGGAAACTGGACCGGATCCGGAAGCTCGTGGACATTTGTGGCTTGCAAGGGATCATGCACAGCCCCATCGGAGAACTGTCAAAGGGATTGAAACAGCGGGTCGGGCTCGCTCACGCCATGATGAATGATCCGGAGATTTTAATACTGGATGAACCCACATCAGGTCTGGACCCCAACCAGATTGTAGAAATCAGGGAGATCATTCGACATATCGGAAAAGAGAAAACCGTTATTCTGTCTACCCATATCCTGAGTGAAGCGGAAGCCACATGCGACCGAATCGTCATCATCAATAAAGGAAAAATCATTGCAGACGGCAGCACAGAGATGCTGAAACAATCCTCCGGCAAGCAGCGGACCATTCACCTTTCTCTGCTCAAAGCAGACAGCCCGGCAGTACGGGACCGATTGGGTCAGGTCGGCGGTGTCTCGGTTGTGGACACGCAGGATGATGAGGCAGGAAAGGTCCTCCGTGTGAAGTTGACCTGCATAGCGGATACTGACCTGAGAGAGTCGATCTACCATACGATTAAAGAGACCGACTGGGTGCTTCTTGAATATTATCAGGAGACCCAGACCCTTGAGAACATATTCCGTGAACTTACCAGGGAGAACTGATATGCGGCAGGTCATCCATATCGCATCCAAAGAGATAAAGGATTACTTCGTCTCGCCCATCGCGTATATCGTTATTTCTATTTTTTTAATGGTTACCGGCTGGTTTTTTTTTACCACTTTCTTTCTTTTCAATCAGGCGGACTTGCGTAATTTCTTCAATCTGCTCCCCATCACCCTTTCTTTTGTGGTTCCGGCCGTCACCATGCGATTGTTTTCCGAAGAGCTGAATGTGGGGTCCTATGAGATTCTGTTGACCCTTCCGGTTACTTTCAACGATATTATATTTGGAAAATTCATTGCCGGTGTCCTGTTTGTGGCAGGCGCCCTTTTGCCGACCCTGTCGTACCCCATATGCGTCAGTCTTTTGGGACAGCTCGACTGGGGACCGGTTATCGGAGGCTATCTGGGGGCGGTTCTTTTGGGGGCCGCCTTTACCGCAGTGGGACTTTTTGCCTCTTCGCTGACACGAAACCAGATCGTCGCATTTATTGTGGGGCTGGGTATCTGCTTTACCCTGACCTTGCTGGACACCATGCTTTTTTTCTTTCCCCGGTCGCTTTTGGGGGTTATCAGTTATCTGGGCGCAGACTATCACTTTAACAATATTGCCAAGGGCATTATCGATTCACGGGATATCCTCTACTTTTTGAGCGTTGTTTTCCTCGGGCTCTACGGCTCACATCTGGTTATGCAGGAAAAGAGCTAGGGAGATAGAAATGAAGACCAAACCGAAGTATTCGAAATACGTTAAATTCGTCATCTACTGTGTGGTAATTGTGCTGCTCAACATTGTGGGATTGACGCTGTTTTTCAGAATAGACCTCACCGCCAATAATATTTATTCCATTTCCAAAGCCAGCCAAAAAGTGGTTTCAACGCTGTCAGAGCCCCTCACCCTCAATGTGTTTTTTACGAAAAATCTCCCCGCACCCTATAACAACATCGAACGGTATCTCCACGACCTGCTGGAAGAGTACGCCATACATGCCAATAAGTTTTTCAATTACCGTTTTTATAACGTCAGCCCTGAAGCCGAAGGGGTGACCCCATCGACCGGTGAAAATCAGAAACTGGCAAGCGATTACGGTATACACCCTGTTCAAATCCGAGCCGTTGAAAAGGATGCGGTAAAATTCAAGAAAGCCTATATGGGGCTTGTACTCATCCATGGCGACATGGTGGAGCGAATCCCCACTATCACCACCATAGACGGGCTGGAATATCAACTGACCACCGCCGTTCAAAAACTCAACAACAAAATCAGCACCTTTTTATCCCTGCAGGAAAAGATAAAGGTACAATTGATCCTTTCATCATCCCTGAATGAGGTGGCTTCTTTGATGGGGCTCAAACAACTGTCCG
>Ga0180009_10008186_pt1 | contig 10451 bp, 9 predicted proteins | sample OS_PC_MetaG_FD_123537 | JGI IMG/M metagenome (GOLD analysis project Ga0180009, IMG submission 123537) | Groundwater microbial communities from the Aspo Hard Rock Laboratory (HRL) deep subsurface site, Sweden - OS_PC_MetaG | ecosystem: Environmental > Aquatic > Deep subsurface > Groundwater... | reverse complement strand
TTGGGTCCTGTTAATCTCATTGGTTTTTGTTGCCGCCCGCATCTACCTTTGGAAAAACACAACCATCAAACTCGATATCGGCAGAACTGGAAAAATTATGATTTCAATTTGTTCAGGTTCAGTTCTGGGTCTGGTTGCCGGTATTGTCGGGATCGGCGGGGGTATTTATCTGGTTCCCTTGATTATCATTCTTGGACTGGGCAATGAAAAAGAAGCGGCTGCGTGCGGTACGATATTTATCTGGCTGAATTCATTGTCCGGACTTCTCTCACGGTTTCAATACAATTCAATTGATCTGTCAGATTATCTGCCCATGATCGTCGCTGTTTTGATTGGCGGCAGTTTCGGCTCATTTTTGGGATCATCAAAATTTTCTCCCAATACCATGGAGAAAATTCTTGGGGCAATTATTCTCGTTGCAATCTTCTTTTTAATTCGGAAAGTCCTGGCACTATGAAACTGCCTCGGATATAGACAGAGGATAGGAAACCCCCTGCTGAACTTTCGAGAATGCCTGCGCCAACTTAAAATGCCTGATTAAAAAATCCGCTACGCCTTCGACATCATCGAGCGGGTATCGGGGGACACCCAAATCAAGCGGCGCGTCGCTGATCAGCGCCAACAGGTTCCGGTCATTCCGGCAGATGGGGTCTTTGTATGCTTCGGGCCTGAAAATTTCCAACTTCGGCACAGGACTCCTTTTAAACCCTTCCGCCAGGATGATGTCCATCCCGGATAAAAGCGGCAGCAGTTCTTCCAGGGTGTGATCATGGTCAACATCCCGGACCATTCCGATCTGGTTAGGAGAGGATATCAGGGTTGTTCCGGCGCCGGCCTTCTTATGGCGCCAGGTGTCTTTGCCGGGTTTATCCATCTCAAACCCGTGAACATCATGCTTGATGGTGCCCACATTCAGGCCCCTTTGGGTGAGCGTTAAAATCAGTTTTTCTAGATACGTGGTTTTCCCCGCCCCCGAATAGCCGACAACGGCCACAACCGGCGGTAATGTCCGATCAACAACTATCCGCAGGGGCTGAATTTGCTTGTCTTTCATTTTTACTAAAACCTTTCGTGTTTATGTCACTCAGCATACCAACAGTTGTCACTTAACCTAAAAACGAATGGATCTTTTAAGTCATGAACTGATGGACGCTTTTTTATTATCTGAAAGGACCTTATATCCCTTTGCCAAAGGGGCAATGGGGATAGGAACACTCCGGGCAATCTTTGCACAGGCCGCCGTGTCCGATAAAGGCAAGCTCTTTTTTGCCGACCCGCTCGCCCGCCAGGATTCTCGGAAGCACCAGATCCAATACGGTTATCCGGTGGTGCAGGCCGCACGCCGGCACCCCCAGCAGCGGTATATCGCCGATATAGGCTACAAGAAACATGGCCCCGGGAAGCGCTGCCGCGCCATAATGGATTTCATTTGCACCGGCATGGCGTATGCCTTTACGGGTCACGTCGTCCGGATCAACGCTCAGGCCGCCGCTCAACAGCAGAAGATCGCACCCGTTATTGAGATGGCTTTGAATTGCCGAGCGGATTAAGTCTTCATCGTCCGGCGCAAACTCCGTACCGATGACGGTGGAACCCAGCCCATGGACTTTCTGTTTCAATATCGGTTCGAATTGGTCTTTGATTAAACCATGATAGACCTCGTTGCCGGTTACAATCAAACCAACCTTGGCGTTACGGAGGGGTCTTACCGATAAGACCGCACCGTTTTGCCGGGCAATCGCCGCCGCCCGTTCAATCGGAGCCTGTTTCATCACCAGCGGGATCGCCCGGGTCGCTGCAACCATCTCACCTTTTTTGACGATGGTGTGGCTGTGCAGGGTCGCGCACATGACCTCATCCACCATATTGAACGCCGCCAGAGAGGCTGTGTCAACCATGAGCAGCCCATCCACGGCGGCGTGGAGGCTGATTTTGCCTTCACTGGGTTTGTCCTCCCACACCACTCCTTCCCCGGCAAGTCCCCTGGCGAGAATCGAGGCGGCCTGATTCTCATGGATCTCGTCATCTTCCAGATCAATCAAATAGAGATGATTTTTACCTAATTTCTGAAGGTGGCAAATGTCTTCATTGCAAACCGTGTGCCCTTTGCGAAACGCCGGCCCTTTGAATTCACCGGGACGAATTTCCGTTATATCGTGTGACAGTTTTGAACCTACCGCATCCTCTAACCTTATAGTTTTCAGCACGGCCATACTCCTTTTGTTTCAAATTATCAATTAATGGAGGCTGCTTGTAATAACAAGACGTTTAAGATCCTCCAGCAGTTCGGACGGTTGATCCTCCCCATAAACTATGCTGACCGGTGTCCAGTTCATTTCCGGCCAGATGACCTCTTGAGCGTTAGAAAAATAGACGCTATCCGAACATGGTTTACAAAGTGGTTTCCCATCCTTAACAACTTCACGCCCGTCCCGCACAATCTGTCCGCAACGGCTACAGGAAACCTTTTTACAGGTCGGCCCGGGCATATCAACCGCATTAACATTAACTTGGACTTGTTGCACCCGAAACAAAACGCTATCCGGCATTCGTTTGTATGCTTCTATCTGCCGATCGGTTTTTTTCACGATTTCAGGGGCATAACAGGGAACCAGATCCCGGGCTTCTTCGGTGGAAAGCACCCGAAAGGCCACGTCGGTTTCAAGATTCACAAAGGTAGCAGCCATGATACCGAAATCCATAAATTTTAGAGAACGTCGACCCAATTTGACACCGGTTACGTGGGCAACGGCATCAGCGGTACAGCGGTCCATTTCCACATACACAATCAGCTTTTTGATCTGGTCGTGGCTGCTGGGATCATCCAGGCCGATCAGACGACAACCCAATATGGCCATACGAACGCCAACCACCTGCCCGGGGCAAAGATGTCCGTGGGCTGCAGCGGATGCTTGAAGGAGTTCATCAAAAGGTTTCACTATTTTCTCCCTTTTTCTGAAAGATTTTCTTTAAGAACTGCATCGACCCATCCCATTGCGGCGATCATGTTTGGAAAGCCTGTAGTCGTTAGCGACAGTAATACCGTATGGATAATTTCCTCATGGTTGGCGCCTGATGCCAATGCTTTTCGGGTATGAGACATGATAGCGCCTCTGGAATTCGCACCAACGGCAATGCCTAATTTGATAAGATCCTGGAGTTTTGAATCTAACGGTCCAGCCCCCCGACAGTTCCTTCCCAATTGCTGGTAATCTTTGAAGATTTCTGGAAATTTCTCAGAAAATTTTTCGTATGTTTTCGGTAAATACATATAATACCTCCTTTGTTATTATGGTATAAACATGGTATCCTTTTTATGAAAGATAGTGCTTAATGCCACAGTATTGTCCTTAAGAGAAATGAAAAATAGTTTACCAAAGTATAATTAATTACACAGGCCTTTCATTCCTTTTTCGAAGCCGAACGCCAACCCAAAGGCAGTTTTTTGAAGCGTCCCCCAAATTCAATAGGGTCGCCCTTGTAGCCAAGCTGCTCGAAATCGATATAGTAGGTACGATGAAGCAAATCCTGGGTGTCGCTTTCCTTGCTGTGGGCGAGCTTAAAGTCGATGCCCTGAAAGGCGAGTTTCTTGAAATCCACATCGCGCTTGTCTTGGTGACATCGCCCGCACGACCGCTCGGTCTTCAGGCCTGCATGGCACTGGACACAGGATAGGGCGAACTTTTTGGCTACAACCTCGTGGGGCAAGCCCAGATACATCCGGGTCTCTACCCATTTGTACTGGCCGCTATAGGAAAGCCCGGCAGCCGCCATACCATCCGCAAAAGCTTTTGTCCAGTTCAAGTCTTCCAAGTAGCCGCCGGGGCCAAACAGGTGCGGGACAAGCAGGTAATTGTTCACCGTGTCAACTGCCTGTAAGCCGCCCATGACCTTAAATGGATAAATCCTTGATTTGGGATCATTAATATCACCCACAGGCTCGGTGAGTAACGTTACTCCCCTGGTGTTGATCTTGTCCCCCAGGATATAGCGCCTGACCTTGCCGTTGTACCAGGCGTAGGCAGGCTTGACACTCTTCTCCCAGGTAATGTCGCCATATCGCCAATTGTAATCCGGTATACCGAACTCATTTTTCTTGACCTTGCGTTGTTTATCCCCGGCGGTTGACCAATCCCAGAAGGCCTTGGTGGGGTTGTGCTTGGCATATACGGGATTGTGGCAGGTCATGCAGGCCAGGTGCTCGGTATGGCGATTAAGATGATGGTTTAAAAGTTCCCTGCCATGATGCGGAACAGCGGTATGACAATCTTCGCAGGTCCGGCTTCCTTCGGCCACCGGCAGGGCGAGGCTGCGGCCGGCAATCTTGTGGTTGCGGGTCTTGTGGCATTCATGACACTGGAAGCCGAGGCCGCCCATGTGGACGTCACTGCTTGTGGAGTGGAAATCGAGAGAGGGATTGAGCCCGCCGTGCTTGACCGGATCTTCGCCGCCCCCTGAGAAATGACACTCGCCGCAGGTCCTGCGGCTGGGCTTACCCACGTTATGGGCTACCATTATCAGGTCCACGTTGACATCAGGCATACCGGCGCCTTGAGGATCTTTCTTATAGGTCCCCGTGGTGTCGTGGCATATAAGGCAGTCAATCCTGGTTTTGTCGGTGAAGTCAAAGGAAGCATCCCTCCAGCCGTAGCCGGCATGGCAGTTGGTGCAACGGGGCCAATTGCTGGCGACGTTTATACAGAAATTGTTGATGGTTTTAGTGGCTTTGCCAAGGTCGATTCGCTTTTCCTCACCCTCGGTGAATGCGGAAGGTCCTTTCCACAACCAGTGGGTACTGGTAAGCATCTCGTTAGCCTGAGCATCGTGACAGCGGAGGCACTCCTTGGTCACCTCTGTGGGTTCGGGTTTCCTTGTGAGCTTGATCAGCTCACTGTGGGCCGGAACATTCTTGGCGTGGCAGTCGGTGCAGCCCACCGGTCCCTTGTTCCATTCCTTGTGACAGCCCATGCACTGCCGGTGATGAGCGCCCTTGAGCCCGATTCTCCCGGGCGACTCGGGGTTGAAAGCGGTCTGGTGACAGGCGGAACACCGGGTAGCTTCCGAAGCCGCGGGATCCGCCGGCCGGTAGTGATGACAGATGATGCAATCGTTGAGAAGCGTTGCGTGTTTCTTGTGCATAAACCGAACGGTGCCGTAAAGGTTTTCTTCCTCCTTAATGATCGGGTTGTTCAGGAGGAAGTAGCTGAACTTCATATCTTCGAGTTGCAGCGCTTTAACGCCAAGGCGGGCTCTCCGCTGGGAAAGGGTTTCCCTGAGCACTTCTTTGACTAGGGGAACCACCTCGACAGACCGTTGGACAGCCGCACTTTGCCGAGCTTCCCAGGGGCGGGGTGCGCTTGGGGGAGCCACACGAGGTGCGGTCGAGACGAAATCATCGATTCGGGTTCTGCTCTTGAATACAGTAACGGCAAGGGTTGAATACAGTGCTGCCGCAACCAAAATCACTGTCGTCACTAAAAAACCTATCTTGCTTGGTTTCATCCTCAGGCTCATGGAATAACCTCCTGATCCTGAGGACTGAGCACCGGCAGGTAGGTGACACAAACTTTATAGATAAATATAAGGGCTGAAATAAATCCGGCAGTGATCGCCATTTCACCAATAGCAGGAAAATAGGACGTTTCAGCATATGGAGGCTGATAGCCTACCAGAAAAACGTTTATCCGGTTTAGGGCAACCCCGCTTATGATGAGGGTGCAGGCAATGAAAAGAGCCCGCCGGGAATGACGTAAGCCCGGAGTAAGGAGCATAAACCAGGGGATGATGACCCCCACAAGCATCTCCACCAGAAAGGCTTTACTCTGAACCGTTCCGTCAAGGAGGTAGACATAGGTCCCCCGGACCACCATGTCGCCTATCTTGATACCCATATAGATTCCCAAAAGAAAAATTGTGACTCGGGTAAGTGGAGTCAAGATATCCATTTCACCATCCAACCCCAAGGAGCTTGTGGCCAGGGTGGTTTCAAAAACCACCATGGGGTAGCCCGCGGCAATGGCCGAAGTGAGAAAGAGCAACGGCAGGATAGGGGTGTACCAGAGGGGGTGCAGCTTTGTCGGGGCAATGAGCATGAGGGATCCCAGCCCCGACTGGTGCATACAGGAGAGCACAACCCCGGCAATGATAAAAACCCACATAACCTTGTCCAGTATCCGATCCGTTAACCCCAGTAAACCTTCAATAACATCATCAAAAATTGATAGTCGTCCCGGCAGGGAAATCTTTCCTTTGAAGTGCTGCACCACAATCGGAATAAATTCAATATACAACACGTGCAGATAAATCATTACGCACATGGCCACTTCAAAGAGAACCGAGTCCCCCTGCCAGTAGACAGCCGGGTGCCAGATGGCCCAAGAGCGTCCAATATCGACGACAAGGCCCAATGAAACAAAGGTATAACCCAGCATAGCGGTCAAAAGGGCCGGCCTGGTTACAGTCTCATATTGGTGCCGTCCGAAGATGTGTGCCAGGGCGGCGGTAGTAAATCCCCCCGCGGCCAGAGCTACGCCGGTGGCCACATCGATACCGATCCACAATCCCCAGGGATGAGCGTCATCCAGATTGGTCACAGCCGCCAGGCCACCGATGTAGCGGGCGATTACGAAAAGAAAACCGGTTAGCATAAAGGCAACCATGACAAAGACCCCGGGTGTCCAGAACCTGGCCTCAATCGGTGCAGGTTTTGCATGCGCACTCATGAGTTGTCCTCCATTCTTTCAGGCTCGGAGTTCCCTTTGATCTGTTTGCGGTTAAAGGTCCACATGCAGCCTCCCAGAATAGCGAACAGACTCAGTGGCGCCCACAGATAGCTGAATAACCCCTGTTGGATGGTTTCGGCAAGATGGGGTATGGGGCGAGACGGCAGATCCAGAAAACCCAGCTTTTCGAAAGGATCCCCGGAAATATAAAGCCAGGAAGTGCCACCCACTTCGTATTCCCCGTAAATTCTATCCAGGTAACGGCCCGGATCATTCTTGATCCGCCGACGGGCTACCTTAATGATCTGGCTGCGCTTTCCGAATAAAATAGCCTCAACCGGGCAAATGACGGCGCAGGCCGGTTTCCCTCCCACCTTAATAATCCGATCATAGCAAAAGGTGCTCTTGCGCACCTGCGGGGTGAGCGGATCATGGTAGTCATAGGCAGGGATCTGAAAGGGGCAGGCCACCATACAGTAGCGGCAGCCCATACACTTGGAGTCGTCGTAGTGGACCGCACCGTTATCCTTTTTGGTCAAGGCCCCCACAATGCAGGCAGATACACAGGCCGGATCCTGACAGTGCATGCATTGAACCTTGACAAAGGTCGGTATCAATAGGTTTCGCTCGTCAAGCTTGCCCGTATAGTGGCGGTTTACCACGGTGTAGGCTGTGACATTCGGCCTGCGCTTGTGCTCCAGAACGCGCAGATCATCAAATGAAACCTGGGGAGCGGGCAGACCATGGACCCGATTGCAGGCTTGTTCGCATTTTCGGCAGCCAACGCAAACGGTGAGGTCCATCAAGCATCCGTACGGGTCTGACGGGGCTTTGGGCTTACGGACGGCCCGGGCTTTTTTCGGCCTGACAATCAGGGCTCCGCCCACCATGGTACCGCCTATCCCCAGAAAAAAACGTCTGTTGATTTTCATCGCCGTCCCCACTTGATGGAAGGATAAAGTGCAATTGGTGTTACCATCGGATTGGCCGCCACAGAAGAACGATTACATCGCTTATGGGATGACAGACAAATCATTCCAGCAAACCGCTTACATTGACAATGCCGTTGACTAAAAGATAGACACAACCGATAATCATGGCATAACCGAAAACATAATATGTGACGCGAAAAGCAACCGGTTCGCTTTTGACCAGATTGCCCGCCAAGGTTCCCTGTTTTTCCAGGCGCTCCACCCATGCCGGTCGTTCATGACTGACCTTTTCAAGGTCAACGCTCCCCTCGAACATGACCAGATCCATGGGAAAGTTGTGCCGCCTGAGATGGCCGATAAAAAAATGAATGATGAAAACATGGCCCATGGCCAGGATCGCTTCAATGCGGTGGATCCACAAGAGAACGTTAAGCACCCAACCGGGCATGTAGAGACTGGAGACAACCGGCTTGGATAAAATCAGACCGGTTCCGCCAAGAATGCAGATGCCCCAAAAGACAGCCCAGTAGTCGAATTTTTCCCAATACGCCCAGCGGTCAAATCGTGGCGCTTCTTTCAACCCTAAAATCCAACCGAGATGCTGAAGCACCTGACCAACATCTTCCCATCTGGGAAGCAGAGAATCTGGACCATAAACGCTTTTGGGAAACCCTCGCCAGTCGATTTTGATAAAAACGTAAAATACGTGAACAAAAAACGCCGCCAACATAAAAATACCGACCAACTTATGGACATTGAGCACTCCGGAATAACCTCCGAAAAATGATGCCAGAAAATGTCCCCAATGAGTCTCACCGTACATCCGGGCCAGCCCTGTCGCTGATTGGACAAAGAAACTGAGCATCAGAACGAGGTGGAATACGCGCTGAGTGGGAGTAAAACGCTTAATCCGTTTCATTCTTTTTTCTCCCTTTAGATCGAAACTTCCTCAGGTTCCACCGGAAAGTGTCTGGTAACAATTCTCTTACCCCCCACATAAACGCATGTGGCAAAAAGGCGGCAAAGGTACCCACGGCAATGGCGACCATGGCCCAAAAAACGTAAAAGAGCAACGGGAATGCCTTTAGGGTGCTCATGAGAGCTGGGCTGGGTTCGTGGACCACATATTTGGCAAAGGAAGCACTTGCTCCTTCATGGCATTTGGCGCAAATTTGGGCATACCGCCGTCGGGGGTTCATTGACGAATAATAGTGGTGGATACCCGCGATCGGCTCCGGGCCGTGGCACTGGCGGCAGGTGATTTTTGCCCTAACATTGTGCAGGCTCCGGGCCTGCCCGGGATGGCACTTGATGCAGGTGAGGCGGTTGTAAAACCTGAGTCCCTGATGCGCGTCGGCCAGGTATTTTCGGCGACGAACGCGCTCTGCTATCGGAGACAGGGCAATCAATTCTTGGCGGGAGGTCGGCACTTCCACAAAAGGCAGGTTGGAACGAGGTTTAACTTCATAGCCTTCATAATATCCGGGACTCATCTTCCGTTCGCGGTAACGATAAATATTTGAAGTCACTTCTTTTTGTGCCAGAGCCGCCTCGGAAAAAATGCATGCAGACACAACAAGAACGATCACAAGTCCTATCAAATATCTCATAAACCCCAAAAACGGAAACTGCTTTGAAATCATGAAAAAGGCCTCATCTTCTTCGAAAAATTCTAATCATTCAGAACTGCTAACGGACCTGATGAACCCGCAGCAGGCTCTTTTGGGCCAGGCCGTCGAATACTTTTTGCAAGGTCGCGAGATCCGTGTCTTTGTGTTTATGACAGGTCTGACACGAGTTGGGAACGGCCGGGTTTTTCAAAGTGTCCTTTGGCATCAGCGTCGTAAACACATGGCTGTGGGTGTCCCCGGATTCGGCGCTCCTAGCAATTCTGGGCATGTGGCAACCGATGCAATTAGCAAACGAGTGGATGGAATGGGAAGCGTTATTGTTAATCACTTGGTGGCACATCAGACACTGCTGAGAACCGGCCCCTTTGGTCTGGAATTGGGTCGGGGCCACACCCAGTTGATGAACGTAATGGCAGGACGTGCAGGTGACGCCTTCCCTGGAATGAGCGGACTGCTGCCAGTCGAGATATTGTTGATGGTGCCCTTTAGAAAACTCGTTGGCGTAAAAGTGTTTGATATCCCCGGCGGCAAAAGAGGCGGATTTAAAGTACGGCCCCAAGGCCCGACCGGGCTGATAGCCCATCGGCCATTCGATATCCGGCATCCTGGTCGATTTACCGCGATTGTGGCAGGAACCGCAGATCTGGGTCCTGAATCCCGCGGGAAGTTGGGATGGATTGATAATGGTCGATCGTTTATCGTAGACAGCCGCCTCCGGCAACGCCACGTGGTGGGAACCGGGACCGTGGCAAGCCTCGCAGCCGACACTCGTCTCTGAAAATGTGTTTTTCTTCAAATTAACACCCATGGCGTGACACCCGCCGCAATACTCGTTCCATGGGCGCTTGTCCCAATCCTCCTCGTGATAACTGATCCAATGCTCTGCTTTGGCGTTGTACTGGATGGGAGCAACATATAGCATACCGTTTTTTTCGACCAGAAAACTCTGCTTCCACTGCATGCCCATGGTGTATTTTATCTCATCTGTTCTGGGGATATAGATTTCATCCACGGGCAGCTTTAACTGCGCTTTATGTGTCTGCAAATCAGCCCGGATGGTGTCTGGATTGATCTCTACGATCAGAGCGTCACGGTTCTGGGTCACATCCATAAGGGTGCGGCTATGGAGTGTTGTTTTCCAGGAATCGTAGTGCTCCAGATGGCAG